>Ga0160422_10000692_pt1 | contig 20642 bp, 2 predicted proteins | sample Fk160mmetaG_FD_108192 | JGI IMG/M metagenome (GOLD analysis project Ga0160422, IMG submission 108192) | Marine microbial communities from the Central Pacific Ocean - Fk160115 60m metaG | ecosystem: Environmental > Aquatic > Marine > Oceanic > Photic zone | place: The Central Pacific Ocean... | reverse complement strand
ATCAGGTGTTGGTTACAAAGTCACATCAAGTTATAACAATGGAAAACTAGTAAGAGGATAGTATGATAAGCACGGGTATTGATAAAAGAGTAAAGATTCAACAAATAATTGACAATCAACTCCCAGAGTTTATATTGTCAGAAAGTCCTAAAACTGCGGATTTTTTAAAACAATATTACATTTCTCAAGAGTTTACTGGTGGTCCAATTGATTTAGTTGATAATTTAGATCAATATTTAAAATTAGATAACTTAACACCAGAAGTTATTAAAGGACATACAAACCTTTCAGTTGGTATTGGGACTACAGATGATACCATAACAGTCGCATCTACAAAAGGATTTCCAAATGAATATGGTCTCTTAAAAATTAATAATGAAATTATAACTTATACTGGAATCACAACAAATAGTTTTACTGGATGTAAACGTGGATTTAGTGGAATCACCTCTTACAGAGATGTTAATAATCCATCAGAAATTATTTTTTCATCTTCATCTGCAGAATCTCATGTTGAAAATGCCAAAGTTAATAATTTAAGTTCTTTATTTTTAAATGAATTTTATAAAAAAATTAAAAATACATTTACACCTGGATTAGAAAAATCAAATTTTGTATCAAATTTAGATGTAAATAATTTTATAAAAGAAGCAAGAACATTTTATGAATCTAAAGGAACTGAAGAATCTTTTAGAATTTTATTCAATATTTTATTTGGAGTCGATCCAAAAATAATTGACCTTGAAAAATATTTAATTAAACCATCATCTGCAAAATATGTAAGAAGGCAAAGAGTAATAGCAGAAAAATTATCAGGAAATCCTCTAAATTTAAAGGGACAAACAATATTCAGATCAACAGATTTATCTACAACTGCTGCTGTTTCTGAGGTTGCAATATTGTCTGGGATTACACAACCTATATCTGCAAATTATTTTATTCTAGATTTGTTTGTAGGATTTGATGATGAAGAATTTGTAACAGGAACCTTTGATGTAACAGGTAAAACAAAAGTAATAGAAAATATCAGTTCTGGATCAAGTGTTATAACAGTTGATTCTACAGTTGGGTTTGGAACATCTGGTACAATCATCTCTGGTCTTTCTACAAATATTACATATACTGGTAAGACAGTTAACCAATTTTTAAATTGTTCTGGAATTCATGACAGTGGAATTACTTTAGGTGATGATATTATAGAAAATGATAATATATTTGGATTTGAAAATGGTAATCTATCAAATAAAACTGAATTAAGAATAACTGGAGTTTTAAATAGTTTTATTCCATCTAAAAATAATAGATTATCTTTAGATGGAGAAATATTAACAGTAAAGAGTATTGGAGAAATAATAAAAAATCCAAGCACTGATAAAAATCAAAAAGAAATATTTGCTAACTCTTGGATTTATAATACATCATCAACATATGATATTACTGATGCTATTAGTGGAAATATTAGTTCATTTATATTAAAATCAAAAATAGATAAGTCTAGTTTAAGAAAGGGTGACACCGTTGAAATTTTAGAAAAGGAAAATACTTTATTTCCTTCAGGAAAAAATATTGGAACTTCAAAAATACAAAAAATTGTAGAAAGTGAAAATAAAATAACATTAGAAGACCAGATCGAATTCAGTAGTTCAAAAAGATATACGATTCGAAGGGTTCTTAAAAAAACAACGAGTGTTGGAGCACCAATTGAGTTTGGGAACAATATATTAACAGCAGATGTACAGAACGTTTATAATGAATCTAATGAGAACATGTATGTGGCAAGTGGATCATTACCATCATATGATATTTCAAGAAATATTTCTGAAATTTCTATTTCTTCAGTTGTTGAAAATAATACTATTCAAAATAAAAACCCATTAACGAAAAAATATTCGATAATTTCATTTGGTAGTGTTTCTGTTCCTTTTGTGACAGGTGACAAAGTATTCTACTCCCCTGATATAGAGAGTGATCCTTTAGTTGGATTGGAAAGTGGTTTTTATTATGTTGAAAAGGTTGTAAATGACCAAAACGATAATAACAAAATTAGATTATATCGAGCACCAGCTTTTATTGAAGCAAATGATTTTATTGAATTTGATGTTCCTATTAATAAAAATGCAGGACATACTTTTACATTAGCAAGTCAATATAATAAAAAAATATCAACTCAAAAATTATTAAAAAAATATCCATTAGATGTTCAACAAAATTTAGGAAAAGACATTGAAACAGTCAGTGGTCCTGTTGGAATGTTAATAAATGGTGTAGAAATAGAAAATGGAAAATTTGAGGATTCAATCTTTTATGGAGGAATAGAAAATTTTTCAGTAGTTGGTTTTGGCACCGACTATGATGTTATAAATCCACCATTAATTCAAATTGAAAATGTATCATTAGGATCAACTGAGGCACTTGTAAGTCCTGTTATATCAGGTGATATAAGAGAAATTCAAGTTGATGAACAAAGTTTTGATATTGAAGATGTATTATCAATAAAATTAACAGGTGGTAATAGTGGAGAAGCAGTTCTTCAACCAGTTCTTAGGAAAAGAAATAGAGTTTTAGAATTTAGTGGTGTTACTACTTTCTTTGGTGGTGGAATTGATACTTTCTCAGAAACTATAACTTTCTTGAATCCACATAATTTAGTTAGTGGGCAAGTATTGGTTTATGATAAAAATAACAATACTCCATTAGGAATAGGATCATTTAAGGGAAGTGATCTTACTAATACAGAGAGTTTAGTAGAGGGTCAACAATACTGGCCAGAAGTTGTAGGATTATCCACGATTAGACTTTATAGAAATAAAAATGATTATATTAGTGGTATTAATACTATAGGTTTTACTAATATTGCTAAGAATGGTATTCATAAATTTAGAGTAAAAGATGCAAAAAATACTTTATCAGATATCCGAATCATAAAATCAGGAAAACCATATATTAATCGAAGAGTATTTGCAAATTCAACTACTGGTATATCAACTCAAAAATCAACAATTACTTTTGAAAATCATGGATTTTTAAATGGAGAAATAATAGATTATCAACCATCAGTGGGATTAGGGACAACTACACCTCAAATTATATCTGGGTTATCTACAACAACAAAATATAAAGTTCTCAAAATTGATGATAATATTTTTAGAGTATGTGATGTTGGTGCTGATGGAACAAATAATGTCAATTTCATTTCTAAAAAATATGTAGAATTTAAATCAAAAGGAACAGGGTATCAATTATTCAAATATCCTGATATTAGTATCTCAGTTGATGCAATATATTCCATGCCCGAATCTGATAAAATTAATCTAACACCTGTAATACAAGGTGAGATTATTGATGCTTTACTATATCAAAAAGGAACTGGATATGGAACAACGGATATTATAAATTATGAGAATAAACCTAATATAATTATTAAAAATGGAGTAACAAGAACAGGTAAAAATATCAATCCATCATTAAATCCTATAATATCAAATGGAAAAATTGTTGCTGTTAACATTCAAGATGGTGGTGATGAGTATTATTCAACTCCAGACTTAACAGTTATTGGAGATGGTGTTAGTGCATCCTTAAGAGCAGTTGTTGATAGAGATGAAAAATCACCAACATATTTAAAAATTATTGATGTTATTATATTGAATCAAGGAGTTGGATATAATTTTAATACAACATTTATTAGAGTGACTGAAAGAGGAAAAAATGCAGTATTCAATACCTCTCTCAAAAAATTAAATATAGTTGGTATTCAAACATTTTCACCATATGATCAAAAATATAAAAATGAAGTGTTAGTGCCAACTGTCAATCAGTTAAAATACTCTCTTGTTGGTTATTCTACTCAAATAGGGGAAACTGAATTTAATGATATTCCTGGACAACACTCTCCTATAATTGGATGGGCGTATGATGGCAATCCAATATATGGTCCTCGTGGATATAGTGATCCTTTTGACAACTCTTCTACTATAAAAATACTCAGTAATGGATACGTAATAGATTCAAAGATATCTGATAGAGAAAAATTAGATTTTGAATTGGGATTTTTTGTTGATGATTATATATTTTCCCCATCATCGTCAACAGATTTAGATCGACATAATGGTAGATATGGAAAAACTCCCGAATATCCTAATGGTGTTTATGCTTATTTTGCAAGTGTAAATCCAATAACACAAGAACCAGAATTTCCATTTTTTGTAGGTAATACATACAGATCAATTCCAAGTGTTGTAGATTCTGTTTCAGAGATAACACAATCTTTTGATTTTAACAATTCAAAATTAACTAGAAATACTTTTCCATATAAGTTAAGTGATTCTTCAGCTGATAATAATTTTATAATAGAATCAAATGAAATATTACCACAAACAACTAGAGTTACATCAGTTTCAAAAGGGTCAGTAGATGAACTTGTAATATTAAAATCTGGAGAAAATTATAAAGTAAATGATAATATCGTATTTGACAATACAGATACTGAAGGAAGTGGAGTAAGTGCTTTTATCAGTAAAATTAATGGTAAAGAAATATCAAGTATTGATACTAATTATGAATTACTAGAAAATTTAACTTTTGTAAGAAAAGATGCAGATACCTTATCAATATTTGTACCTAACAATCATGAACTAGAAATTGGAAATAATTTAGTAATATCTGGTTTAACAACAGATATTAAATCCATAACAGAAACTGCTTTAATTGGTAGACATAGTGTATCTGGAATTCCAACTGAAAGTACAATTTTATATAAAGAAATGCCATCAAATTCAGTCGCTGGAGTTGTAACTGATATTTTTGTATATAAAACAAATGTCATTTCAATTGGAAGTAGCATTGAAATTGGAACTGAAAAATTAAAAGTTTTGAATAAATTTGATGATAGAAATATTTTAAGAGTAGAAAGAGGAATAAGTGGAACAGCACATACATTATCAACAAAAGTTAATTTAATTCCTAGTTTCTTTGAAATACCATTTAAATCTAATTTCTTTAATTCTAAGATTGATGATATTGTATATTTTAATCCTAGACAATCTGTAGGTATAGCAACAACAGTTGGTATATCATCATCAATAAATGTATCAGTTGGCGATACTACAACTACAGTATCTGTCCCTGCTCAAAGTATATATTTGCCAAATCATCCTTTCAAAACTGGACAACAAATTACTTTAGAAACTGACGGTAATAGTGCTATTCAAGTATCAAAAGATGGATCTAATTCATCTAGTCAAACTTTTGTAATTCCATTTGCGGGGTCAAGTCAAACTCTATTTGCTATTAACAAGTCTCCAAATTATATTGGAATAGTAACTCAAGTTGGTTTAATTACATCAACTAATGGATTGTTCTTTAGGTCTAATGGTGATAATTATTTTAAATATAGGTTTGAATCTAATTTCAACAAAGTAATAGGAAATGCTGAGAGAATAAATTCAAGAGTTACTCTAACAACCGCACATAATTTATCTCTTAATGATATTGTTAGTTTGAATATTGATTCGGATAGAATTGTAGGTGTTGGAACATCTAATTCCGTTAGAGTCAAATACAATTCTTTAATTGATAGTTTACTCATAAATCAGGTAGGATTCACTTCTGCTGGCATCAATACTTCAAGTAATGAAATAACAATAAATTCTCATCAATTTAAAACAGGAGATAAAGTTTACTATGATGCAGATGATACTACAGCTAGTGGTCTTAATACAGGAAAATATTTTATTTACAAATTAGATAGTAATAGAATAAAATTATCAGAAACATTATATGATTCTAAAATCATACCACCAAATGTTGTAAATATAGTTTCAATTGGTGGATCTCAACATCATTTGTCTTTAATTGATCCTCCAATCGAAGTTGTAAGAAATAATAAATTAAAATTTGATCTCTCAGATTCTTCTTTAGTTGGATTGGATTTTAAGATATATCAAGATAAAGATTTTAAAAATGATTTTGTCTCTACAGGTAATACAAATATAAATGTAGTTTCTACATCAGGAACAATTGGTATTACATCAACTGCATCTTTAACTATTAACTATTCTGATGATAATTTAATAAATTTATTCTATAACATAGAAAAATCAGGTTTCATAAGCACATCAGATTTTGATATTGATAATCCCTTAGAAATATCTTATATTGATAGCAAATATAATAATGATTATAAAGTAATTGGAGTTGGAGAAACTTTCTTTGATATTCGATTAGATGAAAAACCAGAAATTTTAACATATACTTCAAATAATTCTAGTCAATTAAAATATTCTACCACATCAAAAACTGCAAGTGGATCTATAAATGATACTAAGTTAGTTTTTGGTGGTATTGGATATGCATCGATGCCAAAATTTGTTAGCGTTGCTTCTACCCAAGGTATAAATGGTAAAATATTACCAGAATCTTCTAGTACTAATAAAATTGAAAATGTAGAAATATTAAATGTTGGATTTGAATATCCATCAGACAAAACTTTACGTCCAATAGCTAATTTAGCACCTGTCATATCGACAAAAAATTCAAATAAAATTACCTCAGTTTCAGTCAAAAATGGTGGAGAAAATTATCTAAGTGAACCTGAATTAGTAATTCAAGATGTTGAAACAAAAGAAGTTATAGATAGTGGATTTATAAAAGCAAATATTAGTCCAGCATCACAAGCAATAACTTCTGTAGATATTGTTAGAACTCCCTTTGGTATTGGAAATTGTGATGTTTTTGCTAAAAATAATACAAGTGGAATACCAATTACAAATATTGCAGTTGGTGGTACGATTATAACAAATGATACTGTAGGTATAGTAACTGTAACTCTCGCCACTCCTATTTTAGGTTTTACAACTGCACCATTTGAAGCAGGAGATAAAATTTTTGTAGAAAATGTAGAGAATGAATATGGAAATACCTTTAATTCTCCAGAAAATAAATTTGCATTCTATCCAGTTACTAGAATAGTTGGTGGAATAAATCCTAATCCATTTAAATTAGAATTTAATATTAACGAATTAGTTTCAAATCCAGGATTAGCAAAAACTACTCAGAATTTTGGATCTGTAATTAATTTTAAAAAATATCCACAATTTACAGTTAACACCGAGTTGTCAAAATTTATCATAGGTGAAAGAATATTAGTATCGAGAAATGATGATAGTTTTGTTAATACTGATTTAATTTTAAATCAAGTATCAAATAGTTATATAAAAGTTTTAGGAAATTTTGATTTAAAAGTTGAAGATAAGTTAAAAGGATTTTCTTCTGGAGTGATAGCTACTATAAACACAATATTCAAAAATGAAGGTGAATTTAAAGTTGATTTTTCATCTGAAAAACTACTCGGATGGTCGAACGATGTTGGTAAATTAAATCAAGATTATCAAGTAATTCCTGATAATGATTATTATCAATCTTTATCATATACTATTCAAAGTCCAATAGAGTATCAAAAAATAGTAAGTCCTGTAAATAAATTAGTTCACACAACTGGACTTAAAAATTTTGCAGATGTAGGAATTACTTCTTTTGTTGGTGTAAGAACAGACACATCCATCGACTCAACGACCATTATTAGAGACTTAACTTCAGAAAACAGAGTGGATGCTATTGACACTTTTGATTTAGTTCAAGATGTTGATATTTTATCAAATCCACTTAGATCAAAATTTATTACTTTTGAAAATAAACGTCTTTCTAATTTCTTTGAGTGCTCTACAAATAGAGTTTTATTAATTGATGATATAACACAGTTGTTTAAAGAAGCAACAAATAATGTAGATACAAGTGGTAAGTTAGATCTTACAAGTTCATTTGATAGATTTTTAATTCAAGCGAGAGTTCCATCTGATGTAGCAGGAATTACAAGCAGTGTTCTTCAAACAACAGAATTAATAACATCCATAGATTTTATTAATTCGGATATAGTTACAATTCAGAAAGGATCTATTGAAGTTGAATCTAAATTAATTGATATTGTTGGAGATCAATTAGAGGATGGAAGTTTTGCACTTCAATTTTCTCCTACAAATATTTTTGATACTGATATAGACATTAAAATTCTACAACAAACATTTTTACCAGGAACTGGAATAGGTAAAACTTCTCTTGGGTTTGTTGATTTAGAGGGAAGAAATGTAAATGTTTCATCATCCACCACCTCTACTATTATATCATCTAACATTTCTGATATTGATTCATATTTTGCAACGATTGAAATTAATGATACTTTCGCTAATGAAAGAAATATTATAGAACTTTATCTAACACATGATGGTACAAATTCATATCTATCAAATTATTCTTTAGAGACAAATACTAATTCCTCAATAGGAACATTTACTTCAAATTTAAACTCTAATATTTTATCTTTAGATTTTGAAAATGACAGACCTAATTCAATTTTAGTTAAATCAAAAATTGTTGGTTTTGGCAAAACAACATCTGGTATAGGTACATTTAGATTTAAAGAACAGGTGCAACCAGATGGTTCAGAAAATTCTGCTAGGTTAGAATCTAATTTTGTAAGTATTGCCTCAACTGGTGTTATAGCAGGATTTACAACTTCAAAAGATACTACAATAAAAAGTATAGTAAGAGTATCAATAGGGGAAACAAGTGCTCTGCATCAAATTTTAATGACCCATGATAACAGCAATACTTTTATAACACAATATCCATTTGTATCAATAGGAGCAGAATCTGGAATTGGAACTTTTTCATCTGAATATAATGGATCAAATATTAATTTAAAATTTCATCCAGACTCTTCATTTATTGGGGTTGGTGATTTACAGATACAATCATATAATGAAGTTATTAATACAGACTTAGATTTAATAAATTCAACTCCAATTTTGAATTACGGTAAAACTAATGAATCCTTATCTCTTTTACAATATGATGCTTTAAATAGTAGTAGAGCAGATACTTTGAGTTTTCCTATAAAGAATAACAATAATCTTATATTTTCTAAATTTTTCAATCCTGCAAGCAGTGTTAACCTTTCTACAGGAGAATTCACTATTACTAATAATTTCTTCAATAGAAATGAAAGATTAATTTACAAACCAGGATCTTCAATTGAAGGTGTGGGAATCTCATCACTAGTAATGTCAAATGGTAATCCTTTACCAAGTGAAGTATATGTAGTTTTACCATCAGGTACGACTAACTCACCTATATTTCAATTATCAACAACTAAAGGAGGATCTCCAATCACATTTAATTCTGTTGGATTGGGAAATAGACATCAATTAACCATGTTTAAGAGAAATGAAAAAACTCTAATAACTCTCGACAATGTGATACAGTCTCCAATAACGTTTACCCCAATAACAACAACATTATCTGGAAATGTCAGTAGTCAGGTATCAATATCAACTACAGTATTATCTTTAGCAGGAATTTCATCAATAGTCATTAATGATTTATTGAAAATAGACGATGAAATCGTAAAAGTTAATAATGTTGGTTTCGGCACTACAAATGTAGGTCCAATAACAAATACTGGAGTTTTACCGTTAGTAGATGTTACAAGATCTGTTGTTGGAACATCTGCATCTACTCATACAGATTCTTCTTTAGTTAGATTGTTTAAAGGTGGATATAACATTGTAGATGAAAAAATATTCTTTACAGATCCACCTAGAGGAGCAGGTGTTACTGAAAAAGACGATTCTAATAGAGAAAGAGGAAGATCATCTTTTACTGGAAGAGTTTATTTACAACAAGATTATTCTTCAAATGCAGTTTTTGATGATGTTTCAACTGAATTTACAGGAATTGGTAAAACTTTTACAGTATCAATATCAGGAGTAAATACAACTGGTCTCACTACAGGAAGTAGTTTTGTCACTTTAAATGGAATATTCCAACCTCCAACTACACTTAAAAATCCAGATAATAATTATGAGTTCACAGAATCTGCAGGAATAACAAGTTTTGTATTTAGCGGAATATCATCAGCTGATGGAACTCAAATTATTAGCAACTCTGATGTAAATCAAAATCAATTACCAAGATCTGGGCAGATTATATCGATTGGATATACTGGTGGATTGGGATTTGCTCCTTTAGCTGGTGCTGCTGTTACCGCTGTATTAGGTGCTGGAGGTTCAATTACTGCAGTTGGTGTAGGTACCAGAGATTTTCATGGATCTGGATATCGTCCAGAATTAAGTGAAACTGGGAATGGGATTTTAAATATTGGAGTTATAGATGAAGTTTATCAGCACAGATTTGCTAGTTCTTCTAATAATTCTATAACTGCAAATACAGGATCCCAATTTACACCTACCGATGCAGATTATGACTCTTTATCAGGAAATTTGATATTGACGATTCCTAATCATGGATTAACGAACTCTAATACCATAAGTATAGCGACTGAATCATTAATTTTTAGATGTGATAAAGATGCCTATTCAACAGATCATCCATATCCAAGAACAACAGATCCTGCATATAATACCAATTTATCAATTGGAAGCACTACTATTAATACACTTACTGTAAATGTTGGATCTGGTGGTGGAGTTGGATCTGGTGCTACTATTACCGCAACTGTTGGTATTGGAGGAACTTTAATTTTCTCTGTTGTTAATGGTGGTTCTGGTTATATAAATCCAAAAATAATATCCCCTTCACCAACATATGAAAATTTACCTGTAGTTGGAGTTTCTAGAGTTGGTTTAGGTACTACTACTGATACTGGAATTGGGTTACTTTTAAATATTAATGTTGGAGGTAGTAATACAACTGGTATTGGTTCTACTTTATTTGAAGTTAAATCATTTGATATTACAAGAACTGGTTATGGATTTAGAAAAGGTGATGTATTCAAACCAGTAGGGTTGGTTACTGATAAGTCATTATCATCACCATTAAGTGAAATTGAATTTACAGTAAATGAAGTATTTACTGATAGTTTTTGCTCTTGGAACGTAGGGGAATTTGATTATATCGATTCAATCAAAAATCTTCAAGATGGGGTTAGAACTAGATTCCCTCTTAATTTTAAAGGAGAACTAGTTTCATTTGAATCTAAATCAAATTCAAATATTGATATGCAGGCTCTTATATTAATATTTGTGAATGGTGTAGTACAAAATCCTGGTGAAGCTTATACATTTGATGGTGGAACATCTTTCCAATTCACAGAACCACCAGATAAAAATGACAATGTAGTTATATTTTTCTTTAAAGGAACTGATAATGTTGATGTGACTTTTGTGGATGCTAATGAATCGGTGAAAGTTGGAGATGAGATACAATTGTTAAAAAATAGTGATATTTCCAACGTAGATCAAAATAAAAGAGTCATAGCAGGTATAGTAACATCAGATTTGATTGAAACCAATTTATATTTTGAAGAGGGAATCAATTCTCAAGTATTAAAACCACTGAGATGGATAAAACAAAAAACTGATAAATTTATTAATGGTGAGTTAGTAACTAAAGTAAGACCTTTAATAGAACCTTTAATATTTCCAGAATCTAAGATAATTAAAGATTTTTCAACTAGTGATCAAGATTTTTATCTTGATAGTATCGGACTTGGAACTGACTCTTCTACCACACAGTTTTTCTATGAAAATCCAAATGATATAGGTGTATTGGTTGTTGATGAGTCAATAACACCAAGAGCGGCCAGTTTATCTGCTGTGATTTCTGTTGGGGGAACAGTACAATCTATAACAGTAAACGATGGTGGTGAAGGGTATGTGGGGACAACAACATCAATTTCAGTTGGTGTACCAACCACAGGTATTAACACACATGTTGCAACAGCGACAGGTAATATAACAAGTGGCATTATAACTTCAGTAACAATTAATGATGGGGGTATTGGATATTCCACATCAATTACTCCTAATGTAATAGCACCAGTTCCAACAACACCATATGAATTGATAAGTGGATTCACTGGATCAAGTGGATTTAGTGGTATAATTACAGCAATAAATGTATTGAGTAGTTCCACCATAAAATTCTTCTTAGAAAAAGAATCTGGAACATTTACTGGATTATCAAATGGAGATCCAATTTACATATTTGATACTGCAGTTGGAGCAGGTGTTACCTCTGTTGTGACATCCACAGGTGCTCCTGTAGGAATTGGAACATCATTCTTTGATAACATATACTTGATTAGTTCATATAGCACCACTTCCAATACAGCAGAATTTGTTGCTGGTGTGAAAACAGATACTTCATTAACAGGTATCTCAACTAGTGGTATATCTGGTAAGTTCTCTTGGGGTAAACTAACTGGTGGAACTAGAAATCCAGTAGTTGCAGATCGAATATCGGTTACTATTTCTGGAAAAACTGTAAACTCTGGTTTATCAACTTTTCCAACTATACAGAGAAGAAATTCTGGTATAAGAAATACGGGTGCATTACTTGATAAGAGTAGACCAAATTAAAGACAACTAAACCTAGTATAAATATAAGAAAAAAACTATAGAATATAAAAAATGTCGGCAATTGTAACAGATCAATTTAGAATTAATAACGCAGGTAATTTTTTAGGAGACGTAAATAATACCGCAAATTCGTATTATGTTTTTGTCGGATTATCAAATCCCTCTGTCAGTGGAGTGCCAAATGCGTTTGGTAGAAATGAAAGTACTGCAAAATGGAATGAGGAAAGCACTAGAAAAAAACCAGTAGATAGTATTAATTACTTAAATCATGTTAGAGATACTATGATTTTTGGTAAAAAAATCACGCCTGATAATATTAGAAGAGTTGTAAGAAAAATAAATTGGGTCAAAGATACTACCTATGATATGTATCGACATGATTATAGTTCATCTAATAAAGCACCTAATGGTCAAACCGCAAGGTTGTATGATTCTAATTTTTATGTAATTAATAAAGATTTTAACGTTTACATTTGTATTGATAATGGATCATCTGGTATAAACACAACAGGTAACGCATCTCTAAATGAACCAACATTAACTGGATTAGAACCATTCAGAGCAACTGGTGCTACAGATGATGGATATCTTTGGAAATACTTATTTACAGTTCCTCCAAGTGACATTATAAAATTTGATGCTACAGAATTTATACCATTACCTAATAATTGGGCAACATCAACTGATAGTAATATTTCTAATGTACGAGATAATGGAAATTCTGATATTAGCAACAATCAAATCAAAAAAATATTTATTGAAGATGGTGGAACTGGATATAAAAATGCTGGTGATGATGGTCTTGAGGTTAAGATTGTAGGTGATGGTTCTGGAGGAAGAGCAGTAGTTGAGGTGGGAACAGATACTAAAATTAGTAATGTACAAGTATCAGTTGGAGGAAAAGGATATACTTATGGAATGCTTGATCTAACAGATATACAACCAACTTCTCCTAATGCAAAACTAATTCCTATTATACCACCATCAAAAGGACATGGATCTGATATTTACAAAGAATTGGGTGCAGATAGAGTTTTAGTTTATGCCAGATTTGATGATTCTACAAAAGATTTTCCAATAGATACTAAATTTGCTCAGATAGGTATCGTTAAGAATCCAACTGCAATAGGTTCAACTGAAATATACAACCAAACTCAATATTCATCAGTCAAATCACTGTATCTAAATACATTCCCATCTGCTTCAGATATCAAAATAGGAGATATAATTGAACAAGATGTCAAAAGTGTAGGTACTGGTGATACTATTGGAAAGGTTAGAGGTTATGTAACTTCTTTTGACCTTATATCAGATGATTCAAGTAATAAAATAGCAGTTCTTAAGTACTATCAAGATAGATCACTATATTTCAATAATACTACAGGAGATCAGCAAGATACTACTGGTATTAGTAGTATTTCAGGTGCTAATGGTCAAATATATGATTTTTCCTCAACTGGTGCAATTACTGGAACTGATGGTACTAGCACTTATACTATTGGTATTAACGGATCATTTAGTGGTATTACAACAAACCCAACAGGAACTAAAGTTATTGATTTGGGTGTGGATTTTAAAAATGGTATAGCACAATCTGAGATAAATAATCAGTCGGGTGATATTATCTACCTAGATAATAGGCAGTTGATCACTAGAGATAGTAGACAAAAAGAAGACATTAAAGTTATCCTGGAATTTTAAAACATGTCACAGAAAACAAATTTAAATATAAGTCCTTATTATGATGATTTTAATGAAGGCAATAATTTTTACAGGGTTCTATTTAAACCAGGTAGACCTGTTCAAGCTAGAGAATTAACCACTCTTCAATCAATACTTCAGAATCAAATTAAATCCTTTGGAAATCATGTATTCAAAGAAGGATCAATGGTGATTCCTGGTGGCGTGTTATATGATAATGAATATTATTCAATAAAATTAGAATCAGAACACTTAGGTCTTCCAATATCTCTTTATCTTGATCAATTAAAGGGTAAGAAACTAAAAGGACAAAACTCAGGTGTAGAAATTTTAATTAATGAATGTAAAACTCCAAGTGATTCAACTGATATTACAGACACCACAATTTTTATAAAGTATTTAACAGGAAATGCTGATAATTTAATATCAAATTTAGAGGATGGTGAACCTTTAATAACTTTAGAAAATATAACTTACGGAAATACTACTATCTCTACAGGTGAAAGTGTAGCTACACTGGTGTCTACAAACGCCTCAGCTGTGGGTAGTGCAGTAAAAATGAATGAAGGTGTCTACTTTGTTAGAGGAACCTTTGTGAGTGTTCCTGCGAGCACTATAGTATTAGATCCATATTCAAATAATCCATCATATAGAGTAGGATTAAATATCACAGAATCAATTATATCATCTAATGATGATTCTTCACTGTTTGATAATGCAAAAGGATTTTCTAATTTTGCAGCACCTGGTGCCGATAGGTTAAAAATCACAGCAACTTTATCAAAAAAGTCTTTAACGGATATTAATGATATTGATTTTGTAGAATTAATTAAATTAAGGGAAGGCGAACTTAAAAAATTACAAGATTTTTCTGTTTATAACGAATTAGAAAAATATCTAGCTGCTAGAACATTTGAAGAATCTGGAAATTATTCTTTAGATAATTTTGAGGTAAAAGTTGCAGATTCTTTAGACACTGGACTTTCAAATGGAGGAATATTTAAGTCTAATGAAGTTACTGAACAGGGTAATACACCATCAGATAATTTAGGTTGTCTAGAAGTAAGTTCTGGAAAGGCATATGTAAAGGGTTTTAGAATTAATCAACCTGGAACAAAAATCATAGATTTTGATAAACCTAGAGATAAAGAAAATATTTCTAGTGCTTTAGTTCCTTTTGATATGGGAACCATATTAAGAGTTAATAATGTAAAACAAACACCTGATGTGGGCATAGGGAACACTAGTGTCGTCCAGTTATATTCTAGAAGAAGAGGTGATTCAGGTCAATATGAAATAGGAAAAGCAAGAGTATATTCATTCGGATTAAGAAATAGTCCATATGAAGGTGCTGCAAGTCAGTGGAATCTTCACTTATTTGACGTTCAGACGTATACATTCATAAATTTAAATACATCTTTAACAGCAACGGTTAGTTCTTTTGTCAGAGGTGCTAGTAGCGGTGCTACAGGATTTATTAATGGTACAGTAACAGGTGCAACTGAGATTGTTTTATCACAAACATCAGGTACTTTTATTCCTAATGAAAAATTAATTATTGATACTAGTAATGGAGAAACATTTAGATCTATTACAGGTGTAAGAGCATACACAATCCAAGATATAAAATCAGTTTTTCAATCTACAACACAGTTTGAAGCTGATACAATAGTAGAAACAACTAGAATACAATCAGTACAATCTTTCAACAATAGTAGAATTACCTCAAGTAATGGTGTAACAGGATCTATAACATCTCCTGGTAATGCATTTAGTGGTATAAAAACAGATTCTATCATACAATATCAAACTGCAGGGATTTCCGATATCAGTTTTAATAGAGTTACTGCCATTAGTTCAGATTTAAAAACCTTAAGTGTTACTGGAATCGCAACTGTTGCTGGAGTAAATGATGGTGCAGTTGGTATAAACACCACATCTTCAATTTCATTAGCAACACCCATTATAGTTGACAAAGAAAATACTGGATTATATGCAAAATTAAGTGGTGGAAATATATGTGAGGTTAATTTAGGTAATTCTACATTAACACTTTCAGCACAAATAAACATTAATAGTGTTGGTGCTACTTTTTCAATAGAACAATCAGTTCCTGCAGGAATAAGTAGTTCTTTTTATACTAATTTTGATACCCAAAGATATTCTTTATTTTATCAAGATGGAACAATAGAAAAACTGACAAGAGACCAATTTCAACTGATTGATGGTGGATCAAAAGTTAAATTTAGTGGGTTAAGTAAAAATAGTGGAACTGCAGTTTTAAATGTTACTGTAGAAAAACAAGGAATTGTAAGTAAATCAAAGCAATTTACAAGAAGTAATAAATTTATTGTTAATAAAACAAAAATTGGTGTATCTACTAGTACAAATGGGTTAACATTTAATCAATATTATGGATTAAGAATAGAAGATAGGGAAATATCTCTAAATGTTCCTGATGTTGTTAATGTTGTATCTGTTTTAGAATCTCAAGATAATAATGATCCCACTCTAGATAAACTTACAACAATTTCTGGTTTATCTTTAAACACAAATACTGTTGTTGGTGAAAAGATAATTGGACAAGATAGTGGAGCAGTTGCTCAATTAGTTACTAGAGTAGACGGTGAGAATGTTGAGATTGCATATTTTACAGATAATCAATTTACATTAGGTGAATTAATAACATTCGAAGAGTCAAATATTGAAACCACAGTTCAAGGAATTACTCTTGGAAATAATACAAATGTTACTGAAAAGTATTCTTTAGACAAAGGTCAGAGAGAGCAATATTATGATTATTCAAGAATTGTTAGGAAACCATCTATTAATGCCCCATCAAGAAGACTTTTAGTAATCTTTAATTCATATGTTGTTGCATCTACAGACAGTGGTGATGCGTTTACAGTTAATTCTTATGATCAAGATAGATTTACAAGTGATATTCCAATCTTAGCAAATAATTTAAGGTCTACAGATACTCTTGATTTTAGACCTAGAGTAACAACTACTGTGTATGATACTTACTCACCATTTGCGTTTACTAGTAGATTTTTCTCAGGAAGTTCAATTAATTCTGTAGTTGCTCCACAAGGTGATTCTAGATTAGGATATAGTTATTTCTTACCTAGAATTGATAAATTAATTCTATCTAGTGGAGAGGACTATGAAGGTGATTTTGCAGTTGTAAAAGGTAAATCTTCACTCAATCCCAAACCACCATCTTTAATTGATGGTGCAATGCATATTGCTACAATTAATCTTCCAGCATATCTTTATAATCCAAATGATGCTGAGATTACATTAATTGATAATAGAAGATATACCATGAGGGATATTGGAAAATTAGAAGATAGAATAGAAAACTTAGAAATAGTAACCAGTTTAAGTTTATTAGAAATAGATACAAAAACTTTACAAATTAAGGATACAACTGGTGATAGATTTAAATCTGGATTTTTTGTAGATGATTTTAAAGATGCTCAAAGACTTGATTTAGACAATCAAGACACTAAAGTTAGTATTGATTCAGAAAATAAAGAGATGATTTCTCCTATAGATTTCTTTTCTGTAAAACCACTATTAGGAGTATCTGAAAGTATTGATATTAATTCTGCCGATTTTTCACAAAATTTAGAATTATTAGATCCAAATGTTCAAAAAACAGGAGATTTAATAACTTTAAAATACACTGAAGTAAAAAGTGATATTGGTAATTCGCAAGCAAGTAGGGTTGAAAATGTAAACCCATATGAAGTTGTTGTACGTGAGGGTAGGATAACTTTAAACCCATCAGAAGACAACTGGACAAGAGTTGTGGAAATTGATGGAGGCACAAGAACTATTCTTGGAGATACTGAAGGAACATCAACTGAAAGAATATTAACTTCATCAATACCTGAACCATTCATAAGATCTAGAAATGTTGGATTTAGTGCGTTAAATTTAACACCAGGTGTCAGACATTATCCATTCTTTGAAGGAAGGAGTGGAATTGATATTGTTCCTAAATTATTAGAAATATCCATGGTTTCTGGTACATTTTCTATAAGTGAAACTGTTATTGGAACATTTGGTCAGGGAAATCAATTAATCTCATTCAGGTTAGCACAACCAAATCATAAAACAGGAACTTATAATGATCCTAGCACGGTATTTCAAAGTAATCCATATGATACAACTTTAAATTTAGGATCTTTTTATACAGAATCTTCGATTGTATTGAATGTTGATATTGCTTCATTATGTCAAGATGCTCAAGGTGAGTTTTTTGGTAGAGTTGTGAAGGATTTGAGATTAGTTGGTCAAACAAGTGGTGCAATTGCAACCATTACAAATGTAAGATTAATACCAGATTCATTTGGAGCAGTTTATGGTGCGTTCTTCTTTAGAGATCCAAATACTTCTCCACCACCACCTCTAAGATTTACAAATGGAACTAAATCATTTAGATTAACTTCAAGTGTTATCAACGCAAATCCTGTAACTGGAGATGAAGGAATTGGTATAACTCGTGGAGATGCAAGATATGTAACAAATGGAATAATTAATACATTTACATCAACCACAACGATAGTTCGTCGTCCACCACCACCACCAGCACCAGTAAGACAAAGAAGACGCGATCCATTAGCACAATCATTTACTGTAGATGAGACGGGAATGTTCTTATCATCATTAGATTTATTCTTCTTTGAAAAAGATGATAATGTCCCTTTAACTGTTCAAATAAGAACCGTAGAATTAGGAACCCCAACAAATGAATTGATTTATGATTTTGCTGAAGTAATCTTAGATCCAACTCAGTTAGATTCTAACGGGGAATCAATTATAAAAACATCTACGGATGCTTCATTACCAACTAGAATTACTTTCCCATCTCCAATATACTTAGAATCTGATAGGGAATATGCTATTGTCATTTTAGCACCAGCAACAATCAAATACAAAGTTTGGATTGCTCAAATGGGCGAAGAAACTATTGAGACTCAAACACTTGGAGTTGATCAAGGATCAAAGAGTATTGTCACTAAACAATATCTTGGTGGAAGTTTATTCAAATCTCAAAATGGAACTATTTGGACAGCAACTCAAACTCAAGATTTGAAATTTAACTTATATAAATGTTCATTTGTAACTACACCTGGTTCTCTTACATTATTTAATTCTGACATATCAACAAGTGATTTAATTAATTCTAGATTGCAGGATAATTCATTAAAATCATATCCAAGAAAGTTAATAGTTGGTATTAATACAACTACTGCTTTAAGTAGTACAATATCAGTAGGAACTAAAGTCTCAGCGTCTAATGTTTCTCCATATACAAACTCTACAGATGCCAAAGGATTTGTAGAAAAAATTGGGGGACCAATATCAGGAAATGGTTCTGTAACTGGTTTTGGAACTGGTTATTATGATGGTAGCAATACTCCTACAACATATAATAATGTTTCCTTATTTAATATAACTGGAGATGGTTCTGGTGCTACAGCAAATGTGACTGTTAGTGCAGCAGGTACAGTAACTGGTGTATCGATTGCTTCAACTGGTAATGGATATGCAATAGGTGATGTTTTGGGAATCACTACAGCAGATGTAGGAAATGCAGGAACTGATGCTGAAGTAACAGTAACTGGAATATTTGGAATTGATACCCTATATCTAACAAATGTTCAAGGTGAAAAATTTAATAATGGTAGAAGATTAGTATATTATACTGATATTGTAAATAACACAATAGTTGATTCTGGAGTTGATATCAGAAATGACTCATTACTTAATGGTGATTTGTATTCTGGAAATATCCTTGAAGTTAGTAACTCTAATCATTCGATGAATTCTATTCAAAATGTCGTACAAATTGATGGTGTAAAATCAGATACTTCTGGAATTTTATTGACAGCAGATGTTAATTCAACAGATACCACTATTTCAGTTGCAAATACAACACCATTTGCCACATTTGAAGGAATATCAACTAGCACAGGATATGTCCAAATTGGAAAAGAAATTATTTTCTATAATGGAATAGGGATTGGAAATTTATCAGTTGGAGAGAGAGGATTTGGTGGTTCACCAAAAGATTTTCACTTTGTAAATGATCAGGCATTTAAATATGAGTTCAATGGTATATCATTAACAGGTATTAACACAACTCATAATGTACCAACTAATTCAACATTACAGTCGTTAAAAACAAGTGATAGTTATTTCTTAGAGATTAACAGAGGTTCAGGAAGAGCAAATTTACTTAATCGATCAAGTGGAGTAAATCAAATTAGTTTCACAGATGAAAAGGTTGGAGGAGCAAGTCAATCAGTAGCTACTCAAAACTTCCAGTATGATGCGTTTATTCCTTCGTTTAATGTAATGGTGCCAGCACCAACAACAACAGTTTCAACTCAACTAAGATCAGTTTCTGGAACAAGTGAGGGTGGTTCTGAACCATCATTTGCAGATAAAGGATTTGAAAGTGTTGAATTTAATCAAATTAATAAATTATCT
>Ga0160422_10000691_pt1 | contig 20644 bp, 23 predicted proteins | sample Fk160mmetaG_FD_108192 | JGI IMG/M metagenome (GOLD analysis project Ga0160422, IMG submission 108192) | Marine microbial communities from the Central Pacific Ocean - Fk160115 60m metaG | ecosystem: Environmental > Aquatic > Marine > Oceanic > Photic zone | place: The Central Pacific Ocean... | reverse complement strand
AATATATCCCATTACTTCATAGCACTACACATTTCGCTATCATCGCTATCACTCTCATCGATGATCTTAAATAGGGGGAACCCAGGTTCCCCCTCACCCCCTCCTATCCCTATCCCCTTTTTTAAATATTAATATATAATATTAATGATATACATTACTTATAAACAAAATAGTGGTGGTAGATCCGGACATAAACTAGGCGAAATATTCACATGTTTTATACTCTCTTGTATGCTTGATGTTAAAATCCTTTACAATCCAACATGGGAAAAACAACTTATTATTTCAAAAGAATCGTTTAAAAAACACTCTGATAACTTCAATGGTAATTTTGATAGAATAGAAAAAATAAGCAATGTAAGAAAATGGAAAAGCATCTCGTGGGAAGATTTTGTTAATTTAAAAAAAAAAATAAGTAATATAAACAATGAACATGTATTAATTGAATTATCAAATGTTTATAAAATATATCCTCATATAATATATAATTGGTATTTAAATAAAAATCTAGAAGAAGATATTTATCATTATAAAGTGTTACCTAAATTACGTGAATTATATTTTTATGATCATAAAGAAAACCAAATAGACTGTATTACAATTCACATACGATGTGGTGATTTACATAACTGGATGACAAAAGCTGGATTTACATTAGATTATTACAAAAAAATCGTTCAGGTATTAAATTCAAATTTTAACAACACAATTAAAATATTTTTCGAAAACAAAAACCATCAAGAGTTTGTTGAATTAAAAAAATTAAAAAATGTTGAAGTATATATTGGAGGTGTTGATGACTTTGATAAACATTTTAATGATATGATTAATTCTAAAGTTTTAATTGTTTCTTCATCTAATATGTGTGTGTTTGCTTCATATTTATGTAAGGGGTTGGTATTGGTTGATAATAAATGTAACACAAGAAATGAATTATATAGTACTTATGATAAGGGAATAATTGAATTCTTTGATAATATATCTGAAAAAATAGACTTGATAAAAAGTGTGTTGGAATGATTATACAAAACCTTTTTACTATTAATAATAAACTTAAAAACTGAATTATAATAATATTAAAAATGAATATCAAAACCGCGTATATATTATCTATTATCACACAAATTTATTGCTTTCAAATTAAACCTTTTAATGCAAATTATAATAAAATTAGAAACAACAATAAAAACATGAAGATGTCTATTATTGTATTTGGGGCAACCGGTGCAACCGGACAAGAAGTAGTTATGCAAGCTTTAAATAAAAATGAACATGTTGTTGCTTTTTGTCGTGATCAATCTAAATTAACAAAACCACCAGGAACATGCGGTATTGATACAACAGACGAAGCTATAACAAATAGTAAACTAATTAAATATACAGGAACAGTAACCTCTCAAGATGATGTAAATCGTGCATTTTCATGTGCACCAACATATATAAAAGGTGTTGTTGTAGCTTTAGGTGGAAAACCAGACGAAGTTGGTTATGACATGCTTACTAATGGTACTAAATGTATTATTAATGCTATGAAAAAATATAATGTTAAACGAATAGCCGTTGTAACATCAATTGGTGTAGGAGATTCTATAAATCAAGCCCCTTTATTTTTTAAACTAATTATGAAAACTGTTATGAAACCAATTATGAAAGACAAAAATAATCAAGAAGACTTATTTTTAAAAGATTCTGATTCCCCAGGTGCTAATTTAGAATATACAATTGTAAGACCAGGTGGATTAAATTTTGATCCGCCTACAAACGATATTAAAGTAATAAAAGGTACAGCTGGAAAAATTCCCCGCGCTGATGTAGCAAATTTCTGTTTAGATGCAGTACTAATGAAAGATTTTGAATATTTACAGCAAACCCCATGCATTTCTTCTATATTTTAATATGTAAAAATTGAATAATGCATTAATTTAATAAATTTTATAATATAATGTTATGAAATTTATTCGAAAAATCACTAATAATATTTTAGTATCAAAAATATCATTTAGATCTATACACATGCTTATTAAAAATTTAATTAAAAAACATATATTTATTACAATAACAATTATATTATATATAATAATGTTTATTGCTATGTCTACATATGTTTATAAAACGTATAACAATATTAAAACATCAAATAAAAAAATTATAAATAATAATAAAAAAAATGAAATTGGTTTGCAAATTTCTCAATTAAATCAAAATATCTATAATTTAGAACTCAAAATTAATAAGATTTTATTTATATTAGATAATAATAAAAACATACATTAATATGATCCTAATATCTCATCTGGATCAAAATCATCATGTTCATCGTCACTCCAATACATAGACCAATCTCCATCGTTTGCATAAAATTCATCATGTTTATCTATAATATAATGTTTTACTGCCATATCATATGTCATGATCTTATTATCATCGCATTGTTTATTTAAACACATATAAAAACAAGATAAAAAAGAATTATTGTCTTCGTTAATAAATATATTCCAATCCATCTATAATATAGAATAATTAATTTTAAGTATTCAGTATCTAGATATTTAATATGATAAAAAATTGAATATATATATATATATTTTTTTTTTATATAGTTAAAAATATATATAATATGAATGTTTATAAAAGAAAAAAGGATTTATATGTATTCACAGATCCAGGGGAAGAGGTTGATGATGAAGTAGCTATTTGGTATTTGTTTAATAAACATAGAGACAACTTTAATTTACGTTTTATATGTGTTGGTGGTCCTACAACAACTGGAGGATATATGTCGTCGGAAGATAGAGTTAAGAGAGTAAAACAAATGGTACCAGGTATTGAACAATATATGGATGGGAAGGAACATGATAGACTTTGTACGATAGAAAGTTTTTTGGAAGATCCAAAAATCCCCTCCACCACGCCGCACATGCACGGTCTCGGGCGCCATCACATGCATCAGGCAAATGCTATTGTACTACAAATTGCACCAATTGATGAAAAGCACCTCCCTAAAATAAAAGAAATAGTAATACAATTAAATAAATATAGATATGTACTTCAAGGTCATCTTGGTTCAACTACAAATTCTAAAGGCGACGCTCAAGCTGTTGCAGAACATTTTAAAGAGAAAGCATATCAGGCCCAAGAAAAAGATATAGGCACGAACGATGGGCCTAAATTCACATATGCCAATGCTCTATTATTAAAAACCGAAAAGGAAGGATTAAATGAAACATTAATAAATGAAATATTTAGAGTTGCATTTAAAAATACATTGGGTCGAGTGGCACACAAAGGAGGTCGAGGCAATGGAATAGTCCCCGCTCATTTCACAGCACATTTAATAGGACCAAATGGGGCAAATTACAACACAGCAAATTCAGTATATACTACAATTACAGGCAAAGATTTAGAGGAAATAGATGAACAATTACTAGAGGAATGGATCCTCGCTCCCGAGAACATTACTCTAAATGAAGAGGTAACTGGCTATATAAAAGATATATCCTATGCAATTCCCTTCACACAAATGAAAATGACACAATTCAATCAAACCAAAGAATCACAGCGTTTGGGTTTGATTAGAATGTTATATGCATTTAAAGAATTATTTGGGATAAATCAGATGCTATATTCGAATGATCCCAACTTTAATACAGATAGGATAAATAATTCTTCAAATCCTTTATATGAACCATTCAATAGATTCAAAAATAAATTAGAAGAGAACCCAAATTTAAAATTAACGCCCGCATATGATTTAAGAGCGGCATATAGAGCTATAAATAACCCCCGTATAAAAGATCCAGATACTATAGAAGAAATACTTAATCCAGAGCAGACCGGGGGGAAAAAAAGCAAAAAAAATAAGAAAAATCTAAAAAAACGTACATATAAAAAAAGAAACAAAAAGGGAAAAAAATAGAAATAAATCTTCTTCCTATAGCAAAAATAATATTATTAGAAATAATAATATTATTATTCTTTATTAATAATCTGTACAACGCCCCTTACGTTCCCAATCTCCAAATCGTGTAGGTTCGGGCATTCTTCCACCTCTTAGTGGACCACCCCATTCTATATTATCAAATGGTGTTTTTACAAACATTTCTTCATATTCATTTTCATCTTCTTTATCTATTTCATTTATTAATATAGAAGATTTGTTTACAGCGTCTACAACATTTTGTGAATTAGTTTTGGCACAAGTAGTCAAATGTCTAATATTAATAATACGTCTTAACATTAAAATATAATATTATTAAAACGATTTGTTTAAACCTTTCAATTTTATTTTATATTATATTATATTTAATTTTCATCATCACTTGATATGTAGTAAGGTTCATAAGTTAGTTCATTATTTACTGTTTCTTTTTTAGAGGAAAAATCTTCTTCAATATCATCATTACTCATCGAATCATATTCATCATAATTATCTTCATTATCGAAAGTATATTCTGAATCGCTATGTATATTTGGTTGTAATTTAATTACTTGTTCTTTAAAAGTTTCCCAAATATTCATATCTATATTTTCAAATATATTTTCATTTTCTTTAAAAACAAAAACCACTATACCATATATATTTTTATTCATTAATTGTTTAATTATATGTGAATTATTAATATTATTAATCTTTCCATTACTTTTACCCCATAAAGTAACCGATATTTTTTTATTATCAATTATTACATCATTCCATGTATTTAAATTAATAAAATCTATATCTTTTCTATATCCACATGTTTTATATAGTGTATCTAATGATTTTGTAGACTTTATTGTAACATTATTTTCCTTATCCAGCACTATAAATTTATACTTCATGTAATTTATTTAAACATAAACTAATAAGTTTAAATAGTTTAATATGAAATTATATACAACAAAACCATTATCGTATAATAATTTAAATAATCTTAATAAAAAAAGTAAAAATTATAGTATATTAATATCAAATGAGGGTATTTTTAAAATAAATGATGAAAATAAAAAAATAAAAAAACTAATAATTAAAAATGATAATGTGGAATATTTTAATGAAAATAATATTGATCTAATTTTAGATAAATCTATAATTGAATATATAGATTATGATAAAATACCATATATGTACACAAAGACAGATATGCAAGAAGAAATTTTTATTATTAATGATGATCTAAATATAATATATTTAAATAACAAAATATGGTATATTGAATTTTATAATAAATCACATCTTGATTTAGCTAAATCTATTATATTAAAAAATGTTTAAAGACATCACACTATAATTGTGTAATAATCTAATGTTAATCAGTAATTTTCCTGATGTAAATAATTTTAAATTCAACAATAATTTAATTGAAAATTATGATGCTTCTCTTTTTATACCATATGGACCTAAATGTTACATATGGTTTACAAATATAGAAAACAATCCTAAATGTATTTTAATAGACATTAATAAAGATAAAACATTATCAAATGGTTTAATTAAAAATATAAGATTTAATAATAATTTAACAAATGGAAAAGGCACAATATTATATTGTGTTAAGAATAATAAAACAAATATAATAATTGAAGATATAATTATGTACAAAGGTAATTATATAAATACTTCATATAAGCAAAAATTATTCACTATCAAAGATTTTTTTTGTAAAAATTACAAAAACGACGAATATAATGAATTAAATATTTCATTAGCATGGATTAGACATAATATCAATGATGAAAATATTAATATTAAAATACCGTATGATATATACGCTATTAAATATTTTTCCCTTAATTCAAATAAATATCGTATAATTTTAAATAAAAATGACACTGAACAAAATAAAATAAAACACACATTTATTATAAAAAATGCAAATAAATGCGAATTATACGAGTTATATATTTTAAATAAAGATAATCAACTAATTTTATATGATTATGCACTTATAAATGATTTACATACTAGTAATAATATGAAAAAAATTTTTAAAGATAATCCTAATTCTGAATTCATAATTAAATGTACATACAATAAAAAATATAAAGGTTGGATACCAACACACATTATTAAAGATGATAAAACGCGAATATCAAATGTAAATGAATTAAGAAAATATCCATCAAATTATCTCTAATTCATTAATAGACCAATATTCAAAACGATTAAGAGATATAGGACGTTTTAATATAAAAGGTATTTTTTTTTCACGTAATTCCATATCTGCAATTACAGTCGGTTCGATTACATCTGATGGCACATCAATAAAAGGTTTTAATCCATTAGCTAATTGAACCGCCCTTAAACCTATAATTTTCGCTTTTTCATATTTTGTCATAATAGGTATTGTTTTATGATTATCATCTATTATAATATTATTTTTATCTCTTTTTACTTCTAATAAAGGTAACATTTCATTTCGTGAAATAGTATTATATCTCGTATGAAATAAATTAGTCGCCTCTGTTAATTTATCAAATCTTTCTTCTAATTCATCATCATCGTCATCTATATTAGGATCTAAAACCACGGGCAATGTACTCGTTGCATCTTTAAAGATACCTTCTGTGCTATTAACATCATCATCATTAATTTCTGTTTCAGAATCAATTTCAGAAATGGAATCATCATCACTATCTACATCGTTTTCAGATTGATTATCGTTAAACTCTATATCTGACATAATATTAATATTATATTAATTTTATATTATATTTTCAATTTTTATTTTATAAATATATCCTTAATTATACCAAGATTTATCACAATGGCAACACAAATAAATAAATTTAATATTTTTTTCATCATATTTAATGTACACTATTTCATTAGCAATATCAGAATTTATAACACTAGGACATTCATTATTAACACATTTGATATTATTTGTGCGAGGTAATGTTGGATCATATTTTGTATATTGATTTATAGAATTAGCTAATTTAAACGAAGAATTTTTATCAACATCATATTCATAAACTGTATTGGTATTCGATAATACATTATCACTTGTATTACCACAATTTCTACAAAAATGTGTAATTAAACCACTTTTTGATTCGTCTATGTGTACGTAAAACATATTTTCACACTTTTCACAAAAATACATATAATATATATTTCTATACTATTATTAATATCAATTTTTATGAATTAATTATTTATATTTTGATTCCAATATTTTCATTTTAATATCTAAATCCTTATATTGTAATAGAACATTTAAATGATACATGGAGGTAGATATCTTCTGTTTATTAATATGTTTATTATTGTTTATCCACAAATTTATAGATTCTATATTATTTTTAAATGATTCGTATATTTCCTTCTTAAAAAGCAATATACATTTAGATAGCGAAGATAGTTGTAATTCATTATTATTATTTAATGAAGGTTCATTTACATTTAAAGCCATAGTTACGATTTCGTAAATAGCAAAATCTATATTTTTATATTCTATTATTCTATTATATTTTTCTACATCTGGATGATATATTCTTATACCTGGCTCTAATATCAACGAATTATTTTGAAATAATGACGAAATGGATAGTAATACAGACAATATCGTTTGACATGCTGTCCATTGATCCCCTTTCCATGTATTCAATATAGATAAACAACAGGTACCATTCTTATATAAATTAGGATGATATCTAATAATTCCATCATTAGTTAAAAATTTTACTTTTGGTGGTGAAAACGGATAATCACTTGGATATTTAATTTCAAACATATAATTTCCATACTTATATGGCGAATCTTCATCGCCAATTATTAAAGCGTGTCCTAACAATAAGTTATCTTCGCTATGTTTATAAAAAATATTGTTGTTTTCTTTTGAATAATTTAATATTTCTTTTATATCTTTAATTAATCGTGTACGCGTTGATTTAGTCAACGTTGTCATTTCTTAATATATTATTATTAAAATTTTATATTGTTTTATATTATAGAATTAAAACATGAAAACTAATAAAAATAAATCAAATTTAAAAAAAAAAATATATAAATTAAAAGGAAAGTGTGATTATTCGTATATATGCAAATCCAATAAAAATAAACAATTATGTACTTATACCTATAAATGTCCCAGTAATAAATCAAAAACTAGTTTAAAACAAGGTAAATGTAAATATACATATAAATGCAATCCGCATAAAAAAAATAAAATATGTAAATATACATATAAATCATGTACACCCAAAAAATCATTCAAACCATTCCACTACATAGTTACACAAGTTTAAAAACGTTATGTATCTTAAATATAATTTTTAAATATTATTTTAAATATTATACCTATTTAACAGTCATTTTAAAATAAAAATATAAAATCATATACATTTCTGGTAAAATTGAATTAAAAATATTGTATGTATAGATATTAACATAAAGATGACATTAAAACAAATTTTGAAATCACATTTTAGAAAAAATCAATCAGAAATAACTCATACTAGAATAAAAAGCGAAGAACACAAAATTTCGGGTGGGTCATATACAATACTAAATGATGATTTACAAACATTTCAAAAAGAATATTTTAAAAATATAGTTTTAAAAAATGAAACAGAACACCTTACAGAATATCAGCAAAAAGAGTGTGGTCCAATTTGTATAGATTTTGATTTTAGATATGAATCTACTGTTAATACTAGACAACATAATGATGAAGACATCGAACTATTTTGTGGATTAATATTAGATGAATTAAAAAGATATACAATATGTGATAAAAAATTTACCATATATATCTTTGAAAAAGACGAAATTAATATATGTAATAAAGAAAACATTACAAAAGATGGTGTTCATATATTAATTGGTGTAAATGTAAAAAAAGAAGTGTCTACATTTTTACGTAATGGATTTTTAGAAAATATAAAAAAACATACAAAATTACCATTAATAAACACCTGGGATAAGGTTTATGATGAAGGTATTGCTAATAAATCTACACCTTGGCAATTATATGGTTCATCAAAACCAGGACATAAACCTTATAAATTAAAATTAATGTTTGAAGTTCTTTATGATAAAGAAATAGATGAATTTGATTCTGAACCGCAATCTGTTCCACATAATAAAAATATGACATTCGATTTATTTGAAAAATTATCCGTACAATATACTAAACATCCTATATTAGATAATACAGAATTAACAAATAAATTAATAGAATCTAATAAATCTAAACCCAAAAAAAAATTAAACATGACAGTTAAACAAAATATTAATATGGATGATATTTTAAATATTAAAAATAGTACCGAATTAGATTTGAAAATAAATGAAATTATAGATAGTTTAGACCCACAAGAATTTCATATTAAAGAATGTCATTTATATACTATGATTTTACCAGAAAAATATTATGGAGATGGTTCATATAATAAATGGATTCAAGTTGCTATGGCATTACGTGCAACAGATGAAAGACTATTTATAACGTGGATAAAATTAAGTAGTAAACATGATAAATTTTCGTTTGATAATATTTACGATCTAAAAAAACGTTGGGACACATTAGCTCCACATAGTTTAACAAGAAAATCTATTAGATATTGGGCACAATTAGATGGATCTCCTGATGAATTTGAAAAAATACAAAAAATTTCTATTTCATATGAAATAGAAAAAAGTATCGATCCATGTAAAGAAGTTACAGATCACGACATTGCTAAAGTAATTCAGGTATTATACAAAGAAAAATATATTTGTGTAAGTATTAAAAAAAATATTTGGTTTGAATTTATCAATCATAGATGGTGTGAAATTGAAGCAGGTAATTCTTTACGTAAAAAATTATCTGAAGAAGTTCATCATTTATATTATTTACATTTAAGAGAATTAACAGATAAATTTGGGGTTGATGATGAAGGATTAGATGAACTAGTTAAAAAAAAAAATCAAACAAAAATAAAAAATTTAACAACTATTTGTACAAAATTAAGAAATACCCAACCAAAAAATAATATCATGCGAGAGGTACAAGAATTATTTTTCGATCATATGTTTGAAGAAAAATTAAATACTAATCCTTTATTATTATGTTTTGAAAATGGTGTTTTTGATTTAGAAGAAAATATATTCAGAGATGGACAATGTGATGATTATATCAGTAAATCAACTAAAATTAAATACATACCAATAAATGAATGCGATAAAGAAATAATAGAAGAAATTGATGATTTTATGAAGAAATTATTCCCTATTACTGAATTAAGGAATTATATGTGGGAACATCTTGCATCTACATTAAGAGGGACAAATGAAAATCAAACCTTTAATATGTATATAGGTTCTGGACGTAATGGTAAATCAAAATTAGTCGATCTAATGACACAATGTCTAGGTGATTATAAAGGTACTCTACCAGTAACAGCGGTAACAAGTGCTAGAGCAAAAACAGGACAAGTAACTCCAGAATTAGTACAATTACAAGGAGTACGATATGCTGTTATGCAAGAACCATCTAAAGGAGATAAAATAGTAGAAGGGCCTTTAAAAGAATATACTGGTGGAGATAAAATTGTATGTAGAGGTTTATATAAAGACAGTATTTCGTATTTTCCTCAATTTAAATTAGTAGTTTGTTTGAATACATTACTTGATGTTCCAAGCAATGATGATGGTACATGGCGAAGAATTAGAGTATGTGAATTTATGTCAAAATTCAAAGAAATAGATAAAATTGATGATGATCCTGAAGAACCTTATCAATTTGAAGTAGACAAAAAATTAGACGCAAAATTTCCAAAATGGAAAGAAGTTTTTATGTCAATGTTAATAGAAATTGTTATAAAAACAAAAGGAAACGTAGAAGATTGTGATATAGTATTAGCAAAAAGCGGTGAATATAGAAATTCACAAGATTATCTTGAAGGATATGTTAAAGAACGTATAGAAAAGGCAGATCAAACAAAATTTGTAATTTGGAGCGATTTACAAGAAGATTTCAAAGATTGGTATATTGAATTATATGGTTCTAAAGTACCAAGAGGTCAAGAATTAAAAGATTATATGAATAAAAAATTCGGAAAACCACAAAGAATATTAGATGGAGAAAAACGAAAACAAGGTTGGATTGGTATCACTATTTGTCAAGATAATAGTGAAGATAATTTTTAATATTGAGTTTATCTATTCTTATTTAATTGTGAAGCATCTTCGCTAGAAAATCTATCAACAATATTATCTTTTAAATTTGTTACAGAATCAGTTACATTTGAAATATTTTCTCTTACATTATCTGTTACATCTGTTACAGCATCTCTAGCATCAGATATTCTTTCTTTAAATGCGTCTGCAGCTTCTTGTGTATTTTCTTTTATATTATCAACTAAATCATTACCATAGTCTATTACATCATTCATTGAAGATTGTCCTAAATCTGCTACTTCAGATATGGGCATATCATATGAAGAATTAAATGATAACATGGATAAAACAGGTAATGAAAATGCTAATAGTGCTAATAATACCATTTTTATATATAACATCAATTGTGTAGTAGAATCGGATACTTGCATTTTTTGTATTACTTGTTTAAATTGAGATATAATAAACATCGATATGTTTTGATATACTAAACCATAACCAATAAATAAAAGTAAAAAAATAATATGCATTAAACGCACATTTTGAAAATTAAATAATAATCCTAGAATACTTATTAAAATTAAAAATATATAAATATATTGTAAAGCCACATGTTGATTTTTTGAAATTATCACATTATTTCTAATTTGTTTTTCTAAAATTACATAATCATCTGTTTTATCCTGGTTTTGTTTCATAACTATGGCGTATTTCGAGGTCCTGGTACCGGCCGGCATAGTAATTGACGTATCAAAATCTTTCAGTTGAGATGTATCACTACCATCGCCAATTGTGAGTCTTTCACTAGATCCTTCTACACTATAATATATTACATAACTCTCATTATTAAAACGTATAAAAATTGGTGAGGTGCTCGGGGCTTCCACTATCGTCATAGCATTCATCAGGTTGTTGCTGAACTCATCGCTTTTTATAATATTTTCATTAACATTATTATGAAAGTCAAATGAATTTAATTCTGCTACATATTGAAATTTTGAAGCAGTTGTATGGGTATCATTTGTATAAAGCCAATATGAAGTATTATTACTTAAATCTTCTATTATTTTTTGTGGGGCATAATAGGTCATTATATTTATATTATATAAATATAAATATATTATGATTATACTTAATTAGTCATGAAATTGTAATTATACATGATTAAAGATAAAATTGCTAGAGTTAATTGTCCATTTGTAAATCTTTGATAATTGTATTGTAATATATCATCTATAACAGTATTTTTTTTTTTTTTATACATAGATATTTTATCGTCACTCGTATTACCTACTGAATATTTATATTTTAGGTACCCATCTAATATTAAATCGCTATCATAATCTGATTCTGTATGAAGATATGGTGTTTGATTGTCTAAAGATGCATAAATAAAAGACATTCTTAATATATATTATATATATTATAATCATGAATTTACACATAATCTATAATATAAGCTATTTATCCCATTAATTGAAGAACGTGTAATCTCACAAATCTGTCCTGGTTTAATAAAAATAGATAAAGCCACTGGATCAAATCTAGAAATAGTAGGTAATTCATTTTTTGAATTAGTAATAAAATATTTTTCTAAAAAAGCATTTTGTTCATTATTTGTTAAAACTCTGTGTTTAGGTACCATTTTATGTTCTTGTATATTAAATAACAATCGTTTCATATTATAAATTATAAAAGATACATTTTCTTCAGCATATATCTGTTTAACCGCGTCATGTACTCCTGCATTTGGTTCATTATCTACTATAATTATAATAACATTTACCGACGGATCAAACCCATCTTCATCAAATAATTCTAACATTATACCTTGTAAAGTATTAACTTTTATAGGTTTCCCTATAAAATATTTAATCCTAATTATTTGTCCGTTATTATTATTTACTTTAAAATCTAATTCATTATTAATATTCATATAATATATTTCATTAAATGATGTTCCTTCATAATTAACAACGTTATAACCACCAGCCTTTAATTGTTTAACTAAATTTGATCTAGAAATATGTATTTCATTAATGTTACTATTAAAAATGTCGCTCATAGTTATATATTTATTATAAAAGATTATTTAATTCAATTTTATTGTTTTTATTGAATCAGGCGATATATTTATATTAACATTATTTTGATTATTCATATGTTCACAATTATCGTTTGTATCTTTATTTTTATCTAAATCATCTATTTCACTATTTTCTTTTTTTATTACTATTTCTTTATTTAGATCAAGTAATTTAGGTATTTCATCATTTAATTGTATCTCTTGATTTTGTAGTTCATTTATACCTTTTTCTTTTTGAATTATACTATTATCATCATTAAATTCATCTTTTTCAAAATGTCTTATATCATTTATAGAAACTGTTAAAAATGCAGGAACATTAAACTGTTGTGTAGATTTATTATAAACTTTTTCTTGTATAATAGTATTTGGTGGTAAATCATTATTTGTTCCTAAATTATTCATCAATAATGTAAATATTAATATATTTTCTGTTTTTTTAGAATTATCTATTTCTTTTATCTTCCATGGACGCTGGTTTTTTGAAGGTGTATGAATAACAGTATCACCTATATTAAATATACTATGTTGTACTATTGTATCATTAATATTATTATAATCTGTCATATCTTCATCATTATCATCTTGATCATTATCATCTTGATCATTATCATCTTGATCATTATCATCTTGTGTGTTTGTATCATCATTATATTGAAATTTATCAGAAACATTTGTAGATTCAAATAATTTTTTACCCGATATTGAAATGGAAGAAGATGTTTTAGTTGTTAATATATCAATATTATCAGCAGTAATTATACGCATCTGTACATTCATTGTTAACAACTCTTGCATTAATAACTTTAATGAATATGGTATTTGTATTAAACTAAATTCTTTCCCATAATATGTACTATATGAATTTGTATATTCATTATTTATTAAATTTGCTTCATCCAAAATAATTGGACCATCCACATAAGGACTAAATAATATATTTTTACTGGGATTACTAATTGCTATTGTTCCGGAATTATTACATATTGTTAAATAAAATTTATCACCACGATCAACTAAAGAATTTTTTAAAAATGTCATCATTCCATGAGATATTAAAGAATCTCGTTCCATCTCTCCAATACGCAATCCACCATCATTTGCTCTTCCTTGAACCGTCTGTCTTGTTAAACTATCTCTCGGCCCTCCTGCACGATGATTTATTTTATCTTTTACCATATGTTTTAATCTCATATAATAAGTTGGACCAATGAATATATCCGATTCTATTTGGTTTCCTGTCAAACCATCATATAAAACTTCATTACCATAAGAATGAAAATTATTTTTAGATAATATATCTCTATAATTTTCTATACCTGTATCTTCAAACGCAGTACAATCTGCAAAACAACCTAATAAACACGATGCTTTACCAGTAATTGTTTCTATTAATTGACCTATTGTCATTCTAGATGGTAAAGCATGAGGATTTATTATTATATCAGGTCTAATTCCTTCAGATGTAAATGGCATATCTTGTTCTGGTATTATTAATCCAATTGTTCCTTTTTGTCCACATCTGGAACAAAATTTATCACCTATATTGGGTATTCTTTCTTCTCTTATACGAACCTTACAGTTACGATAACCCGGAGAATTATTTGAAACAAATACTTTATCAACCAAACCCAATTGTCCCTTTTTAACTTTAGTAGATTTATTTATTATAGTATCTTCAAATTTTGTTACTTTACCTATAATAGCTACTTTATCATGAACACGGGTATTTTCTTTAATTAATCCATCATTATCTAAATGATTATATTCAAAACCGGGTAATGTATTTTCTATATTTTGATATTGTTCTATATTTGAAAAAATAGTAGAAGATTTTATCATATCATTTTCCATTATTACTTCTTCTTTATCCTCGTATGTTGAAAAATATGTAGTTCTGAATAAACCTCTATCCACAGAAGCAGAATTAAATAATATTGAATCTTCTACATTATAACCATTATAAGCCATTATTGCTACTATTACATTTTCACCATAAGGATGTTCCTCATTATTTATATATTTAAGATATCTAGATTTAACAAGTGGTATTTGACCATAATTTAAAATTACCGACATTTTATCAGTTCTATATTGATAATTTGAACTATACAAAGAAAGAGCTTGTTTACTTTGTCCACAAGAAAACAAATCGCGTGATACTGGATTATGATTTGGATATATAACCTGATTTCCCATAACACCAAGAATAAGCGAAGGATGTATTTCCATATGTGTATACTTTTTAGAAAAATCAAAATCATATGTATTTATCATAGATGTATTCATTACAGAAGGATCAACAAAATCTATAACACCACCCAAACTTTCCATATCTAATAAAGAAACATCAGAATCAAAAACATCCGTTATTTTTAATATACTATTATAATTTATCGAATCATATTTTTTCGAATAAACGCTACCCGATACTAATATATTCCAGGATATTTTAACATTTTTATCTATATCTAATAAATTAACATAACTAGGTTTATTATCTTTTGTAACATAAAAAATCGGTCTCAATAATCTACCCGAATCAGAAAATATCTCTATAATATTTTCTTTTATGTTAAATGATATTGTAGAATATATAGCAATTAACCCATTACGTTTATAAATATTAAATTTATTACACAAATCCAAAGGATTATTATGTATACCTATCCAGGATCCATTCACAAATATCTTAGTCTCTCTTTCTGCATCTAATAATGATATTCCTGTTAAAGATATAACTTCATTATCATTTAACCATTTTATAATATCAACAATAGGCGTTGAATTTGATATATTTGTAGAAATAGCTAAATATTTATGCAATCCTATATGACCCCCATCGGGTGTATCAACAGGATCAATAAAACCATATTGAGAATTGTGTAATAATCTAGGAGCAACTACCTTTGCCGTAGGATCTAAAGGTAAATTCAACTTTCTACAATGGGATATTACAGAATTAAATGATAATCTATTTAAGTCTTGAACAATACCTTCTTTACTAGTATATACTTTTGAACCCCATTGACCTTTAAATGCTTTTTTAAATCCATCCTGAACTATGAATCCCTTATCTTTAAAAAAATTAATATAATTATTTTCTATTAAATCGGAAAAATCATTCCCCTCATATAATTTTCCTTTTTCTTTAAAATAATACTCCTTATCAAATTTTTTTCCTACCTCAACAAGCATTTCTCTATAATATTCACGAAATAAATCATTTATTAACGATCCTGTTGTTTCAATACGTTTATATTTAAAACTATCACGATCAGTTACCTTTTCTACATTTTTAAATACCTTTAATAATTTAAATACCATATGACCTAAAAACATAGCCTTTTGTGTAAAATGATGTTCTCCCATGTGAGGAATAAAATAATTCATTAAAATATCCATCGTCGTAGGTATTGTCTTATGTTTTGTGAAAGTTGCTATAAATTTTAATGCACTTTCTTGAGTAAATATATGCCCAGCATCATGAACACACGCAGAAAATAATTCAATATAATCACTATATTTTTCTATATTTAATAAACAATATTGTATAATTTCCTTATCTGATATCACACCCAAAGCACGAAATACTATAAATAATGGTATAGGTGCACGAACATTAGGAATTAATACCACTATTTGATTATTGGATTTCGTAATTGATGGTTTAACTATTCGTACTGATGTTGTACGAATTGGTTTAGATGTATTTTCTGATACAGATCTTATTTCAGCACCATAACTATATTCATCGCTTAACTTATCTGTTATGTATATTGCATTGTTTGCAAATTGTTCTTGACATACAATAACCTTTTCTTTACCATCTATTATAAAATATCCACCTTTATCATTTATACATTCGCCATTATAAAATCTTGCTTCGGGAGTAAGATCTTTTAACATACATAGATCAGAATGTAACATAATCGGAAACATCCCTAATGTTATTTTTTCCAAAGTTAAACTTTTTTTAATTATTTCTTCATCAATTCTAATTTCAAAATCTACATCTATATCATAATTTATATTAAATCCATATGTTTTATTCTTTAATCTAGCTTCATTTGGAAACATTATATGTTCATTATCTTCTTCATATAAAATAGGTTTTCCATAATAAATTTTAGATCCACTCTTCCCTCCAAAATACATATAACATTTTAAATTATAATCAACTATTTTTGGATCATCATTATAATCTTTAAATATAGTTAAAGGATTATTGTCTTTCAATACATTCTTAATTTTATCCGAAAAAAAAGAATTATAAGATGATAAATGATGATTAACTAAATAATTATTATCATTACTAAACATTTTATCAATTATATCCCAAGCAATTTTGTTGTGATCTTTTTGATTTATCATTAATATAATATATATCTAGATTGTATTTAAACTTATTAAATATCACACTAAGACAAATAAAAAAGAAGAAAATATATACTATGAGCTATAGTTATAATAGGCAAAATAAATACTAGAATCCATGCAAAATTATCAAATCCCAGTTTACTAACTAATTCTATTATACTCGTTACTGCAATTATTTCTAAAACCGTAAAAAATAAAGATCTTGTTGACAAAGAAATTGTAATTAATGTATACGTAATTCCTAAAGTTAAAAAAGATATACTTTGACTTCCTAAACCTAATTGAATTGAACATAATATAACTGTAAAACAAACAACAAAATACAATAATAATGTTACATAATCAATCGTAATTTTTTTTACATCTTGAGGTATATAATCCGGTGATGGATTTGAATCTGTACCAGATATTTCATCTTGTGCTTGTTTATTAAATTTTGTTATGAAAGATAATATAGATTCCATATATATATATATAATATTCATATTTTATAATATGTTATTATTACATCTAAATAATATCTACATGTGTAAGCATATGGCGCCTACAACATATATTTTTCAATGATAAATTATCTAAAACATTACCTTCAATTGTTTTAGTTAGTTCTTCAACATTATTATATGTATCATCCGTAGATTCTGATTTCGTTTTTTGTCTTGAAACTTCTGTTTTATAGTAACGATATTTATCTGCTATTAAGGTACCACATGTAAAACATTTAATTGGAATCATTTTTTAATATATTAATACATTAATAATTTAAATCAATTTTTATATTTATAAATTAAGGACTTGGTTCCGGTTCTGGTTCACTATTTGCTGCCGCGGCCTGTTCTTCTGCTGTTACAATTTCTGTTGATATCATTTGTATCCTATTTAAACATCTAGTTGAGAAATTTTTATTTTGATCTAAAAATTTACTTAATCTTTCTATATACGTATCAAACTCTAAAGTTAATTTTTGTTGCTGACCTTCTAAATTCATTATTAAATTCCCTACACTAAATCCCCTAGATTCACGTTCTTGTGCTATATTTATTCTATCAGTAAATGTCCCTATATCATCAGCTAATTCCCTTAAATTAACAACAATAGTACTAATTACTGTAAATATACCATTCATGTCATATGTTGCATAAGGATCTGGTATTGTCGCAGAAACACTTTCATTTATTGTACCATCTGGATTTAATGCATTAGGGTTTGGTATTTCTTTTGCAGGGTATGCTATTACTCCTCTAAATTTACGTTCTCTAACTTGATCGCGTGTAAAACCATTAGGTATTTCTTCTATAGATAAAGCATTTTCAATAATACCATCTAAATATTTATATAAATCACCATATAATTTTTGAATATATACATCTTTCATATGTTTGAAAAAATCTAAATCTATTTGTAAAGAATCCTTTTGAAATCCTAAAGTATCCAAGGAGGTTCCTACATCATAACCTCTATTTTGATCCGCTATCAAAGAATTTTCAAAATCTTTTATAGAAACTATATCACTTTCCAAATTACCTATAAACTTATCCATTTCTGTATATTGTAAATTTATTTCATTTAATACCGTATTATATTCATCCGATTTTATCTTATCTCGTAAAACACTGTCTGTTGGTTTTATAGCCGTCATATATTATATATTATAACAACTCTTTTATATTTACAAAAAATATATCAATCATATAAAGGAGACGATTCTATTTTATAATCACAAAATGTTACAGGAAATTTACTATAATCTTGTGGTATATATAAATCTAAATCAATAGCTACTTCTAACAAAAATTTCATATTTTTCCAAAATTTATCAGTATGTCCTATTTCATCTGTTCCTATATGACTTAATTCGTGTATAGCTATAAACATCAATACATTAAGATCAATATTTTCATCTTCTAAACATAAAGAAACTTCTTCACCTTTATTTTTACTAAACGCAATATGTTTATCTTTATTTAATAATTCTGACATTTTCGTTTTATTTTTATATCTATCCGTTAATGCTTTTGTTATTTCTTTATCTGGATATTTTTCTTGTAAATAGTTAATTATTTTTTCAAATTTTTTATCTATAGTTGCCAAAGTAGTAAACTTTGAACTATTGCTATTTTCATTAATACAATATTTTTGCTTATTTATTATTTTACAATTTTGTTTTTCTAATTGAAATGCAAATAAACATAATCCCAAAGTTAATAATATTATTATTTTTAACATATATAATAATATTATATTTATAATTTTATCTACATATAATTATTTATACTAAACCATTTTGTCTAGCTTCACTAGGCATAATTGTTGTATTACCCCAAGGACCAACATTACCAGTTTTTATAACAGGATCAGCACGTAATTGTAAATTAGCATTTCTTGTATCTCTTGTCGAACTAGTTCCAATCATGAAACTATAATCATTAGTTGGTGTAGGACCAGCAGGTAACAAACTATCACTACCATTAGGCATTAAATCCTTTTTATCTGGTAATGTTGATACTTCTTTTGGTGCAAGTTGTGGTTTAAATTCACTTAATGATTCTTCTACAGCAACGGGAGCTGAAAATTTCGAATTGTAATAACATACTAAATATATTCCCAAGCATAAAACTATGAGAAAAAGGACAGCTTCGGTATATTTATTTTTGAGAGCACCTATTTTTAAGTTTTTCAAAAGAGACATTCTTTATAGTAATAATAGATAAAATATTTTTATCATTGTTAATTTTTTCTTATATTTAAATTTCATTAATTAAATAATTTGTATGTATATTTCTTGAATTTAACATAAATTTTATATTTTGTTGTCTAACTCTAAATATATCTTCACGATACATTTTCCATATTTCTTTATATATATCTTCATGTGTTTTTAATTTAACCGGTATGTCATCAGTTATATTATTATATAAATCTATTTCTTCTATACAATCTTTTATATTTTCTAAATTATTTATATCTAATTTATCCTTAAGTTCTTCATCCGCCTTTCTTTTGGCTTCAGCTTCTTCATCCGCCTTTCTTTTGGCTTCAGCTTCTTCATCCGCCTTTCTTTTGGCTTCAGCTTCTTCATCCGCCTTTCTTTT
>Ga0160422_10000690_pt1 | contig 20646 bp, 11 predicted proteins | sample Fk160mmetaG_FD_108192 | JGI IMG/M metagenome (GOLD analysis project Ga0160422, IMG submission 108192) | Marine microbial communities from the Central Pacific Ocean - Fk160115 60m metaG | ecosystem: Environmental > Aquatic > Marine > Oceanic > Photic zone | place: The Central Pacific Ocean... | reverse complement strand
GAGGTCCTTGACCAAGGCCGCCGTGGCCTTGTCAATGTGACCCGCAACGGTATTGATTGCACCCTTGACGTTACCATGGTGGTCCCAGCCACGATGATAGAGCTGGATAAAGCGTACTCCCCGTTCGGCAAGGCGGCGCGCGACGAGGCAGTTGGAGGCGAAGGATCCGTCCCCAGGTTTGGCGCCATAGAGCTCGAAAACGTGCTTTGGCTCCTTAGAGACATCGACAAGATCCGGAACTGAGGCCTGCATCTTGAAAGCCATTTCATACTGGGCGATCCGGGTTGCGATCTCTGGATCATTCTGTCTCTGTCCCAGCAGATTGTTCAGTCCGTTAATGGTATTCAGGAGGTCTCCCTGACTGTCCCGGGATACTCCCGCGGGGTTGTTGACATAGTGAACCGGATCTCCCTTGGAGTTGAACTTTACGCCCTGAAATCGAGAGGGAAGGAAGCCGCTATGCCACTGGCGGGCGGCGATGGGCTGGTCCTGTCCCCCCCCTGAGGAAGTCATCACTACAAAGCCGGGAAGTTCATCGGTGTCTGCGCCGAGGCCATAGAGCAGCCACGACCCCATTGAGGGTCGGCCTGGAATAACCGAGCCGGTATTCATGAAGGTGTGAGCCGGGTCGTGATTGATTTGCTCGGTAGACATCGAATTGATTACCGCGATGTCATCCGCGATCGAACCGATATTAGGAAAAGCGGAGGACATGAGTCTCCCGCATTCCCCGTAGGGCTTGAATTCATGTTGCGGCCCGAGGCACTTGAGTTTGTTGCGGCTTCCCTGGAGCTGTGCGAGCTGCTGTCCCTTGGTGAAGGACTCTGGCATAGGCTTGCCGCTGAGACGGGACAGCTCGGGTTTATGATCCAGAGTTTCAAGGTGCGAGGGTCCGCCAGCCATACAGAGATGAATGACCCTCTTGGCTTTTGGTGGGAAATGCAGTTTTTCGTCGAGAACGCCTTTCCACGTGGGTGCACCTTTTGTCTCTTGGCTCAGGAGATAGGCGAGCGCCGCACTGCCCACGGAGTAGGATGAGCCCTTGAGGAAAGTCCGCCGGTTAATCACATTGATCAGCTGTTCGTTCATGATTCAGAATGATGGGAGTGCTCCAGATTAATACCTCGTAATGGTTTCGTGCAGGTTGAGGAGGGCTCTCGTCACTGAGGTGAAAGCCGCAAGGTCCATCGGGTTGGCTTCCCTTCCAGCCGGGTGGAGACCAACTTTCAGAAGCTCATTCGCTTCCTGAGGGCTTTTGATGTAACGCTTCAGCTGTCTATCGTAGAGAGTCCTCAGGAGCTTACGCTCTTCCGGGTGAGGCTCACGTTGGAGGAGCTCCTGAAAGCCAAGGTCCAGCCTCTCATCAAATGGCCGGCTGTCTCCGGTGAGCTTCTCGGCGAGAACCCGGGCTGCCTCAACGAAGGTGGGATCATTGAGAAGGTTAAGAGCCTGCTGAGGGGTATTAGAACTCTCGCGGCTTGCAGTACACTCTTCTCTGGGTGGCGCATCAAATGCGACCAGCATGGGATGCAGGAAGCTTCTCTGCCAATGCATGTAGACGCCGCGCCGATATTGATTCTGGTCATTATGCTGTTTGTAGGTTCGTTTTGGAAAATTTAATTCCCGGTAATAGCCCGCCGGCTGGTAGGGACGGGCACTTTCACCACCTATCATCGGATTCAAGAGCCCCGAGACCGCAAGAGCGTTATCGCGAATAAACTCGGCAGGTAGTCGGCGCGCATTCTGTCTTGCGTAGAGAGTGTTGTAGGGATCTGAGCTTGTGAGCTCCCGGGATGCATTGGAGGATTGCTGGTAGGTTTCCGAGGTGAGAATCAGTTTGACGAGGTGCTTGATATCCCAATCGCTCTCCATGAATTCTACAGCAAGCCAGTCAAGGAGCTCGGGATGGGTAGGCCATTGACCCTGGTTTCCGAGGTCCTGCAGGTCCCGTGACAGTCCTGTTCCAAGGAAAAGAGCCCATACCCTGTTGACGAAGGCCCGGGCGGTTAGAGGGTTCTCCTTGGATGCGATCCACTGGGCGAGATCAAGCCGCGTCAGCCGATCCTGGCTGGATGCGGGTTCGCGCTGTCCACCGGCAAGAAAAGCGGGGAGCGCTGGTTGTACGACTGGCCCCGACCGGTCCGTCCAGTCTCCTCTGGGCAGGATCCGGATCTCGCGAGGGTTGGCGGAGAGTGTGACTAGCGTCATACGGGTGGATCCCATGGCGCTTTTTGCCTGCTGATCCAGTTTGGCAATTTTGTCCCGTACTGATTGAAGCGAAGGCGCAACCGTTCGGAAGTGATCCAGTAATGGCTTACGAATACCGGCATCGAGCTTGTTGCTGCCAGTCGTAATTAACTGCTTTCGGAGGTTGTCTGGAATACCCGCAAGCACGGCACTGGCGTCACTTGTCGTTCTTCCTGCCAGATCCCACAGGACGGTCCCCCCATACTGAGTGTAGGCGAGCTGGGTGATTTTTTTTCCAGCAGGAAGGCCAACTTTTTCGGCGGAGACTTCAATCCGAACCCACTTACCCTTTGCGGGAAGGTCGCCCCCTCGGTGATGGTTTGGTCCATCACTTCCCTTGCCATAAGGAATGAGATCTTCACCCCACCAGACTCGGTGCTCCCAAGAATTGTCTGCATTGAACTGGAGCATGATCTGGCGCGGAGGATTCTTGGGGTCGAGCCAGACATGGGCAAACAGGTGTTCGCCGTTGCCAAGGCTGACCGGTTTGCTACTTGCGTCCACAATGTGCTGCACGAGACCATTGCTTGTCTGTTGACGGGCAATTTTTCCTGAATGCACATTAGCGGTGACCGTCTGGACGTTTCCGAGCGGGAGCTCGTTGTCGTCAAGAATGGTCAGATCCTTTGGTTTGCTGGCTGAAATCTTTGCCCGTAAGTCATTCACCCACATGAGAAATTCCTTGTCCAACTCGGGCCCTGTCGCGTTTAGCTCTTTTTCGAGGACTCGCTTTTCTTTCTCGATCCGGGTCAACTCTTCCGTGTTTCTGGGCTCGGGTACGTCGAGGGCTGGACCCCACTTGTCCAGTTTGAATCCCGGATACTTCTTAATATCTGCACCGGCGTTGTAGCGGCCATCTCCGTTATAGGCTCCCTTCTCATAGATATCTGAGAAGAAGGCTTCCATGGAATAGAAGTCTTTGGCGGTAAAAGGATCAAACTTGTGATCATGACACTCGGAGCATCCCATGGTCGATCCGAGGAAAGCGACGGAGGTCGTCCGTACTCTCTCGGCATAATACTTGGCGATGTATTCGGCATCTTGAATACCTCCCTCCTCAGAAAGCTGGTTCACCCGGTTAAAGCCGGTGGCAACGTAGTGCTCGGTTGTGGGTTTCTCGAGAAGATCCCCTGCGAGCTGTTCCACAATAAAGGTGTCGTAGGGCTTGTTGCTATTGAAGGCGCGAATGACGTAATCTCGATAGGGCGTCATGCTCCAGGTCTTGTCGCTATGGTAACCATGACTGTCAGCGTATCGCGCGAGGTCGAGCCACATGACCGCCATCCGCTCTCCAAAATGAGGAGAGGCAAGAAAGTGGTCAACGGAGGCTTGCACATCCAGATTATCGATCTCGTCAAAGGATGCGGGAAGGCCGGTAAGGTCAAAGGAGATCCTTTTTCTCAGAGTGTCCTTGTCCGCCCGAGGAGATAACCTGCGCTTCGCATCTGGCATTCCGGCGAGGATAAAGTTATCGATAGGATGAGTGGCTCCCGCCTTGGGGACTTCTGGTCTCTTGGGGACTATGTAGGCCCAATGTGGTTCATACTCTGCGCCCTGTTCCACCCATTCAGAAAGGATCTTTTTCTGAGCGGAGGTGAGTATTCTGTGAGACTCGGGAGGAGGCATGATTTCCTCAGTGTCCTCCGTGTAGAGACGATGAATGATTTCTGATTCCTTTGGATCGCCAGGGACAAATGCTTCCGACGCCAAGGCATCTTCCCTGACGTCCAGTCTCAGCTTGGCCTCGCGGGAATTCTTGTCGGGACCGTGACACGAGAAGCAGTTTTCAGCCAGAATGGGCCGAATGTCCCGGTTGTAGGACAGGGGCGCGGCCACCACAGTCAGGGAGGTCAGAAAGGTCAGCGCAATGATGGTTAGGCGCATAGCGCCTATTTAGTAACGAGGGCGACGGAAGTTCGCAAGAACTGGGTTTCCCCGGGCGGTCCTGTTTTCGTGGGAGCACTACCGGCTTCAGGGTCTTTACGGGTATTATTTGGTGCTCTGGTCAGCTCAAAACTCCCTGCACGACCCTCGCGGGTTCCACTCCGGTAAGTCGCATATCCAGTCCCTGAAACTTTACGGAAAACCGATTATGATCAATTCCCAGCAGATGAAGCATGGTGGCATGCAGGTCACGGACATGAACGATGTCCTTCACCGAGGCATATCCAAGCTCGTCAGTCTCCCCATACGCCGTTCCGCCCTGGATCCCCCCGCCCGCCAACCACATGGAAAATCCTTTCATATGGTGATCCCGTCCAGCTCCGCCTTTTCCCTGAAACATCGGGGTCCTTCCGAATTCCCCACCCCACACAATCAGGGTTTCCTCCAGCATTCCACGCTGTTTCAGATCGGTGAGGAGGGCCCACGTTGGTTTGTCCGTGAGTCCGCAGCAGGTATTCATGTACTTTACCAACCCGCCGTGATGATCCCATCCGCGATGGTAGAGCTGTATGAACCGGACGCCCTTCTCTGCAAGTCTGCGAGCCAGCAAGCAGTTCGAGGCAAAAGATCCATCACCCGGCTTGGCGCCATACATGTCGAGGACATGCTGTGGTTCGTCTGACACGTCAGTGAGCTCCGGAACACTAGCCTGCATGCGGAAAGCCATTTCGTAGGCCGCGATACGGGCCTTGATTTCAGGGTTGTCGACCAGCTCGTTGCGTCGACTGTCAAGCTGTTGAATGGACTGGACGAGGGCTTGTTGGTGTTTGCCGCTTATTCCGGAAGGACGGGTAACATAATGAACCGGGTCGCCAGTGCTGTTGAATTCTACACCTTGATGACGGCTGGGGAGAAAACCTGTTCCCCATTGCCGGGCGGCGATGGGCTGTGGGTTACGCCCCCCCACGCTCGTCATGACCACAAATCCCGGAAGGTCCTCACTATCGCTGCCGAGGCCATAGTTGATCCAAGCGCCCATAGAGGGGCGACCACTGATGGCAGACCCGGTGTTCATGAAGGTATGCGCCGGGTCGTGATTGATCTGCTCGGTGAGCATCGATTTTACTACGCAGATCTGGTCAGCCATTTTTCTATGGTAGGGAAGGAAGTCGGAGATGAACTGTCCTTTGCCGAACTCTTGGAATTTTGTGAGGTGACCCTGAACCTTGAGATGCTGACCCTGTAACTGGGCGATAGGCTGGCCCCTGGTGAAGGACTCAGGCATGGGCTTCCCGTTGAGCTCATCCAGCTTTGGTTTGTAATCAAAGGTCTCAAGATGTGAAGGGCCTCCGGCCATCGTCAGGAAGATCACTCGTTTGATTTTGGCGTCATGGTGCGGGAGGCCTGCAATCCCATCGTAGGATGTATCAATCGCATTTCCCAGAGCGTCCCGACCGAGCAAGGAGAGGAGGGCGGCTGACCCCAGCCCGAAACCTGCTGACCCTAGAAATGATCGACGATTCACGTAGTTTCCCAGTTTTTCAGAAGGCGTCATCAGCTGATGGGGAAAGAGAAATTGCTCAGTTCCGGGTGTAGGTTTCAGAGAGGTTCAGGATGGCTCGTGCGGCGGTAGTCCATACCGCGTGCTGGACTGTATCAAGGCCTTCGGCCAGTGGGGCGGCCCCGGTAGAAACTAGCTTCCTTGCAGCAGCAGGATTGGATTGAAAGTCCTGCGTTGCCATCGAAATAAGATGTTTCATGATCAGGCGTTCCTTTTCATCGGGCTTTCGTGAAAGAGCCTCACGATAGATGAACTCAAGGCGGTCGTCTATTCCCGGACCGCCCTCGGCAAGAGCCCTCGCGGAGAAAACGCGGGCAGCCTCAACGAAGGATGGATCATTGAGAAGAGTCATTGCGGCAATGGGAGTATTGGACCGGGGGCGTTCGGCAGTGCACTCTTCACGGGTCGGCGCGTCAAACGCGCGCAGCATGGGGTGGAGGAACTGTCTTTGCCAATGGACATAGACCCCGCGGCGCCATTGTCTGTTATCAGCATGATGGGCATATTTGCGACCAGGGAAGTTCAGGTGCTTGTAATAGCCCGATGGCTGGTAGGGTTTCGCACTTGGGCCACCATAGCTCGTCTGTAGCAGACCCGAAATTGCCAGCGCGTTATCGCGGATGGTTTCCGCAGGGAGGCGGTAACGTGATTGTCGCGCCACGAGCCGGTTGTAGGGGTCGCGCTCCCGGAGAGCCACAGTTTCAAGTGAGCTTTGCCGGTAGGTCCTGCTAGTGACGAGAAGGGCCATCATATGCTTAATGTCCCAACCAGACTGGTAGAATTCAACAGCAAGATTATCGAGGAGCTCGGGGTGCACGGGAGCCTCTCCCTGCCCCCCGAAGTCATCGAGCCGTTTGGAAATTCCTGAGCCGAACACGAGATACCAGAACCGGTTAGCCATGACGCGGGCAGTCAGTCCTCCTGTCCCCTTTGCTGGGTTCGTGAGCCAGTTCGCGAGGTCAAGCCGGTTCAACCGCCCTGATTTTTTGGAGTTTTCCGGTTTCTTCAGAAAGGCGGGGAAGGCAGGCTCTACCACCGGACCACTCTCGTCTAGCCAGTCTCCCCGTGGCAGAACACGGATCGTGCGGGGCTTGGTTGCGACCGTAATCATGGTTCTTCTTTGGGCTTTTTTTAGGGCTGCGATTTCCGCCTTGAGGTGTTCCTGCTCCTCCTGGCTGGCAAACGTTGGAGAAGATAACTGCGTCTCAAGCTCGGTTAGGCGCAAGCGCTCCCGCTTAGAGTGAACGTTGATTTCAGGGGGGCGACTCGTTGGCAGGCTATTGGTTCCTACTCGGAAATGCTGCGCTTCGTCGATATCCGCGAAAAAGGCTCCCAACGCGTAAAAGTCTTTGGCGGTGTAGGGATCGTACTTGTGGTCATGGCATTGGGCACACCCTACGGTTGCACCCATCCAGACGTTGGAGAGGTTACGAACGCGGTCTGCGAAGTAGATAGCGAGGTACTCCTTGGCCTGAACGCCGCCTTCATGTGAGGTCTGGAGAAGACGATTATATCCCGTGGCAATTTTCTGGTCGATCGTAGGCGAGTCGAGAAGATCCCCTGCTAATTGCTCCCGGGTAAATTGATCAAAGGGCAGATTGTCGTTAAAAGCATCAATAACGTAGTCCCGGTAGGGTGAAATACTGTGGTCCTGATCTCCATGGTAACCACAGGTGTCCGCGTAGCGCACTAGGTCGAGCCAGTACATCGCCATACGTTCACCGAAATGAGGAGAGGAGAGAAGACCCTTCACTGTCTTTTCCACGCTGGCGGATTGGTCATTCTTCCACTCTTTCAGGAAACGCTCGACCGCCTGTGGGGAGGGGGGAAGACCAATAAGGTCAAAATGGAGGCGCCGGACGAGGGTAACAGGATCAGTATCCGGGGCGGGCTCCAGTCCCTCACGTCGCAGACGGTCCAAAATGAAGTTGTCAATCCAGTTTGCGGGCCAATCCGAAGATTGAGCCTTGGGGACGGGATGCCTTTCCGGGGGACGATAGGACCAGGGCTCAGCGTAACCTCCGCCCTGTTCGATCCATTGGCGAAGGAGGGTTCGCTGCTCCGCGCTGAGCGCCTTGTTCGCGTCGGGCGGCGGCATGACTTCCTCCGGGTCGTCGCTGAAAATGCGATGAATAATCTCGCTTTCATCGGGCTTACCAGGAACAAGGGCATCGCCGATGTCACCGCTCTGGAGGGCTCCTTTTTCGGTATCAAGTCTCAGTTCACCCTTACGGTCGTGCTCGTCCGGGCCATGGCAGGCGAAACAGTGGTTTGAAAGAATAGGCCGGATGTCCCGATTGAAATCGACCTCGGCAAAAAGCCCACCGGTCGCAAGGACAGCGGTGACCAGTTGAACAGCCGGTGGGTTACGAAACATCACTGCAAGGTTAGCTTCCTACCAGCGCGATGCAATGGAGGACTGATGAAAGGAGTCAACTGACTTCAACTTTAAGGACCTTGACCTTACCCCAATCGGACTTTTCGATATCCTTAATCTCCTTGGGTTGCCCCGAGCCGCCACCGAGAAAAAGCTGGGTCCCGTCTTCATTCCAGATGGCCTTGCTTACTCGCATCTTCGTGTCAGTAGCTGCGAGAAGTGATCCGGTCGCCAGATCGAAAACTGCCGTGTTCCACTGCCCCTTGAATAATCTCCCGGCCATCGCGAAAATTTTCCCGCCGGGGTGAATCGCAATGGTTTCCATCAGGCCCTGTCCGATCTCGCTGTCGTTGGCGCTTCCAACGCGCTCGGCGGCACCGCCTCGCCATTGCCAACGCTCCCACAATTGCTTGCCGTTTCCAGCAGCAGGATCGCGGGTGCTACCCATGCCCGCGAGCAGGACTTCGGAATCGTCCGGTGAAAACGCAAGTGAGAAAATACCACCGGTGAAATAGTGGCCCTTGATGATTCCCCATCCAGTGAAACTTCCCGTCTCTATCCGAGCGACTTCTTTTTTATTCTCGAGGCTCCAGATGCGGACTTCTCCCATGAGATTGCCTGCAGCGAGAAACCTTCCGTCATTGCTGAATGCTACGGATTCCACCGGAGGGACGTGGGCGAAGTGGTGAGACTCTTTGCCAGTAAGGACGTCGTAGACCCTGACCGATGGCTCCTTTTCCGAAGCAGGCTCATATTTATAACCACCACAGAGATATTGCCCGGTGGTTGAGGCGACGAACCTGCCGTCCGAGGATATCGTGCTCTGCCAGGACCAGAAGTCATGGGCCTTCACCTCGCGAGTCATTTTCTTCGCGCTGGGATTAATCCAGAGCAAGCGTCCATCATAGCCTGCAGAAATCAGTTCCCGGGTTGCAGGCGACCAGTTCACGCCGGAAGCGTAATTCCGGTGGCCGGCGAGCTTATCCGGTTTGCCCCAGCGGATCCGTGGTAGAGCATAGACACCTCCGTCAAAGCACGCCGCATAGAAACGGTTGTCTTCTCCCCGCGCCAGCGAAAGGCAGTGTGTTGGCAGCTTGAAGGAAGTGCTTTTGGTAAGTTCAACTTTCACGCGAGCACCTCCCTGATTGGTTCTGACTGATCCTCTACATAGTGGAAGTTTGGAAGGGTGGGGATCTGGAACTCTCCGTGAGGATCGATCCCAAGTGCGGCAAAGATTGTGGCGAAGAGGTTCTGTTCGTTGAAGGCCTCACCAGCAACATCAAATCCCAGCTTGTCCGTTGCTCCCACCACTGCACCTTCCGCAATTCCGCTTCCAAACATGGACAGGCTCCACGCGTCGGGATAGTGATCTCTGCCGCGAGCAGCGTTGAGCCACGGAGTGCGCCCGAACTCGCCCATCGCTATTACGAGCGTATCATCCAGCATCCCTCTTTCTTCGAGATCTCGATGAAGCTGGTAGATAATATTGTCCAGGTCCGGAACTACCATCTGGTAAATCTCATGGTTGAACACATGGCAGTCCCACGGCATTCCATTTGCGACCATGACAAAGGGGGCGCCTTCTTCGACGAGGTTCCGAGCTAGGAGAGCGTGTTGGCCAAAGGCCCCGGGACCGTAGCGCTCTCGATCTTTTTGTGGGAGGCGGTCAAGATCAAAAAGATGGGCACAGCTCATGAGGCCCTTGACCCGCTCGTAGACAGCGTTGTGAGAAGAGGCGGCCTTACTCTTTGTATCGTTCTCGAACTTTTTGCTAAAGAAGCTCCTTAGCTCTTCGCGAGCCTCATGATCATCAGTGGTGATGGAATCAAGTTTGTCGACGTCCGGGATGCCAAACTCTCCGCCGGTTCGTACCGGAGAATACTCTGCGCCAAGCCATCCTGCCCAGTTTCCTGCCTTGAATCCCTTGAACTCATTACCTTCGGGGCATGGGTCCAGGAGAATAAAATTCGGAATCGGGTTATCAAGCTGTCCCAGCTGCTGCGAGAGCACGGAGCCTAGAGTCGGCCGGGTAAATGGGGGTCGGGGCGAGTGGCCTCTCTGAAGAAGATTAATGGCCTGCGTATGTTCGCGGGCGCTTGTTTTCATCGAGCGAATGACTGCGGTCTTGTGGGCGATGGACGCGCACTTTGGCATGAGCTCACTGAAGTGAATTCCGGGTATGGAAGTTGGTATTGATCCAAAAGGCCCACTGGTTGTCGTGCCCGGTTTGGGGTCCCAGGTTTCAAACTGACTGGGGCCGCCGCAGAGCCAGAGGAGGATGCACCGTTTCTGTGTTTTTTTTGCAGCATCTGCAAAGGCGGGATTGGAAAACAGCCCTGCCCAGCTGAGCGAAGAAATGGCACCCGCCGTCATTCCCTCGAGAAAGCGCCTCCGGTGCAGACCATGCTCCGGATTACCACAATTCTGTTGAGACCCGTTCATCAGTGATTCATGCGGAATTCCGCGCTGTTGAAGAGGGCCCAGAGAATTTGCCGGATTGCGGATGGTCGGCGGTCTGTTCTTTGTGCGAGATAGGAGATAGTACGCCCGCGTTCTTCGTGATCGGGAAGTCTGCCGAGTGCCGCGAGGAAGAGTTCTTCCGCGATAACTTCGGGGTCTCTGCGTTCGTTCAGACGAGCTGCTAGGGGAAGGTCTGAAGAGTTAAGTATCTTTTCAACGACCTTTCCGTTTGCGGCAAACATAGCCTGCTGGACAGAGGGAGAGAAATTTTCAGCGAAGATGTCAGGGTAGGTTTTCACAAATTCGCTTCGGTAGGTATTCTCCTGAGCGACGGTGCCGTCTTCGCGGGCCTCGCTCCCGAGAGCCACCAGAATCGAGCGGTAGAGAGGCTCAGCTGGAAGGGGCTTGTCGATTCCTCTGGCAAAGCTTTCCTGAGCGGGAGGGTTTTCCGCCGGGTGGTTCGTCGACAGAGAGTAGGCTCTGCTGTTTAGAATGGCCCGGCATGTCCGGCGGAGATCAAATCCGTTTTCAGAGAAGTCCTTGGCCAGCCATGCGAGCAATGCGGGGTGGCTTGGAGGGTTAGCGGAGTTCATCTTGTCTACAGGATGAACAATCCCGCGCCCTATCAGGAGGGCCCATAGACGGTTGACGATGGCTCTTGAGAAAGCGGGGTTATCCTCCAAGGCGAGACGTGCGAGTTCCCTGCGGCGGGAAAATTTTGGGAGTGGGGCCTTTTCTACCTTTGTCGTAATCACCGGTTTGTCGCCTTTTTTATTGGGTTTTGGAGGGTTAATCCAGTCCTCAGGAGGACTCACGATATAGTTTTTCACGTCGTCCTTTTCCTGGCGGCCGAGCGGCTCCAAAACGGTACGACCGGTGAGGAACACCAGTTCGCTTTCGCTACTTTCACCCTCAAGGTTGGCAAACTTATTATAGCCACCAGCAGCGCGTTCCCCGAGCCCCGGGCCGTTGCTGGTGTTAACATTGCGAGTGCGATCGAAGAAGGCGACCAGCCCCCAGTAATGCTTCTGCTCGATTTCCGGAGCTACTGGATGGTCGTGACATTGAGCGCATTGTACCTGTGTTCCAAACAGGGCGGATGCAGTGGTGGTTGCCATTTTCCCGGCATCATTTCCTTGCTCATAAAGAAACCAAGAAGCGCCTTGCTCCTCGGGAGTTTCCGGGCGAGCCACTATGAAATCATAACCTACCTTGTTCCAGGGGCGGTTAGTCTTGAAGACCCAGCGCAGGTAGGGCAGGAAGTGTTTTTCCCGGTTGGCCCTGTTCGTTCCTCCGGCCCCGGATCGGCCTAGAAGAGCAGCGTTAAAGATTTCTGCGAAGTGGCGTGCGTGAGCCTCACTCTCGAGCAAGTCATCAATCAGAGCCTTTCGCCGGTCAGGGCGGGTATCCGTAAGGAAGCGGGCGTGCTCTTCTCTAGTGGGAATCCGTCCCAGCAGGTCAAGGGTGATCCTGCGCAGGAACGCTCCGTCATCAATGGAGGAAGCGGGAGAAATCTCTTTTTCGGCCCATCGCTTCCGGAGGAGAAAATCAATTGCTTGGTCAGGTGAAAGGTCTGAAGGCAGTGTTTCCGCAAGATATTCCGAACCTTGGTCTTCGCTGGTTTCCTCCTGATAGCGAAAGCGGGTGACCCACTCCTGCATGCGGATAATTTCAGCCTGACTAAGCTGGCCCTTCGGGGGCATGTGGGTATCTGCCCCGGGACGTAGTTGAGAGATCAGCCGGCTCTTTTCCGGATGGCCAGCCACGAAAATGGGACCGCTTTCTCCACCCTCGAGAAGGCCTTTGAGTGACCGGAGGTCGAGACCACCTTTCTTCGTAGCGCCTCCGTGGCACTTGATGCAATGCTCTTTCAGCAGCGGGGCGATTTCATCGAACTGCCCTGCCCAGCCAACCGATGGCAGAAGGGCAAAGATCAGGTAGATGGTGTGGAACTTCACCTCGAAAACAATAGCGGACCATCCGGACCGTGCAATCGCGTCTTTATGCGGCCAATGGCCCCCGCTCCGAGGGCCATCTAATCATGCAAGAATCGGTGTGACAGGATGAACCTGTTCAACGCCGGTAAGGCGTTGGTCGAGACCCTGATGCCGAACAGTGAAGCGGCTATGCTCGATACCCATGCAATGAAGGATGGTTGCATTGAGCTCGTTGAGATGCACCGGATTCTCAGTGATGTTGTAACTGAAATCATCGGTTTCGCCGTAGGTCATTCCGGACTTAATCCCTCCTCCGGCCATCCACATGCAGAAGTTGCGTGGGTGATGGTCCCGGCCGTAGCTCTCCCGGGTGAGTTTTCCCTGACAATAGGCAGTACGCCCAAATTCACCACCGAAGACAACAAGGGTATCCTCAAGCATTCCCCTCTCCTTCAAGTCCTTGATCAGGGCGGCGGTTGGTTGATCTACATCGAGACACTGATTCTTAATTTCCTTTGGCAGGTTGCCGTGCTGATCCCAGCCTCTGTGAAGGATCTGAACCACTCGGACCCCTCGTTCAATAAGCCGTCGAGTAAGGAGCGCAGAGTGGGCGAATGAGCCGGGTTTCTGCGAATCTGGTCCGTACATCTCCAAGGTCGCCTTACTTTCTCCCTTCAAGTCAGTCAGCTCCGGTACGCTGCTTTGCATTCGAAATGCCATCTCATACTGGGCGATTCTGGTCTGGGTTTCCGGATCTCCAAAACGCTCGAAGGCCTTTTCGTTCAGTTCCCCTAGGGCGTCGAGCATGGTTCTCCGGTCGCCGGGAGATACCCCTGGCGGATTCTTCACGTAAAGAACGGGGTCTCCTGCGCTTCTCAGTTTGACGCCGTCATATTTCGAGGGCAGAAAGCCACTGGTCCACATGCGGCTGAAGAGCGCCTGGCTTGGATTCTTCACAGTTGGAGTGAAGACAACAAATGCGGGTAGATTCTGGCTCTCGCTACCCAGTCCGTAGCTCAGCCACGAACCGAGGCTCGGTCTGCCGGGGACTTCACTGCCCGTCATTACGAAGGTGCAGGCAGGGTCATGATTGATTGCCTCGGTGTGCACCGATTTGATCATGGTGATCTCATCGGCGATTCCCTTCATGTGAGGAACAAGTTCGCTCATAAGGATCCCCGCCTGGCCGCAGCGTTCAAAAGCGAATCGGCTTGGCGCGACAGGAAAGCGTTTTTGCCCGCTGGTCATGGTCGTGATTCGCTGGCCGTTCCGGACAGAGTCAGGCAACTCCTTGTCGAAGAATCGCTCCATCTGTGGTTTATGATCAAAAAGATCCTGCTGCGCGGGGGCCCCATTCATGTGCAGGTAAATGAGATTCTTTGCCTTGGGGGCAAAGTGGGGAAGGCCGGGTAGGGCAGGATGGATATCGGTCCGAGCAGGTGCTTCCTGACCTGGGGCCTTGTTTGCGAGGAGCTGAGCAAGCGCGATACCCCCCACTTTGAGGCCAGCCCCTTGGAAGAACTGACGGCGTGACTGGCACAAGTGGTATTCGAGGTCAGGATCCATGGAAGAGCTTAGTTCTTGTTAACTACCTCATCGAGATTGAGGAGCAGGTTGGCGATCATAGTCCATGCAGCCAGTTCTCCTGCTACAATGCCGGGGTCTGGCTGGCTGTCTCCAAAATTGATGAGTGCGGTAGCCGCCTCTGCGTCTTCCAAATAGCGCTTCTGGTGCAGTTGCAGAGCATTGAGCACAATTCGGGTTTCTTCCTCGGTGGGGTAGCGGGCGGTAGCGAGTCGCCAGGCCCATCGTATGCGATCGCCAGAACTGACGCCCCCCTCCTCGAGAATACGCTGAGCCAGCGCGCGCGCTGCCTCCACGTGCTGGACGTCATTCATCAGATGGAGGGCCTGCATAGGGGTGTTGCTCCGTCCTCGCGCCGCACAGCTTTGCTCCCTGTTGGGGCCATCAAAGGTTGCCATGAAGGGCGGCGGAGCAGTGCGTTTGAGAAAAGTATAAATGCTCTTCCGATACAAATCGTCACCCTTTCCCTGATTATAGTTCCTCGTGTTGCTGGAGGCGAAACCCACAGGTTCCCAGATGTTGGGTGGTTGGTAGGGGCGCACGCCGCGCCCTCCGATTTTTGACACCATGAGGCCGCTGAGGTTCAGGGCCTGATCGCGAATGACCTCAGCGTCCAGACGGTGACGCGGACCCCTTGCCAGGAGGCGGTTTTCCGGATCCTGTTTCTGTAGCGCAGCCGACGTTACGGAGCTCTGACGATACGCGTGGCTGGTCATGATGCGTTTTACAAGCTGTTGGATATTCCAACCCTCTTCGACGAACTGGACCGCCAACCAATCCAATAATTCAGGATGACTGGGAAACTCTCCCTGAGTGCCAAAATCCGCGCTGGTCTTGACCAGACCGGTGCCAAAGAACTGTTGCCAGAAACGGTTGACCGCGACGCGGGCGGTAAGCGGGTGTTTGCCATTCACCAGCCAGTCAGCGAGATCGAGGCGATTATAGTCACGATCCTTTGGTTTCTCGGGAAGCTGAGGAAGAAAAGCCGGGACGCCACGGGTGACCTTCTCGCCCGGATTGTCATATTCGCCGCGCTTCATGACGAAGCTCTCCCGCGCTTTTGGCAGATCCGCCATTACGAAGGTGACGGCCGAATTTTTACGGACCGTCTCTTGCTCGGCCACCAGTTTGTCTTTTTCAGCTTTGAGATCGATCAACTTCTCTGGGGGATTCGCATAGATCCGCGAAATCCATAGATTGAAGGCCTCCTTCTGTTCTGCATGGGTCCACTCATCAGGTAACCTGCCGCTCAAACGTCGCCAGATGGCAGCAGGTAAATCCTTTCTGCGCACGTTTTCAGGTTGTGACTTCCATTTTTTCCAGGATAAAGCGGGATCTTGGACAGGATCAGTAGTGACCATCGCACCTGATTTATCCCAGTAGGCTTTGCCGTCAAAATGAGTGTAGGCCCAGCCGTTGATCTTCGCGCCCGGCTTCAATCCCACTTGCGCGACATCTACTTCCAATCTGACCCACCTGCCGCTCTCGGGCAGATCGCCCATGCGACGACGGCTTATCGTACCCGCCTTGCCCCACTCGATTTTGTTGTTCCCCCAGTAAGCACGGTGCTCCCAGTTGTCCGAATGAAACTGCAGCATGATCTGCTGGGGTGGATTGAGTGTGTCGATATAGACGTGGGCAAAAAGTTTCATTCCTTGCTCAACTATCAAGGGGGGGTTAGCTCCGCTGAGGACGAGCTGCTCCAGCTCGTTTGCCTCCAGCACGAATGCCTTGGATCCGCTTAACACCGGATCGGGCCTGCTCACGGTTTTCCAATCCTTGTTGCCGAGCTGAGTCGCTTCGTTAGGGAAACCATCCTCGATCCAGACAGTTTCCCTTATTGTACCATTGGGGGGTGTCTCAAGATCGGCCGGATCACGGTAGGTCACCTCCGAAACCGCCCGGCCAATACGCTTTTCAATACCTTCAATTTTCTTGTCCAGCTCTGCCAACCTCGCCTCATCTCCGGGCCGTGGCACCTTTAAAATCGGAGGCGTGTCAATCTTGTTGCCATCGAGAGCTGGATCGGCCGTGCTGTGAAAGAAGGAATACATGGAGTAATATTCCTTCGTGGAAATGGGATCAAATTTGTGGTCGTGGCATACTGCGCAACCGGCGGTCAGACCCATCCAGACTTCCACGGTCGTGGAGGTTCGTTCAACCGCATTCCGGTAGATCCATTCCTCATTGATGCTTCCGCCCTCCCCGGTAGTGACATTGCATCGGTTGAATCCTGATGCGATTTGCTGATCCAGAGTTGCGCCAGGCATCAGGTCCCCCGCCAGCTGCCAGCGCGTGAAGTCGGCGAAACTGATATTCTGATTGAATGCACGAACAACCCAGTCCCGGTAGGACCACATGGAGCGTTCGTTATCGAGGTGGAGCCCGTGGGTGTCGGCATAGCGAGCAAGATCCAGCCAGTAACGTGCCATATGTTCCCCATAGGACGGGCGCTTCATCAGACTTTCAATCAGCTGCTCGATCGCCTCGGGGGACGGATCCGAGAGGAAGGCATCGACTTCCTCCGGACGAGGGGGAAGTCCGATGAGATCGAGGTAAATCCGTCGGACGAGGGTTTCAGGTTGGGCGAGAGGGGCAGGTTCGAGTCCTTCGCTTTTGAGACGCTGCTGTAAGAAGAAGTCAATCGGGCTGTTGTTACCCTCGGGAATGGAGGCTTTTTTAGGAGCAAGAAAAGCCCAGTGTTCCTCGTAGACTGCTCCCTGAATAATCCATTGCTTCAAGAGGTCTTTTTCAGCAGAGGAAAGCTTTTTGTGAGAGTCGGGTGGCGGCATGACTTCGTCCGGATCCTGAGAAAGAATCCGAATCCACGCCTCACTATTGTCGGGATCACCGGGCACGATAGCCTGCACGTCATTACGATCTCCGAGAGCGCCTTCATGGGTGTCGAGCCTCAGTTTTGCCTTTCTTGTGTTGGAATCCGGGCCGTGACAGGCAAAACATTTATCGGCGAGGATCGGCCTGATGTCCCGGGTGAAATCGGGCGCACCACAGGCAACCCCGGTGAGAAGCATCGCGCTCGCAAACTTGGCGATGGTTAGTCGGCTCACCCTTGAAATTTACCAGAGCTTCTTTTGGGGTAAAGAGAGGACTGCTGAGATATGCAACAGGTTGTGATTTATCTCTGTAAGGGTCATTTCAGCTCGTTAAAGCTTTCTGGCGAGAGTTCGCAGATAGTCTTTTAGTTCTCCAGAAATATCATCGTGGTTCAGGCCGAGCTCGATGTTCGTCTTGATGAAGTCGAGTTTGTTGCCGATATCGTAGCGCCTACCGGTGAAGCGAAAGCCAAACATCTCATGGTCCTTCATCATGGCCGCCATGGCATCGGTCAACTGGATCTCATTGTTTTTTCCCCGGGGGGTTTTAGAGAGATACTCAAAGATCGTCGGTTGAAAAATATAGCGGGCCGCAACTGCCATATTCGAGGGAGCTTCCTCGGCCGATGGTTTCTCAACGATTTGATCGAGAGCGAGGAGATTGTCGGTAATGTTGGTTCCGCCTGCGATTCCGTAGCGGGAAACCCTGTCACGATCAACTTCTTCAAGGGCGACTACGGAGGCGTTCTTCGCATCATGAATTTCCAGCATCTGCTGAAGAATCGACTGTGAAGAATCACTTCCCTTTAAGATGGTGTCGCCAAGAAGCAGGGCAAACGGATCGTTGCCAACAAACGTTCTGCCGTGAGACACAGCGTCTCCCAAGCCGTTGAGCTCTTTTTGCCAGACGAAATGGATGTCCGCCATTTCCGAAATACGGCGAACCTTTTTAAGAAGGGCGAACTGCTCGTTGTCCTCTAGACGTTTTTCGAGTTCCCGAGAGCTGTAGAAGTGCTCTTCAAGGGCATGTTTTCCCTTTCCGATAACCATAAGGATATCGGTAATTCCACTTTCTACACATTCCTCCACGACATACTGAATTGTGGGCATGTCGACCACCGGAAGCATTTCCTTCGGGACGGACTTTGTGGCAGGGAGAAACCTAGTGCCAAATCCGGCGGCAGGGATGACGGCTTTTGTGACAGGCATTGATCAGGAGTGAAAAGTATGGAGTCCTTGCGGACAACCTGTAGCAAGATTGGAAAGGCGGATACACAGTGAGGCAAGGAGGAACTGCGAAGGTCGTGCGGGTTCACCCATGGAGAATTTCTAGAATTCCTGAGGCGCGATGATGGGTTTCAGAACCTTGACGCCGAGCGGGGTGAGATTGGAGATGATCTGCTCCAACATGTCCTCTCCGTCGTAGGCGCCAACGATTGCGCCTCCAGACCCCGTGAACTTGGCAGAGGCTCCCGCAGCGCGGGCAGCCTCAATCATGGTCAGGTTTCCTTGAGAGAGGTGGTATACTGACTTTCGTATATCGAAATTACGGTTGAGAAGCGGTCCAATCTCTTTTCCTTTGCCCTGAGATAGAAGGTCCCGGCATTCTTGGGCGAGGCTTGCCCATTCGGCCATGGCATCAACGATTTCCGAATCCCCGCGCGCGAAGCGACCTTGGATGTCGTTGTGAAAAATCTCGGTATTTTCAGAGAGGTGAGGGCTGTAGGCGATATAGAGAGGGGGCAGGCTGGAGGGATCGAGTTCTTCATAGGCGCCATGGCCCATTTCTTCGAAGTGCTTTTCAGCAAAGTCCATGAAGACGAGGCCCTCGTAGGCCTGCACGACCCGGTCCTGCAGGCCTGCGGGAATGCGGAGCTCTTCGGTCTCAACGGAGAGGACCAGATTAGCAAGGACTGGTGCCGTGATCCTGACCTCATAAAATTTCATCAGGGCTCGAAAGCAGGCCGTAATGATAGCGCTGGAGCCGGCCATGCCAACATGAGGAGGAATATCACTCCTGTAGCGGATCGTGAAATTTCGATTGTGCAGGGACAAGGCGTTCTGCGTGCAGTGGTCGTGGAAGCGCTTCACCGAGGCCTTGAGAAGTCGCAGGCCCCCATAGTAGCCAAATTTCCGGGTGTCCTGAACCAGACCCTCGAGACTCTCGAAGGCCATTTCATCTCTTCTCGCAGGCTGGATTTCCAGCTCGGGAGATTCCCATAAGGTGACAGAGGCCGAGAAGTTGCGGACAATGAAGGAAATGGTTTTCCCGTGATAGCCGTCCGACGGATTCCCGATGAGCCCCGCACGGGGGTAGGACGTGGTTTGAATGACCATGGACGGAAGGGGTTTACATCGAAGGGCTCCCATTTGGAATCGCGAAAATTATTGGGTTTTTCACAGGAGCTCTCCATGGCAAGACAAGGTATGAACCAGACACTGCGATGGCAGGACAAACCCCTGATCGGGGTAGTGCACCTCAAACCCCTCCCGGGGGCTCCTCGTTTCGAAGGGTCGATGAGCGAGGTCTGTGCGGCCGCCGTTGCCGATGCGCAAGCATATGAAGAGGGTGGTGCTCAAGCCATTATGATTGAGAATTTCGGGGATCTTCCCTTCGGGAGGCATTCGGTGCCTCCGGAGACTGTAGCCTCCATGGCGGTAGCCGCACACTCCATCAGGGAAGCGGGATGCAAGCTTCCCCTTGGATTCAATGTTCTTCGCAATGATATCTCTTCAGCTCTTGGTCTGGCAGCTTCCTGTGAGGGGACGTTCGTCAGAGTTAATGTCCATACCGGGGCCGTGGAGGCGGACCAGGGGATCATCCAGGGCGAAGCTCATAGCACTGTCAGAAAAAGGGCGGTATTATGTCCTGAGGTAGGTATCTGGGCAGACGTTCTCGTTAAGCATGCAGTTCCAATCGGGGACCTTGGAATCGAGGAAGCAGCGCGGGACACGTTTCAACGTGGTCTCGCAGATGCGCTAATCGTATCGGGAGTTGCTACTGGTGAGCCCACCGGAGTCGAGGACCTCAGCAAGGTCAAGGGGGCCTGCCCGACTGCGCCTGTGCTTGTGGGAAGTGGGGCCCGGGTGAGTAACGCAAGGGAGCTTCTTGAGTATGCCGACGGGTTGATTGTGGCATCTTCTCTCAAGGTGGATGGGATCCTCAGTAACCCGGTCGACGTCGATCGGGTGCGTGAATTGAGAGCGATAATGGACTGAGCTCCCGGGACCTCGAGTGAGAGATTGGAGTGAGGTTTCTCAATCCAGAGGGAAAGCCCGGGCGGTCGATCTAAGAAAAAGTTCCTCCGGACTGTAGAGTGTTGACAGGCTGTCGTTTCCGATACCCTGCAAAGACATGCCAGACTGAGCAGGAGAGAGCCGAACGACAGAAAGACCAAGAGAGGCGCTTACGGTGAGGAGAAGAGCGGCTGCGACAATGAAGGGGTGGCCTTTGCTGCGGCAGCGCACCACCCGTTCGATACGGGCTCGGAGTGGGGCTCGTCCAGCCATCGCCATTGCTGAGGCGGGAAGAGCTGAAGACTCTGCCATGTCACAAAGCGCACTCGCGTAATTACCCGGGTTGGTCCCTGCGGCAATAACCCTGGCATCGCATGCGAATTCACACTGCGCGACAAGCTTGCGGCGTAACCACCATACAAGTGGATTGAACCAGTAGACAACACATGCGCACCGTGCGGCAAGATTGGTCCAGAGGTCGTGGCGGGCAACGTGACCGAGTTCGTGCATGAGCACCATTCGGAG
>Ga0160422_10000688_pt1 | contig 20660 bp, 20 predicted proteins | sample Fk160mmetaG_FD_108192 | JGI IMG/M metagenome (GOLD analysis project Ga0160422, IMG submission 108192) | Marine microbial communities from the Central Pacific Ocean - Fk160115 60m metaG | ecosystem: Environmental > Aquatic > Marine > Oceanic > Photic zone | place: The Central Pacific Ocean... | reverse complement strand
GGATAAGGGCTTCGAAATCAGGCATGATACTTGAGATGCTATAGAACAATAAGCAGACCAACCCGTCATTCTGCGGGGGTCTGATCTGCCTAAATCATCTACTGCTTCATAAACTGCATTGCCTGAGGCTTCTGCTTTATCGAATGCTGATAATAGAGGTATAAATCCTTCAAAAACTTCCAGCCCAAACTTTTGAAGAGCCACTCTGGCTTGAGAGGCAGCTTTTTGCTTTCTTGAGTCAACTTTTACAATCAATACAGCATGATTTACTTTTAAGTTATTTAATAAACTTGCTAATTCAACTGTTAATTCTACCGATCTTGCTTTAGGAGTAGTTGGGATTATTACTAAGTCTGATCCATAAGCCAAGTGTTTTAATTCTTCATCATCACTACTTGCTTGACCATCTGTGATAACAATATCTGAACCTCTTGATGCCTTAGCTGCTGCACTTATCGGATAAACAGGAAAAGGTAAATTCCCTCTAGAGGCATACGCCAATGCTGATCTGTTTTTGTCTGCATCAACAATACAAACATTTTTGCCTTGGCGATCCCAAACACTTGCTAAGTGAATACTTGTACAAGTTTTTGCTACTCCACCTTTTTGGCCGCAAACAGTAATGAACAATGATTTTAATATTTTTCCTACTTTGGGCAATATTTGCTTGATGTCAAGTGAAAAATAAATAAAAAATATAAAAAATTAAAATTAAAAAAAAATTTTTGGTAAGTTTATAAATGGAGTGGTCAAGATTGTATTGAAAAAAAAAATTGGTTTAGGTACTTGGTCTTGGGGTAATAAATTTTTTTGGAACTATAAAGTTAGTTCTGATGAAGAGCTATATGAGACGTTTTATGAGGCTTTAAACCAAGGATTTTCATTTATTGATACTGCTGATTCTTATGGAACCGGTAGTTTATCTGGAAGGAGTGAAAAATTAATAGGTCAGTTTTTACAAAGAGTAATCAAGGCTAAAAAAAATAATATTAAAATTGCTACAAAATTAGCACCTTATCCCTGGAGGATAGGAAGACAAGGGTTTAGTATTCCCTATAAGAAAAGTTTAAATAGACTTAATAATAAATTAGATATTGTTCAGCTCCATTGGTCGGCTGAAAAATACAATCCTTGGCAAGATTTTCAGCTTTTAAATAATCTATGTGATTTAATCGATCAAGGATGTCAATTTCAGATAGGTTTATCAAATGTTGGTCCTAAAAGATTATTAAAAATAATAGATTTTTTAAAAGATAAAAATAAAACAGTTTGTAGCGTTCAAGTACAGTTCTCTTTACTTTCTCCAAATAATGAAAAACAAAAACACGTAAAAAAAATTTGCGATCAAAATAAAATTGATTTTCTTGCTTATAGCCCATTGGCTTTTGGCATTCTTTGTCAAGACCCTTCAATAAAAGATATAAACAAAAGATCTTTGTTAAGAAATTTTATTTTTAAAACATATGATAAACCAACACTAGAGTTGAGAAAAGTAATGAAGGAAATATCTAAAGCAAGATCAGCTTCTCTAGCACAAGTTGCATTAAATTGGTGCTTTTATTATGGAGCGATACCAATTGTTGGCATAAGAAAAAAAAATCAAGTTTTAGATATATCTAAGGTATTCAAATGGGACTTAACTAAGAGTGAGTTTGAGATGCTGAATAATGCTTCTATAAATTGTCTAAAAAAAATGCCGGATAATCCATTCTCAAGTTTATAAATTTTTATTATTTAGATGTAATATTTTTCTCGTTTTTTACTGAAGATGTATTCCAAAGTTCAGATGGAAATTTTTCTCCAGTAAATCTAAGTACTTTAGGATTTAAATTAACTAATAAATCATTTATATTTTTGCTGGAACTCATTTGAAAATAAAATTTTTTAATACATTAAAAGAATTTAGAATTAATACTCTCAGTATTTATACCTATTACTTAACATTAATATTCTTTATTACGCTTGATTGATGCAAAGGTTACATGGTTTAACAAGATTATTTACTGCTACTTAATTATTTCTTTAGAATTGAAGAGCCCTTCCAGGCTCTTTGTATCATTTGGTTTATAAGGCTGATATAACCCCATCTCCTTTTGATCAAGCAGCAACTGGTGCTGTTTGGCGGGAGAAACTAACGATTTTGTTAGCGTTTATGTGTTTGCTCTTACCGAGCAGGCTTCAGTCATCTTCCTTATACCCCGTCGAAACCATTGCAACCCCTAGAAATGGAGCTGAGCGGAATCGAACCGCTGTCCGAAATATCGGTTTAGATCACCTAGTCCAGATGGACATTTATATTCTGACAGGCAAAATAAATATTGGATAGATATTTGAATATTTTTAAAAATATTATGAATTTTGTTGCATCATCACCAGAAGGATTGGAGAATCTCTTATCAAAAGAAATTTCTGATTTTGGAGGTAAAGATATAAAAATTTTTAAAAGAAGTGTTTCTTTTAGGTGCGATTTGCCAACTTTTTATCGACTTCATTTTTACTCTAGGATCGCTTTTCGTTTTTATAGAGAGATTTCACGTTTTTCTTGTTCTGATAAAAATAGTTTATACAATGGTGTTCAATCTTCTTTTGATTGGATTAAGTGGCTTCCTAATAATGAAAGTTTTTGTGTTCAGGTAACAGGTAAAAATTTCTTTTTAAGACATAGTCATTTCACAGCTTTACTAGTAAAAAATGCAATTATTGATTTACAAAAAAAATATTTAGGTTCTAGGTCTGATATTTCACTGAAAAATCCTCATCTAATAATTCATTTACATCTTAATAATGAAGAAGCAATTCTTAGTTTACAAAGTACTGTAGAAAGTCTGCATAAACGAGGATATCGTCCTCTCATGGCGGATGCTCCTATTAAGGAAAACTTAGCTGCTGGACTTATACAAATTACTGAATGGGAAGGTGAAAAACCATTAATAGATATTATGTGCGGATCTGGAACTTTATTAATTGAAGCTATATCTCAGTATTTAAGAATTCCTAATATTACTAAAAAAAATTATCTTTTTGAAAATTGGATTGATTTCAAAAAAGATATTTTTTTATCAGAAAAATTAAAGTTAAATAATAATCATCTTAGTGATTTGAAAATATCTAAGGTAATAGGCTGCGAAATTGATAATGATATATTTGAGCAAGCTAAAAAGAATATAACTTTAGCGGGACTAGAAAATTATGTTGAATTGCATAATATGGATTTTGTTAATCTAAGCATTAATGCAAATCCTGGAATTATATTATGTAATCCTCCTTATGGCAGAAGAATTGGCGATGAAGAGGATTTAATTGAATTATATTCTAAATTAGGGGAATTTTTAAAGCAGAATTGCTCAGGATGGACTTTTTGGTTGTTAAGTGGTAACGCAAAACTTACCAAATTTTTAAAGATGAAGGCAAGCTTAAAAATTCCAATAAATAATGGAGGAATAGATTGTAGATGGCTTAAATATTTAATTAATTAAATTTATTTTTTTCCTAATACAGCTTTAGTAGTTTTACCTAATCCTTCTAAAGTCTGAGGCAAGTAGGGACCTTTAACAAGTTTTCCTCCAAGTTTTAAACTTAAACCTGCTAGAAATAAATCAATCAAAATGATTATTAATAAATTATATTGAGGATCCCATGTATTGAATTTATCAAGAAAAAGATAAGAAATTAAATGCATGGTTATTAAAACCATTAGTAATAAAATTGCTCCGATAGCAATAAATATTCCTCCACTGATTAATCTTCTCCTTTCTCTATCAACTTCTTGTAGAGCAATTCTTACATGTAAGTCCATGACTGAACTTGCAATGGCTGATATTCTTGAGGCAGTGCCAATAAAATTTTTATTCTTGGATTTATCCATTACTTTCGTCCACTTGAGATTATGGTACCAATTAATACGCCTATACTGGCTGCTATAGCGATTGATAATATGGGTTTTTTTCTTATTGGACTTTCAATTTTTGGTCTTAATGTTTTATTTAATTCATCAAGTAATTCTTCTAATTGACTTTCAATAGGTTCTATATGTTCTCCTATTTCCCAGTTGTTAGCCTGAATAGAATCTATTATGTCAAATAATTGTTCTTTGATACCTGCAGAGGATTTTCCTGTATGAGTAGATATTATATTGACTAAATCATCAATTTTCCCTTTGGAGGCTTCGATAGTTTGCTTAGCAAGAGAAGGCCATCTTTCTTGTATTAAAGGTATTAAACTATCAAGCTTTTCAAGAAACCATTTATCTGAAAGATTTTCGATCTCGGGTATTTCCTCATTTTCTTTAGTTTCATCAGTATTTTTTGGAGGATGAAAAGTTTCCATTAATCTTGATTACTTTGTCTTTACATTAATCCCTATTAACCGAATTTGAAACCCTTGCATTTATTTTTTTGGGGAAATAAAAAATTTAAAACATATAAAAGTTTATTTACATTTCAAGTATCTTTTTTCTTTGTGTAATAAGGATTTGTTAAGCTTATTTTGTTTTTAAATTAAATTCTTTATCATGGATATTACTTTTTCGACTCTCTTTTTTGCTTCAAGAACTATACCAACTGATTTTGGATTAATAGCTGCTGCAATAGCTGGAGCAGGAAGTCTGATATTAATTGCTTTAAGATTCGTTCCTGATTCAGGTAATTAATATTTAAAAATTTCATTATTATTTGCAAAATCTTTAAGGGATAATATTAGTAAATTTGTTTATGATTAAACTATGTAATGAATAGATGGACTTTGCTTAAGCATGAAAGAATTAAAGATGACTTATTAGATGTTCACTATGATTTTTTACTTGAGAATGGACAATATTGTAAAACCTGGAAACTTTTCGTTTTGCCTGAACTGGATGGACAAGTAGTTGAAATTTTCAAACATTCAGATCACCGTTTAATTTGGTTGACAATAGAAAGTAAGCTTTTAACAAATAATAGAGGCTATGTTCAAAGGGTTGATTATGGAATATATAAACCACTTGGATTTGATATAGATAGTTCTAATTTTTCTATAATTCTTGAAGGTAAGTCTATAAATGGATTATTTAAAAAAAATGTTAATGTATGTCAGCTAATTTCTATAAATAAATAAATAAATATATTAATCTTAATATTTCTATTGAGATTTCTCATAAATTCGTTAATGTTACTTAGCTATTGAGACTTAGGATTGGTACATATCAATCAAGTCGAGTTTGAAAATTTTAAGTCTTTTGGTGGAATTGTAACTGTTCCATTAGAGGAAGGTTTTACTGTAGTTACTGGTCCAAATGGATCTGGCAAAAGTAATATTCTGGATGGTATTTTGTTTTGTTTAGGATTAGCCAGTAGTAGGGGTATGAGGGCGGAAAGATTACCTGATTTAATAAATACGGCAAAAGTAAAAGATGGTAAGTCTTCGGAGACATCCGTTTCTGTAAAATTCGATATTGGCGATTGGTCTCCTAGAGAAGATACAAAAGATTTAGAAATGAATGAAGATGAATTATCTTTTTCTAAAGGACAAAAGGAATGGATTGTTTCTAGAAAATTGAGATTAATGCCTGGAGGCTCTTATGCCTCTACATACTCATCAGATGGTAAATCATGTACATTGCAGCAAATTCAGAAACTTTTGAGAGATGTAAGAGTTGATCCTGAGGGAAGTAATGTCGTTATGCAAGGCGATGTTACAAGGATCGTTTCTATGACTAATAAAGAAAGAAGAAATTTAATTGATGAACTCGCTGGAGTTGCATTATTTGATAGCAGAATAGAACAGACACATATAAAACTTAATGATGTTTATGAAAGACAAGAAAGATGTGAAATACTAAAAAATGAATTGGATTCTAATAAATTAAAGCTTGAAAAAGAATGTCAAAAAGCAAAAAAATATAAGGCTTTAAAAGAGAAATTAAGTAATTTAAATGAAATTAAAAAAGTTTTTTTATATGACGAGCAATTACATAGGTTAGAGAGTATTAGAAAAAAGGAAATAGATTATGAAAACAAGCAAAATATTTTAAAAAATGATTTGAAATTATCTAAAAAAGAAATAGAAGTTTTGATTAATGCATTAAAAGTAATAGTTGCAGATCTAAAAGAAAAAGGTGAAGATGAATTGATTCAAGTTAATTCTGAAATTGGGAGTATTAATACAAATTTAAGAGAATTAGAAAGACTATCTGAGCTTAATAAAAATGAAGGTATGAAATTAAAAGAAAATAGAGATAAAATTGCAATAAATAAAAGAAATATTGAAATTGAGAAGAAAAATCTTAAAAGTTTTGATGAGAATAAATTAGTTGAATTAGAAGAGGAAATCAACACTTTATCTAATACTCATAAATTATCTAGAAAAAAGCTTTCTGAGGCAGCAGATGAATCTGGTGAGTTTTCTAAGAAAAATTTAGAAATAAATAATGAAATAGATAATTTAAAAAAAATTATTGAGCCTTTTATCAGTAAAAAAAGATTAATCGAAGAAGAAATTCTTGAGAATAATACCCAAAGAGATGAGATTTCTTCTCAAATCAAATTATTGACTACAGATAAAAATAGTTTGATTAAATTAGACTCAAATCATGTAATAGAACTTAAAGCCCATAACGATAAATTAAATAATATAAAATCTAGTGTTAGTGTTTATAAATCTGAAATTGATGTTTTAGTAAAAACTATTGATAGATTGAGTTGTGAAAGATTAAAACTTGAAAAAGATTTGTCTAAAATTGAAAGTCGTAAAGAAACCTTGAATGAGACAAGAGGTTCATTTGCTCTAAGAATACTTCTTGAGGCTGGTCTGGAAGGTCTTCACGGATATGTTGCTCAATTAGGAGAAGTAAATGAAAAATATAGATATGCTCTTGAAATTGCTGCAGGTAGTAGATTAGGTCAAATTGTAGTTGATAATGATTTTGTAGCTTCCAAAGCAATTGATATTTTAAAGAGAAAAAAAGCTGGTAGATTAACTTTTCTTCCACTAAATAGATTAAAAAAATCTAATAGTAATTTTTCAACTGCAAGATTTGAGATGAAAAATTCGCAGGGCTATATAGATAAAGCTATAAATTTAATTGATTATGAAAATATCTACAGCGATGTTTTCAATTATGTATTCGGAGAGACTAAAGTTTTCACTGATCTCGAAGCAGCAAAGAACGTTAAAATTAAGGCAAGAATTGTAACTTTAAGTGGAGAGCTACTTGAAAGTACAGGAGCAATTACAGGTGGAAGTAAATTAAATAGAGAATTAATTTTTAGATTTGGTTCTAATGATGATATTGACGAAATTAGTCCTTTTAAAAAACGTTTATTAGAAATAAATGAATCAATCGAAATTGCTAATAATGAGCTCAAAAATAAAAATCGAACTATAGAGAATCTTCTAGTAAATCAAAGAGAAACAAATGAACTTTTTGTATCTATAAAAAAAGAAATAGATTTGAATCAAAAATCTATGAAATCAGTTGAAACTAAAATACAGGCAAATTTGATTAGATTGAAACAATTAAATGATAAAAACGATTTACTGAAAAATAGTTTAGATAATGTTTTCAATGATTCTTTACCTCATCAAAATAAGTTAAAACAATTAGAAAAGAATCTCATGATAATTAATCAAAATAACCAGAATTCCTCTTTTCATACAATCAATAAAGATTTTGAGGGTGTTGATCTTGAATTAGATCAATTGATAAAAAAAAGAAATTTGCTACTAGAACAAAAAAATAATTTAGCTTTAAATCAAGAAAAAATTAGTAATGAGCAGAAATTAATCTTATTAAAAGAAAAAAATCTTGTTGATTCTATAAAAGAACTTGCAATATCTCATCAAGATTGGATCGTTAAAAAAAATGAATTGAAAAAAGAATTGTTAAATCTCGAAACACAGAAAAACGCTCTTGAACAAAATTTGGGAATAATGCGGCGTAAAAGAGATGAGTTGAATATAAAAGTATCAAATCGTAAACAAGAACAAAATGAAATTGTACTAAAATTAGATTATTTGAAAAGAGATATTGATGGTCTTTCTGAGGAAAAAAGAAATGAAAATATAAAACTTCAAGAATATGAGAAACTTCTCCCAGATCCTATACCTGATCTAAATGAATATTCATATAAAAATGTAGAAGATTTGCAAGTAGATATTTCATCTTTAAATTCTTCTATAGAAAGTTTGGAGCCAGTAAATATGCTTGCTTTGGACGAATTGGCAGAACTTGAAGAAAGACTAAATGCTTTAGTGGAACGCTTACTCATTTTATCTAATGAGAGATCAGAATTATTATTAAGAATTGAAACTGTTTCAACAATGCGCCAAGAAGCCTTTATGGAGGCTTTTGTTGAGGTAGATAAACACTTTAGAGAAATATTTGCAATGCTTTCAGACGGTGATGGGTTTTTACAATTAGAAAATAAACTTGCTCCTCTAGAGGGTGGATTAACTTTAGTGGCTCATCCTAAAGGTAAAAATGTGAGAAGATTAGCTTCTATGTCAGGAGGAGAAAAGTCATTGACAGCATTAAGTTTTTTATTCGCCCTTCAAAAATATAAACCATCTCCTTTTTATGCATTGGATGAGGTAGATAGTTTTTTAGATGGTATAAATGTTGAGAGATTATCAAAATTGATTACTTCTCAATCTTCAAATGCACAATTTATCGTAGTAAGTCATAGACGTCCTATGATTAATGCAGCAATGCGAACTATTGGGGTTGCTCAAGCGAGGGGTTCTCATACACAAGTAATTGGTTTGCCAAATGCTGCTTAAACTCACTATTTTAAATTTTTACGTCAGAATATTAAAAAGTTACTTATGAGTTTGTCTAACATTTCAACAAATAAAGATCCACTTAAAATAATTCCTAGCGATCGTTTATGGTTGCGTTCGGAATTAATGGGAACACAGGTTATCACCACTGATACTGGTAGAAGGCTTGGAGTAGTCGGAGAAGTGGTAGTAGATATCGATAGAAGAGAGGTAGTTGCTTTAGGCTTAAGGGATAACCCTCTTACAAGATTTTTACCCGGATTACCCAAGTGGATGCCACTTGAAAGTATTAAACAGGTTGGAGACGTAATACTTGTTGATTCGCTCGATTCATTAAATGATAATTTTATGCCTGAGAGATATAGCAAGGTTATTAATTGTCAAGTCATAACAGAATCAGGAGAACTACTAGGAAGGGTTTTGGGATTTTCATTTGATATTGAAACTGGGGAACTTATTTCATTAGTGATGGGAGCGATTGGAGTCCCTTTGTTAGGCGAAGGTGTTTTAAGTACGTGGGAAATACCTGTAGATGAAATTGTTAGTAGCGGAACAGATAGAATAATCGTTTATGAAGGAGCTGAGGAAAAACTAAATCAACTAAGTAGCGGTTTCCTTGAAAAACTTGGGGTAGGTGGATCTTCTTGGGATAGTAGAGAATATAGTAAGTATTCATCTAATTTAGTTCCAGTAGAGAATCAATTAACTTCAGGTTCAGAAACAGATAAAGATAACTATCTTTTGGAGGAATCTAAAGAAAATCAATTTAATTATGAAGATATCGATGAGGATGAAATGGAATATGTTGAAGTTGATAATTCTCGAGATAATACTAAAGGTAAAAAGAAACTTTACTTAGAGAATGATTACTACAGTGATGAAAGGGAAATTGATAGAGATTCAAATGAAAAGAATATTATAAATAATGATTTTGATCAAGGAGTTAAACGGAGAAGTTCTGCAAGAAAACCAGCTTCAAAAAGACCAGTAGAACAAATTCAAGAAACTTTAGATATTGAACCTATAGAAAATAAAGAAATTTTATCAGCTGATAGTCAATCTCAAAACTTAAACGAAATAGATGATCCTTGGTAAGGATTATTTTTTATTGTGTCTAAAATTAAATTAGATAATTTTTTTACAGCTCCTTTTTTCCCTCTAATATTTGACAAATTAAATCTTTGTTCTAATAATAAATTTTTTTCATTTAATAAATAAATAGCTTCATCTGAAATATCTTTTGGGGAAATTATGCCAACTCTTTCTGGAATAATTTGCTTATTAGCTTTTATATTTGGCCAAGCTAAAAATTTTTTGTTTTTTAAGTAACATCTTTTAAATATGAAAGTTTGTATTTTATTAAGTATGGTTATTTTTCCTATGATCCCGAAAATGCCGTCCCATGCATTCATTACATTTAAATGTTGTGTAGGTAAGACAACAATCATTGGAAGATTTATTGCAGCCAATTCAGCAGTGTTAGCTCCTACTGTAGTTAAAGCAATCTTACATTGGCTTAAAATATTGTGATTTGAATTTTGATTCAAAATAAAAATTTGTGTGTTTTTATAAGTTTTAATTACGTAGTCAAAAATAGGATCTTCAATTTTTTGTATCGATTTTATATTGGAAGAGTAATATTTACTAATTGGATTTTTATCACTTTGGAAATAAAGAAAATCTTTTAATTCAGTTGTAGGAGCCATAGGAATCATTAGATTTATGTTTGCTTCAGATTCTTTGATATGGTCGGCTACTTCGAGAAAAAAAGGTATTCCAATTGATAACTTAGCTCTTTTTGAGCCGGGTAATATAGCGATCCATTGATTATTTTTAATTTCATTTATTGGTGATAAATTATTTTTAATATCTGCCATTAAGTCCCCAACAACTTGACATTTTTTTTTGAATTTTTTAGGAAGTTTATCTCTAACTTCTTCATTCATAGCAGCGATATGTAGATTCCATCTTGGCCACCTTGCAATCCATTCAGCATAAGTTATGCTTTGATATCCTAATCTTTTCGCCAATAATATATTCCAGAATTGATCTCCTCCAAGAAATACAACTACTCCATTTCTTGGCCATGTACCAAATGAGGATGGTTTTAAAAGTAATTTAAAAAAATGTTTTGCAGGTATTATTAAATCTAATATGTTCCAATTATTTGCGACTTCAAATTCTTTGCCTGTTGCATTTGGACAGGGTACTAGGGTCAGCACTAATTTATAATCCAACTTTTTTCTATATTTATGATTTTGATTAATTAAGTAATCTAGAACTGGTTTGACCCATGTAGCTAATTCTCCTGGTCCATTAGAAATTATCACAACTGCAGCTGAATTATTTGGAATTGCAGTTAACATAATCAATTAATAATATGCGGACGGCGAGACTTGAACTCGCAAGGCCAAAGCCACACGCTCCTTAGACGTGCGCGTCTACCAATTCCGCCACATCCGCTTATATGGCTCAAATCCTTTTGATTTTAAAAGCCATTATTATTCTACTAGAAATGATGCCTCAAAAAAAAGAAGTTTTTTAATAAATTGTGTTTCTCTTTTTTTTCTATTGCATAAGACTAAAAATTAGCCATATGGGTAGTTTAAGGTTGTATTCTTAATCAATAACTAAATATATTCAAATTTATTAAATACTTTTGTAAGTATTACTCTTTAAATTTATTATTTTGTAATGGTTGAAAAAGTCTTAATTGCTAATCGCGGTGAAATAGCTTTACGCATCATCAGAAGTTGCAGAGAACTTGGCATCGCTACAGTAGCTGTATACAGCACAGTAGATAAAAATGCTCTTCATGTTCAATTAGCTGATGAAGCAGTTTGTGTTGGAGATCCTTTAAGTAACAAAAGTTATTTAAATATTCCTAATATACTTGCAGCAGCTACTTCTCGAGGTGTTGATGCAATTCATCCTGGTTATGGATTTTTAGCAGAAAATGATAAGTTTGCAGAGATGTGTAATGACCATGGAATTATATTCATAGGACCTTCCCCAAGCTCGATAAGACAAATGGGTGATAAATCTACTGCAAAAGAAACTATGGAAAGGGTAGGAGTTCCTACAGTTCCTGGTAGTAAAGGTTTGCTTGTAGATGTTAATGAGGCATTTAAACTTGCTGAAAAAATAGGTTATCCAGTAATCATCAAGGCAACTGCTGGAGGAGGTGGGAGAGGGATGAGGTTAGTAGAGAATCCTGAGAATTTAGAAAAAATGTTTAAGGCAGCCCAAGGAGAAGCAGAGGCAGCTTTTGGTAATGATGGTTTATATATGGAAAAATTTATTAAGAAACCCCGTCATGTGGAAGTGCAAATTTTGGCTGATAGATCTGGTAAGGTTATTCATCTTGGGGAAAGAGATTGTTCTGTCCAAAGAAGACATCAAAAACTTCTAGAGGAATCTCCAAGCCCAGCAATTAATCCTGATTTGAGAGAAAAAATGGGCAATGCTGCAATTGCAGCTGCTCAATCTATTAAATATGAAGGGGCTGGTACTGTTGAATTTTTAGTAGATGAAGATGAAAAATTTTATTTTATGGAAATGAATACAAGAATTCAGGTTGAACATCCTGTTACAGAGATGGTTACTGGCGTAGATTTAATTGCTGAACAAATTAAAATAGCAGATGGAAATAATTTAGAATTTAATCAGGAAGAAATTCAATTAAATGGCCATGCGATCGAATGCAGAATCAACGCAGAAGATCCATCACATAACTTTCGTCCATCCCCTGGTAAAATTACTGGTTGGCTTCCACCAGGAGGTCCTGGTGTTAGGGTTGATAGCCATGTATACACTGGTTATGAAATCCCCCCTTTTTACGATTCACTTATTGGAAAGTTAATTGTTTGGGGGAAAGATCGTAATTCAGCGATAAAAAGAATGAATAGAGCATTGAATGAATGTGCAGTAACTGGGATTCCTACCACTATTAATTTTCACTTAACTCTTCTTGAAAAGAGTAAATTTAAAGATGGTAAAATTCATACAAAATATGTTGAAGAAGAGTTGTTGCCAAATTTCTAAATTAGTCTAGTGTAATTTATTGATTGCTAATTTTATTAAACCTTGTTGACCGACTAATATTTCTCTGATAAAGCTAATTATTCCAATCCAAATAACTGGTGATACGTCTACTCCTCCTATAGGAGGGATAATCTTTTTCGTTATATTTAAAATTTGATTAGTTGGTAATGTAACAATTAACCAAAAGCCACTTTTCGAATTGAGCTTGGGATACCATGTCATAATTAGCCTTATAAGAAATACTAAAGTAAGGAATGACAATAGTATTCCAAGTAGTAAATCCAAAACTGGTAAGAAATTATTAATCAATGTAATGACAATTATTTAATTCATCTTAATAAATATCCCATAATTAATAAATTAATTCGTATTATAAATTGAGAATTTAATTTTTAAATACAAGTGCTTCAAATCTCTCAATTACTATTACTTGCAAATTTCTCACCAGAAGCTTCAAATAACTCTGCTGTCGGTATGATAGGTAGTTTTATAGCAGCGGCTTTATTGATTGTTGTTCCAGCAACTGCTTTTTTGATAGCTGTAAGTCAAAATGACAAGCTTGATGCAGAAAGAGCTGGAAGAAGGCGCTAGTTTTTGTAGAATTATTACGTAAACTATATATAAAGGGTTGTAAAACTCATTTTTAATTTTTTGGAGAAAAATTGTGGTCAATGCCAGTCTTAATTGGGCAAGTATTGTTGGTATTGTCCTCGCAGTCTGCGGGGGAGGGCTTTATTTCTTAAGGTCTTTTAAACCTGCTTTAGCTCGTGATTATGATGTTTTTTTTGCTGCGATAGGACTTTTATGTGGAGGAATATTATTTTTTCAAGGCTGGCGACTAGATCCCATTCTGCAATTCGGTCAATTTTTATTAGCTGGCACTACAGTCTTTTTTGCTTACGAAAGTGTCCGTTTAAGAGGTATAACTACAGATCAAGCGAGGAGATCTTCATTTTTTGAAGATGACAACATTCCAAACATGCCAAGAACAGCTCAAAGAAGTAGGTGGGAAGATAATTATGATAAATTTGAGGAATCTCCCATTTCCTCTACAAGAAGATTTCGCTCAAGAGAAATAGATGAAGATATTGATTACCAAGAAGATAGATATACTCAAAGAAGATCTTCAAGAAGTATTCCAGAGTCAGCTGAAAGCAGAAGAAAGATAATTCCTAATGATAATCAATTTAAAGAAAGAGATTTTAAATATAGAAATCGAGACTCAGAAGATAGTAATTTAGAATCAAGGAGAAATAGTTTTGGAGAAAGGAGAAATATAAGAACTCAGATGAAACGTGGATCCAGACCTTTGGCTAACCAAAACACATCACGCCGTACAGAAGATAAATTAGTTAATAAATCATCAATACCAGGAAGAAGGCAATCATCAAAAGACAGTTTAAGGAAGCAAACCTCAACTAATAAAGTAGAAGATGCCTCTTTTCTTGACAAAAAAAATGAATTAAATAGAAGTAGATCAGAAAGAAGGTCAATAAATGATTCAAAAACAAATATGCGAAATCAAAAAGGAAGATATAATGTATCTACTAAGAGAAACAAACCTAGAGATAATAGTTCAAGGTTTGATGATTAATGTATGATTCCTGCCCAATCAAGGAAGGATTTTTTACTGATAATTTCTATTAATATAATCGCAGCAAATCCAATCATTGCAAATCTGCCATTAGTTATTTCTGAGTATTGCCCCCATCCAAAGACATAGTTATCTTCTGCTAAATTTTTTTGATTATCTTTCTGGATTAAATTTAAATTATCATCTTTAATTTGATCAATTTCATTATTATTCTCTTTATTGATTGAATTACTTTTTTCACTAGGATTCATAATATTAAATTAATTATTAAAATTATAGTTTTCAGCAGTTAATAATTTCCAACTACCTTTACCATTTAATTCTAATATATTTTGGTGAAAATCTTTTAAAGTGGGTCTGTGACCAACACTTATAATTGATAATTCTCTTTTCTTTAAAAGGTTATAAAGATGTTTTTCTGTATCTATGTCTAAAGCGCTTGTAGCCTCATCTAAAACAGCAAACTGAGGAGAATTTAATAGTAATCTGGCAAATGCAAGTCTTTGTTGTTCTCCTAAAGATAGTATTCGCGGCCAATCTTGTTTTATATCTAGATTTGGATATCTGTCAGATAATGATTTTAAATTCACTTCATTTAGGACTGAAATTAGATGATCATCACTAAATTTATCAACCTGAGTTGGATAGCATAATTGTTCTCTTAAAGATCCCAATATCATATAAGGTTTTTGAGGAATAAAAAGCAAATCTCCAGTTTTTGGCTTGTGAATTAATCCATTTTCAGGCTCCCATAAACCACTAATCATCCTTAATAAAGAAGTTTTGCCACAACCTGAAGGACCAACAACTAACAATGAATCATTATCATTAATACTCAAACTCAGGTCTCTTATGATCAATTTATTTGATCCAGGAGGGGAGAGATTAGCATTCTTAATTAGAATTGAAGAATAGTTAGATATAATCTTTGTATTTTCTAATGGCTTCTCCTGGCTTATGGTTTCAACCTTTGATTGGAAACCTTCTAATCTTCCAATCCCTGCAGTAAATTTTGCTAATTCTTCTATTTGATTTACTATAAAAAATAAAGATCCTTCTACCATATTAAAAGCAAAACTAGCTTGAATAAAACGACCATAATCTATTTCGCCTCTAAAATAAGGAATTGCCATTATTAAGTAAGGGAAAAAATTACCCGCATAGCTAACTGACCTTCTCATTACATCAATTATTACTCTCCAAATAATTACTAAATTAAAATTACGAACGACTTCTCCAAGTCTCCTTTCCGTTTCATTTCTCTCTGGGTTTTCTCCAGAATAAAAAGCTATTGATTCGGCATTATCTCTTATGTGAACAAGGCCGTATCTAAAATCAGCTTCATATCTAAGCTGATCATAATCAAGTTTTACTAAATTTTTCCCAGCAAATAATAATATTGATGTCGCGAAAGCTGCATAACCAAATAAAGAAAAAGTGAGAGTTTTACTTATCGTGAGTAATATTAAAATATTTAATGAAAATGTAAGTAAAGCATCAAATACTCCAACTGTTAAGTTTAAACTCTGATAAGTAAAAGCTCTAGTATCTTCAGTAATTCTTTGATCAGGATTATCAACATCTGTTTGATCTTCATCATTAGGATTAATTTGGTAATAAGCCTTATTTGTCATATAGTCTTTAACTAAACTTTTTGAAAGCCATTCTCTCCAAATCAATCCAAGTTTAAAAGTGAAAAATATTTGCGAAACTCGTATAGGTACTGCTACAACAAAGCAACAAGCATATATTCCAAGTATTCTATAAAAACCATCTTGCTGTTTCTCTACAAGAGCATTTGTAAGATCTCTGGCTATAAATCCTATGCCTGCATTAATACCGTTTACAGCTAAAAGCATTATTACGATAATGCCTAGAAATAACCAATGTAACCATTTTCTATTTTTCAGTTGAATTCTTAAGCTAAAAAAACTTGCTGAACCAACAAGAAATAATCCTGAAAATAAAATACCCCATGAGCCTGACCATATTGAATTGATTGTATTAACAACTCCGCCAAAATATTTTTCTAAAAGTTGTGGTTGAACATTTTCTAATAAATTAATTAATCCAGTTAAACTAACTAATACAATCCCTCCGACACAAAAAAGCAGAGAAAAAAGGAGCCAGATAAATTGAAATCCAGAACATTGATCTATAGGTAGAAAAAATGGTTGTGCTAGTTTTCTTAATTTTTGAATTTGGAATAGTATTTTAGATTTATTTTTTAAGGATGAAGTCATTTATAAATTTCTTAGTTCATTGCTGATTATTAGTATAGTATTTAAATATTTAGCTAAATCCCATCATTGATGTAACCCAATCTGGAAGGTTTAAATAGTTTATTAACTTCATATCAAAATTATGAACATTTATAAAAGTTATATCTAATACCCACCATAAAAGAAAAGGTAGATTAAATAAAATTTGTAATTGCCACTTATAAGTTAAAACTTTCCAAATTTTTAATAACGTTTGCTTTTGTTTTTCATCTAGATTTTGCCAGTTTTTGATAAGTATATTTTTATCTCTAGATGCATAGGTGTCAGGTGTATTCATTTTCAAATAATCATTTATACATTTATAGCTCACATTTTACATTTTTGAGAGTTTAACCTGGGGGCCATAACATTGCCCTCCCGCTTAAAAAGTGTATATGTAAATGAAATACAGTTTGACCTGATTCTGCTCCAGTATTAATTACGGTCCTCCAATTTGTAAGTTTTTTTTCTTTAGCTATTTTCTGGCCAACTAAAATAAGGTGACCTAATAGATTTTTATCTTTCTCATTGCAATCTTTTAAACTTGGTATAGGTTGTTTAGGTATTACTAAATAATGAATTGGTGCTTGAGCGGAAATATCATTAAAAGCAAGACATAATTCATCTTCATATAATTTCTCACAAGGTACTTCACCTTGAATAATTTTTTGAAAAATTGTGGTATTGGTCATAAGTTAAAACTTTAAAGTAATTAATCAAGAGGTATAACGTCCTTCATTTTATATCCCTCTTTTGTCAATTCCTTCTTAAGTTCTTCTTTTGAAGTTACTCTATCTACAAAAAGTACACCTTTAAGGTGATCAACTTCATGTTGTATGCACCTAGCTAAAAGTCCATCAGCATTCATCTTTCTTGGTCTGCCCATCTCATCTCGGAATTTCAATTTTATCGTTGATGGTCTTACTACATTTAAATAAACTCCTGGAATACTTAAGCATCCCTCTTCGTATGTATTTAGAGTGGAACCAAATGCAGTAATTTCTGGGTTAATTAAAATTAATGGCTCTGCAGCTGAATCCTCAAAATTTATATCTATTACTAATAATTCTTTACTAATACCAACTTGAGGTCCTGCGAGTCCAATCCCTTTTGCTGAATACATACTTTGAAGCATATCTTTTGCTAAGTTTCGAATTTGATTGTCAACTTTGCTAATGCGTTTAGCTTCCCTTCTAAGACTTTCGCTCCCTAATTTATAAATTTCAAGAGGAGGATTGTCTACTGCTTCTTTATTAACTTTTGTACTAGAAACATTATTCCTCGATTTTCTTGCTAATTGTGAGAATTGATTTGCCACTATATTATTTATGAATATATTAAAAGTTAAACTATTTAGATATTAACATTTATTGAATTCTGAACATCATAAAATAAATGAATAATTACAAAAAATTAGCTATTACTGATGTTTATTCTCAGGTTAAATCTCATCAACAATTGTCTTTAATTAAAAATTTTATTTTTTGGGTAGAGAATATATCATCAGGTAAGAATCAAAGAAATGCGATTTTTGTCAGGCCATTTCTTCAAAGGAATAAAGAACCTCAAAATATAATTGGAGATAGATTTTATATCAAAAATAGTTTTCACGGGTATGGTGGAAAATCTTATAAATGTGTTTTTCATAATGATAAATTTCACTTGATTTGGATTGATCAGATCACAAATTCAATTTGGCACACGACTTTTGAAATTAATAATAATGAAGCTAAAAATACAAATTATCTTAAAAATATCACAAGCTTTAAACAATTAACAAAACCGTTTAATTGTAATTATGACTCAACTTTTGTAATTCACCATAAAGATAAATTAATTGGATTATTTGAAAAGGATGAGAAAGATTTTCTTTTTTCTATAGATTTAAATAAAGAGAAACAAGAATTAATTGTTTTAAGAGAATTTGATGGGTTTGCTAGTTCTCTTGGATGTAATGAAGATTGGACTTTACTTTCCTGGATAGAATGGGATTCGAGTCAAATGCCTTGGGAAAGTAATAATCTCTTTGTTGGAAGTATTAATTCAATTGGTCAATTAAAACAAGTAGTAAAAATTAAAAATAAAAATATTAATCTTGATAAATCAGTATCATTTTTTCAACCATTATGGATCTCAAAAAATATACTAATTTGCTCAGAAGATAGTTCTGGTTGGTGGAATTTATTGTTTCTAAAGATTAGTCAAATAGATGAAATTCATATTCTAAAAAAAATTAAAAAAGAACTTCATGAATATGGTTTACCGGAGTGGATTTCAGGTATATCAAATTTTGCAGGATCAAAAAATAATTTATTTTGTTTAGCAAAATATAGAGAATCATGGCTAATAGAGCATTATCAAGATTGTTCTTTTCATCAAAAGATAGATTTACCTTTTACTCATCTGAGAGATCTACATGTAAGTTCAAATAGATTAATTTGTTTAGCTTCAAATGATATTTCTCATGAACAGTTAATTGAAATTGATTTAGATAATTTTTCGGATTCTTCATTTATTTCTAATACAGTGCAATCAAAAAATATTAATTCATACTCAAAAGCAGAAACATATTGGTTTAAAGGTTATGAGAAGAAAATGACACATGCATGGATTTATAAGCCAAATGTACTGCATAAAAATAAACCTCCTTTGATTGTAAAGGCGCATAGTGGCCCCACCTCTTCATTTGATGGCGTACTCAACTTAGAAGTTCAGTACTGGACATCAAGAGGATGGTTGGTCGCAGAGGTTAATTATGGAGGGTCCTCAGGGTTTGGGAGGGAATATAGAGAACGTTTAAATAGTTTGTGGGGAATAGTTGATTCTGCTGATTGTATAGCTTTGGCTCAAACACTAAATGAAGAAAAATTAATAGATCCTTCAAGAATGATAATTTCAGGAAATAGTGCCGGTGGATTTACTGCTTTAACCGCTTTATATATGACTGATATTTTTAAGGCAGCAATTTGTAAGTACCCTGTTATTGATTTAAATGATATGCGTTTAAACACCCATAGATTTGAAAGAAACTACTTAAATTCTCTAATCGGTGATTTTGAGAGTAATCAAAAAAAATATTTTGAAAGATCTCCTAAAAATAATATTCATAGAATTAAAAAACCAATTCTATTTTTTCATGGAGAAAATGATTCAGTAATTAACGTAAGAGAATCTATTGATTTTCATAAAAAACTTTTAATAAATAATGTTTATTCTGAAATTTTTCTTTTCAATGATGAAGGTCATGGTTTTAAAAATATTAATAACAAATTAGAGGTTTTACAGAGAACTGAAGATTTTTTAAAATATATATTCAGTTTTAACCATTAACCTTAAGAAAGCTTATAGTTTCTTTTAGTTTGTCTATGAAAATATCAATATCATTTTTTGTTGTAGTGAAGTTCATACTCGCTCTTGCAGTGGAATTTATATTTAAATATTTATGAAGAGGCTGGCAGCAATGGTGCCCACTTCTAATACAAACACCTTTTGAATCAAGTATCTCAGCAATATCATTTGAATGAATATTTTTAATGAAAAATGATGCTAACGAAGCTCTCTTGGAATCTTGATTTGGATTTGGACCAATAATATTTACATCTTGAATTGAAAGCAATTTTTCAAATAAATATTCTGTAAGTTCTTTTTCATATTTTTGAATATTATTAAGACCCAATTTATTTATATAGCCAAGTGCTTCTGATAGTCCAATTGCTTCAGCTATAGCAGGTGTTCCAGCCTCAAACTTATGAGGAAGATCAGCCCAGGTACTTTTTTCTTCAAAAACATCCTGTATCATCTCACCACCTCCGAAAAGAGGGGGAATGTCATCGAGTATTTCTTCGCGTGCCCATAAGAAACCTATTCCAGTAGGTCCGCATAATTTATGACCAGAACCTGCAAGAAAATCAATATCTAAATCTTTAACATTAACTTCTGTATGAGCTAAACTTTGACATGCATCTATTAAAACTAGAGAACCGTTGTTTTTAGCAAGTTGGGTAATT
>Ga0160422_10000687_pt1 | contig 20685 bp, 17 predicted proteins | sample Fk160mmetaG_FD_108192 | JGI IMG/M metagenome (GOLD analysis project Ga0160422, IMG submission 108192) | Marine microbial communities from the Central Pacific Ocean - Fk160115 60m metaG | ecosystem: Environmental > Aquatic > Marine > Oceanic > Photic zone | place: The Central Pacific Ocean... | reverse complement strand
TGTTCCTTTTCCGGAATTGAAATTGACGTCCCTTCTACCCTTGACGACGACGTATCCGCTTCCCCGGGCAACGATCTCATGTGTAGCGTTTACCGTCGAGTAGGCTACCACGGGAGTCAGGCCGCTTCCCACCGTCACGTCCGTACCGTTGTCGTCCACCTCATAGGTGCCATTGTCGTTGATCCTTTGTCCGGCCACTTCCGAAAAAGTGATGGACATGCCTGCGGCCGGAGCCGTTCCGCTTAGGGAAACCTTGACGTATTCGGAAGCATTGTGGTCTATCCCCGACGTGCCACCGGATGCATCGCAACTGGCCAAGCCCGTCACCGAACCGGAGGCCAGAGATACGTCGGAGTTGGTCATGGCGCCGGATCCACCCGAACCCGCCTTGGCAACCGCCGTCGCAACCCTGGTAACCCCATCGTTTACTCCCGTCTTGTACCAGTACTGGGTCCAGGTCGAACCGCTCAGAAAGAAGATGATGTCCGCGTTGGTATCACTATCGCTGGCACCGGTCCGAAAATCACTGGCGCTGGTTCCGAAAAACTGTGAGGGAATGATCTCCCCAAGCAAAACGTCGACCCCGAAAGGATTGTTCATAACCACCTGTTGTCCGACCGCAGGCAAACGAAGCTTCTGGTTTACTTCGCTGGCAGCGCCGACGATATTGATTGTGGCCGTAGAGTTCGTGCGGCGAGCAATGATAAACCCTTCGTCCGGATAGATCAGGGCGTCGTTCTGAAGACCAGACCGCATCTTGTTCCGGTTATACCAACCGGCGGGACGGGAGCCACCGTTTCCGGTATAGAAAAAATAGGGGATGTACATAGCCTTGTCCGTATCCCAAAGGTAAACTAAGTCGGCGGTGTTGCGGTCCCCAACTGCAATTGGGCAGTCTCCTTGGGTAATACCCATCATGCCGCCTAGGGTGTTGGCTGAGATTATTTCAACGCTGTAATCAGCCTGAAGAATGTTGGTGAGGCTCTCTCCAGTGGCCAAGCGGGAGATATCGAGCGTCAACCTGGACGCATTGTTGTCGGTGATGAGGAAACATCTGCCAACATCGGAGGAACCCGATTCGGTAAGCCTGACGAAGTGGGGACCTGCTACTACCGAAACGGTGGGAGCCACGCTATAGCCTCCTCCTCCGGTCCCAACGGTAACCGCGTTAACGGTACCCGAACCATCCAAGGCGGCGGTCGCATTAGCCTCATCGCCATCACCATCAGGAAAATCAATAACGACTTCGGGAGGATTCCCTGCGGTAAATCCGGCACCGGCGTAAGTCACTGCTATGGAATTGACGGAACCGCTATTCAAGGAAGCGGTGAGAACGGGCACTTTGACCGTGCTCTTGAACACTCCCGTAACAAATGGATTCGTCTCCGTGCCTTCCGAATCGGTCTCGGTACCGAAGCTTATGGTGTTGGAAGTTACGCTGGTGATTACACCGGTGTAGACCGGATCGGCGGAAATCCCAGCGCTAACGACCTTGTAGGATGGCGTTGCCTGAGTTCCCGCGCTAAGCGTGATCGAAACGGTTCCGGCATAACCTCCCGTATCCGAAGCCAGTACCAATTGGCTCGTGAAACAAAAAAGGACGATCGGCAGAGTGAACAGAGAAAGGGCTTTCTTCATAATTTGGACGTTTAACGGATTTTGGCTTGTAAGCAATTAGCGCCTGAAGGGCAAATCTTACGTAATATTTGAAACTTTTTTCAAAATAATTTTTTCAATTCATTCCTTTTTTTGCAAAAATAAACACAAATAGGCATATGGGGCAATTATTTTGAGTAATTACCCACATAAGCCTTTTCGTAGCGGGTAAGCATGATTAAGCCGAAAAACAGGCACAACCCATTAGGAATCCACCAAGCGATGCAGCTTAGAGTCTCAGCGCCTTGAATGCCGGAGAGCAGGGATCCGATCCCGAAATAGGCTACGGCAACAAAAATACCAAGCGAAACGTTACCCAGGGCTTGCCCTTTCCCTTTGAGGATGGAGAGGGGCAACAGCAGAAAGGACAGGAAAAAGGGAGAAAGCCCCAGGGCAAAGTTCTTTTGCAGCAATACCCGAGCCTGTCCTCGTCTTTGCTCGTCCCCAGGTCGATGGGAGGATGAAACCGCATACAGGTCGGAAACCCCCATTCTCTTGAGGTTTTGGCTCCCATCCTGGGTAATGAGATCAAGAACCAACGGATTCTTCCAACTTTCAAAGGAGACGAACATTCCCGAAGACCAACTTTCCTCATCACCTTCGAGGTCAATGGTCTCCACGTCGACGTGCTTCAAGTCCAGGACGAGTCGCGCGCCTTCTCTGGATTTACGAACGATTCCACGCCGGGCATGAACAATCGAGTGGAGTTTCTCATTCTCTCCGAAAAGGAGGATCCTAAGCTTGTTCCATTCCGATGCCCCGATCTCCCCGACCGAAAGAGAGACCTTGGCAAGCTTCCCAGCCGCCAAAGACTCAAGGCTTTTAGCGGATTCTTGATTCAAGTCCTCGTCCAGGTTGAATTCAACCTCACCTTCCCGCTCAAGGACGAAGCGAAGGTTATCCCACATGACCTCTTCCTTTTTCTGGTCGAATTTAGCCCGGTTCATGGGAGCCCACTGGAGGTTGGCGTAGAGGCTGATGAGGCTGAGCAGAAAAGACAGTACGAAGACTGGCTTCCCCCAGTCCCATATTCCCAAACCGAGCGACCTAAGGGCAAGAATCTCCTTGTCGGCCGACCACTTGCCAAAGCAAAAGAGGACTGCGATAACGAACCCGAAAGGAAGACCGTAGGAAAGGGAGTAGGGAACGAGAAACCCGATCAGCTCGAAAAAGGAACGCGGCGAGAAGGCAAGAGCCTGAAAAAGCTGCTCGTGGGAACGAAGGGCGTTGCCATAGAGCAAGATTCCCGTGAGCGCAAAGGTCGCGATCAAGGTCGCCCCAAACAATTCTCGGAAGAAGAACCTGGTGATGATGGAGGGGGAATTCACCGGAATCGAAGCATCAGGAGAAGCTCAGGGACTCCAAATCCTCAGGCTTGTCTACCCCAATGGTAGCTTTTGAAACAATCGATACGGCAATGCGATAGCCAAACTCCAGGGCCCTCAATTGCTCCAGTTTTTCAATCTTCTCGAGCACACCCTGCCCGCTCTCCGCATAGGTTTTGAGAAAAGAAGACTTGTAAGCGTACATGCCGAGATGCTTCAGCGCGGCGCTTTCATCCATATCCGGGCTTTCACCACTGCCATCCCTCAAGTGGGGGATGGGAGCCCTCGAAAAATATAAGGCGTAGCCATTACCGTCCATGACGACTTTGACTTGGTCGGGATCAAGAAAATCTTCCTTGCGATGAAAACGGACCGCCAAGGTAGCCATCGAAGCTTCTTCTTTCCGGAGCGCTTCGGCCAAAGCAAGGATATGCTCGCGCTCGACCATGGGCTCGTCCGCCTGAACGTTGATGACGGTCGGACGGCCAAGGGTTTGATTCGCTTGGGCGATCCGATCGGTGCCGGAAGGAAGATTCGGGTCGGTCAATAAAGATTCGAACCCCCCGTCGCGCAAGGGAGTGGCGAGCTCCTCTCCGTCGACGGCGAATATGATTTCGAATTCGGGCGCTTGCTCCCGGAGACGTTCGGCGGTTCTGAGGATCAGGGGCTTTCCTCCGGCGTCCGCCAAAAGCTTGCGGGGAAATCGAACGGAAGCCAAGCGGGCGGGCACGATAATGGTCGGCAAGGCGGAAAGGCTCATACCCCTTTGATTCTGCGGGAATTTCTTGGGTTGTAGCAAGCAAATCCGCGCTCTATAATTATTCTGTAACCCGTTTTCTCAAATGACCGAACCCACGCATTCACCGTTAGCTGAGACCGAGTCCTTCGACCGGTTCTCCTTGCCCGACGCATCAGGCAGGTTCGGCCCCTACGGGGGCTCTTTCGTTCCCGAAACCTTGTCGCACCCCTTACGAGAACTGACCGATGCCTACGGGAAAGCCAAGGCGGACCCGGCCTTTCAGGAGGAGCTAGATCTCTTGCTTCGCACCTTCGCGGGCCGTCCAACGGAGCTTTATTTCGCAAAACGCCTGACCAAGCGACTTGGCGGGGCCAAGATATACCTAAAGAGAGAGGACTTGCTTCACACCGGCGCCCACAAGATCAACAACGCTCTCGGTCAGGCTCTTCTTGCCAAAAGGATGGGCAAACAAAGAATTATTGCCGAAACCGGGGCCGGTCAACATGGCATAGCCACAGCCTCCGTTTGCGCCCATTTCGGCTTTGATTGCGTGATTTACATGGGTGCCGAGGATATGCGCAGGCAAGCCTTGAACGTATTCCGAATGAGGTTGAGCGGAGCCGAAGTGCGAGGCGTCGAAGCCGGCAGCAAAACCCTCAAGGAGGCTATAAACGAGGCCATGCGCGACTGGGTAACGCACGTCAGGAGCACTCACTATATCTTAGGCTCGGCCTTGGGCGCCCACCCCTACCCCGGCATGGTTAGGGATTTTCATAAAGTGATAGGAGAAGAAACCAAAATCCAGTTTCTTCAGGCGGAAGGCAAATTGCCCGATGAGATGATTGCCTGTGTGGGAGGCGGAAGCAATGCCATCGGCTTCTTTTTTGATTTCCTGGAGGAACCATCCGTTCGCTTGACCGGCGTCGAGGCCGGCGGCAGATCGCTCGATCAAGGAGATCACGCGGCCCGCTTCGAAGGTGGCAAACTGGGCATCCTGCAAGGATGCAAAACCTGGATCCTGCAAAACCCGGACGGACAGATCAACCCGACCCATTCCGTCTCCGCCGGCTTGGATTACGCAGCCATAGGGCCGGAACATGCGTTCTACAAAGACCGTGGACGAATAGGCTACGCCAGCGTGGGAGACGAAGAAGCCTTGGAAGCATTTAAAATGCTTTCATCGGAAGAAGGTATCCTGCCCGCTCTCGAGACTTCCCATGGCCTAGCCCTCGGATTCAGGAGAGCGACCGAACTTCCAAAGGAACAAGCAATCTGCATCAACCTGAGTGGACGCGGAGACAAGGACGCGATGGAGGCAGCACGCCTGATGGGTGTATCGGGCCTCCCCGAGATGAAGATCCAATGAAGAGCATGACCGGGTACGGGAGGTCCGCCCTCAATCTTCCAAGTCACCTCATCTCAATTGAGGTGTCTTCAGTCAACAAGAGAGGGCTCGAGGTCGTCTTTTCAAGCCCCAAGGAATGGCAGGTTTTCGAGCAGACGAGTATGGCTTTTCTCCGGAAATCCCTGGAGCGGGGACGCATCCGGGTTACCGTTTCCGCCGAGCAGGCAAGAAGCCATGATAACGACGTCGCTCTCTTCAACGAAAGCGACGTCGAGAATGACCTTAACCACTTGAAGAAATTCCTTGAGGGCAGAGGCTACCCTTGGCAAGTCTCTCCCGAACTTGTTCTCCAACTCTCTCAGCTTCGAAAGCGGGAGGCCGGGCTTCCCCTCCTCAAGGAGATTCTTCCCCAGCTTGAGGAATGCCTGAGAGAAGCAACCGAGCAAATGATCCTAATGAGGGAAAAGGAAGGTGGGAGCATATTTGCCGACCTTTCCCAAAGAACCAAGCATCTGGAGGAGATGGTTAACAAGATGGAAGAAGGCAGCAGGGAAATGGCCAGCGAATGGAAAGGCAGGCTTATGGAACGGCTAAGCAAAGCGGAACTTTCGCTGGATTCCGACGACGAGCGCGTATTGAAGGAGGTGGCTCTCTTTGCCGAGAAATGCGACGTTTCGGAGGAAATCTCCAGGTTGAGAAGCCATTTGGTTCAGATTGGAGAAACGCTAAGAATTAAGGAGTCGATTGGAAGAAAACTCGAGTTTCTTCTTCAGGAGATAGGCAGGGAACTGAACACCTTTTGCTCCAAATCGACTCGCACGCAGTGTACCTCGATCGCTTTGGAAGCCCGTGCGGAACTCGAGAAAATGAGGGAACAATCGATGAACGTCGAGTGACCCCGAGAAGCTCCTAGTCGATCTATGCTTCTTTCTCGCTTTCTTCCCGTTGCTCCTTTCGAACATCGAGGAAACTCATTATAAGATAGGCGAAAGCCCCCAGAAAGATTCCCGAGTCGGCAATATTGAAAACCGGGTAATCATAGTTTACGACGGGAAAGTAGACGTCTATGAAATCAACCACTTCGGCCGGTTCCCTGAAAAGGCGGTCGCACAAGTTGCCCAAGATCCCTCCGCAAATGAGACCGAAAACAACCTGAATGGGTTTTTTATCCATTTCCAGGTTTTTCCTGAAAAGAAAAATAGCCACCAGAGCAACTACCGCCAGAATTGTCAGGACCTCAGGAAAGTCCGAAAACATACTCCAGGCAGCCCCGGGATTCGTAACGTAGGTAAATTCAAGAAATCCCCGGTTGCCGTCGATCAGGTCGAGGACCTCAATCGGGTTTCGCCTCAGTTCAGCTGAATTTTTCACGACCCAAGCCTTGCTCGCTTGGTCAAGAATCAGCACGGGGCCGAAACAAAGCCAAAACCTTAGGTACCTCACCCAGCAAGCGGGTTAGTCATCTTCCCCCATCGTTGAATCGGAAATCGTCGCAAAAGCACCCGATACGGGCTCGCCCTCCCGTCGTTTTCTCCGTTCATACAAATTTTGTCCCTCAAGCGAGAAACGGGTAAAGGGCACAACCTTCAGGCGGGTTTTCTTAATCGGTTTTTGAGTTTCCTGGCAAATCCCGAAAGTTCCATCGAAAATTCGGTCAATGGCATCTTCGATTTCCTCCAAGGCTTCCTGCTCGGTAGCCACCATCGAGAGCGCTACGTCCCGGTTGAAGGTTTCGGTTCCGGCATCAGGTGAGTTCAGGGAGAGCTCTCCCGAAGACTCCCTTGCGGAAGCTCCCAAAGTCTCACTCGATCTCTCACCCAAGGCTCCCTTAAGCGACTCCCTGAGGGCCATCAAGTCTCTATAGTAGGACAGCCATGCCTTGGGGACTTTCTTCTCGTCTCTTATGGGTCTGGAAGGAAGGGATGACTTTCCCAAACCGAGGATATCGTCAACAGAGGCCGTCTGAATTTTCTTCACCTTGGCTGACTTGGCCTTTTGAGCCGAGGAGGACTTCTTCTTGGAAGCCTTGGCACCCGATGGCTTGGCATCGGTAGTTTCCGACTTTTGGTCCTCGTCATCTCGAGTGGAAATAATGGATCGCACGTCTTCCAGGCTAAAGCCTTTGGTTTCGGGCTTGCCTTCTTCCTCAAGGGGAAGGGGATTGCTTTGACTGGCCAACTCGCGAAGTTTTCTCTCCCCTTCGTCCGCGGACTTACCTGGAGTGGCGCCAACCGACTTGGTCTTTGCTTTGCCTTTGCCAGTCGCAGAAGGCTTTTTCTCCGATGTTTTGCTGGCGGCACGGGCTGGCTTCTTGGCCGACGGATTCGACGCTCGAGCAGCCTTCGTCTTGGGTGACGCAGTCCTCTTGGGTTTTGATTTCGGAGCGGCCTTCGGTTTGGCAGACGAAACGCGGGGCGCCGTCTTGGCTTTTGATTTGGAAGGAGGCTTCGACTTGGCCGACGCGACGGAGGCCTTTGGTTTTGCCTTGGGGGCGGCCTTTGACTTGGCCGAAGCAACGGGCTTCGGCTTAGCCTGTGTGAACTTTTTAGCCTTTGGCCTGCTGGTTGATCTCTTTTTCTTCGTCATAATCGGAGGGAGTGGAAAGAATATTTTTTCAGCCAAGTTTGGCAAGAACTTCAGCGCATCTGGGAGAAACCTCTCCCCAAGGATCGACTTGAGTCAATTCCGGAACCCATCTCCAGCTCCTCGGACATCTGACGCCGGGAGCATGCCGAACCTCAACCTGGGCCTCATCGAATTTGGAATCTTCGTTAAGGATAACGGAAGAAACGATGAAGAGTTCGGCCAGTTCCGACTCACGCCGGCTAAGAACAGCCCAGAGGGTGCTTTCCTTTGAAAGAGTAACCTCAACCTCGGCATCAAGAGACTGTCCTATCTCCTTCTTGGAACGCAGTTCCTCAAGAGCCTCGTTTACCTTGGAATCCTTAAAATCCAAGATGAGAGAGACGTCGGAATCCGGCTCGAGGCTTTCTCCGAGGTCAAACGGTTCGGCCCAATCCCTCAAGACAAGCGCATCATCCGAGAGGTCCGCCCCAAAATGCCTGTAGGTCCAGGCTTCGTCGGCCGTAAAAGGAACGATGGGCCCTATGATGCGGACAAGGGTTTCGAAGATCAAGTGAATCGCCGTCTGGGTGGAACGCCTGAGCGGGTCATCGGGGTGAAGGGTGTACAGACGGTCCTTGATCACGTCATGGTAGGTCGAGGACAAAACTCCGGAGCAAAACCGGTTGATGACCTGAACCGCTCGATGCAGTTCAAAGCAATCGAGGGCATGAGTAACTTCTTCCCTCATCTCATTGGTGCGGGAAAGAGCCCATAGATCTATGGCTCCCATGGATTCGAATTCGACCGAATTCGCCTCAACGGAAAAATCAAAGAGCGTGCCAAGCTGGAATTTGATCGTATTGCGCAAGGTACGGTAGGATCGAACGACTTGCCCGAGAATTTCTTCGGAGAGTGGAATGTCTCGCCTGAAGTCTTCCGAACATACCCACAAGCGCAAAACGTCCGCCCCGTACTTGGCGACGTATGAATCCGCGGTTTGAGGTTTGCCGTCGCTCTTGGAAATTTTTCGCCCGTCCCCATCTACAACGAAGCCATGAGTGAGAATGTGCTTGTAGGGGGCTGCGGCATAGGCAACCAAGCTTGTCCACAACGAGCTCTGGAACCACCCTCTATGCTGGTCACTTCCCTCAAGATAGAGATCTGCGGGCCAATCCAATTCTTCCTTCAGCTTGAGGACGGCCCGATGGCTGCAACCCGAGTCAATCCATACGTCCAGGGTATCCATGCCCTTGGAGAGAGACTTCCCGGCCCATCCCTCGGGAAGCTCGCATCCTTCCAGAAGACTTTCCTCGGAAAGATCAAACCATAAGTCGGTACCCGCTTTTTCGACCTTATCGGCGATCGAGCGGATCACTGGGCCATCCAAAAGGGGTTCCCCGTCCTCCGCATAAAAAACCGGGATCGGAACACCCCAGGACCGTTGGCGTGAAATACACCAGTCGGGCCGGGACTCGAGAAAGCCGGTTATCCTATTCCGACCCCAGTCCGGCGTGAACTCAACCTGCTTTACTTCCTCGAGGCATTTTTCCCTGAGGCCGTCCTTATCGAGAGAAACAAACCATTGATCCATGGCCCGGAAAACTACCGGGGTCTTGCTTCGCCAACAATGTGGATATTGGTGACTGTAGTCGGTGAGGGCCAAAAGGTCGCCCGTAGCCTCGAGAATTTCAAGCACCTTGTCGTTAGCCGGACACCCAGTCGCCTTTTCCAAAACCGAAACACCCACGAGAGATTCGGGAATTTGGCCGTCGTCCAGGTAACTGCCATGGTCATCCAAGGGACAATAAGTATCCAGTCCGTGAGCCTGTCCGGTAAGGTAATCATCCAGTCCGTGGCCTGGGGCCGTATGCACGCAACCAGTCCCTGAGTCCATGGTCACGTAATCCGCCGGAAGAACCGGGCTTTCCCGGTCGATGAAGGGATGAGAGGCAACCCAACCCACCATTTCATCACCCAGCCGTTCATCTCCTCTAACCGCTTCTTCGAGCGAGCAAGCGGAGGCTACCGTTTCAGATAAGCTTTCGGCCACCCAATAGGCATGCCCATCTATTTTGAGCTCGATATATTTTTCTCTAGGGTTAACCGCAATTGCCAGATTCGCCGGAATCGTCCAAGGGGTAGTTGTCCAGATCAGGATATAACTATTGGGCTTCCCAATGATGGGAAAGCGAACGTAAATCGAAGGGCTGACGTGATCCTTGTACTCGATTTCGGCCTCGGCCAACGCCGTGCGGCAAGGAATCGACCAGTACACGGGCTTCTTGCTTCTGTAGACGAGCCCCTTTTCTACGAAAGAGGCAAAGGTCCTGAGAATCTCAGCCTCATAGGCTCCATCCATGGTACGATACTCGCTTTTCCAGTCCGCCAATACCCCAAGCCGATGAAACTGCCCCCTCTGGGTTTCGACGTAGGAGGAGGAGAAATCCTTACATGCCCGCCTCAGTTCAAGGGTATCGAATTCCTTTTTTTCCTTTCTCATTGCCTTGGCGACCTTGTGCTCAATGGGCAATCCATGACAATCCCAACCAGGCACGTAGGGAGTCCGAAAGCCACGGGTCGATTTGTAGCGCAGGATCGTATCCTTGAGAATCTTGTTCAAGGCAGTCCCGACGTGGACATCCCCGTTGGTAAAGGGCGGGCCGTCGTGAAGGACGAAGGCCGCGCCATCATTGTTCTTCTCCTGCATGCGCTCATAGAGCCCAATCTTAGCCCAATGCTTGATTCGCATCGGCTCCCTTTCCACCGCATTGGCCCGCATGGGGAAATCAGTCCGGGGAAGATTAAGCGTATCCTTGAGCTTTTCTGCTTGGTTGGGGGACGACATCGGAATAAAAGGGGGGAAGGGTAGCGAAAATGGTGGAATATCCGTTCAAGTCAAGGGCTGAAAACCTAAGCGTGGTTTCTCCTTGCCTTCGCTTAACTTAAATTCACTCTTTTCGCCTTTCTACAAAGTGCATCAACTTCTTTCCAATCTCACCGAAAAAATGAGCCAGTCTCCGGGCCTGCTCTACTTCGCAATCCTGATATTCGCGATTATCATTGGATTCATTCTCTTAGCCAAGGGGGGTGACTTGCTCAGTGACCACAGTGCTGTCCTCGCGGAATCAATGGGTGTGCCCACCGTGGTGGTTGGGCTTACCATCGTGTCCATAGCCACCTCGGCCCCGGAACTATTCACCAGCTTAGCCGCCATCAGGAGTAACGCAACCGGATTGATCCTAGGTAACGTAATCGGCTCCAACATAGCCAACATAGGCTTGATTATGGGCCTGGTGCTTTTCGTAAAACCCATAGACACTCGTCGGTCAATTCCCCACGGGCAAATTTCCTTCCTTTTTTTACTGACCATAGGCTTTACGGCCATTCTACTTGTCCCGCCAGCCGGTTCGCTCTACTGGAAAACGGGAACCGTCTTGCTCACCTGCATCCTCGGCTACCTTTATTTCGTCACTCTCCAAGCGCTCAAGGACCGGGAAATCGTCGAGGAATCCTCCTTGCGGGAAGATCCCGGAGATTCCAACTCTCCCTTGTCATCGTCCTTCATGATCCTTATCGCCACGGCTGCCCTCTGGGCAGGCTCTGACTCTCTGGTTTTCGGTGCGGAAAACCTCGCCAAGAGGGCTGGAGTCCCGGAAGAGTTAATCGGCTTCACCCTCCTTGCCATAGGTACCAGCCTGCCAGAGCTGGCCGCATCCGTTTCGCTTGCCAGGAAAGACCAGTTCTCGATGTTGCTTGGGAACGTAGTGGGGTCCAATCTTTTCAACATCGGGCTTGTCGCGGGAATTGCCGGTATTCTCAGTCCCATAGGCTCGCAAACCCCCTACCCTTGGATCGACTATCTTTCCTTGGCTTTGCTTACCGCTCTGTTCTGCTTATGGCTGAGAGGGCGAAAACTGGGAAGGAAAGAGGGGGTGATTCTCCTGGCCTCCTATTTGGTCGCCTCCTTGTGCACCTGGCACTGGAACGCCTAGGTTCTTATACCCGAATCGGATGGTTGACGGGAAGAAACTCGACCACTAGGTTGCAGCCTCTCTTCTAGGAATCTTCCCCAACCTGAAAGCGGAGAAAGCTTTCAATCTTCATTTCGCAGCTATTCTCCCGTCCGACCGAATCCAATAGCTCTTTGATTGAATGGTCGGGATCCTTTACGAAAGGTTGTTCAAGAAGGCAGGAGGTTGCGAAATATTTATCCAGTTTACCCTGCACGATCTTTTCTATCGCCTGAGGGGGCTTCCCTTCCGCTTGAGCCTTGGCGATCTCACGCTCTTTAGAGACCAACTCTTCGGGCACGTCATCCCGAGAAACGCATACCGGCGAGGTCGCGGCTACATGCATGCACAAATCCTTGGCAAGGGACAAGATCGCGGGTTCGCCCGCAGCAGTCGGCGAACTAGTCCCCAACGACAACAATACGGCAACCTTTCCACCCGTGTGGACATATGATTCCACCAAGCCGTCACTCGATACTGCAAGGCTTTGAGACCTGGATATTCTTATATTTTCACCAATCTTACCGACTTGCTCGGTTCGAGCTGATTCGAGATCAGCGTCGGGATTCTGAAGCAAAGTAGCGGCAATTTCATTGGCAAAGGATGCAAACTGCTCGTTTTTGGCGACAAAATCCGTTTCGCAGTTTACTTCTACCAAAATTCCTTTGGTCCTATCATCGGAAATACACTGCGATATTACGCCTTCCCCGGCATCTCTGCCTGCTTTCTTGGCGGCGGAAGCAACGCCTTTTTTCCGGAGGATGGAAACCGCTTCTTCAATATCTCCATTACTCTCCGTCAAGGCTCGCTTGCAGTCGATCAAGCCTGCCCCGGTTCTTTCCCGCAGGTTAAGTACTTCGTCCTTAGATATAGACATGATATTTGATGATTGAGAATATAAAGTTTTGAACGGACAAAAAGGTGGAGCGATTAGTCACTGGAAGATTTTTCGTCGGATGAATCCCCTTCCTCCGCATTCTCAGAGCCATCGCTTTCATCGGAGACGTCTTCGGGCTCCTGCTCGGTATCCTTTTCAGTCTCCTCGGGGGTTTCTTCAGACTCTCCTTCTGCGGGTACCTCTCCAGATTCTTCTTCGGCGGTCTCTGCAGCGGTCTCGGTAGCGTCTTTAGCTTCGTCGGACTCCCCGGGCGCCTTCTCGGCGTCCGCCACTTGTTCAGAAGTATCATCCGAGGCCTCGGGTGCCTTTTTCCTGTCATCGAAATCCATCTCATCATACCCCTCGGGCAAGGTCACCTCGGGCTCGTCTTCCTGATCAACGAAATCAGGTTCTTGGGCGACTGGGGTAATGTCCTTCCTCCGGGTAGGCGCCTCGACGCGACGGGAAGCGCCGCTTTGGATAGCCTCCAAGATGACGTCCACGATAATGCGGATGGACTTTGTAGAATCGTCGTTTCCCGGAATCGGATGCGTCAAAAGCGAGGGATCGGAATTACTGTCGACCAAAGCCACGACGGGAATCTTGAGCCGATTGGCTTCGGCAATGGCAATGGCCTCATTATGTGAGTCAACGACGAAAAGGGCGCTGGGCAAACCCTGCAGGTTAAGCAAGCCTTCGAAATTTCGGTGCATTCTGGACATTTGCCTCCTGATGGCGGCGCTCTCCTTGCCAGGTAACTTATCGAGACTGCCATCGTCTTCCATGCGAAGAAATTTCTTGTACTTGGCGAGGCTGTTCGAGACCGTTTCAAAATTGGTAAGCGTCCCACCCATCCAGCGATTCACACAAAAGGGCATGTTGGTGGCAGCGGCCAACTCGCGAATAGGCTCCTGAGCCTGCCTCTTGGTACCAACAAGCAAAACTTGCTTGCCTTGGGAAACCACTTCTTCAACCGCCTCCGAAGCCTTCTCCAGCAGGTCGTAAGTCTTTTCCAAATCTATGATGGAGATTCCATGCCGATTGTCGTAGACATAGGGCTTTGACTTGGGATTCCAACGACGAATTTGATGCCCAAAATGGACCCCGGCATCAAGGAGGTCTTTAACGGTAACGTTCATGATATCTGTTCAAAGCCCCGTTGGTTGGAGACGGGGAGAAATAATTTTCTTTTGGGATAGGTTGTTGATTGAGAAGTTGGGAGCAGGGGCAGGATTTGAACCTGCGACCTTCAGGTTATGAGCCTGACGAGCTACCAGACTGCTCCACCCTGCTACAGAAGAAAGAGGCATTATCCCGATTTCATAGCCAGAGGCAACGAAAATCTTCAATCCGAGACTTGAGCTCATTTGTGTTGAGCTACCCGGCATAATCCTCATTTGTTAGTGGAATGCCCAGCTTAACGGACCTTGTCGATTTTTGTGACCTCAGAACCAGGAGAATGGAGATATCCGATTTCCCTGGAGCCTTCAACGGATTACAGCTCGCAAACGACGGTTCCGTTTCCAAGATCGGAGCTTCGGTCGATGCGGGGCTTGAACCCTTTCTGGGAGCGGTCGAGGCGAACGTCGACTTCCTTATCGTTCACCACGGGCTGTTTTGGAATCCGCCCATTCCCCTGACCGGGACTTCCTACCAGAAAATCAAGCTCTGCCTTGAAGGCAACCTCTCTATTTACGGTTCTCACCTGCCCTTGGATATGCACCCTGAAATCGGCAACAATGCGATCCTGGCCAAGAAACTGGCTCTTGAGCCTGAGGGGACTTTCCTAGACTATGAGGGAATAGACATAGGTTTGCTGGCGAAGTGCTCACTAGCAAGAGATGAACTGAAGGAACGAATCGCAACGCTTTTCCCCATGGGGTTTCATGCCATGGAGTTCGGGTCTGAGAAACCCGAAAGGATTGCATTCCTCACCGGTTCCGGCTCAAGCGCGGTGGAGAATATCCTGGACGCGGGCAGCGATACGCTGATCACCGGTGAACTCAAGCAACACCATTACAACCTCGCCCAGGAACTCAATCTCAACCTATATGTCTGCGGACATTACGCCACGGAAACCTACGGGGTGGACGCATTGGGTCGTGAAGCGGCCCAAAAGTTTGGGATTCCCTATCAATTCATCGAAACCGGTTGCCCTCTCTAAACTCTTGGATTGCGAAATTTCGTAGCTTTCGATTTACTGGTATTCGTTATGAAGAAGATCGGGCTTCTGAATGGACCAAACTTGGATCGACTGGGCAAGCGCGAGCCTGAGCTCTACGGATCCGTCACACTTGAGGAGATCGTCGACAAGGTCCGTGCCAAGGCATCTGCCTGCGATTGCCAGATCGAAGCCTTTCAGTCCAACCATGAGGGTGCTCTCATCGACAAGATACACGAATGGGGTGACGCCTGCTTCGTCGGGCTTATCCTAAACCCCGGTGGCCTGACCCACACCAGCGTAGCTCTAAGGGACGCTGTGGTCGCCTCAGGTCTGACCACCGTGGAAGTTCACCTCTCCAACATCCATGCCCGGGAGGACTTCCGGCACAGGTCGCTCATCTCGGGCATCGCCGCCGCCGTCGTTGCGGGCATGGCTCACCATGGATATGTGTCTGCCCTGCGCTACCTCTCCGAGGAAGGGTGATCGTTGGTAGCTCGTAGCTCCATCCCGGAAACCGAGAGGGAAACGGTAGGGCTTCAGCCAATCTCTCCGCACATTTCCTCGGGCTTCACCCATTGGTCAAACTCCTCTCCAGTCAGGATACCGAGATTAACCGCTTCCTCCCGGAGGGTTGTGCCGTTCGCATGGGCGGTCTTGGCTATCTTGGCAGCCTTTTCGTAACCTATATGCGGGTTAAGCGCAGTGACCAACATGAGGGAGTTCTCCAAGTTTTTCTTTAAGTTGGGAAAATTGGGCTCAATGCCTCTGGCGCAATTCTCCTCGAAGGAGATGCATCCATCCCCAAGAAGCCGTGCCGACTGTAGGAAATTTGCCGCCATCAAAGGCTTGAAGACATTGAGCTCATAATGCCCCTGCAAGCCTCCAATACTAAGTGCCACGTCATTGCCTACGACTTGTGAGCAAACCATAGTCAAGGCCTCGCATTGGGTGGGATTAACCTTACCCGGCATGATGGAGGAACCCGGCTCGTTGGCTGGAATTACGATTTCACCGATACCACTTCTCGGTCCGGAGGCCAAAAGGCGCACGTCGTTGGCGATTTTGTTCAGGGAAACCGCCAATTGCTTGAGGGCTCCATGCGATTCAACCATCGCATCATGGGCCGCCAAAGCCTCGAACTTGTTTTCCGCGCTCACGAATGGGAAACCCGTAAAGTCCGCTATCTTGGAGGCCACCAAAACCGAGTAACCAGGGGGAGTATTGATGCCGGTACCGACCGCAGTGCCTCCTAGAGCAAGCTCGGACAAATGGGGCAAGGTATTGCGGAGAGCCTTAAGACCATGATCGAGCTGGGAAACATAGCCCGAAAACTCCTGCCCCAAGGTTAGAGGTGTGGCATCCATAAGATGGGTTCGGCCTATTTTTACTACCCGCATGAATTCATCCGATTTCTCCCTCAGCGTATCCCTGAGCCGCTCGATTCCCGGAATCGAGGTCTCAGCAAGCATCCTGTAGGCGGCGATATGCATCCCCGTAGGAAAGGTATCATTCGAACTCTGCGACCTGTTTACGTCGTCATTGGGGTGCAGAAGCTTTTCGGAATCCTCCAGCGTTCCGCCACCGATGACGTGACCGCGGTTGGCGATCACCTCATTTGCATTCATATTGGACTGCGTACCGCTACCGGTCTGCCAAGTGACGAGAGGAAACTGATCATCATGTTGACCTGCGAGTATCTCATCGCAAACCTTGGAAATAAGGTCCCGTTTTTCCTCCGAGAGAACGCCTAGTTCATGATTGGCATGGGCTGCGGCCTTCTTGAGGTATGCAAAGCCGTAAATTACCTCTAGGGGCATGCTGGCGGGAGAACCGATTCTGAAATTATTCCTGCTCCTCTGAGTTTGAGCGCCCCAATACTTGTCGTGGGGAACCTGGACTTCGCCCATGGTATCTCTCTCTGTTCTAAACTTTTGCGACATAAGTCCTTATCTTCGTTCTATAAACAGCACTGCCAAGCATTATCCGAAAAAGCAAATGCGACGAGATGATCTATGGGGTTTGGCTGCCATTGATATCCTCATTCCCCCCAACATTCGTAGAATCGGTCAGGTTGGAATCAGGCAGTGAACCGTTTTCGGCAAGAATATTCTTGGGCACCATTGGTCTGAGTGCCACCTTTACGGGGATTGTCAATTCGCGAGAATCGCGTTCAACGACAAACTCCACGAAAGTCCCAGGCCTGGCAAAGAAGGAAGCTTGCGCCAATTCCCCACGACTCCGAATCGAGGTTCCCGCGATTTTCTTAAGTACGTCTCCCTTGCGAAGGTTTGATTTCGAACCGGGCGAACCCTCTACGAAATCATCGATCAGAATTTCAAAGCCGTTGTCTTTGTTCAGCGTCCTGTTGACCGTAATGCCGAACCACCCGTAATCCACTTTTCCCGAAAGGAGCAGATCGTCCCTTATTCTGGAACAAGCGCTTGCGGGGAGCAGGAATGAAGAACCCAAATCAGGTAAAGCCGCATAGGTAATTCCGATGAATCTACCTTGGAGATCAAAAACCGGAGCACCGACCTCTCCCAAACCAAGCGGTAAACTGGACCTTATCATCTTGGTAGGAAAAAGAGTCTTCCCAAAAAGAAACTCGTGGCTCTGCATGATACCGTAGGTAGGAGCAATTTTGAATTCAAGGGCACAGGTCACGCCTACCAGAATTGAGCCCACTGCCAATTCTTCCTTTGGTTTCGAAAACGAAACATAGGTAAAATCCAACGGTTTTTTAGAAACCTTCAGAAGAGAAAGGTTACAGAGAGGATCATGCCCTATCCTTTCCGCCAGAAAATATGAGTTCCTATGCTCTATCCATATCCTGTCCGGGTCCTTAAGTAAGCCCGTAGTTAGGACATGGCCTTCCTTGCTGATAAAGAAACCACTTCCCATCTTGAGCATACGCCTCACTTTCTGGTCGGCCTTCTGTTCCCTAGCCGCCTTGACCCGAACTACCGATTTCTCCGACTGTTTGAAGATTTCCTGAATGCGGGACTGCAGAGAGAGAAAAGTCTCAGCGTCCTTGCCTAGACCACGGGGCAAGGTAATCGAGCTTAAAACCAAGAGCGACAATAACGCCGGAAGGGTACGCCCCATATGGCTAGAAAGTAAATTGCGCGGACAAGCTTTCCCGGCTGATTTCCGATTCTTTCAAGGTATGCTCCTCGAACGAAGAATCCTCTTCCGTCCAGCTAAGGGTCTGGTGGACGTAGAGGTTTTGGTCAGGCAACTCGGAATCGGCAAGATCAGGAGATGCCAAAACTACCTCCTGATCGGAAAATTCTTCCAGAAAGTCGGAGTCCGTTGCTTCCGTAAGAGCATTGACGACTGGAACGCCGGAAGGAGCAGGGGAAGGAGCTCCTCCAAAAAAAAGAAACAAGGCCAACGCACAGGCACAGAACGAGGGAACCGAGAAAAACAAAAGCTTTGCGAAAGGAGAAGGCGAGCGTCGCTGAACAACGGTCGTCAACGCCCGAACCTTTACCTGTTCCTGAAAATCGTCCCAGAATTGATCAGAGGGAACATCAAGCTTCTTGGACTCGAAAAGATCACTTAAGGTAGGTTTGTCTGTGGTTTTCATGGGAAAAAACTATTTGAGATAATCGGAAAGCAAGGACTGGAGCTGAATCTTGGCGTAGTGCAAACGGGATCGCACCGTACCTTCGGTACATTTCATAATAGTTGCAATCTCCCGATGACTAAGCCCATCAATTTCAAATAAAACCACTATAGTCCTATGTTTGTCAGACAGTTTTTGCAGGGCTTCGTTCAATTTTTCATGCAATTCGTTAAGAAGTGTATTCTTGACGGAAGAAAATTCCGTGGAAGAAAGCTTCTCGAAATCTTTGTTGGTAGCGTTTTCCTCCGAGACCTGCTCGAAACTAAAGAACTTCCTTGCTTTCTTCCTCTGAAGGAAGCTCAAGGTCATGTTCACGCCGATTCTATAAAGCCATGTGAAAAAGGAAGATTTTCCCTTGAATTTCTTTAGCGAACGGAAAGCCTTTACAAATGCCTCCTGCGTAAGGTCCGCAGCGTCCTCATGATTGAAGGTCATGTTGTATATCACGCTGTAAAGCCTCTCCCTATAGAGAGCCATAATGGAATCAAAAGCCGAAAGATCCCCCGCCTGAGCACGGCTTACCAGAGTGGCTACCTCGTCAACCGAACCAGCTGATGCGACCAAGGGCTTATCCTTGCCCCTAACATCATCCTCCGTATGAGAGAGCATAGCCCCAATATAGCGGTTTTTACCGGTTAAGAGCAAGAAAATTAGGCGTAGTTTCGGTAGATAGAGCCGATAACCTACCATCAAAGGAAGACATAAAGGAAAGCAACCGGTCGGAAACGACCTTTGACCCGATATTGGATGCAATGAGCCTGGTACCGTTGAGCTTCCCTGCTAAATAGGCGAGACACTCGTCGCGAATATCATAGGTGTCGAAAAGTTCCATGATTTGCCTTCTAGTGTCGACGGATTTGGCATCTGAGGATAATAGTGCCTTGATTTCAGCAGATTCTTTACTGGAAAGCTTCTGGAAGAGCAACAAGAGAGGCAAGGTGATCTTCCCGGTATCAAAATCCGTGCCCAGACATTTTCCTACCTCTGTGGTATTGCCGAAAGAATCCATCAAATCATCAAAAATCTGGTAATTCAAGCCAAGGGAAAGCCCAAACTCGCCCGCTAACTCGATGAGAGTCTCGCTGTTACCAGCCAAAAAAGCCCCCGCTTGGCAAGATGCTTTGAATAATTCGCCGGTTTTGTTCTGAATGAAGGAAAAATATTCGGGAAGAGAGACATCGTAGTTACCTCGGGCAAAGGTCTGAATAATTTCCCCGCTACAGGTACGTCTGGTTGCTCTGGAAACCAAACTGCAAATTCTGGTGGAGGGGAACTGAGTGGCCAATTCTAGGGCAAAACTAAACAGCGCGTCCCCCAAAAGGATCGCTGAATGTTCTCCTATACGGGTATGAAGAGTTGCCTTGGACCTGCGAACTTTAGCTTTATCCAAGATGTCATCATGCACCAGGGTGGCCACGTGTACGATCTCTAGGATGGCAGCGGCCTTCAACAAATCGTCGGTAGCATCAGGAGACTCAGCTCCGCAATGATATACCAGTAGGGGTCTGAGCCTCTTGCCACCACCTAAAACGACCTGCCGAGCAAGATCACGAACAGGTTCATCCAAGCATTCTAGGGTATCGGCTAGGTAACTCTCGAAGAAATTCAAAAACCTAGCCCCATCACCACCGACCATATCAGGCGCCACGTCCCTGTCTTGATCAAAATTCCTCGTATTCATCTAAAACCCAAACTTAAGCAAAAAAGATCTGCTGACAAACAAAGAAAGGGGTGGGTGGGGGAAAAAGATACTACGAACACCCTAAGTGAGTTCCTACCACTCCCTCTTCTTGTGGCGATTAGCTCTCGTGCGCTTGCGACGCTTGTGCTTGTTCATCTTCAAGCGTCGCTTTTTTTTGAGATTACCCATTTGGTATTAGACTTGTTTGTATTTTGTGATGAATTTTGAAAAGAAAAGACCCGTGCCTTCCGGTTGGAAGGCACGGGTCGCAAGACTGGCAACAACTTACTCTCACACGGCAGCGAGGCCGCACTACCATCAGCGACAGAGGGCTTAACGAGCGTGTTCGGGATGGAATACGTGTGTTTCCCCTCGTCTATGATCACCAGATACATATCCAGCGGACCGCCAGAATGCTGATGGTTTGTTGTTACCGCGGCAGTCCGCGATTACGGAAAATTTAGTTTAACGTCTGGGGACACAAGCGCCGTCCGGAAAAACGACGATTATGATGAATGGAACGATTCGGATCATTAGTATCGGTTAGCTCAATGCATTACTGCACTTACACTTCCGACCTATCGACCTGGTAGTCTTCCAGGTTCCTTCATGGTCCGAAGACCAAAGGAGATCTTATCTTGGGAATAGCTTGGCGCTTAGATGCTTTCAGCGCTTATCTAGTCCGTGCTTAGCTA
>Ga0160422_10000686_pt1 | contig 20686 bp, 24 predicted proteins | sample Fk160mmetaG_FD_108192 | JGI IMG/M metagenome (GOLD analysis project Ga0160422, IMG submission 108192) | Marine microbial communities from the Central Pacific Ocean - Fk160115 60m metaG | ecosystem: Environmental > Aquatic > Marine > Oceanic > Photic zone | place: The Central Pacific Ocean... | reverse complement strand
TTCTTGACTATGTCGAGTTAGTTAAAGTAAGGCCTCTATCACTAGGGGTCTTCTACTTTATTCCCATTCCTTTCCTATTTTATCCTTTTTTTTTCATTAAATTGTATTAATCTATAATCTGTTGAGAAAGCTTTACTTGACAACATTAATATTAGGGTCAATATCCTTAAATATATTATCACTAATGATGATATCTGGACTAATAAATATGTTTATCAATCCACTGATTCTTTTTATAATAGGGACTTTATTACTTATATATTGCTTGCTCAGTTTAAAGTTTAAGAAATGATTAGAATTTTAATTTTAAGTATTTTTTTTACAAATTTTTTGTTGGGTCAAAAATTTTATGATAGTAATGATCTTAGATACTATCTTGATTTTACCAATAAGACTGCAAAACTAAAATTTTTAGACTATAGAATTCAAGGACCACTTGAGGAGGTGAGGACATTTTATGGAAAGATGTTCACTCTTATAAAAGGTGATAGTATCCATTGGGTGCTTGAACAAAGCTCAAAAAAAAATAAATATGCATCTTACTTAATTATTAAAGGAGAATACAGAGATATTCTTAAGTTAGTAAGAAGGGAAGTTTCAGGAAGAAAACATGAAGTCATTGCTTCAGATATTTTATTATCTGGATATTTCAAAGACTACTTTAATTTTGTAGATGAAGAGGAATTTCTGAAGATTAACAAGAATAGACTAATTGGAGGTTATCTTAGAGATAGCAATTTATTAGGTGAATATGACATCAAAATTATTAGTAGCGACGAGGTAAGATACATTGACCTTGAAATTAATGGCAAGTTAACACTCACTGAAAAGAATATTATTTTAAAATCAAAGCTGCCTACTCTTACTAAGATTGAAGGAAATTACGATTTTGATCTCAACTCAAATATTCAGTTATTAAAAAGAGGACTTATATATGGAACTGTAAATGGCCCTAGTAAAGGAGTTTTTTCTTTAAATTTAGATAAAGAAAAGAAGTCTGGTTCCTTCACTATTTTGAAGGTAAATATAAATGATGAGGGAAGCTTAAGCAGCGAAAGAAACACAACTATTTTTGAAATCACTAATTAAATTATCTTATGAGAGAATTTCTAAATTATGGCGATTCACTTGATATAAAGTATTTAATTATTACAATATGCTTTATAATAATATGGAAATTGGTAATTGAAAAAAAGATAAAAAAATGAAAGACCCTGTTAAATACTTTAGTTCGATTATTTTAATCATTTTACTTATTATGTTAATAATTAATATAATCTCATATTGATTTCGTTAGTATATTTACACAACTTTTAAATCAATTAATATGAAAAATATTTTATTATTTATTTTAACATTCACATTTTCTTTTTCTTATTCTCAACTCTCAACAAGAACTATTGAGGTAAAGGAAGGGCAAATGGCAAAATTTATTGAGATGGCTGGTAAAAAAACCAAAAAATTCAATAATGAAGATGGGTCTGCTAAATTTTGGACATATGAAATTTTGACCGGATCTGACGCAGGTAAGATATGGAGGATGCAAGCCTCTACTCCAGAAATGCGAGACAACTGGGGTATGAACTCAGAAGAGGTTGCATATTGGCAAAAAAATGTTTCACCCTACATAGCTAACGGATCAGTTAATGGGAATTACATGTGGAATTATGCTGGACCATATTCTCACAATGTTGACTCAGAAAATCAAAATCATACAATGATGTTAGTCTACAGATATAAAGACTCTGGAGAGGAAGATTTTTGGAGATTTAGAGAAAGAGTTGTAGCAGCTAGGAAAGCTATGGAAACTGCACCAAAAGGATCAATGCATTCAGTTGTTTGTTCTTCTGGATGTAATGGAAACGTAGCTGTTATTCTTTTTGAATACGAAAGCTGGGAAGATCAACAAAAATATAATCAAGAGATGCTCCCTAAGATGGTTGAAAAATACAATGAGTTATATGGAAACGATGCTTATGAACAAGACGGTGATAAAGTTGACAAGGCATTAGTTGAAAATGGAAGAGGTCGCATTCACTTAAGATTTATTCCAGAAGCAAGTTCTGATTAATTATAAATTTAAAAATGAAAAAAATGAAAAAAATAATTTTACTTATAGCAATTTTTATTTCTTCAACGATATCTGCTCAAGTTGGACAGGCTCGTATCCTTAAGGTAAAAGATGGACAAATGGATAATTTTATATCAAGTGTATCAAAGAAGACTAAGATGTTTAATGATAGTGATGGCTCTGATAAATATTTTACATTTAGAATATTAAGCGGTCCAAACACTAATGACTTTATTAGAGTAAGATGGATGGAATCTATCGGGGAATTAGATAACTATAACCCAGATTCTAAAGAGCAAAAATATTGGCAAAAAAATGTAATGCCATATTATACTGAGGGAACTGCGAGAGTATGGACTAGAAACAATAATCTATCATATGTTCCTGAGAATGCTTCCGGAAATTTGAGAAGAGTTATCTATTATAACTACAAAGACTCAGGACAACAAGACTTTTGGAGGTTTAGACAAAGAGTTAGAAAGGCTATGGAAGCTAGTGGATATGGATCAGCAATGAATGTTTTATGGTGTTCCTCTGGATGCTCTGGAAATTGGGTTCAAGTTAGATTCCATCATGATGGTTATGCAGGTCAATCTAATGACTACGGTGAACCACTCCAAAACATGATTCAAAAATATGATGAAATGTATGGTGAAAATGCATATGAGCAAGATGGAAATAGTGTAGATGAATCTTTAGCTAAGGAGGGAAGAAGGATTAGACATCTAATGCTTGTACCTGAAATGAGCTCTGGATCTTGGGATTAAATAGATATTATTCTAATAAAAAAGACCTCATTAGAGGTCTTTTTTTATTTTTAACGGGTGCTGAAGATAGCTTTTCATAAAAAATATATTCATTCATTAGAGGAAAATCATCGTTTTCCTATGATTAAATATGAATTAATTCCAGAACAACTAATTAGAGAGAATACTTGTTCACATGAAAATTTTTTTAAACCAGTCGTTATAGATAAAAGCATTGTTCTTAAAACACATCAATATGAGTATTTTGAGAGATTAAAAAATCTAAAATTATCAGAAAAAGAAATTAGAGAAATTGGTTTTCCATTAAGCAGAGATTTGTTCATAAGAGAAATGATTATATCACAAGGAACTATAGATTGTGTAAAATTCTCAATAGATAACGGAATATCAATGAACATAGCTGGAGGTACACATCATGCATTTTATGACAGAGGAGAAGCATTTTGTATGTTGAATGATCAGGCAATAGCGGCAAACTATATATTAGATAATAAATTAGGTAAAAAAATTCTAATAATTGATCTGGATGTTCATCAAGGAAATGGGACTGCTTCACTATTCAATAATAACAATAGTGTATTTACACTATCATTTCATGGAAAGAAAAATTATCCATTTAGAAAAGAAAAAAGTGACTTGGATATAGAGCTTGATGATAACACTGATGATAATCAATATTTAAAATTATTAAAAGAAACTATTCCGGCTATATTAGATCAAGTTAAACCTGATTTTATTTTTTATTTATCCGGAGTTGATGTTCTAAAAAATGATAGATTAGGAAGACTTGGTTTATCAATCAAAGGTTGTAAGGATAGAGATAGATATATTCTAGAAACATGCCACAGAAATTCAATACCAGTACAAGTTTCTATGGGTGGTGGTTACTCAACTATTCTTAAAGATATTATAGAGGCTCATTCAAATACTTTTAGATTAGCCCAAGAAATATATTTTTAATAAATTAAAGTAAATGTTTAAAAAATTATTATTCATATCATTATTATTTATGTTTTTATCATGCTCAAGCACAACTGAGATAGATGGTCTAAAGCAGGAAGTAGAAGTTTTAAGAGATAACTATGGAATAAATCACATTTATGCAAATAATCAGGATGATTTGTTTTTTATGCAAGGTTATTTGGCAGCTAGAGATAGATTATTTCAATTTGAAATATGGAGGAGACAAGCAACAGGTACTGTAGCTGAAATACTTGGCAAAAAGGAATTAGATAGAGATATAGGAACCAGACTATTTAAATTTAGAGGTAATCTTGAAGATGAACTAAATTATTATCATGAAGATGGATTCGAAATAGTTTCTTCTTTTGTAAGAGGAATAAATAAGTACATAAGGGAGATAAACAAAAACCCTAATGATTTACCAATTGAATTCAAAATCCTTGACATTGTTCCAAAAGAGTGGACTAACGAGGATGTAATTTCTAGGCATCAAGGATTATTAGGAAATATTGAAGACGAGCTAAATATTGGAAGAGCTATATCCTTAATTGGGGAGGAAAGTGTTAAGGAAATTTTATGGTTTCACCCAAAAGAACCTTCGTTGAAACTTCCAGAAAACATTACTTATAATGATTTAAAACAAGATATTCTACGATTATATAATGCGTACAGGAGTCCTGTAGAGTTCAAAATAGAATATTTATTAAATGAGTATCAGGCTACTGATGAATTAGTTAAGCTTTTTAAAAATGATGTAATTAAAGATAATTATTCGATTGGTAGTAATAATTGGGCATTATCCAGTGAAAAATCAGCTAATAATTTTCCAATTCTAGCAAATGACCCACATAGAACACTTTCTAACCCTTCCTTAAGGTATATGGCACATCTTGTAGCACCAGGATGGAATGTTATTGGGGGAGGTGAGCCTGAAATACCAGGTATATCAATAGGGCACAATGGAATTGGTGCTTGGGGATTGACCGTATTTAGGACCGATGCGGAAGACTTATATATTTATGATTTAAATCCAAAGAACTCCAATCAATACAATTATAAAGGAAAGTGGATTGACTTTAAAGTTATAAATGAAACGATTAAAGTTAAAAATGGAAGCGATGAAAGTGTCGACTTATTTTACTCTGTCCATGGCCCTGTAACATTTATAGACATCAATAGAAATAAAGCATATGCAGTGAAAAATGGATGGTCAGAAATCGGAGGTTCCCCATATCTTGCATCATTGAGAATGGATCAAGCAAAAAACTGGGATGAATTTAGAGAGGCATGTACATATTTTAATATTCCTGGTGAAAATATGGTATGGGCAGATAAATATGGAGATATAGGTTGGCAAGCTGTTGGAATTGCTCCAATAAGGACAACTCACAGTGGCCTAGTCCCTGTTAGTGGTGATGGAAATTTTGAGTGGAACGGTTATCTTCCAATTATCCAAAAACCTAGTCTTTTCAATCCTGAGTCTGGTTATATATCTACAGCAAATCAAAATGTTACACCTGATGATTATAAATATTGGAATGCAATTGGTTATGACTGGGCTGATCCGTATAGAGGAGATAGAATCAATAAATTTCTAAAAGAAAAGGATAGGTTTAATATTCAAGAGATGATAAACTTACAGGTGGATTATTTTTCTATCCCAGCAGAACAAATATTAAGTCTTAGTAAAGGCTTAATAAAAAATAATCTTGAGTATTATGCTAAGCTCAATGGGTGGGATAAGAAATTAACTAAAAACTCAATTGAAGCCGGTATTTATATTGAATGGCAGAATCAATTATTCTTTGAAATAAATAAAAGATATGTCCCAGATAATGTTCAGAAATATATTTCCATGCAACTTTTTAGAATTATTGAAAAATTATCTAATATGGAGATTGAAGATAGAAGTGATATACTAAATAGAACATTTGATTTATCAATAGAGAATCTAAAAAACAAATTTGGTGATAACTACCAAAAATGGCAATATGGTCAAAAAGAGTATAAGCATGTAAAAATTTACCATCCCCTGGAGAAAGTTGTTAATGATTCAATTAAAAATATAATAGCTCTGGAAACTTTTCCTAGAGGAGGAGATGGGTACACACCCGGGTCAACATCTAACGATATGAATCAAAGCTCTGGAGGAAGCTTTAGGGTTATGATAGATACAGGTGATTGGGATAATAGTTTGGCTACAAATTCTCCAGGACAGTCAGGAAACCCTGAAAGTAAATTTTATAAAAACTTGTATGAGGATTGGGCTAATGACATATATTTTCCTCTTTTATATTCAAAGTATAAGATATTGATGAATCTCAGTCAAAGAGAGGTATTTAAACCTTCTAATTAATCCTTGTAGATCTTAACTGTAATATTGCCATCATTATCAATGTGTGCTCGATACATTCCTGGTGTGTTAAACTCCATTGCAACGTTTCCATGCTTATCGAGTCCTATTACACCACCGTCACCGCCAGTCGATACTACTTTTTCTAATGCAGATTTAGATGCACTTATTATATCAGTCTTATTGTACATTATTTGAGCAGCAATATCATATGCAACAACATTCCTAATAAAGTGCTCACCCCAACCTGTTGCAGATATTCCGCAACAATCATTATTAGCGTAATTTCCTGCTCCTATAATAGGAACATCGCCTATCCTACCCCACTTTTTATTTGTTGTTCCTCCAGTTGAAGTTCCTGCTGAAATATTTCCATCAAGGTCAATTGCAACACATCCAACAGTACCATATTTTGAGTCATTAGAAATATTTTCAAAATAAGATATTGAATCTCTTTTCTTTGCTTCTCTAACTGATTTTAATCTTCGTTCAGTAATAAAATATGAATTTGGCATTGTGTCTAAACCTATGTCAATTGCAAAATTATCAGCTCCCTCACCTGATAAAAAAACATGAGGAGATTTATCCATTACCCCTATAGCAGCTGAAATAGGGTTTTTAATATATTTTGATCCAGCAATTGCCCCTGCATTTAAGCTTTCTCCATCCATAAAGGATGCATCTAAACTTACTCTTTCATCATTAGTCAGTACAGCACCTACTCCAGCATTAAACAGAGGTGAGTTTTCTAAAATTTTGATTGTTTCTTCAACTGCACTTTGACTTGATCCGCCTTTTTTTAGTATTTCATATCCAGTCTTAATTGCTTCTTCTAACTTCGAGATGTATTCTTTCTCCAAGTCATCAGTCATATTTTTCTTAATTATAGTGCCAGCTCCTCCATGGATAACGATAGCAATATTATTATCATTGGATTTAATTGAACATGAAAATAAAAATAAAATTGTCAGAAATGTAAATAGTTTTTTCATAAAAATATATTTCTTAAAAATATACCTATATTATATTATAAATCAATATAGTTATGAAAAATTTTACTTTTTTAATCTCATTAATATTTTCAGTTAATGCTAATTGTCAGGTTGATAATATAGCTGAAAGACTTGGTTATGACAAAAATGCAAAATTGCTTATTATTCATGCTGATGATATTGGTATTGCACACTCGATTAATATTGCATCATTTGATGCCTATAAAAATAACGCTATTAACTCAGGAGCTGCGATGGTACCATCTCCATGGATAAAAGAAGTAGTAGAATTTCACAAGAAATACCCCAAATATGATTTAGGATTACATTTGACTTTAACTGCAGAGTGGAAGAATTATAAGTGGAGAGGTGTTTCGTCATCTAATGAAATCCCATCTTTGTTAAATGAACATAATGAGTTTTATGATAACACGAGTGATGTCAATGATAATGCCAATCCTGAAGAGGTTAGAAAAGAACTACAAGCCCAAATTGACTATGCAAGGTCTCTTGGAATAAATCCATCACATATTGATTCACATATGGGAGCAATAGCAGTAAATAAAGATTTATGGAGAGTCTACATAGAAGTTGGACACAAGAATAAATTAGTATCCATGGCTTGGAAATCAAGAATCTCAAGATTGTTTGATAAGGACTTCCCTGTTCCTGACTACATTGTACCTGTAAATGATATATACATGCTCTATCCTGAAGCTGACCGATCATTTGTAGAGAATGCAGCGGGTGAAGATGTCGCTAACACTTTGATAGTAAATGATATATACAAATATGAAGATTGGTTCAATTTATATTCTTCAAAAATTAAATCATTAGTTCCTGGTCTAAATGTTTTTTTACTTCACCTAGGTTATGATAATGAAGAACTTAGAGCAGTAACTGTTGATCACCCAGAATATGGTTCGCTATGGAGACAACTCGACTATGATGTATTTAACTCCAATGAAATAAAACAACTATTAAAAGACGAGGACATAAAACTTGTTAATTGGGGTGAAATTAGAGAAGTAATATACCCAAATTAAAAAGGAAAATATTTTTTTCAAACATATATTTTTTACCTTTGCGCTTTGATGAAAATTAGCTTTAGCAAGTATAATGGTGCAGGTAATGACTTTATTATTATAGATAATAGAGATAACAAATTAATCCTAACTAAATCTCAAATATTCAAACTCTGTAATAGGAATGTAGGTATTGGAGCTGATGGTATTATTTCAATAGAAAACTCAGATAAAACAGATTTTGAAATCCTTCATTACACCTCTGATGGAACTTTAGGATCACTATGTGGTAACGGATCAAGATGTGCAGTTTCATTCGCATACAGAAATAAAATAATTAACAAAGAAACAAGGTTTGAAGCATTTGATGGATCTCACAAGGCTGAAATAATAAATGATGAATTGATTATTATGCAGATGAAATTAAACTCTAAGATAATTGAAAATGAATATGGTGTATGGCTAGATACTGGATCCCCCCATTTAATTGTTGAAGCAAATAATACTGATATTATAGATGTAAAAAATGCTGGACAATCCATAAGATATAATGACTTTTACAAAGAGGAAGGTGTTAATGTTAATTTTGTCGAAAAAGTATCTGACGATGTTTTCAAAATAAGAACTTACGAAAGAGGTGTTGAAGATGAAACTAAAGCCTGCGGAACTGGATCTACTGCATCTGCTATTTGCATGAATTACCTTGGCAGAACAAAATCAAATGAAATAAAAATGAGGTGTCAGGGAGGAGATTTAAATATTAAATTTATTAATACTGATGATGAATTCTCTAATATTAGTATTACTGGACCAGCTAAGTTTGTATTTGAGGGAGTAATTGAGATCTAGAAAATAAATTTACACAGCAAGACTCCAATTAGGATTCCCTCTAACCATGTTAAAATCATGATTTGATATTTTGTCAGATTAAACTCTTTGGAAGCCTTTTCAATCATTTGTTCATGCCATTTAAAAAATCTATTCATGTTTAAATTTAATCATTTTTTGAGTGCCAATAAGCTATTAAGATAAATAGCGCTTGAAAGGGTAATCGAATTATAGCTTGTTCTTTAGTTACACCCAGTAATGATTGTGATAATTCGCTCTGCACTAAATGAATATTTGCTGGAAAAACAAATATCAAAAGGAGAATAATTCCAATAGCTGCTTTACTTCGTGTTTTTTTAAATAATAATAATAAACCTAAAATAATTTCAGCTAATCCAGATAGATAAACCAATTCAAGATGTAGGGGTAAATAATCCGGCATAATTGCAAGGAAAAAATCAGGATCAATAAAGTGTTTAACACCAATATATGTATATGCAAATGACATAAAGTATATAGTTAAAAGCTTAATGTATTTTATCAACATTAAACAATTAAACTAATATTAGTAGAAAATAGCTTTACTGATATTGATAGCAAAATAATACCGAATACTCTTCTTATAATTGCTATTCCATTTTTTCCCAAAAGCTTTTCAATTCTATTTGAAGATTTTAGAATTATATAAACAATTACCGAATTAATTATAATTGCTATTATTACATTAATTAATTGGTATTCAGCTCTCAAAGATAGAAGCGTAGTTAGGGTCCCTGCTCCTGCAATAATTGGGAATGCAATCGGAACAATTGAAGCGGTTTCAGGCTCATCTCCTTGAAAAATTGTTACACCAAGTACCATTTCAAGGGCTATAAAAAAAATAACAATAGAACCAGCTACAGCAAACGAATTAATATCAATTCCAATTAGATTTAGAATCTCTTCACCTAAAAAAAGAAATCCAATCATGATTATCATAGAAACTATTGTTGCTTTTTCAGATTCAATTTTACCTACTTTTTCTCTTAGAGCAATAACAATTGGTGTTGCACCAATAATGTCAATAATTGCAAACAGTATCATACTAGCTGTAATAATTTCTTTAAAATCCATTTGTTTTTTTTACAAATATAATCATAAGGAAAAAAGGTCAATGTTGAAGTGGTTGATAAAGTATTCTTGAACGATGTCAACAAAAGCCTCAGAGAAGGTATCTCTTGATAATGAGGTATCTCTTATACCTGGGTATGGAAACTCAAGTTGAATCGCATTAAAATTATAATTATTGTCAGTCCCATATAAATAGGTGTTAAAACCTCCACTAAAGTATCTCATACCCTCAGGACTTGGACTCATGTCACTTGGTAGCGCCTCATAACCATATTTTTCAAAAATTGATCCAAGACTGTTTGGACCTCTAATTACAGTTGATAATGATTCGTTGGAAGTATTTAATAAATTATAAAGACTTGTTTCGTTAATAGGCAGATTTTGGTCTAAATATTCATCTGAATTATCTAGTTCATTAGCAGACAGTAAATACCCAAGCCATGTTCTTGGATCGACATATCCATCTGGATTAGCTCCGTGTCCATGTATATCAAATAGTAACCCAGTATTAAAACTCTGAATAATTTCTTCTCTTGCGACATCTATGTAATAGTGGAACTCGTCAAAAGCTCTTTCAGCATAAATATTTCCTTGAGCAGCCTCTACCCTGTCTCTATTAGCATCTAACTTTGTTCTTTTTAAATTATTTATGACAACATATGGTCTAATATCGTGTTGGGAAAAAAAACTATTACTAATTGAGATACCTAGTTCAATAGTATTTGAGTCAGTAACTGTTGTGCCATAGGTTCTGTTAGGGATCTCCTCGGGAGTAATATCTCCGCCATGAGGAATACTTAAAATTATTGGAATATTGCCAGGATAATATGTTACATATCCATTTCGACCCTTATATGTCTCACTAAAAATATATGGAGCGTCATTACCGATGGCTTCGAATTCTGGTTCTTTTACTATGTTTTGTTCTGAATCTATATTTTGATCCGATTTAGAGTTGGACTTATCCTTACTGCATGAGAATAGTAAAAGAACAAATAGAAAATATAAGTTTAAGTATTTCATTGTTCTTCAATTTATAAATTTTAAAATAATGTTAAAAGATTTACTAAATAAAAGTTAAAGCAGTTTTGATGTTTTTGTTTAGAATTAAAAATTAGAACTTTTGTCGTCTAATTTTAAAAAATAAATCATGTTAAGTAATTTTTTCAATATCTCATTATTAAGTATTGTTTTATCTACTAATCCTGTAGAAATGAATATAGTTGAAACAGCCGTTTCAAATGATAACTTTTCTACGTTGGTTGCTGCAGTTCAAGCAGGAGAATTAGTTGATGCTTTGTCATCAGAAGGTCCGTTTACCGTTTTTGCCCCAACAAATGAAGCATTTAACAACCTACCTGATGGTACTTTGAGTACTCTATTGCAAGCTGAGAATAAAGCAACGTTACAATCAATATTAACATACCATGTCGTCGAAGGTCAATTTATGGCAGAGGATGTCGTACAGGCTATAAATGACAATGGTGGACAATTTACTGTCCAAACACTTCAAGGAAATAACCTAACTCTCAAATTATGGGAAGGCAATGTTTATGTTAAAGATGTAAATGGTAACAAGGCACAGATTATCATTACTGATGTAGAAACTTCAAATGGAGTTATACATGCAATTAATAATGTAGTACTTCCAGAATAATTGAGTGTAATTATTTTGTTTGGATGAAAGAGCTCCATGGAGCTCTTTCTTTACTACAACAAAAAAGGCTCCAAATTGGAGCCTTTTTTTATGTGATTATAATTTAGTTTGGCATCATATTATCAACTCTTTCCATCAGTATGGTATTAGTACCCCACTCACGAATAGAATTATCAAATGCTTCAGAGTCTATTTCTAGCTGATTCCATCCAAACTCTTCATTATACATTTCTTCCCAAGATTGGTTTGTTTGATCACTCCAATGAGGAAACTCGTTAAATGCTCTAAAAACAGCAACAGTCTGTGTATTTCCTCCAGATTCAAGTGTAAAAACTCTTCTTAAAGCTTTTCCGTCATATGCCTTATCCATTATTACACCTTGTCTGTAAAGAAATTTGTAAACATGTTGTTCTTTACCAGGTCTCATAACAGCAATTGATCTTTCAAGATATTTAGCTGCAGGTGAATCTTCCCCCACACTTAAACCTTGACGAAGAGACCAGTGCTGTGCTCCAGACACTTGATTAGCATAAGGAGAAACATTTTTCTGCCAGTAATTGAGTTCTTTTGACTTATCTTGTCCATAATCCTCAGAAGATTGGCCAATCAGAAACCTTACATACTGACCTTGGCTAGGACCTGTTAAAATCTTGTATGTCCATATAATGTTACCATCATCGCTGTTAAACATTTTTGTTTTTTTAGCAGCTGCATTTTCAAATTTTTCAGTCATACCCTGCTTAGCCTCATAGACAAATGAAGTTATATAAGTCTGATTTGGGTTTCTTTGAGAAAAAGATATGCTTGTAACAAGTATCATTACAAGTAATAAAAATTTATTTTTCATAATTTTTGATTTATTGATTAAAAATCTAATTTAATAATTGATTGTGATAAATCTTAAAATAATTAAAAAATTATCTCCTCTTTTTAAAAAGTAATCTTAAAGCTAAGACTACGAATGCTACTGTAAAAATTATTCTTAAGAACTCTGTCTCATTCATATAATAGGTAATATTGAAAATTAAATCTATGAAATTTGCTTAAATATGATTAACTTAAAGTGTGGAATCTTTAATTTTCTTTATTGGATTCATTGTTTTTGTTTTAATGATAATAGCAATTTTAGTAAGAGAAAGTATTTAATTTTCTTATTAAACGGATTAAATATTATTAAATTAGAAAACCACACTTGAATATCATCTACAATTATATAACCTCTTGATCAAGTTGAAAAAAATAGCATCTGCTTTTATATTTATTACCATAACTGCATGTTCAAATAACTATAGTTACAACAACGTAAATTTTTCTAGAATTGACGTCAATAACTTTGAGGATCAATTAGTTAATAATATTATTAAACCTTATAGAGACTCCATAGATAATAATCTTGATAAAGTAATTGGTTATTCTGATAATATTTATACAATTAGTGATTACAATGAGAGTAACTTTAATTCATCATTAGGTAACTTGATTGCTAAAATTATTTTTATTCAAGCTGACTCTATCTTTTCTAGTAATTACAACAAGAATATTGATTTTGTCCTTCAGAACCATGGTGGAATTAGATCAAGTTTGTTAAAAGGTGATATAAAATTTACTGATGCATATAAAATTTTACCTTTTGAAAATGAAATAGTTGTAATAGAAATATCTAAAGATGTGTTTGATAAGATGATAGTTTTTTTAAAAAATGAAGACCTGCCACATCCATTTTACGGTTTTAAAATAGTTAACGATAAGACTATTCTAGATGAGGATAGAGTATTAAAAGATAAATTTTTTCTTGCAACAAATGATTACTTATTATCTGGCGGAGATAATATGTTCTTTCTAAAAGAAAATTCAAAAACATATTGGCTTGGTTACTCTTTAAGAGATGCATTTATCGACTATACTCTTAAGAGGAATCAGCTAACATCTGGAATTGATGATAGATATATAAAATAATGGATAGAAGAAAATTTATTTACAATTCTAGTGTTGCATCCCTATCTGTTTTAGGTCTAAATTCATGTAACAAAATTACTGAAGAGACCACTGTAACAATTCTCCATACTAACGATGTTCATAGTCAAATTGACCCATTTCCAAATAATCATAATAGATTCCCGGGAAAGGGTGGTTTTGCCAGAATAGCTGGTTTAATAAAGAATATTAAAGATAATAACCCAAATACTTTAATTTTCGATGCTGGAGATATTTTTCAAGGAACCCCATACTTTAATTTTTATCATGGTGCACTTGAGTTAAGACTTATGAAAAAGATGGGCTATAATGCTTCGACAATTGGAAATCATGAGTTTGATGCTGGTTTAAGTAGGCTAAGAGAAAATATAATTGACTCAAACTTTCAATTTATATGCTCAAATTATGATTTTACTAACACTGAATTGGATGGTATCACAAAGAATTATAATATTTACGAGAGATCTGGTATAAAAATTGGTGTATTTGGTCTTGGGATTGAACTTAAAGGCCTTGTTAATCCTAATCTATACAAAGAAACTAAGTATATCGACCCAATAGAAGTTTCAGATGATATGGTAAGATTTTTAAAAAAAGAGGAAAAGTGTGATCTAATTATTTGTGTTTCTCATCTTGGCCATTACTATGATTCTAGTAAAATAAGTGACATTAAGCTAGCTAAAATTACTAGCGGTATAGATCTAATTATTGGAGGTCATACACACACATTTCTTGAAAAGCCTGAAATTATTAGAAATAAAGATGGAAAAAATGTTATAATAAATCAGGTTGGTACTCGAGGAGTGTATATGGGTAAGATTGATTTTAGTTTCACAAATTTAGATAAAAAAGCAACAGATTCATTACTTGAAGTTTAGTCTATAAAATATTGTTAATCAGTAATATATTATTTCTTTATTATTATAGTTGTCGGTGTATATAACCCAAATGATAGGAATGATAAAACACCATCCATAAAAGTTTGTTTAATTGTTAAACTAAAATTCTTTTCATCCGCTATATCTTCTGAAATTGCAACTCTATCTGATATTAAACCTAAAGTATAATTATTTTGTTTAATAACTTTTGAGTACCCCAGTGAAGGGCCTTCGCCAAATGTAAAAGTGTGAACGTTACAAGAATTTAATAAAAACAGATATAGAAGTAATAGTATTAGTTTAGTTCTGGACATATAATTATAAATTTAGGTAATTTTATAGAATGAAAAGTACATTTAAAATTTCTGGAATGACTTGTAATGGCTGTAAATCAACAGTAGAAGATAAACTCAGCTTATTAAATGGAGTTGATGAAGCCCTAGTAGATTTAGCCAAAGGTGAAGCTGTTATTTATTCCAAAAACCCTATTAGTTATTCATTAATAACTAATTCTTTGCCATCTAAGTATAAGATAATAAGTAATGGAAGTAATCAGGATAGCGAAGCAATAAAGGTGAGTAAGATAGTACAACTTAAGCCTTTGTTTATAGTCCTTGGGTATATATTAGTTACAAGCATATTATTAAATATTAAAAACTGGGACTCAACTAATACAATGCTTGATTTTATGGGACTATTCTTTATTTTTTTTAGTTTTTTTAAAATTCTTGACATTAAAGGATTTTCAATGTCCTTTAGAATGTACGACCCATTAGCAAGAAAAGTACCGTTATATGGATTTGTATATCCTTTTTTAGAAGTATTATTGGCTATAATGTTTATAACACGATTTGAAGTTGATATTGCTTTAATGTCTACAATTATATTCCTTGGCATCACTTCTATTGGTGTGAGTCAAGCACTCTTGAAAAAAGCAAAAATTAAATGTGCATGTCTTGGGACAACTCTCAAGCTTCCAATGACTGAGGCAACTTTTATTGAGAATGCATTAATGATAACAATGGCTGTATCATTAATAATCCAATAAAAAAGCCCCTAAAAAGGGGCTATTTATTAAGACTCTAGTTTAGAATTTAGTCTACCCACATTACATCTGATACAATAACTTGTGCAGTCCATCCATCTGGGTCATATTCCAGCATTTTAGACTGTCTTGGTAATTGACCGCCATAATTGTTTAGGGCTTTTAATGCGTCTGCTAAAGAAGGATATCTATCCCAAGTCATAACCGAGGATAAGTCCTGACTTCTGTTATTAAGTTTTAGACCAACTCCCCAACTTATCCTTCCACCCATATCACTTTCAAATTGTTTTTTCCAAAGGTTTTTATTCTCATCAATAAACCCAGCTAAATTTTTAGGTCTTGCAAAATTCCATACAGTTACACTCTCGGGGGTTCTTTCACCAGCAGTTAATGATGTCTGAACAGCCCAATTTTGAAAATTAAATCCACCATCAGTTAACTCAACAGTGTTTAGTAAAGATGCATCGATTCCTAAAACAGATTCAGGGTCCCAATTAGATGCAGCGTTTGCAAGATCTTCTGCTGTCTCATATACATTTACAAATGCATGAGTCCATCCATTTGGAACACCTCCAACAGCAGCGACAAGACCCCAGGCTGACTGTTTTCCAGCGTCTATAGCAGCTTTTGCAACCTTAGACCAGTATGTTGTCTCTATACTAGCAAATTCAGCTTGATTTTCTGGAGGAACATTAACGTAGGTTATTGAATAATATTGCGCATTTAACGCAAATCCAATTGTAATAAATAATACAGTTAATAATTTTTTCATTTTATTTTATTTTATGATTAATAAGTTAAATTTATATAAGAAAACCTATGATTCCATATTATTAATGAATTAATTTAAATTATTTTAGGAAAAATGTTTTTTTAATAAGAATTAAATATATAATTATTTAAATATGTATTTTTTTAGACCTTTTCTTATTCTTTTATTAATTATGGCTTTATTTAGTGTAATACTTAGTTTTTTTTAATGACCGAAGAGTTTTTCTTTCAATGCCCATATTGCTGGGAAGAGATATCGATGATCTTTGACAAATCATTAAATGAGGACTCTTATATAGAAGATTGTGAAGTTTGTTGTAATCCAATTGAAGTAAAATATCAGTCTGATGGTAACAACATTACTAATTTTTCCGCAATCTCAATTGAACAATAATTTAAATGTTTTATTTTTAGCTTCAATATAGATACATGACAAAAGAAAATATTATTAGTATTCAAAATCTTTGGGCAGATGGGATTATTGAAATGGGTAAACTTTCAAATACAAGGGAATCCCTAGAATTATTTGCAAATGATTTTTTAGATGAAATGTATGATTTTGAAGATAGTGTGCTATTTAAACCAACAAAGGCAGCAGAAGAACAGTTTAGAAACACAAAAAATTCTGCTTTATCATACTTTATTGCTGGCAATAGAAGAAAATGTAAAGAAGATACTGGTTTTGCCTTGAGTTGTTGGACAGAAATTTTATTTGAAAACTCCGAAATAATAATTAATCGAGATATTGCAGCTGCCATGGGAAATTACACATTTAGCAATGATGAGAATTCTATAAAAGTTGAATATTCATTTGTTTATAAATATATAGGTGATAAACTAAAAATTATCCTTCATCACTCTTCACTACCTTATAGAATATGAACATGTCAAGAATAATTTCTGGTACAATGAATTGGGGAGCTTGGGGGTCTGATTTTTCACCTCAAGAAATCTCAAAGTTAGTAAATTATGCACATGAAAATGGGATTAATACATTTGATCATGCTGATATTTACGGTGGTTATACTACAGAAGATTTATTCGGAAAAGCTTTTAAACTATCGGGATTAGACAGAGACCAAGTTGTTTTTATATCAAAGTGTGGAATTATGTATCCATGTGATAAGCTTCCAATAAAAGTCAAGCATTATGACTATTCCAAAAAGCACATAATAAAATCTGTAGAAAATTCTTTAAAGAATCTCAGAACAGACTATATAGACTGCCTTTTACTACATAGACCAAGTCCTTTAATGGATATTAATGAAATATCAGATGCAATAAATGAACTAATGGATAAAAAGATGATAAAGAAATTTGGTGTATCTAACTTCACTGTATCTCAGATGAAGTTGGTTGATACTAAACTGAAATTATCTTTTAATCAAATCAATTTCTCATTGACTAATTATAAACCAATGTTTGATGGAACTCTTGATTATATGGAAATTAATAACATCACACCAATGGCTTACAGTCCCCTAGGTAGCTATTTCTCGACTGAAAACAAGTTGTTATTAGATACAGTAAAAAGGATGTGCACAAAATACTCATGTAAGGAAGATCAAATTTTATTAAGCTGGATTCTTAAACACAAATCCAAAATTTATCCTGTAATTGGCACAACAAAAGAAGATAGGATAAATAGATCCTCCAAGTCTTTAAAGATAAATATGGAAGTAATTGATTGGTTTGAGTTATTGGAGGGCAGTATGGGAAAAAGATTACCCTAGTCTATTGAAGATATTTGATTATCAATCCAGTCAAGCCTATTGTCAATCCAGTTTTTCATAAAATCGATCTCTTCAATGTGCGTGGACCCAACAAAATAGTTTGGCCATACATACTGACCTAAAATAGGCCAAACATAAAAATTCTGATTAATTATACTATTTGTTTCAAGATACTCAGTGTAAGAGTCTATCTTGTTCATGATTGATGAATTGCTTAATGAAGATAATCTAAGTGACTCCCATCTGTTTTTTAAAGTAGACTTAAAAATTTCTTTTTCCATTAAATTATTCCACCAAAATGGAACCTGCCATATATCTCCGCCACAAATATTATTAAACTTAAACAACCATCCCTCTGGATTTCCACCATCACAGTAATCAGCATTTCCAAAAGCAAGATTAAAATCCCAAATAGGACCCATTCTTAGTTTTCCATCGTAATCTTTATTTAAATATGTACTAAGTCTGTATCCATCTATGTTTTTAGTCAACTCATTCATTATAAAAAAATCAACGAATGAATCAATATCAATAATATCATTAAGGCTATCATCATTAGACACTAATACAGTCTCAAAAGTATCCATAACTGATTGGATGTAATCTTTTTGGTCTTCAGTAATCTCATCAGGTTTTGGGTAATGATATATAAAATATACTTCTGAGTCATTTGATAGTTCACCTAGCGTATTATAATTAGACCTAAATGAGAATGATCTATCATAACACCTTTCGCATGAACCATCACCTGTTGCCTTATCAATTTTAATAATATAGCCTCCTTGAATAGAATTTGCCTCAATTGCAGGTATATCAACTCGGTTTTTGTCTCTTTTAATCTTCTCCATTAGAACATATAGTCCTTTGCTTTGTTCATTTATAAAAAGATTATAGAACTTTGCATTACTAGCCTTATAGCCAATGGAATTTGATAGGTCAAATGTAAGTTTATTTCTGATTAATGATTTATCAGAGTAAGGTCCATTGAGAATCCAGTCTTCTTCCTCTGGAAAACCACCAAGATCTACATCGAGGTCCTCGGACCAGTCTGAACTTTTAGTTTCAATACCATAAGATTTTTTGGGAAACATTTTTGAAGAACTACCTCTTATTTCAATACCAATTTTATAGTTTTTTTCTGAATTACCTTCAAGCACTAATAAGTCTGCATTAATTTTTGGTTCGTCTAAAATCTCTTGAAAATTTGTAGAGATTCTCATTGTTGGAAATAAATTTTTATTAACATTATCATCAGTCTCATCAATATCATCATAGAAATTAATCACTCCATTATCAATATTTGTTAGGTCCAACTCCTCTGGTCCGCTACATGAGATAGCAGATAAAAGAATAAATAATATTAGATAAAATCTTCTAAATAAATTCATATAATTCATAATAAAGGTTGTTAATGAAAGAGGCTAAATCAAAATCTAATTTGGAGACACCTCCAATACTATGAGTTGTAAGCATAAATGTTACTCTATCATAGTCTATGATAAATTTAGGATGGTGATTAATTTCTTCTGATTTATCCGAAACTAAATTAGCAAAACTCATAGCATCCATAAATGAACTTAGCTTATATGATACAGTTATAGAATTATCAATAAATTTCCAGTCCTTAAGGTCCAGAAGTTTGTCTGTAATTTCTTTGTTGCTAAGCTTCATTATTTATTGAGATTTAAGATACTTCCAAATATAATATATAGGAATTAAAATTACCGAAAAGATTATTGCGTAAAAAAGAAAGTATGCAATTATTATTAATATTAGACACACAAGCACAATTCTTAAAACTATTGACAATAATGGGTTTGACATTATGTCATAATAAATATTTATAATAAGATTTTTCAGCTTATCCATTATACAAAATTAATATATTATGAATAAATATAATCCTCTTCAATGGATTTCCACAAAAGTAATGAGGCAACAGTTTTGTAAGGTGACCAAGAGTCTATAAGAGTATCAATCTCGTAATTATCAAATTTGTCAATATTATAATTTAATCTAATACTATTCATTAAAGCAAGGTCTCCTTTTGAAAAAATATCAATTCTTAAGAGAACAAACATCAGGAACATTTCTGATGACCATTGACCAATACCTTTAATTTTGGTTAATTCTAAAATTACATTTTCATTTGATGCAGACAAAAAATCAAAGTTTGTGTTTTCAAAATATTCGTAAACATTTTTTATGTATTGTGCTTTTCTGTAGGATATTCCAACTGATTTTAATTTATCTAAATCCATATTCTTAACTTGGACATTACTTTGATTAAATATTTTTTTTTTAAATCTTTCTTTAATTTTTATTGCAGCTTTGAAACTTACTTGCTGTTCAATAATTAAATAGGAAAGAGCCTTAGCATAATTATTATCATGCCTTTCATTTATATTTATTTGATTTGAAAATTTATCAATTAGAAATTTCAAGCATTTATCTTTAGATAAGAAACTATATGCTTTTTTTAACGTTTGTTGGTTTAGTTCCATATTTAAAAAAAAACG
>Ga0160422_10000684_pt1 | contig 20710 bp, 15 predicted proteins | sample Fk160mmetaG_FD_108192 | JGI IMG/M metagenome (GOLD analysis project Ga0160422, IMG submission 108192) | Marine microbial communities from the Central Pacific Ocean - Fk160115 60m metaG | ecosystem: Environmental > Aquatic > Marine > Oceanic > Photic zone | place: The Central Pacific Ocean... | reverse complement strand
TACTCTGATTTCCGTTGATAAAACGGTCAGTCATAATCATGTAAATCAGTGAATCCTCCCAAGTAAAATCGCTCTGTGGACCTACCCAAAAAGGCACTAAGTGATCGTATGCTTGGTTGCCATCGGTATCAGACAGTTCCAGCTTCAGAGTATGCTTTCCATCAGGCAGTGTTGAAGTATCTAGCGACCAAGTCATGCTAGCAGAGTCCCAATTTGCCGCTTCCAGTCCGATAGGTGTGCCATCTGGTCCTGCTCCATCAATTCCGGGTAGAAATGTGATTGAAAGTTGGCCATTGGTCAAATCGCTGACAAAATTGGGCCTAGACGAGTCTTTAACACGCACAATTGAATTCTCAACATTATCGCAGTAGCCTCGGTAGGGATTAGTTGGGTCAAAAATATACTCGTCATCAACAATGAATTTGTAGCAGTAAATTCCTTCCGACAAGGCTAATTCAGCAGACCATGTACCAGAGTTTTCGCTAAGGGTGGTCACTTCGTCCCAATTCCATTCGCCAACCAATTCGACTGTACTCGCTGTTCCACTCCAGGTAAATTCGGTAAGGCCGCTTGAAGAATCGATTACTGGATTATCTGCAGATGCAGGAATCATGGGTAATAATATGACCATGATGAACAAAACGGCAACCGACAGTTGCGACTTCATGTTACCACCCTGGTTACTCCTTCTTGAAGAGGCTATTTGCAGTATTGACTAAATCATCAATATGTTCGCAGAGGAATCCTTTGACAAATTCATTAGCTGGATTATGGTAAGCGTTTAGCGGTTCGTCATGTTGCTGAAGCACTCCTTTGTCCAAAATTGCAATCCGATCTGCTAAGGTCATGGCCTCTATTTGGTCGTGAGTAACATAAATCGTAGTGGTGCCTAGTTCGTCATGTAACTTACGAATCTCATTACGCATTTGATGCCTTAATTCTGCATCGAGATTGGATAATGGTTCGTCCATTAGGAGAACCTTTGGCCGTCTTACTAGGGCACGCCCTAAGGCGACTCTTTGTCGCTGTCCACCGCTCAACTCTTTGGGTTTCTTATCTAAGTGTTCAACCAAATCTAACATTTCTGCGGCTTCCTGGATGCGCTGTTTGATCTCATCACCGCTTAGTTTAGACTGCCCCTTTGCCATGCGGAGTCCAAAAGATAGGTTGTCGGCGATGGTCATGTGAGGATATAGCGCATAGGATTGGAACACCATTCCGAGTCCGCGCGCACCTGGTGGCAGATGATTAACTGTAACTCCATCAATCTGTATTTCTCCGTGGGTTACTTCCTCGAGGCCGGCAAGCATTCTCAGTGTGGTCGATTTACCGCACCCTGAAGGGCCCAACAATACGAGGAATTCACCATCTTTAATTTCCAAATCTAAGCCATCTACTGCAACAAAGCCATCATCATATTGTTTCGATACCGCATTATACCTTACGCTAACCATCGTATCACCCCTTTACCCCTCCAGCCGCTAGTCCCTCGATCAGGAACTTCTGGAAGAATAGGAACAGTAACGCCACTGGTAAGCTAACCAGTATGCTCGCAGCAGCAAAGTCACCCCAGGCCTGCCCGGTTGCTGATATTAACGAGGCTAACCCCACCGGCAGAGTATACATATCGTTGGAAGTGTTGAATGTTAGTGCTAAGAGGAACTCATTCCATGCCGCTAAGAAACTAAACAATGCCGTTACGGCGACTGCAGGCAGGGATAGAGGCAAGACTACCTTGGTGAATACCTGAAACTGGTTACAACCGTCCAAAGTAGCAGCTTCCTCTAACTCACGTGGAACGGTATCAAAGAAACCTTTGAGCATCCAAACGCATAACGGTAAGGCAGTAACACAATACGCGAGAATAAGTCCTAAATGAGAATTGAGTAAGCCCAATGTTTTCATTACCAAGAAGTATGGAACTAGTATGATAATGCCCGGGAACATCTGCACTAACAAAAACGCAAACATTGAGACATCGCGCCCAGTGAATTTGTATCTACTGAATGCATATCCTGCTGGTATGGCAATAACCAATCCGAGTAGACTGGTGCCGACAGATACAATTAGCGAATTTCTAAACCACAACCAGAATGACTCACCCTCGAGAATCTTTACAAAGTGCTCATCCGTGAACGAGTCACCAATCTCGCCTCCTAGTGCATTGCCTGGGGAAAGCGCAATATCAAAAATCCATATTATCGGTATCAGAGTAATTACTACAAAATGGAGTAATGTGATGTGAGAGCCGACCGTTTGATGTTGCTTTTGTAGATTGAAATTTCGCTTTAATCCATATTCAATCGCTGATGTCGATAGTTCTCTAGTCGCCCATACTGAAACTGCACGGTTTGACAGCCAAAATAGCGATATTACGCCCGGTCCAATCATCCAAGCGTTCAACCAGAAATTGAATAGCGAGTTCGGCATTAAAACCAGCCGATATACACCAAGAGAAATTATTGCTATGCTGATCAGTAAGGCAATATTCCGCTGTTGAACTTGATTTGGCTGTGGTAACGAAGCACGGAGAGTCGCTAACGCAGCACAACCAATGAAACCAATCAACAGTAATTGGCTATCGCCTCTTAGAAAATCAAAAGTTAACAAAAGACAATTCACAATGGTTGCTACCACTAACCAACTACGCAGGGTTACTACCTCAACTGGAGTATACCAAGCCCGAATCACCTCTTGATTTATCATACAGCTGCCTCCGTAGCGTTTGTTTGCTTCATGTATGTCCAAGAGAATGCAAGTAGCATTAGGAAAATTATGACTGACCATGCTGCTGCAACACCATAAGCACCATCACGGAAGGCAACATCGTAGACATATGTGATCAATATATCAGTCTGGCCCGGTTCACCAAAATACAGATCCGGGCCGCCATCAGTCATTAGGTAAATTACATTAAACATGTTAAATGTCCAGATGAAACCAAGCAAAGACAAAGGCACTAATGCACTCCTTAAGTTGGGAAATGTCAAGTGTCTAAAGGCGTCCCAACCAGTAACACCGTCAATTTTTGCGGCTTCATACATGTCGCTTGGTAATGCTTGGAGAGCGCCACTAATCGACATCATCATGAACGGTATACCTAACCAAATATTGACCAAAATTACAATGATTTGCGCGCCGGTAGGGTCAGACAGGAAATTTATGTCTGTACCCAACAAATCGTTAATCAATCCATCAGGTTGGAACATCCCCTTCCAAACGAGTACCGATATGTATGATGGAACTGCCCAAGGCAATAGCAAAATTGTGCGATAAGCGGTTTTCCCTCTAATATCAGCGCGTTGTAGGACTAGTGCCAAGAAAAGCCCGATACCAATATGAGCAGTAACGTTGACTACCGTCCAAACTAACGTGAAAATGGTTACGCGCAGGAAGCCTGAGGCCGTCAATACCTCCCAAAAGTTTGCCAGACCGATGAACACTTGCTCGCCTAGACGTGTCTGATCTGCATCAGTAAATGATAACCAGAACCCGTACATTACGGGGTAAAAAGTCAGTATTGCCAGGGCTAACATTGCCGGAGCGATATAGAAATGAGCGAGACGGGAGTTGGTTCTGCCAAGTTGTCCGTCGCGATAACGAGCATAGGAAAGTAAGGCTATCAGTGAAAGGATAATCGCTCCAATAGCAAACATGACTGGTGAGGTATCGCCAGAATCAGGTCGCTCATCACCAACCCCAGTAAGTGCCTCAATCGATAATATCAGACCTGATTGTGAATAAACCTCAATTGTGTGTAACTGATTTGGAATCATACCAGTGAGCGTACAATCGATTGCTTGAGCCCCTATCGGTAGTAACCTAACCTGGCCTAGTTGATTCATTTCTTTACCGTCTGCGGTACAGTTATCATATCCTGCTGACACAGTCCCTTGACCTGTATCTGATACGATTTCAGTATGTAGTTCACCGTCTAAATAAATCGAATAATTCGATTCTAATTCGCTGGTGAAGTTTAGTTGAATCGTTCGGTAACCGATGTTCGGAGCGATCGGTGCTGCGCGCTGTAAGTTATCTATTAGAGATAGCAATTCATCATTAGCATCGGACAAGGCGTCGGAAGTCGAAGCTATTCCCGTATAGGCTTGCTCAAAGGCAGTTGATAATGGCCCATAGACCAAAGACATCGCTCTGGTAGTCGGTGCAGGTGTCGCAACCTTCGTTTGTTCAAGGAAACCAGCAATTACCTCATCGCCGAGAATTTGTTCGTCAGTCTCGAGCGCCGCGTGAGTTGGCATAGTATAGGTCTCGAGAGCAAATTCCTTCTGCACAGATGCTGATGAAAGCCACAAAGCAAGATCTGTTGCCGCAACCTTGTGAGCGCTCTGTTTGCTAACTGTCCAGCCTTTGTAAGTGACTAACGGGGACATGCGTTCCCCAGACTCGGCAACGGTTGGCAGCAAGGTCTGACCAATGTTCAGTCGACTATCTTCATATGTTGCCCAATTCCACGGTCCGTCAATTATCATTGCCGCTTTAGAGGTAATGAACTGATTTTTCATACCTTCAATCTGGGTGCCGGTCGCTACCACCTCGTGTTCAAGTTCTAAATCGAGCATCCAGCGCATTGACTCACTGGAACCATTAGAGTCCAAGGTTGGGTTTCCCGCATCGTCGAAGAGAGAACCACCAAATCCCTCTTGAATTGGAAACCACCAATATGCAGTTTTGATTGGTATGGCTAGGCCTTGAACATCCTGACGGGTTAACTGCTCTGCAGCGGATAGCAAATCATGTTCAGTCCAACTACTATCTGGGTAATCTAAGCCCTCGGCATCAAATAATGCTTTATTGAAGATCAGGGAAAGACAATCCTGCGATGCCGGTATACCATACAATTCTTCACCGTAGCGCATTGCATCAAGGGCTCTAGCCTCGAATAGTGAACGGTCTTGGGGTGTTAAGTGCGGTCTGAGGTCCTCAAGGAGCGGGAAACCATCCACTCTAACTTCACCAATTGCGCCTAATTGATCACTCGACAAACGCATCAAGTCAGGAGCTTCGCCTCCTTGAGCTGCCGTCATGAATAGTTGGTCTGCATTAGCAAACGGCACAAGTGTAATCTCTACCGTGATATTTGGATTGGCTGCCTCAAAATCCCTTACTGCAGTGGTGAATACCTGCTCCTCTTTACTTTCTGCAGCAAAGGTATGCCACACTTCGATAGTTATGGGCCCACCTGTCGATATTGAAGATTCACTCTCGTCGTCACCAAAATCAAGACACCCCGGAACCAGAAATGCCAAGATGAAAATAACTGCAACTAGCCCCCGGTTTGGCAATGCCTTGGAGGGGCCCCGGAGCATGGTATGGCCTCTAAACCGGATGAATAAAAGAGATTTGGCACATTACTCCAACTTCTGCCTCAGAGCTTCAACTGCTAATACGCTTACTGCGACTTGTAGATTATATGATGGGACAAAACCATCCATAGGTAACTTGACAATGAAATCTGCTGCGGTCAGTGTTTCTTGACATACGCCGTCCCGTTCTGCCCCGACAACGAGTAGCACATCTTTTGTTAGGTCGACTTCCCAAGGCCCTCTGTCTCCGGTGTCTTCAGCTGCGACAACAGTTAGTCCGTTCTGTTTAGCTTTCGCAATTATCTCTTCGGTAGTAGAATAAATTACTGGAATAAAACGGTCTGCACGCATGCTCGCCCGTCTTATCGTGCGTCGCTCTTCATGAGTCTTGGCGACATTTAACACCACTCCGTCTGCTCCACTCACCTCAGCAGTCCGAATAGCAAACCCCAGATTAGTTGAATAAGTCACTCCGTCAAAGAACCAAATTGTTCCACCTCGAGCCATCAATTCATCAATTGAGTCGGTTTGAAATCGTCCTATCAGGGCAAGTGCGTCAACATGCCCAGCGGCTGACATGCGCCAAAGGTCGTTCGTCGAGCCCTCTTCTAAGGGAATCTCATTTTGTTGACATAATTGTCTAATCATTGATGTGTCTTTGTCTCTATCGACCAAGACTCGGTCAATCGGTTGGCCACTTAAGAGAGCCTGGTAAACCGCCTCAGCCCCAGTTATCTGTCCGGCCATGAAGCCCTGTTGAGCACTACCCTCATGAGCCTGTCCACTATCGTAGTGTCATGGCGAAAAAACATAGTCCTAGATTTCTAACAATAGTCGAGGCGGCAAGGCAAGAGATTCAAGAATGCTCGGCCGTTGATATTTCTGCTCTTATCGCCGAGGGAGCCGTCGTAATAGACGTCAGAGAACGTCATGAGTTTGAGGCTGGTCACCTTTCAGGGGCAATTCATATTGGGAAAGGTGTGATTGAACGTGATATTGAAAAGCAGGATTTTGACACTGCAAATAAGTTAGTGCTGTATTGTGGCGGCGGATTTCGCAGCGCAATTGCCGCAAAATCTCTCAAAGACATGGGTTACGAGCATGTAGTGTCTGTTTGGGGTGGATGGCGCAGCATAATCGCTGAAGGTTTGCCGACTACGGTGCCGCTCTAGAATCACCATTGAGTTTAGACAAATCATTATTAGAGCCCGTGTTGGCAAATACACTGAAACAGATTGATGAAGTGGGGGCTTTTATTTCAAACATCAGTTTATTCTACCGACCAATTAGCCAGGCAAACTGATACCGCTCAATAAATACGCAATCAAATGTAAGATGAAATTTTACCCGGAGGTCGCATCATGAAATATACACCACTCAAACGCAAGACAAAAGTCGTTTTTGTTCAATTAGGTTCTCCTGAGGCTCCAACCCCCAAAGCCCTTAGAAAATACCTGCGAGAATTCTTGGGCGACCCAAGACTAATTGATTGGAATCCACTGGTCTGGAAAATTATTCTAAACTGTTTTGTGTTGCCACTGCGACCAAGAAAGTCAGCAAAGTTGTATGAAAGAATCTGGGATGGGGAGAGTTTTCCCCTGATAACTAACACTGTTCAATTTACCGAACAAGTGGAGCAGGAGTTGAAAACAATTGATGCCGAAGGGTATGTCGAGGTCAACCATGCATTCCTGCTATCGCCACCTTACGTAAACGAAGTGTATGACAGTTGGGAGGAAGATCTGAGAAATGGTGTTGGAGCGACTAAATTAATGGTAATTCCCATGTTTCCCCAATATTCCGAAAGTACGGTAGCCTCAGGTATAGATTCTCTTGGAAAAGAATTATCGAAGCGTGTGAAGATTCCTAACTTTGAGGTAATTACAAACTTCCACAGAACTCACGCATTCATCGACAACTCAGTCAGAATTGTTGATGAAAAACTTCAGCAACTAAAGGAACAGGGTATCAATCCTGATATGTTACTGCTAACCTTCCACGGCATGCAGAAACGTCGAGTTTTAGAAAAAGGTGATGACTACTATCGTCATTGCTATGAGACCTATCGGCTGATTGTCGACCGCTTACAACACATAGCTCCAGAACAAACTATGATGACTTTCCAAAGTAAGTTCGGGTCTGAGGAATGGATTACGCCGTATACTGAGGATGTTGTTGAGGAATTGATAACCGAAGGTAAGAAAGAGATTGTCGTCTATTCACCTAGCTTCGTTGCAGATTGCTTGGAGACCACGGACGAACTCGGCCATGAATTGGTAGAAGATGCCAAAGAATGGGGTGGTAATGTATATGCTGTTGATTGTTTGAACGTAGATCCGCAATGGTGCAAAGATTTTGCCACCTATACTTTTACCCAAGCAGAAGGGTCTGCTCAACAGAAGGAAGACCTAGAATATCAATTGACTGCTGAGGACTACGAGGCTATGCCAGAATTATCATCCGATGGAAAATCCATATCTGTGTCAAAAGAGGTTCTACATCACTCATTTGATAAATAATTCAGCGATTCGTTCTGCTTCGTCGACAATGTGGGTAATAGATACACCACTCACCGCCCATCCAACCCGAGAATACGGTTTACTCATCTTTGCTACGGCTCTTAGATAGCCCGGTTGATAGCGAGGTATGGAGCGAATGCCGAGGTTGACGAATAACTCGGGGTTACTACCAAGCAAATCCTCGGCACAGGACAGCACTGTCTGTTCATCGCCATTCCAACGATTATGCGGCACCATCAGACGAAATAGCCTATACCCATTTGGCGCCCGCTGCGAATGATGTAGATCACTTTCATGCAATATGCCGCTAATTGGTAATTCAGCATCAGGAATTAGCGTACCATAACCAACTCCTACATGAGCTACTTGTTCGTTACGATAGCCAATGGCAAAAATAGATAATTGCGATTCAGAGTAATCTTTTGTATCACCCGGTGCTGCCCAAACAACTGATTCTACTCCAATACCAAAGCGTTCGGCAGTCGTTTGTGCAGATTCTACCGTCTGATTGAGTTTTATGTCAACATTTTCAAGCTGCAATAATTTTTCATTGAGGGTCTGGATTAACACCTTCATTCCTCCCTCAATTGATGCAATACTACCCTTTTTAGGAGTAAATATTGGATAGGTTTCAGCAATTAACTGAGTCAATTTACGCCTTTTTATCGGCGGGGAATCGCCAAACCCGGTAAGACTAGGGAGCAAGAAATCTGCATCGACATATTCTGCAGTATCGTTGACTATTCCGAGGCACAATGCGTCAGCAATAGCCTTGTGCGGAATCACCTGTGCAACTGACCGACCGCCGGCTTTCGATTGCTTTACCGACCGCCAGAGCTTAAGCGGCCCGATTTTAAGCAGGGTTCGCCATGACAATCTGTGCCGTTTACCCCCAGATAGAACCCAACGTGCACGGGCTTGATGTCTTGACGGTTTGAATTTGCTAGCCAACCCAAGATCATCAACAAGTCGCCAAAATGCCGGATGAGGGCGGGTTGCATTTACCGCTAGGTCACAAATCCATTCGCCATCTTGCCACGTAGTTACCACGCCACCAAGTCGGTCTAATTGCTCAAGAATTACTACCTTAACATCCGGCCGCCTGGTGGCAATTCGATAAGCGCAGCACATACCTGAAAGCCCACCGCCGACAATAACGACAGTGGATGAATTACCTAGTTTGGAGTTCACCATTAATGGACGTCGCATCTCTTCGCCGTGGTTAATCCAATCCTGGAGACTCGACATAATATCAACTCTGTTTAGAGTTCAATCCAATCACGTGGATGCCGTAGCACGGTCAATAATCGGCCCTCTTCACTATCATCGGCAACCTCGTGACAATACTCCCAGCGCGATGTCAGCGGGAGGGACATCAAGATACTCTCAATCCTTCCATTGGTGGTCAGTCCAAAGGTTGTCCCACGATCGTAGACTAGATTAAATTCAACATAGCGGCCACGGCGAATTTGTTGCCATTGTTTTTGTTCAGCGGAAAAAGACATATCCTTTCTTCGCTCTAGAATCGGTAGATATGATGGTAGAAATGCTTCAGCACAGTCGGTGACAAAGGCAAGACAATCCTCCCGGTTTACATCATTGATGTCGTCAAAAAATATTCCACCCAAACCCCTCCTTTCATCGCGATGTTTGATGTAAAAATAATCGTCGCACCACTGTTTAAATCTAGCATAATCTGCTACTGGATGACGATCACACGCATCCTTGTGGACTTGATGAAAGTGGACTGCATCCTCTTCGAATAGGTAGCTTGGAGTTAAATCGGCACCTCCACCAAACCACCAACTACCCGGCTTCTTCCCTTCACCACGCTCAAAGTAGCGATAATTTGCGTGGACCGTTGGTGCCATTGGGTTGTGTGGGTGAAGGACGAGACTTATCCCGGTAGCAAAGAAATCAAGATCTGTGCCCATTAATTCATGGCCACCACCCATGCTCTTGGCGGCTTGTGGGCTTAAGGTTCCATGAACTACGCTAACATTAACGCCGGCCTTCTCGAATACTTTGCCGCCAGAAAACACGCGGCTTCTGCCACCACCGCCTTCTGGACGTGTCCACTCATCTTGACGATAGTCAACACCATCGATTTCCCGTAAGGCCGCACAAATCTCATCCTGAATGCGGTGAACCATGTCAGCCATTTTCTGCCGCATGATTATTCACCTACAATTTCTCTCAATACTGTTTCAACACATTCGATTCTTGCCGAAGGAGCAAAACCGTGACCCAAATTGAAAATATGACCTGGCATGTCTCCGGCCGCCGCTAAAACACGACGTGTTGCGGATTTAGCCATCCCTGTTGAGCCGTGAAGCAATGATGGGTCTAGATTGCCTTGGAAGGCGAACTGCTTTCCGAATTGCTGACGGTTAGTGGCTAGATCGTCACGCCAATCCAGCGATATTGCATTGAGGTCTAACTCTCGGATTGCCGAATGAAGATGCCCCGAGCCCTTGGCGTAATGGATTATTGGCGTGTCTCTACCAACCTTTTCTCGAAACACTTCAATTGTTCGGGCTGTTGCTGGCATGGCAAACTTGCGATAAATTTCTGGCGAAAGTAGTCCAGCCCAAGTGTCGAACAATTGAACTCCGTCCGCGCCTCCGTGAATGACTTGATCGGCTAGTAAGTCGCCAACTATCTCGCCCATTCGCATCAGCATACCTTGTGCTTGTTCGGGGTTCGAGTAGATTTTAGCGCGTGCATTGTGAAAATCCTTGTCACCAGTCCCACCAGACAACAAATACATGCAGATAGTCCAAGGCGATCCAACGAAGCCCAATCTTGCAGTGGTATCACCGATTTCTTCACCAACTGCGTGTAGACCGTCAGCGGCCCAAGGTGCGTGTTTTCTAGCACTAAATTTTGTCCAGTCATCGACGTCATCGAGGTTGAAATCACTTATCCTTATGCCACCGCCATACTCAACGTCGTAACCAAGTGATGGTAGTGGAGTGAGAATGTCACTAAAGATGATAGCTGCATCGATTTTCTGATACCTCTGAAGGGGTTGAAGCGTTATTGTTTTACATAAATCTGTGTCCATGCAACGCTCCCAAAAGTTATGCTCCGCGGCAATTTTACGATATTCTGGTAGATGTCTGCCTGCTTGGCGCATAAACCAAACTGGAGTGCGGTCAACTGGTTGTAGGTTTAGTGCGGCAACAATTCTTTGTTTACCATTCACTGTCACACCTCCAGTTCAGTCAATACTTCATCAAGAGCCGCTACCATACCAAGGATGTGTTGCTCATCATGGACAGTTGCAATGAAACCTATCTCATACGCAGACGGAGCAAGCATGTACCCTTTGTTTAACAGCCCTCGGTGAACGTCGGAATACAAGACTGCGGCATTGCTAGGAATCATATCTGCTCTTGGTGGGGGCGTATGCGCGCCTGGAGAGAACCAAAATAGGCTGCCACGCCTGATAAAACGCATTGGATTGCCGTGTTTTTCCAACACTGGCTCGACATTATCTTGCAATAACTGGCCTAACTCCTCCAGCCGGTCATAAGCGGTTTCATCAAGCAAATCAAGAGTCATAATTCCAGCAGCCATAGCAAGTGGATTGCCTGACAGTGTTCCGGCTTGATAAACCGGGCCAAGTGGTGATAGGCTCTCCATTATCTCGGTTCTAGCACCGTATGCACCAACCGGTAAACCACCACCAATTACCTTGCCAAGTGCAGTAATATCGGGGGTAATCCCAGAGATATCGCCGTAACTGCCGTCTTTGAATCTGAAACCGCTGATAACCTCATCAAAAATTAGCAGTGCACCATGCTCATCGCATAACGACCTTAGTTTGGCCAAATATTCATGTCTTTGAACAAGTAATCCGTTGTTGGCTGGGAGTGGTTCAATCACCACCGCTGCAATGTCATCGCCATGCTCTTTGAACAGGAATTCAACCGCATCCTCATCATCTAGTGGAGCGACGAGTGTAGTGGCAACGGTATCTTGTGGGATTCCGGGGCTGCTAGCAATGCCAAAGGTTGCTAAACCGCTGCCAGAGCTTACCATCAGTGAATCTACATGGCCGTGATAACAACCCTCGAATTTGATTAATAGATCCCTACCCGTATAGCCTCGGGCTAATCTGACTGCGCTCATTACTGCTTCAGTCCCTGACGAAACAAAGCGAACTTTATCCATAAATGAGAAGCGCTGTTTTACCCGTTTTGCTAACTCTATCTCCCCGATATGCGGAGCACCAAATGAGGTCCCATTCTGCATTTTTTGATATACTAGATCAATAATCTTCGGATGGGAGTGCCCGTGAACAAGTGGACCCCAAGACTGAACGAAATCAACGTATTCATTACCGTCAACATCGGTGACAATCGCTCCCGATGCCTTATCAAAATAAATTGGATTGCCGTGGACGGATTTGAACGCTCTAACCGGCGAATTTACGCCACCAACCAAATGATGCAATGCTTCGCTATGCAATGAATTGGATTTAGCACGTTGCATCTCTTCACCTCAATCTAGCCAATTGCCCGCGATTGCCGCCCTCGCGTGGTAACTCACTATAATGTCGGCGCCGGCCCTTTTGAAGGAATGGAAAATTTCCCTGACAAGACTGGCAATCGATTGTTCACTAGATGCTGATGCCATAACCATAGAATATTCACCACTGACGTTGTAAATTGCGACGGGCCGTGCCACTGAATCAGCGACTTGACGGACGACGTCCAGATAGGTCATCGCTGGCTTAACCATGATTATATCTGCGCCTTCACTTTCATCTGATACTGCTTCAAGTATTGCTTCATCATAGCCCGATCGGATGTCCATTTGATGACTACCACGATCGCCAAATGTAGGTGATGAAGACGCTGCATCTCTGAAAGGCCCATAGAATGCGCTAGCATATTTTACCGAGTAGGATAGTATACCGGTGTTGGTAAAACCTGCTTCCTCGAGTGTGTGACGAATGGCTTTAACTCTGCCATCCATCATATCAGAAGCAGAGACATAATCTGCCCCTGCTGACGCATGCGACAAGGCTATTTTACACAACTCGGGGATTGTCAAATCGTTATCGATTTCGTGGTTGTGAACTATTCCGCAGTGACCGTGATCGGTGGCAGTGCACAAGCATACATCCGTCATAATGACAATTTCGCCACCGTATTCTTGCTTTAACCGTGTTATAGCTTGTTGTAGGGGCATGTCTGGTAATGATGCCTTCGACGCTGTTGAGTCCTTGTGATGATGGTCAACAACCGCGAACAACATGTGAGCTGTTATGCCGAGTGCCATATCTTCAGCAATTGTTTTGCATAGGACATCAACTGACTGGCGATTTATTCCGGGCATACTGTCTATTGATTGATTTACGCCACTACCTGCAACAACAAAATGTGGCTGAACCAATGAGGATTTGATGTCGGCGGCAAAATTTAGATTACGCCTCGCAATTGTCCAGCGATTAATTCTTGGCCTTACATTCAAATTAATCACCTCGATTCTCTTTCCACCACTTAGCAACGAATTCGGATGTTGGCCCCTGTAGTATTTCCACGGTCGAATCGGCAAAATAACCCAGTGAATCAATCTCCGCCAATGATGCCCTCCCCATGCAAAGTATATTTTTAGGTATGGGTAGAGAGTTTTCAACCCATGCACGCGCCGAAGATGGTGAAGACAGTAGCAAAACATCATCCTCTGTTACTGGCATGCTGTCTATTTTCTTGATGCGATTTTCATATCCTATCCAGCTCTTGGTGCTGAATCCGAGGGCGGTTAACTGCTCAACTAAATCACTAGACGCTACATCTGAACGTGGAATCATTAAAGTAATATCTCGACTAATCATTCGATCGATATAGTCGACTAATTCAACGGAATTTCTGGCTTGAGCGCATATCGAAACTGTGACGCCACGCATGAAACAGGCTCTGGCAGTGCCTTCACCGATGGCCAGCCACTGGATTCTCTTGAGTTGGGGGTTGTGCTCGGCAACCTCAACTGCACATTTTGCCGCGAATGGTGATGTAAGGACAAGATAAGGCCACTTTGCCCTGGGAGTGTCATCATCAAGGAAAGATGCTGGCCAAGCCTGTGGTTTGGCAACTAATTCAATCACCGGCTGATTGATAACATTGATTGAGTTATTTTGTAAGATACGGGCTAATCTATCTGAGTTTAGTGTAGAAATTATTTTTGGCCCAGAATCATTTATTTTCCTTGGTTTGATTGTTGTTGCTGGTAGAGTCGGTTGATAGGTAGATAGAGGTCCAGTATATCGTTCACTATCGTATGGTAGCCCTTGACAGAATATTTCACGCCAGTTTTTGGGTGATATCTGAGCAGCGACCGTATCGCCAGCAACCTTTATGCCCGCAGGATAGAGACATCCCCCCCCGATTGCTGAGAGGATCTTTCGTTCGTTGATTACATCAGTTTCAGTGGGTAGATGGTTCAATACGGCTCGTAAGTTAGCAAACTTCTCCAAATCTTCTGTTCTGCAGTGCACCGAAATTGCTCCTTGACCTGGTGCTGTTGGCCAATCAACATCGCTTATTCGCATAGCACCCATTGACAATACCCAAGACTCGAGGGCCTCCACCTGGTGCAAACGTTGCAGACCTACCTCGGCGAGGATTATCGCATCGACTCTACCCTCTTTCAGACGTTTAAGGCGCGTCTCTACCTGACCTCTTACCGCAATGGGTATTACATCAGGTCGCTTACTTAACACAAAGGATTGTCGCCTGCCCGAAACAGTCCCAACCATGCCTGATTTTGGCACTACCGCTAGAGCTTGTTCTATAGTAGATTCATTTCTATGCTTTAGTACCTCAGCTAGTGTTTGGTACCCCTGCGAGGCTGCAAAGATAATTACGTCGTTAGTATAACCTCGCTCAAGATATGCTAGATTAGTTAATTCGTTAGAGATGGTCACTGGTACATCTTTGGAGGAGTGGACTGCGATATCGATTGATCTCGAAATTAGTTCGGCATCTACTGCGTGAATGAATTGTCCGACAGAACTCGCCAAATCGCCACCAAGCGATTTATCGCCACTTGAATTGATGCCAACTATTTCAGTCTCGATACCTAAATGGTTGATTTTTTCACGGACGCAGTTGGCTTGCCACATCGCAAGAGTAGAAGTTCTAGTCCCGATTTTCAATGTTGTCAAAGCGGAGCCTCCGAGAGTGTGGACTTTTGATTAATGCGAATAATCGTCTCATTCACATCATTGGCCACCCTCTTAAGAAGCGTTGGATTAATTTCTCGGTCAGTAGATAGGACCATCTTATCAAGTTCGCCTAAGGCGAAAGGACCTTCTTGATTACAAATCCAAGTAGCGATTTCACGTGAGAAAGCTCCAAGTTGAGTTGTTGAATCTTCGGCATACTCCGACCGCACCCATTGTTCAGATAGGGCCTCAAGCGTTTGATACATGAAGGCTCTGAACTTTGCTCGTGTCTTGTCTGTTAATGCGCTCATGAAACGTTGTTGAATCTGGGTTATCATGGCTTCACTCTTGGCGATCGTCGAAGAATAATCCCACTCAACACCAAGTCTGTGAGAGGCTCTAATCCAATATTCAGTTCCAAGCAATTTATGGTTTTCACCAATGCCACTAGAATCGATTGAGGGCGGCCATGAGAAGTCCATTATGACTGCAGGTCCATCGACTGGTAGCGGATTAGATGCATCATAAGTAGGGATTTTATTACGAATTGTCGAAATAATCAGATTTGGAGACAAATTGCTTGATTTCCATTCCTCAAATGTCATCATGGTTACTTTATCGGCAATTTCTGGGTTCCTTAGTGCGGCTTCCTCGGGTGAACGCGAGATGACTGTAATCTCGGCCTGCCCAAGCGAGAGCAAAACTTCGACTGCCTTGGAACCCATCTCACCAAAGCCCAGGACAATGGATGTTGCTGGTTGGTTGACTGGAACCAGTTCTTCTAGTGCACTAGTGGCAAGATTAAGCATCGATTCTGTCGTTTGATTAAAGCCGAACTCTCGCCTAATCACTCTATTAGCCGACACCACATGCTCGAAGAAGGCCCCGTTCATATCACTCAACAACCCGTGCTTTCTGTGCCATGCTACCGAGCCGCGAAACTGGGACATTACCTGTAATTCACCGAGGATAAACGAGTCTAAACCACTGCATACTTTTACCAAATGGCGCCACACATCGATTCCGGTGAAATAATCAAACGGCGCAGAGGATAGTGTTGCGGTCTTTAACACACTAGACTTTAGTTCTTCACAGGTGACATCGAAGCCCACATACAGAACTCTGTTACAGGTTGACAGTTCAAACATATCAGCACCTAATTCCTCACGGACATCACGCAAGAAATTTAATCGCTGCTTTTTGTTTAACCCTTCAGTTGTTAGATATTTTACATGCTCAACGTTATCTGAGTCAAGTTTCATTGAGATCATGCTAACACTATTCATCAACTGCATCGCATCGACTGTTCTGCCATTTATCTGGTGAGTCGGGGCTGCAGCGAAAAATCTGGTAAAATCAATATTAGGTGTCCCTAAAGTTTTCACAGCCCTACCCCCCCGTGAAACAAGCCTAACTTTCGCCTCTTATCAATGTCTTTTCGCGAAGAGCGCGATATTGCGAAAACCTGTTTGGCCGGTGAAATAATTCAGAACGCTTTCCAAATGATTGTTATGATAAAAATTAACTTGCAAATATTTACCATTTAACGAAAATTTTACAACTCACAAGTTCTGATTTACTGCGAAGTTACGCGCAGTGTCGCGAAGGTAGACTCATAAAGGGGAGTTTTGTCGGCCAAGTGCTGAGAAGCGGTGATAACATGGCTCAAGGACTATATCAACACGTTCGTGCAACCTGGAAGAGACCTAAGGATGCGCTTCCGCACATGTATCGCCAAGCCCGCATGGCACAGTGGAGAAGGGAGCCTGTTAACCACAAGATTGACCGCCCTACTCGCCTAGATGCCGCCCGCAGAATGGGTTACAAAGCTAAACAAGGTGTTGTTCTTGTTCGCACTAGAGTTCGCCGTGGTGGACTTAGAAAGGGTAAAATCCACATGAAGAGAAAGCCATCAAAGGCTGGTATCTCCAAAATTACCATGGCAAAGAATACTCAGAGAATTGCTGAGGAGCGTGTTGCTCGCCACTTCCCTAACCTAGAAGTCTTGAACTCTTACTGGGTTGGACAAGACGGCAAGCACAAGTATTTCGAAGTCATTATGATCGACACGCACCACCCTGCTATCATCAATGATAAGCAACTAGGTGTTTTCTGTTCTGCTAATGGTAACAATGCGCACAAAGGTCGTGTTTACCGTGGTAAGACTTCAGCAGGCAAGCGAGGTCGTGGTCTGCACAACAAGGGTAAGGGCGCAGAGAAGTTGCGCCCCTCTCTAAAAGCCAACCAAAACCGTGGAAAGTAATTGTCAATGTCGTTGTTCGGCATCATGGCAACAAAATATTATCGATACTTATTGCGGTATTTTTGTTGGGCAGGTGTTGAATCCCATTATCGAGTAAAACGGGCAGAAACCAAACACTGATGAAATAAGTCCCCACAGTCCAAGCACCAGGAAGACTATTTCCCAACTAGAGCTGGCTAGATAGTCAAAGGTTAGCAATGACGCACCTGATACCAACCTGATACCACGGTCCGCATTACTAAGATTCATGTATTATACTTTCTGGAACAGCGTATAAATCATTGTTTAACCTGATTTCAGTAGCAAAATGTCCCTCATCAGTCACGTATTGCAATTTTACTGACGCTTAACACTTAGATATTAGACGGATTCGTTCAGGCCATGGCTTGGTTCTCCGGACGCGGTTTGACTATCTTGGGTGTCATCTCTACAGTAGTATTATTGTCAAGTCTAACCATGAGTTTCGTTCTTGAGGAAGATGAGGTCTCTTTCACTATTAATGAAAACGCCATAATGAACGACGTGGTTGAGATTTCATCGCTCGGCCCTAGAGTGGCGGGCTCCAGTGAAGAGGTTCTAGCTGCGGAATATATCAAAAACCGATTTACTGAAATCGGCCTCAGTAATGTACAGATTGAGGAATATCAGGTTACTGGCGCGTGGTTTGTTGATGCGGAACCAGATGCTCATCAAATCCTCATGCACGCGCAACTTGAAATGGGCGTCCAAAATGGTCCTGGCCTACCAGATGGTAGTGCTGGTGCGGGCCGAGTGCAAATTGAAGGAACTGGCGATCTAAATCACATTGAAGCATTCACATACTTAGGATACTCAGGAGCCAATCACAAGCATGACAATATGCTTACTTTTCTGAATAATGGCTCGAGTAATGACTTCGCTGCCGCTGGTGATTTGACCGATTTAGCCATCATGATAAATTATGACAACTCAAGAAGCCTCGCTGAAATATACAAGGACGCAATCGATCAGAATGCCGGAGTGGTAATGATTTACCAGGAAGGTGTGGAGGTTCCACCCTTCAGGTCGGTGACAGTCCAAGAGGACGGTCGAACTGTGCCATTCCCAGAAGCATACAATGGTGAATATGCCGATTTGCTAATTCCCTATATCTTCATTTCACAGAGCACATCTGAAATCTTTCACGAATATATTGAACAGGCTGCTGACGACCCAACACTTTACGCATCTCTAGATGGTTTCTGGGAAGGAAATAATGTTGGAACTAGAACGGTTAAGGTAGTGTCTGGAGAAGTGATTGGTAGTGGCGAAGGTGAGATTATGGTTGGCGCCCATCATGATTCAGTATACATCAGCCCAGGCGCAGTGGACAATGCTATTGGAGTTGCACAACTCATGGAAATTGCCACACAGGTTAGTGAGTTAAATCTGCAGTCAACGGTTAAATTTGCTACTTGGGGCGGCGAAGAACTGGGTCTATTAGGCAGCCAAGCCTACATCGATGCTAACTATGACAGCGTCGAGCAACTCGATCTGTATGTAAATTTAGACTCCACAAATCTGAATCCAGAAATTGGGCTGGGAACCCTAGGTATCGAAACATCAGATTCTGACCTAATTTCAGCCGTGAAGCGCATCAATCAGAAAGTAATGCAGAACGATTGGGAAGGATACTCAACCACGGTGACTTTGAATGAAAATGGTGGTAATAGCGATCATCGCGCCTTTAGCCAGAGCGGCGTTACAACAATCGGGTTATACGGCTGGGAGTATCCTGAATACCATCGAGCCACGGATACTCATGAAAAAGTGAACCCTGAGGGGGTTAGTTTGGCGACTGAAATCGCCCTCGAAATTGTCGCTACTCAGGGAGGTATGCATCATGGAGAGGCCCCACTGATTCAAATTCAAGGCTTGGAAGGTGAGTCATCGTCATGGGTATTCCCCTTTATTTTAGCATTAATGGCAGGTCTAGCAACGGGCATTGGTGGCTTAATTGTCTTCATTGTGAAAGAGGTTACTGCGGAAATGATGGCTTTCTTGCTTGCGATGGCCGCAGGAGTCATGATTCTCGTCTCAACCCTTGACCTATGGCTAGGTAGGGCTTTGGAATTTGGGTTTATCCCGATTACCTTCGCCTTTGGCATCGGCGTAGGTACCGTTTATGCTGTAAGCCACTATACCTACAGAGAGGAAGCAAATATAGAGCTAACCAGAGAGCGAAAACTGTACAAATCTGGGATTCTAACCGCTATTGCGTTAGCGATACATAACTTCCCTGAGGGACTTGCTATGGGTGTAGCAGTGCTAGAATCTGCGCAATATGGAGTCGTGCTCATGGCGGCAATTGCCTTACACAATATACCAGAAGGAATCGCTGTTGCCGCACCAATTCAGGCCGGCAACGGTGGGCGACTTAAAGCCACAATGATCGCAATGGCCACTGGGTTAACAGAACCGCTTGGTGCCTTATTTGCGTTGTTGGTTTTGGGTTCTATCCTGACCCCAGTGATGGTTGGTTGCTCACTAGCTTTCGTCGGTGGAATAATGACAGTCGTGGCCATTAAGGAATTAATTCCTCAAGCTATGGAACAAAAACGTCCTCAACACATGATTGTGGGTGCGTTGTTTGGTGCTGCTGTTATGCAATTAAGTCTACTACTCCTCGGTTAAGTGCTAACGAACTAGATAGAGTGCTTAGGCAGAGTAGATTAATCCGCACTGCAATCAAGACTGTGCGGAGCCGCAAGTCATACAGTAGTCACCTTGGGATGGTGTCAAGTCTCCACACGACGCACAACGTTCGTAACTGTGGAGTTCAAGGACTGCGTTTCGTTTAACCATAATCCAAGCAACCCAGGCATAGAGTATTGTCAAAATGAGGAACAATCCGACTACAGCGCTCTTGCCGAGAGAGATGAATTGGACTCCCATGGCAAAGAGCAAAAATATTCCTGCCGTAAATACGTATACTGGCCACGTCAAACGCATGTCAACAAAGTAAACCCTAGTTCTTTACTATTTGATTTGTTTCATTGCATTAATGCCAACGGGGGCGTGGTTCCGACTGGGTGAAAATGGAACCACAACCCCGCCAGCGGTGAGGGCTTGGAGGACCTCTGCTGTGATTCTAGCGTTGTGGCTCTACTAGAGTCCAATCGCCAACTGAATCGCCTTGAGTACAATCTAGCACACCATGGTTATTGGATTGTGAATAATATGCTGGATGGTTGTAGTCAGGATAGTCATTGGGGTCAAGAAGAACCCAATCGCCAGCGTTGCCGTCTATAACGTCTTGCTGGGTGTATGATGCGTGATTATTGGCTGATCCACCATACAGGACATAAGAATCATCACAACTTGGGTTGGCGTTTGATGAGCTATCTCCGCCGTCATCACTGCCACCACCGTGGCTACCGCCACTGCTGGGTTCGACAAGCGACCAAGC
>Ga0160422_10000682_pt1 | contig 20733 bp, 19 predicted proteins | sample Fk160mmetaG_FD_108192 | JGI IMG/M metagenome (GOLD analysis project Ga0160422, IMG submission 108192) | Marine microbial communities from the Central Pacific Ocean - Fk160115 60m metaG | ecosystem: Environmental > Aquatic > Marine > Oceanic > Photic zone | place: The Central Pacific Ocean... | reverse complement strand
TTAGGATGGCGAGAAGCCATACTGGCCTGGGTCGATCTTCTCCCCATGCGTAAAGCAATGCGGTTAGACCCAAGGCAGTCCCTGCCAAGGCGAGCCATTGCCAAGGCTGAGCCTGAACGATGAGGTCGGAGAAATCCATAAGTGTGTTGATGAATCAGGCAGTAATCATGCCTCCGTCTACATTGATCGTTTGACCTGTGATGTAGGCGCTCATGTCGCTGGCCAAGAATACGCACAGATGAGCCACATCCTCCGGAGTTCCACCGCGTTTCAAAGGAATGGCGTCACGCCAACCTTGCACAGTATCTGCATCCAGTTTGGCCGTCATCTCGGTCTCAATGAATCCTGGAGCGATGGCATTGCATCGGATGTTTCGACTGCCAAGTTCGAGCGCAACAGACTTGGTCAAGCCCAAAATCCCAGCTTTAGAGGCGGCATAATTGGCTTGACCTGCATTGCCCTGCACGCCGACAACTGAACTGATGTTGACAATTGAGCCAGAACGGGCTTTGAGCATGGTGCGCATCGCGGCCTTGGTGAGGTTGAAACAGCTTTTCAAGTTCACACTGATGACGCGGTCCCATTGATCTTCCGTCATGCGCATCAAAAGGGTGTCGTCTGTGATGCCCGCGTTGTTGATGATGATGTCCACTGCTCCAAATGCTTCCAGCACTTTGCCCACGAGGCTCTCTGCATCGGTCATACTCGCGGCATCTGACTGGAACCCTCTGACAACACCACCCCCAGCGCTGAGTTCTTGTTCCAGAATTGATGCTGCTTCCGACGAGCTTCGATAGGTGAACGCAACGGTGGCGCCTTGATTGACGAATTCTTTCGCGATGGCTTTTCCGATGCCACGTGATGCTCCGGTCACGATGGCTACTTTTCCTTGAAGAAGCATGGATTTGGATGTAGACATTGATTCAATCGGTATTCAGATCGGTGAGGTACGTTTTCAATTGGATGGAAAGAGGTCTGCGGCTTCGGCAATCAGTTCAGCAATGTCCTTCACGTCAATTTGGCCCTCTCGCTCAGCATGCTTCACCCCGTCTGTCATCATCGTGTTGCAAAAGGGACATCCGGTGGCCACAACATTGGGCTTGACTTGGAGGACGTCATCGGTGCGTTTGTGGTTGACCTCTCGGTTTCCTTTTTCAGCTTCCTTGAACATTTGTGCACCCCCAGCACCGCAGCACAGGCCGTTTTGTTTGCACCTTTTCATTTCAACAAGCTCGGCGTCAAGGGAGGATAGGACATCCCGTGGCGCAGCGTATTCGCCATTCCCTCTTCCGAGATAACACGGGTCGTGAAAGGTGATGCGGCGACCCTTAAAAGGATTGCCATCTGCGACCTTGAGCCGACCTTGACCAATGAGATCGCGAATGAATTGTGTGTGGTGCATCACCTCGTAGGTTCCGCCAAGCTCTGGATATTCATTCTTAATCACGTTAAAGCAGTGGGGGCACCCGGTGACAATGCGTTGGACTTCGTAACCATTCAAGACTGCAATGTTTTGCGCTGCTTGCATTTGGAACAAGAACTCATTTCCTGCGCGCTTGGCTGGATCACCTGTGCAACTTTCTTCTGCTCCAAGTACTGCAAAGGGCACCTCGCAGTGGTGGAGAATGCGAGCAATGGCCTTGGTAATGCGTTTGGCTCGATCATCAAAGCTCCCCGCGCAACCCACCCAGAACAAGACCTCTGGGGCCTTGCCTTGGGCGATCATGTCTGCCAGCGTAGGAACTTGGAACGTGCTCATAATTCAGGATTCTTGGATCCAATCTCCACGACTCGCCGCGGGGAATGCCCACGGCGCACCGTTGTTTTCAATGTTGTTGAACATGGAGGTGATGGACTCGGGCGATTTGCTGTCCTCCATGATGAGACTTCGACGCATGTCGAGTACGATGCCCATGGGTGAGATGTTGACCGGACAAGCCTGCACACAAGCTTGGCAAGAAGTACAGGCCCAAAGCTCCTCCTCCGAGATGTAGCTTCCGAGCAGGGCTTTGCCATCGCCATTCCAGGTGCCGCCGCTTGCGTCGCGCTGCTTGCCAATCTCTTCAATGCGATCGCGGAGGTCCATCATGATTTTCCGGGGTGAAAGGAGCTTCCCAGTTTGGTTGGCAGGGCATTCGCTGGTGCAACGACCACACTCCGTGCAAGTGTAGGCCTCCATGAGTTGTTTCCAGCTTAAATCTGTCGCGTCTTTGGCTCCGAACTTTGCCGGAACGGCATCTGCTTCGGGGGCGGGTGCAGCATAGGGATCGGCGTTGGGATCCATCATCAAATCAACCTCTTTCTTCACAGCCGCCATGTTGTCCATGGCCCCTTGTTGTGTCAAATCACTGTAATAGGTATTGGGGAACGCCAGCAAAATGTGAAAATGTTTGGAGTAGGTGACGTAAACGAGGAAAGAGAGGATTCCCAAAATGTGAAACCACCACATTCCACGCTCAACCGCAACCACTCCCGCATCTGTCAATCCCTCGTATAAAGGCACGAGAAATTGACTCACAGGAAACGATCCCGCCACGATGTAATGGTCGATTCCTCGACCTTGAGCGATGACGTCCGCGGCATTCATGCTCAAGAATGCAAACATCAGGAAGACTTCTGCAACCAAGATGAGATTGGCGTCAAGGGTGGGCCAGCCCCCCATTTCCTGAGATCTGAATCGCGCAATAGCCATGCCGTTGCGTCGGACAAAAAACACAACACACGCAAGCAGGACGAGTGCTGCCAACACCTCAAACGTCGCAATGAGAAAGTCGTAAAGCCCCCCCAAGCCTGCAAAAGCTCGATGAGTTCCAAACAGACCGTCAATCAAAATCTCGAGCAGTTCGATGTTGATCACCACAAATCCCACGTAGATGAGGATGTGCATGATGCCTGCCACAGGTCTCGCGACCATTTTGCCTTGCCCCAAGGCGACCCGGGCCATCACTTTCCATCTATCAATCGGTCGGTCAAAACGATCGACGCGTTGACCCATCAAAATGTTTTTTCGAATGAAGCGAATTCGGCGCGCAAAAAGAGTTGCACCGGCGACCACACATGCTGCGAAAATGAGTTGCGCAATCATGGACGTCAGTCGTTGGAAGTTTTGCTGTCCTCTTGATTTTCAAGTTCGTCAGCGATGAGATTCCGCAAGCGCACCAAGTCTTTCTTCGAAAACTCGGATTTCTGCTTTCGTCCAATGAGATTGACTTGGACGTATTTCCATGGGTGCAGTTGAAGGTCGTCAAGCAGGAGTTGCAGTTCCACATTTGTGGCCAACAAACCTTCGTGCAGGCTGTCACTTTGGATAAGTTTGCCCAATGAGCCCTCACCAGATGCGATTTGGCTTGTAATCTGGCTGACGTCATCCAACGCCTGGTTGGCTCGAGCCATGGTCTCGGCGAATTCAATTCGAGACAAAGAGTCGCTCAGGGTGGAAAAATTTGAGATCACGTTTGTCAAGTCCCCGCTGCTGGAATTAAGCATGGAAGTCAACGACCTTACGTTGGACATCACGCGTTTGAAGTTGTTTCGGTTTTCAGCCACAAGGCTGTCTAAGTTGGCAGCAGTGGACTCCAGAGACTCGACAGTTCGTTCAACGCTCTCCAGAGAGGCCGGCAGCTGCCGGGTCGCCTCACTGCTGAAGATGCTTTCGATGTCTAAGATGACTTTTTCAACTGATTTGATGAGGTCGGTGGTTTTGCGCTGCAGTGGCTCGATTTGTTTGGCCACTTGCGCGGCGATGTCGTCTTCAACGTTGTCGAGCAGGGTATCCCCAGGCACGGCGGAGACAGGAGAGTCACCACGGTCGATTCGAATGGCCTTGGTTCCAAACAGGTCCGAGCTGTGAATCATGGCGACAGAGTTGACTGGAAAAGCGAGCTTGGTATGTTCGATTGCGAATGTCACAAGGAGTTCCCCTTGACCACCCTCGACAAATTCAATGCCTCTTACCTGTCCAACTTGATATCCATTGATGAGTACGGGGTTGCTCACCGCCAATCCAGCAACGTCCTCGTACACGGCGTAGTAGGTGCTGCTGCTGACGAATGGATTGAAGCCCTTGAGGTAGTTGACACCCATTACGAGCAGAACGATGCCCGCGACTACGAGCACTCCAATTTTAAATTCTGAACGAAGTAAGTTCACTGCATTGGGAGGTTAAGTATGCTTCGGGCTCGGGACAAAGGGATTTGAGTGTCTCCTTTGAACGCCACCACAAATGCACCTTCAAAACCTTCGGCCCTCAGGGCCAATTTGGCCTGATGAGCGAGGTCTGGGGTCTCGTGGCGACCTGTCACATACTTGTACAATCCATGACTAATGTAAGGTTTGGCCTCCGAGTGCCCGCGTAAATCAGGACAATCTGGTGACAGGGCGGATTCAGAAGTCAGGATTTGCACTCCAAACCAGACGTCTATGGCTTTTGGCATGGAGGTCGTTTCTTCTTCTTCACTCTCGACACTTTTGGCATCAGCGTGAAGTATTGATGCAGTATTCTCTTTTGCACGCGCTGAACGTGACGTGAGGTAGGTATCTCGAAAGGCACGATATATCGCAGAGGCCATGTAGGATTTCCCTTGATTGGATTGCAGGAAATCTTCTTCTTCAGGATTGGTCAGAAACCCGAGCTCCACCAAAGTACTTGGCATGGTGGTGTAAGAGATGACATAGAATCCCGCCTGTTTTACACCCCGGTCGCGTCGGCCAACTCGATTTTTAAATTGCTCTTGAATGGCCGCTCCGAGCGTCAGACTGGCGTCGAGATTGACATTTTGTCTCAGGGAAAGGGCGATGTAGGTGTCGGGATCGTTGGGGTCAAAACCGTCGTAATTGTTTTCATACCCCTCTTCCTTGAACATGGACGCATTTTCTCTCATGGCCACACGCAAGCTCTCGTCGGTTTTGTGCATTCCCATAACGTAGGTGCTCGAACCTCTTGCTCCTGAATTGTCAAAGGCATCGCAGTGAATGGAGACGAACAAATCAGCCTGAGCGTCGTTGGCGATGCGAACACGGTCGCGAAGTGCAGGAAAACTGTCGTCTTTTCGGGTATAGATGACCTTGACTTCAGGTAAATTTTCCTCGATGTAGGCCCCAAGCTGGAGGGTGACATCGAGCGTGATGTCCTTTTCTGAGGTACTGTACCTGCCGGTGCCAAGATTGCCAGGATCCTTTCCACCGTGGCCTGCATCGAGAACAACAACAAGTATTGGCGGGGCAGGGGCAAAAGCTGCGCAAGCTGTCACAAGGGCAACACACGCCGCGATGACGCGTTGTTTGGCTACTTTTGGACGCTGCTTCATGCCGGTGATCAAACATACCGTATACCCCTGTGGACGCGCGATGCGGGCAGGTTCTATTATCCTTTTTTGGATGTTGATAAGCCCAGCAATTTGGGCTCAAACAGCCGCATCCGATTCGGTGCAAACGGGGATTTCAGAAGAACCTCGCGAAGTGGTGGAATACGATGCAGAGGACATTTACTTTGCGGTGGACAGCGGCCTCGCGTATCTCACGGGAGATGCCAAAGTGGTCAGCGGAACGATGACGCTGGCCGCCCATCGCATTGTGCTTGACGTCAATGCGGGGGAAGTTTGTGCCTTCGGAAAACGAGACAGCACGGGAGCTTGGGTTGGTAGGCCTCAATTCAAGGACGGCACTCAGACATTCAGTCAAGACGAGGTGTGTTACAACTTCGAAACAGGCAAGGGGCTCAGTCGTCACGCCGTGACCACCGAGCAAGAGATTGTGTTTCATGCTGAACGGGCCAAACGGCAACCCGACGAAACTGTTCATGTGCGGGACGGCAAGTTCACCACGTGCGATGCGGACAATCCACATTTTCATTTTCATTTGACCAAGGCCATCATGGTGCCCAATGAGAAAGTGGTCAGTGGTCCGCTGTATTTGAAGTTTCGCAAAATACCGACGCCTTTGGCTCTGCCATTTGGTTGGTTTCCTTTGCAGCGTGAAAAGCAAAACCAGGGGATTCTTTTGCCCGGTTACGGGGATGGTGGAAATCTCGGCTTCTTCTTGAAGGATTTGGGTTATTACATGCCCATCGGAGACCACTGGGATGCCAAATTGTTGACAGACATCTACACGGGAGGGAGTTGGGCAGCTCGGGTAACGTCCAACTACAATTACAGATACAAAAGTGCCGGGTCGTTTAGCCTGAGCTATCAAAGGCAACGTGAAGGATTTGCGGGTACACCAGGGTTTGGTTTGTCCAGCAACTTTTTTGTGCGTTGGAGCCACAGCCAAGATCCGCGGGCCCGACCCAACTCGCGATTCAATGCCTCGTTAAATTTTGGCTCGTCGGGAAATTTTCAGCAAAACCTGAACAGTTCACAAGAAGAGTATCTGTCCAATACATTTCAATCGAGCATGCAATGGACAGCCAAGGTGCCACGAAGTCCATTTTCAACCAACATCAGTGCCCGTCACAATCAGAACTCATTGACGGGGAATGTGACGCTCACCGTGCCTTCAATTTCTCTGAACATGCAGAGAACCAGTTTGTCGAAACTCGTCGGTCTTGAGGCAGGGCGATTTGAATTGTTGGATGGTTTGGCAGTCACCTACAGCACCCAAATGGAAAACACCATCCAGGGCGTTGACAGTGCATTTGGCGCACAGGATTGGTCGAGTTTAAATATTCGTAATGGACTGAAACACAATATTAAAATAACTTCCAGCTCGAGTGTTGGTTTTGTTTCGATTTCCCCGACATTTAGCTACAATCAATTTGATTCTTTCCAATCACTCGATGTATCTGAAGTGCAAGTCACAGAGGATTCCACGGCGTTTGTGACAGACACCCTTCGCGGCTTTCAATCGGCGAGCGATTGGCGGGTGGGAGTGACAGCAAGCACTCGTTTTTATGGTACGTTCAATGTGCCTGGGGAGAGAAAAATGAAAGCCATCCGTCATGTTTTGGCTCCGAGTCTTGGACTGAGCTACAATCCGGAGCGCACGCGTGAGCAAAGCCTGAACTCAACCGCGGGAGATGTTGAATGGAACCCCTACGCCTTGGGGCGATATGTCCCGAACAACTTACGCGAGGCTGGTGCCTTGAATTTCTCATTGAGTCAAAACATTGAAGCCAAGGTGGCTGATCCTGAAACTGGCGAGTTGAGAAAAATCAAAATATTGGATAACCTCAGTACGTCTGGCAATTTCAATTTTGTTGCAGACTCGTTGCGGCTGTCAGACTTTCAAACCCGTGCCTTCACGAGCCTTTTCAATCGAGTCAACGTCAACGTGAATGCCACCCATACTGCCTACGCACGCGACTCTTTGACGGGGCAAGTCATTGACACTTATTTGGCTTCTCGAGGTGAAGGGTTGGTCAGATTGAAACGCATTACGGGAGCCGTTGGAACCAGCTTCAATTCATCGCAAGAAAATGCGACCCCTTGGAATGCGCGTTTGGACTACAACTTGAATCTCACGCGTAAATGGGCCTCAGAGTTGCAAAGGGACACCAGTGTAATTACTCATGCACTCAGTGCAAGAGGCAGCGTCAACGTGTTGAAGCGCTACAAGGTTGACGTCACAACTGGATACGATTTGGCTCGACGAGAGTTTACTCCGACAAATCTGAATTTCTACATCGATTTGCATTGTTGGGAGTTGTCGTTCAACTGGATTCCATTCGGATTTAGACAGAGTTTTTCTCTCCGACTTAATGTGAAGTCTGCGCTCTTACGCGATTTGAAATTGGAGGCGAGAGGCTCGGGTGGTCAATTGCTGTTTTAGACCAATTTCTCAACAAAGAGGATGCGGTCACGATCGCGCATACCAGCGGTACAGCATCACGCCGAGACAAATCAAAAAAGCGAAGAAACTGATTTTGTTGATGCCGTGCATCATGCGAAGATTCACACCTGCTTCACTGTCTCGTTTGAACAAATTCAGTGGATTTAAATAGTGTAAGAACTTCTTGATAAACATGGTTTTAGTGTTGTTTGGTTAATTCTTTTGAGCAATCATGGAGATTTCGATACGAGCGCCTTTTGGCAGACCCATTACGGCCACGGCCTCGCGTGCGGGAAAAGGCATGGGCATGGCCTCTCGATAGGCAACATCCATTTCTGCGTAATCGTCCATGGTGGTCAAAAAAACAGATGCTTTGACGACGTTGTTCAAGTCAAGACCCGCGGCCTGAAGAATGGCTTGGGCATTGGCAATGCAACGCTTGGTAGCTGCTTTCATGTCGTTTGATATCAGGTCGCCTGTTGCGGGATCGAGAGGGATTTGACCGCTGACAAAAACCAAATGGCCAGAATCAACAGCTTGGCTGTATGCAGCGACAGGTTGTGCCGCGTCTGAGGTGTCTATGCGTGAGGACATGGAAGTATGTTTGTGCAATCGTTCAAATTTACGTCTGATGCGCATCACCCTTTTCGACAACCACGATTCCTTCACATGGAACCTCGCCCATGATTTGGAGCGCCATGGCTGGGTGGTTCATGTGGTTCAGGAAGGAATGTGGTGTGAAGACAATTGGAATCAAACCGATGCATTGGTTCTTTCTCCCGGGCCAGGTCTGCCCCACGAGCACGACCAGCTGATGGACGTCACTGCCGAAGCCTTGCGAAAGGGCGTTCCGATTCTTGGAGTTTGTCTCGGTATGCAGGCTTTGGCAGTGCATGTCGGAGCGAGACTCTTGAATCTCGATGCTCCTTTGCACGGAAGAAGTTCGAGGATTGAGGTGGTTCCGGAGGCATCTCAACGCGGTCCTTTGGGTGGCATGTGGGAAGAAATCGGAGGGTTCATGGAGGTTGGGCACTATCACAGTTGGGTGGTGGAGGAGAGTACATTGCCAGAGGGGTGGCACGTGAACGCCCGCAGCAGTCTGGGTTTACCAATGGCAATGGGCCATGAATCCCTTCCTGTTGCGGGCGTCCAGTTTCATCCGGAATCGGTGCTCACGCCCCAAGGACGAGAACTCTTACGCGGATGGGGCGAGGCAGCTCAGCGTTGCTTGGCCATCTCAGCCTCAAATGTCTCTTTGAACTTCTCGTAATTGTATTCTGCGCGGATGCGCTCATCTTGAGACAGGCGTTCGTTGTATTTGCCGACCAAATCAGTGGCTGAAAGCTCTACGGCCATGTAGCTGACGTAATTGCCGTCGGTTTTCTGGGTCAAACGCTCGCATGCCGTAATCGCACCGGATAGAAGTTGATCCACAACCGTCCTTGCCATGTCGTTGAAGGTTTCCGTGACCTCTTCAACATTGTTGAATTTTGAGCTGTTGACGTAGTTGTCTGTCACGATTTCGATGGTGGCATTGATTGAACGCGCCAGTTTCGCTTCGGCGTTGGATCGAGCCATCTTTTTCGCGGTTTCTCTGCTCATGCTTTGACCTGTTGCCGAGGCGCGGAAGTGGCTCTTGTCGCTTCTGTATTCCTCGCCCGCGCAGTATTCGAGGATTTCAATTTCACCAGACTGCTTGGGGGTCATGCTTTTGTCGCTGCAGCCTGACATGATTGCAACTGCCAACATCAAGGCCACAGGAAGAGTATTGCTAAAGTTCATTGCGGTTGGGTTTGTTTGTGAATGTAAGGGTTTTCAAAAATGATGTTCAGAAACCGTGCCAAAGGCGAATTAAGGATGGAACAAATTTGGAGGCGATTTCGTCGGAAGCTTTGGTGTAGGCTGCATCGGTTGCCCTCGGCAGGTCACGTTGAATGCCTTTGATTCGAGTCAGTGTTTGAGTAAAAATCTCTTCGCCTGCGCGATTTGTAACTGTTCCGACGACATCCGTGTAGACCGTGATGAATCCTTCACCGCTCCCACCCGGACGAGCATCGGCCTCCACAGTCAAGACCATGTCAGCCTCAACATCTGGCGGCAACAAGATGACATTTGTCGTTTGCAGGGCCTGCCGGATGGCAGGGGCAAGCATGGCTTGGTCGCGCTTCTTGCCAAAAGCTCGTTCTTCAACGCGCAAGGACAGCGCAATGGGGTTTAAGGTGACTTCGACTCGAAGGGGAGCGCTCTGAAGACTTCCAACGGCTTGCCGGAACGGATGAGCCAATGGAAGACCCTGCACAAACGCGCTGGGTTCAATGCGGATGTCGAGCGCAGTACCACGCTTGCCAGGCTCAAATTTTTCTAGGATAATCATTGCTTCTCCTCGGGCATTGGTGATGGCTTCTCCGCGAGTTGGCAATTCTCCTCGTTCATAGCTGTAAGACAAGGTTACATTGGGGGCAGGTTTCCCATCGAGGAGAGCCAACACAACTGCGGTTCCTCGAAAGGCGTCACTTGCGTGCAACGTCAAGGAGGAATCTGTGGTTGTCAAATCAAGTCCTGCAACACAATCGTCCAACATGCCGAGCAGTTCCTGGGGCACCGAAGTTTCGATGCCGTCTGCCGCCACGTGAGTCAGAGGCTTGTCCAAGAATGGACGCAGCACATCCAATCCCCTCAGTGCAGCATTGACAACCTGTTGGACCTTTGCTTCAGTACGCGCGGCCTTGGCTGTTTTCAGGTGTTCCATGGACAGGGAAAGTGCAGCTTGTCGCTTGGTTTCTTGAATGCGGGCATGCTCTGCCTTACTCAATTGATAATACACCATCACTTCTGTGTCGGTGGCGTAAGTGTCGACCAAAGTGAAACCTTCCAAATCTTCGTTGGTGGTGCTTTCTGAAGTGAATTTGAATGATTCAGAAAGCCAGTCGTTGACTTGAATAGTCTGCGTTGTTGATGAGGATTGAACTTGAACACGAATTTCACGAGCCAGGTTATCCAATGCATTTTGCTTCGCGACAGCATCCGCGTCGATAGGGTGAGCCAACTTGGAGGCTGACCCGATACCGACATAGTATCCAGGCTTGACTGGGGATTCGATGGTCCAAATTGGTGCGGCATCCACTGCATTTTTGGCGCCGGAGCAACCGCAGACGATGGTCAACGAGCAAGCAGCGATGCCGAGGATGAAATCACGCATCAATTCAAGGGACAAGGGTGAGCAGTTCCTGTTCAATCGAACTCTGGATTTGGGACGCCAAATCGAGCCCCGCATCCACAGTCAAGGCCTCCGCGCTGCGAATGGCTTGTCGCGATGACAACAGTCGGTCGCGTTTTTTGCGCCCAGTCAAATCAGGGCCATTTCCAAATTGTTTCGCCAAGTAGAACTTGGCTTGATTGCCTCCGTATGTAATGTAGCGGATGTTGTCGGAAGCATGACTGGAAATCGTATTCGATGAAATCACCTCTCCCGTGGTGGTCGAAATGAATTTAAATGTGCAAGTCATGTCCACGGATGCTTCCTGGGTGAACTCTCGGTATTGGACTTGCCTATACTTGGTTTCGAAGTACTTCTTGCCCTTTTCATTTACACGCTCCACTTTGAACTGTTCGTAGCCCGTTTGGTAACTCGATGTCATGCCTGTCTGACGGTGGTCGCAGGTTGTGATGGTCGCTTTGAGCAAGGCCTTGGCGCCAAGCATGTTTCCGATTTCAACATCCCCGCCGGACGTAAGTCCATTCATGCCTAGGGTTTGTTCCTGAAGAATCAAAGCAAGACTTTCGCGATCGACAACTTTCAAAAAGGGATCTTTTGAATTCATGAGGGCTTGTTCGACCATCGATTGAATTTTGATCTCCAAGTTGAGTTGGCTTGAACCGTTTTTGAAGTCCACAAGCGCCACGGTGTATTGTCCCGCTTCAAGAATATCGCTGAGACGTTGGGCGGCATCCTTGTAATCGGAATCGGTACTGACCAACTCATCGAAGGCGGCATGCGCCTCACGGAAACGCTCGCGCTCCTGAGCATGCACACCAATGCGGAACCGTGGCTCGCAGAAGGCAACATTACGGCGTTCAGGTGCGTCTTGATAGTTGGGATTCAAAAGCAGGATGGCATCAAATTCCTTCAGCGCCTCGTCAAACATTTCCTTCTCGAGTAGGATGTTGGCTTCTCGGTACGATTCGTCAAGATGGGCATTTTTGACCATGTCGTATGTGACGCGCTTGGCTTCTGGGAATGCCAAGTCCACGCCAACCCCCTCGAGCTTTTCATCCCATGCTTCCGCATCATGCCAGGCCTCCAAAGCAGATTCACGAAGGTTGTAGGCCACGGATTCGTCAAATGTGGCGATGTGTTTCCCCAGAACAATCTGTCCAGTGCGCTTCAAGCCAGCCAAAGCGTCGGGATTTGTGGGTTTTTTGACCACAGCCGTATAGTACAAGTCAGCAGCCTGATCCGAAAAACCGGCTTTTTCCATTTTGGCGCCTCGCTTGACAAAAGCTTTTGAACCATTGCAAGCTTGCAGGGAAGCCAAAATCAAAATGGTGAACAGAATCAGAGTAGGTGGGCGGAAGGTGGGGATCCTGAAAAGTTTCATGACAAGGCAAAGGAAGAGCTCCGAAGGTAGGGATTATAGTAAGGAAGCAAGGTTCGTGCCAACCCCTGTCGCACTACCTTGCGAACATGTCAGAAAAAAAGGTGATTTTGGTCCTCGGTGCAGGGCGGAGCAGCTCATCATTGATTTCACATTTGCTGGTTCAGGCGGAACAAGAGAGTTGGGAAATTCATGTGGGTGACTTGAATTTAGAGGCGGCTCAATCTAAAATAGGAGACCATCACCATGGCACCGCTTTTCAATTGGCTGCTGATGATGTTGACGACCGTAACGCGCGTATCAGACGCGCCGACCTTGTGATTAGCATGTTGCCGGCATTCATGCACGTTGAAGTGGCCAAGGTGGCGATTGCTTCTCGGGTGAATGTCATCACCCCCAGCTACGTATCTCCTGGGATGCAGGCCTTAGATGGCGAAGCTCAGAAAGCAGGTGTCCTGGTGCTCAATGAATTGGGGCTCGACCCTGGCATCGATCACATGAGTGCAATGAAAGTCATCGATGAAATTCGCGCCATGGGCGGGCGTATTCTTGGATTTCAGTCCTATTGCGGGGGCTTGGTCGCACCAGATTCAGACGACAATCCGTGGCATTATAAACTCAGCTGGAATCCTAGGAATGTTGTCCTTGCCGGCCAAGGTGGAACGGCGACTTTTCTAGATCAAGGACGTGTCCGTGTGATTCCGCCTCACCGTACGTTTCAATCTTTGACCTCCATTGAGGTAAATGGCCGTTCTTACGATGGTTACCCCAACCGTGATTCCCTGGGATACCGTGAATTGTACGGATTGGATGATGCGGAAACGCTGGTGCGCGGCACCTTAAGAAGTTCAGGATTCAGTCAGTCTTGGGATATCTTGGTTCAATTGGGGATGGTGCGTGACGATGCCATTTTAACATGGCCCAAAGGGATATCTTGGTCGGATTGGACACGTTCATTTTTGCCAGCATCTGCAGAAAAAGGTCAATCTGTCAGAGATGCTGTGAAGCACGTCACTGGAGCGACAGACGACGCGCTTGAAAGGTTGGGTTGGCTGGGATTGTTTGATGCGACCACAGGGCCCGCAGATGCGACAGGAACCCCCGCACAAATGGTTGAATCCCTCATCACGGTCAAGTGGGTTTTAAGCCCGGAGGACCGGGACATGATTGTGATGTGGCACCGCTTCGATTATGAAATAAATGGCGTGCAAAAAGCACGAACAAGCAGTTTGACATTGGAGGGAAAGGATAGCACTTTCACTGCCATGAGCGACACAGTAGGCTTGCCCATGGCACTGGCAGTGAAGCCCTTGTTGAATGGAGAGTTTGGCAAAACAGGGGTGGATGTACCCATGTCGAAAGTATATTATGAACCACTTCTCAGGGGACTGGCTGACTTGGGGATTCGTTTCGTCGAAACAGAGGTCGAAGTATGACCTAAGGATGGTGTTGACTTTGATGGAACAAGTCGCAGCGTCCTATGGATTTGCCCTTGGGTCTACGTTTCAAATCATGGAGTTATGAAAAAACTTGGTGAAATGAACGAATCACTTCTTGAACAGGTTGCGATGAGGTAAGGTATTTTTGAGTCCAATGCGAAGCTTCGACATTCCAGAATTTTATCGCAGCCCGATCATTTCGAGGGTCAAGGCCAAACGAAAGGCTTTGGATCCGAGAAAACAGGACTTCAGGCCGACGGAGCTCCGTTTTCCCAATGTTCACATTCGATTGGCGCGACATTTCGGATTTTGCTTTGGGGTGGAAAATGCCATTGAAATCAGTTATAAGGCAGTGGACGAGAATCCGGGTCGGCGCATTTTCCTGATGAGCCAAATGATTCACAATCCCGAAGTCAACGACGACTTGGAAAGCCGTGGTGTGAGGTTTCTGCACGATACGTTAGGAAAAGAACTCGTATCGCTCGATACACTGACAGAAAAAGACGTGGTCATCGTGCCGGCATTTGGAGCCACTGTGGAGCTGGCACGTCGGATGGAAGAGCTGGGCGTCGACGTTCACAAGTACAACACCACTTGCCCTTTTGTGGAGAAGGTTTGGAAGAGGTCGGCGCAATTGGGAGGCAAGGATTACACCGTGGTGATTCATGGCAAACCTACGCACGAGGAAACCCGGGCAACCTTCTCTCATGCTGCGGAGACAGGGCATGCCTTGGTTGTGAAAGACGACAAAGAGGCAGAGATTTTGGCACAGTGGATGGAATCAGACCGCCACGATGTAGACGCATTTTGGAAGAGCTTTCGTGGGCGGACGACATCGGACTTTGATCCAGAGCGAGACTTGCGAAGGGTAGGCGTCGTGAATCAAACCACCATGCTGGCGTCAGACACCCAAGCCATCGCCGACCGAATCAAGCAAGCAGTCGAGACCGACCCAGAAGGTGAATTTGCCAACACGCGCGACACATTATGCTACGCAACCAATGACAATCAAAGCGCCACTCAAGGTGCTTTGTCAGCCGGCGGGGCAGACATAGCCCTAGTTGTGGGTGGATACAACAGCAGCAACACGTCTCACTTGGTCGAACTGTGTGAAGAGCACATGCCTACTTTTTTCGTGCGAAACGAATTGGAATGGCAGGAAGATGGTGTGCATCATTTCAACATGCACTCAGGTCAAATGCAGGTGACTGAGAACCCTTTACCCGATTCAGGTAGGGACGAAGGGGTCCCCACAATTTTGATTACATCGGGTGCCTCTTGTCCGGACGCCAGCGTAGAAAGGGTGTTGCGCAAAGTTCTGGCTCATTATGGTGGCGGCGATGTGGAATCTGTGTTAACGGAATTTGAGCGAACGCAGACCTGACCACCCGTACCTTCGAACACATGAAAGCGCCCAAACTTCGCGGCCCTTTTCGGAACGTGCGCACCAAACCACGCACCTTCACCTTCAAGTCGCGGCACTTGCCTGATTCTCGCCCTGAGTGGGAAACTCGCAAACGCCGCGTAGAAGAGGAGGTGAATGGTGCGCCTGACTCTCCGCGTCCCATCAAGTTCAGTCATGGGGGACGGAATGCAAAGGGGCGTGCGGAGCGCCGCGCTGCCTCCATCCGAGCAAGTCGCATGGCGGCACTGCGTGCCGCAGGGGTGGCATTGGTGCTCGTGTATCTAACGTACCGTGCAATTCTTTGGGTTGATGCCCAAGACTACGGTCAGTTTCTAAACTTCATGCAGACCAACGGATGAGTCAGACCATTCAAATTCTGCCCGACCACGTCGCCAATCAGATTGCGGCAGGTGAAGTCATCCAAAGGCCAGCCTCTGTTGTCAAGGAGTTGATCGAAAATGCGGTAGACGCGGGTGCCAGTGCCATTCAGGTTCACGTTGTGGATGCTGGTCGAACATCCATTCAGGTGATGGACAACGGTTTGGGCATGAGCGCAGAGGATGCGCGCGTGTGTTTCGAACGTCACGCCACCTCCAAGCTGCAAACTGCTGCCGACTTATCGGCACTCGCGACCAAGGGATTTAGGGGAGAGGCACTGGCTTCCATCGCGGCCATTGCGCACGTCGAAGTGACGACCTGCCAAAAGGGTGCAGACGTTGGTACCCTGATTCGATGTTGCGGTTCAGAGGTGATTCTCGAAGAACCTCGCGCCCGGTCTATGGGCACGACGTTCCACGTGAAAAACTTGTTTTACAACGTCCCAGCGCGGCGTAATTTTCTCAAGTCTGACGCGGTTGAGATGCGTCACGTAGTCGATGAGTTCCAGCGTGTGGCATTCGCGCATCCGGACATTGCGTTTTCGTTGACTCATCAAGGAAACAGTCTATTTCAGCTCAAGCCGGGGACGCTTCGACAACGCATCGTAGGCATTTTGGGGCCAAAGCATGACGAACGATTGGTTCCAGTTCAGGAGGAGACGGATGTGGTGACCATTTCGGGATTTGTCGGCAAGCCGGATTCTGCCAGAAAAACCCGAGGCGAGCAATTCTTGTTTGTGAATGGTCGATTTGTAAAGCACGGTCTGCTTCATCGCGCTGTCCTACGGGCATATGAAGGGTTAATCAAAGAGGGGAATCATCCACTTTATGCTCTGTATCTCGCAGTCGATCCAGCTCGAATTGATGTGAACATCCATCCCACCAAGGTTGAAGTCAAATTTGAGGAGGAACAACCCATGATCGCGATTCTGAAATCGGCGGTGAAACGCGGTTTGGGTGCACACAATGTGGCTCCAACGATTGACTTCGATGCAGAGGTAGGTCTGAACATTCCCGACTTGAAGCCGGGAATGGAGGTGCACGAACCCGCGCTGACAATCAATCCCAATTACAATCCATTTGAGACAACGCTTTCAAAGCCCTCGAGCGCTGAAGAAAAATCACGTTCAAATTCAAGGCTGTCCAATTCTGCACTGAATCAAGCTCGCGGCGGATGGTCCAAGCCTGACGCTACTGGTTGGCGGGAATTGTATCAAGTGCTCGGTCCAGAGGATAAGATGCCAGTGAATGCGTCGTCTGCGCCCAACACCGACGAGATTTTGGTCTCGGAGAAATTGGATTCAGAGGGATTGGAGATTTTACAATGGCGCGGAAAGTACTTGTTTGTTCCCGTGAAACAGGGCGTTGCAGTGGTTCACATTCGCCGCGCTCAGATCCGGATATTGTTTGAGCGATACATGGGGCGTTTTCGAGCTGGGGAGGTCAAACCTGTTGTGTCTCAAAAGCTCCTGATTCCTGAGGACGTGACGTTGACTCGACCAGAAGTGATGGCCCTAGCTGATGCACGAGAATCTCTTTTGGAGATGGGGATGGACTTGTCGAAGGTCGATGACCAAACCATACAACTGCGCGCAGTACCAACAGACATGACTTCCTGCATTCGCGAGGCGCTCGACATTGTTTTAGAGACCTATCACGACGGTTTGTGGACGGATTTAGAAGCTCGTCAGGTACGATGGGCCAAGGCTTGGGCTCAACGCGCAGCTGTGAAAGGACATGCTTCTATGCCTTTGGAAGCGCGACGCCACTTGGTTTCCGACCTCTGGGCTTGTGATCATCCCAACGTGGATCCGGACGGCAAGACGATTTTGTCGATTTGGGCTGCAGAGGATCTTGAAAACCCGTTTTGCTGATGTTTCAAAGAATGTTTCAAAACACTCCTCAAGTCGTCAAAAATCTCATCATCCTCAATGTGCTGATGTATGTGGGGTCGGGCTTCGTTGGTGATGCTGTGGCTGTGCCTTTGTTGGCTGGAACGTATCCCGGTTCTCCTTTCTTTCAGCCCTGGCAAATTGTCACTCACATGTTCATGCACGGCGATTTGGGTCACATTTTCTTTAACATGTTTGCCCTTTTCATGTTTGGCTCTCAGCTCGAGAGGGTGTGGGGCCCTCAGCGCTTTTTGACGTACTACATGATTTGTGGACTCGGTGCCTTTGCCCTGCATGAGTTGGTGGTGGGACTTCGATTTTACAATGAGCTTGGTACATTTTTTCCTGGGTCTGAGCAATTCATCTCTTCAAATGCGAGTCCCTTTCAGCGCGCACGTGTTTTGGAAATGGTGTATGGTCGTGTCGTGGGTGCGAGTGGAGCCGTGTTTGGATTGTTGCTGGCCTTTGGAATGCTCTTTCCCAATACCCAATTGATGTTGTTGTTTCCACCCATACCCATACGAGCCAAGTATTTTGTTTTGGGATACGGGGCAATTGAATTGATGTTGGCTTTCCAGAACAACGATGGAGACAATGTCGCGCACTTTGCCCACCTGGGTGGAATGATTTTTGGCTATTTCTTGCTTAAACGATGGCAGCGAGACCGCGGTCATTTCTTTTGAATCATGTTGGAAAATCTACAAGCGATGTGGCGTGACGGGGGCATGTTGACTCGACTTGTTTGGGTCAATGCTGCCGTGTTTTTGGTGTTGATGACCCTAGATGTAGTTGATACGATTGGAGGTGGGGTGATTTCGGCGGTTTTGCCTGCGGAGGGAGCCCGGACCTTGGCTACGTCGTGGCGTATTGATGTTCTTGCCCAAAGACCCTGGAGCGTGTTAACTCACATGTTTACACATCAAGGGGTGTGGCACGTGGCGGTGAACATGTTGCTGTTGTTTTGGATGGGAAGGGTGTATCACGGAGAAGTGGGGTCTCGTAGGCTGTTGAGTACATACTTGGCTGGAGGGTTGGCGGGATTTGCAGCTTATTTTTTCTTGACCAACGGATTCAAACCACTGCAGTCAGGCACCTACGCATTGGGTGCATCCGCGTCGGTGATGGCCATCTTTGTTGCCATCGCGACATTGGGCCCAAGCTTGAAGTTCAACTTGATTTTGTTCGGGCCCGTTTCTCTAAAACATCTCTTTTGGGGTTATGTGATTTTGGATTATTTCGGACTGAGTCGTGGGGTCAATGCTGGGGGGCACGTGGCCCACTTGGGCGGGGCAATTTTTGGTGTGGTACTCGTCATTCAGGAGCGAAAAGGCGTCAACCTCGTGGGCTGGCTGGAGTGGATTTTGGATGCCCTCACTTCGCGGTCGATGACCATTCCCAAGCGAAAGCGGAGCCGATTCAGGGCCTCGACCTCCAACCGTTGGAAAGCCGCGGAGCGCGAGTCATCTAGGGCGCCTATGTCGGATGACGAATTCAATGCATCGCGTGCCGAGCGCATTGACCGCCTCGACGCCATTTTAGATAAGATTTCAAAACATGGATACGACCACCTCTCGCCTGAGGAGAAGCGATTCTTGTTTGATCAAAGTCAGCGTTGATTGTGTTCAAATCTCGGGAGGTTCAACAACGGATGCGCACCAAAGTCGGCTTGGTGGATTCCGTGAGCATTTTTGCCTGGCTAGGTTTGGTTCTCTTGGTTTTGGGTGAATTGGGTGTGCGGGTGTCGCCGTCTTGGCTTCCATGGCTTTCACCCTTTGGCTTGACCTATGGCATAGGTTGGCTCTTGTTGGCGGGTGTTGCCGTCTGGAGGGTGATTTCGTTTCGCTGGATTCGAGCTGCTTTTCCCGTTCTGGTTTTGGTGGCTACCTGGCCGTCTTTCTTGCTCGTATTTTCATTCGGTCTTGGTGCGCAAGACATTCCCAAAGAGCAAGATGTGTGGGGTGTAATGTCCTTCAATGTGAGGCGCCTCGACGAGTTCAACTGGCTCGAGGGAGAAGCTACACGTCGTGAGTTGGCCTCTTGGTTGTCAAACAGAAAAGAATCGGTGTGGTGCTTGCAGGAATTTCCCAACAACGGAAAATCTGCTTTACAGGAGGTTGGATTTCTGTGGTCTTCACCTCCTAGAAGGTTGTTGCAGTGGCCTGATGGTTCGGGGCCATCGATGGTCACTTCCTTGACCGTCATGGATTGGGCGACATGGATGTTTCCGGAGGACGCTGGAAGTGGTCGTGTGCTTCAAGCAGATTTGAAAACCCCGTCAGGGGTCGTGAGGGTATTCAATGTTCATTTACAGAGTTTGTACTTCAGTCAAGCCGATTATGCTGCTGTAGAAGATGGACCAAGTCGCCAAGAAGGACTGAGGTTGCTTGCCTTGGTGACTCAAGCCTCTCAAGCCCGTGCCAAGCAATCACACATCTTGAAGGCCAAAATGGCTGAGAGCCCCTATCCGGTCGTGTTGGCAGGCGATTTCAACGATGTGCCCATGTCATATGCCTTACGTCAACTGAGAGATGCTCGTGTACGAGATGCATTCGCTGCGTCAACCCGGGGATTGGGAGGAACGCACATCGGGATGATTCCTGGCGTTCGAATCGATGGCGTCATGGTGGACACCACGTTGACGGTGCATAGACAAGAAACCCATGATGTACTCCTTAGCGATCACCGCCCAGTGACGGCCTGGGTGAGCTCAGGCGTGGATTTGAACTGAGGAGGAGTCGCGTTTGGAGAACGCCTCGAACAAGCTCACATTGACTCCAATGAGCAGCAGCCCGTAGAGGAGGTCATCGACGGGCATGGAAAACAATCTCCAGCCCGAGTTTTCTTCGTTGTTGTACCAAACGATGTGGTCGACAATGGATTCAGGGTTGTTGTGCAAAAAAGGATAAGACCAAAAGTCCAACCCGGTCAGCACGCCATTGCTAATCACAAATGGCAGGAGAAGCACGAAATAAGCGAACCAAAAATGGCCCATCCATGCTCTCCATCGAAGCAGTGTTCCAAACAGCCAAATGGTGCACAATGCGGCGGTCAGTCCGAGGTAATCCCTGTCGTAGAATCCCAAGGCAATGCCTAGGCACAACCCGGTCATTCCCAATGTAATCCCGCGATGTGCAAAGCCCAAAGGCGACTTTGGAATGTACTTTTTGAAACAGGCGTATGTGAAAACGCATGCGTAAGGAACAGTGATGAAAAACAACCATTCTTCGACAGGCAAATTCAACAAGTCAACGCCTGTGAGGT
>Ga0160422_10000680_pt1 | contig 20748 bp, 14 predicted proteins | sample Fk160mmetaG_FD_108192 | JGI IMG/M metagenome (GOLD analysis project Ga0160422, IMG submission 108192) | Marine microbial communities from the Central Pacific Ocean - Fk160115 60m metaG | ecosystem: Environmental > Aquatic > Marine > Oceanic > Photic zone | place: The Central Pacific Ocean... | reverse complement strand
ACGCTCTACAATATTATGCATTCCTAAAATTGCCGATTGAGGAGGATTAATAATCGGCGTAGATAACATTGAACCGAACACACCTCCATTCGTAATTGTAAATGTTCCACCAAGCATATCATCCATACTAATTTTGCCATCTCTAGCTTTAATTGCCAAACGCTTAATTTCAGATTCTATCCCAGCAAAATCTAACAGCTCTGCATTACGAACGACAGGAACCATAAGTCCTTTTGGAGAACTTACAGCAATAGATATATCAGCGTAATCATAATATACTATTTCTTTACCATCAATCATGGCATTAACATCTGGAAACAATTTTAATGCTCTAGTAACTGCTTTAGTAAAAAAAGACATAAAGCCTAAACCTACACCATGCTTCTCCTTAAATTCTTCTTTATAAGTCTTTCGAAGATCCATTATAGCTTTCATATCTACCTCATTAAAGGTAGTTAACATAGCTGTTTCGTTCTTTACGGCAACCAAACGCTCCGCAACTTTTCGCCGTAACACAGACATTTTTTTATGTTCTGAACCACGTGGACCAGGTCCTTTACCCATGGCTGTTTTCGCAAGTAAAACATCTTCCTTGGTAATGCGACCATCTTTACCTGAACCATGAGTAAGCTCTACACCTTTTTCAGCCATCATCTTTCGAGCTGCAGGAGAAGGAGATCCCGAAGCGTAAGAAGTAGTAGATGTATTTACAGGTTGAATATTTTTAGATGAAGATGACGTTTCTGGAGCATCTGTATTAGAAACTGATGGAGAAGCGGTTCCTTCAACGGAAGTATCAATTGTACAAGCAACATCACCTATAGCGACCGTTTCACCTTCTTGAACTTTAATTGAAATGGCACCACTTTTCTCTGCGGCTAATGTTAAAGTTGCCTTATCAGAATCTATTTCACAGATCTCTTGATCTTGCTCTACATAATCCCCATCAGCAACAAGCCAAGTAGCAATCTCTACTTCAGAGATCGATTCACCAGGTGACGGCACATTCATTTCTACAATCATAACTGTATATATTTTACCTTCTTATTTCCTTTATTACAATTCAAATACACCTTCAACAATATCTTTCTGACGTCTTGCAGAACGCTTAGCAGAGCCTGATGCAGGCGTTGCGCTAACACTTCGAGCGACGAGCTGAAGAGGTAATTCGCGCCAATGTCTAAGCACAAAACCCCAGGCACCCATATTTTCAGGCTCTTCCTGTGCCCATATATAACGCTTGGCATTTGTATATTTACTTACAACAGCCTCTAATTTCTTTTTAGGGAATGGATACAATTGTTCCAAACGCACTAAAGCGAATTCTTCAGCATTCCTTTTTTCTTTCTCTTCAAGTAACTCAAAGTAAAGTTTACCCGAACAAAAAACTAACTTTTTCACTTTTGTCACCTCAGCACACCCATCATCAATAACTTCTTGAAATCTTCCTTCTACTAGCTCCTCAACAGATGAGACACATTTGGGATGACGAAGTAAACTCTTAGGCGTCATTACAATAAGTGGTTTACGAAAATCGCGATGCAACTGACGCCGCAAAAGATGGAAAAAATTAGCCGGAGTAGTAGCATTAGCAACTTGCATGTTAAATTGTCCACACAATTGTAAATAGCGTTCTAAACGAGCACTAGAATGTTCTGCACCTTGACCTTCATAACCATGAGGTAACAACATTACTAAACCATTATATATTTGCCACTTATCTTCTGCTGCAGACAAATACTGATCAATAATAATTTGTGCTCCATTAGAAAAGTCGCCAAACTGTGCCTCCCAAATGGTTAAACCATCAGGAGATGCCATAGCATAACCATAATCAAAACCTAATACACCATATTCCGACAACAAAGAATTATACACTTCAAATTGTGCCTGCCCCTTACCAATAAAGTTTAAGGGATTCACACGTTCTTCTGTGTCAATATTTCTCAATACTGCATGGCGATGAGAAAAAGTCCCACGTTCAACATCTTGACCACTCATTCTTACTTCTTTACCCTCATCTAATATAGATCCGTAGGCAAGTAACTCTGCCATTCCCCAATCCAATCGATTGGACTCATTAAACATTTTCTCACGATCCTTTAACAAGCGTAATGCCTTTTTATAAAACTGATGTCCTTCAGGTGCAGTATACAAAGCACGTGCAATCTGTGTCAATTTTTCTCTAGTTATACCTGTTTCTGGAGAAGAATCAAAATCTGAGGCTTCTGCTTTTTTGATATGCGCCCACTCTTTTTCCATGAACCTCGTCATACTTGTAGTTTCTTCTTTTCGAGCCTCATCAAGATCCTGTTCAAGTAAATTTTTAAATTGCTTAGTCATTTCCTTGACAATGGAAGACTCTACTACACCTTGAGCCATAAGTTTTTGGTTGTAGATTTCACGAGGATTTGGATGCTTAGATATGGCCTGATATAATTGAGGCTGAGTAAAACGAGGTTCATCGCCCTCATTATGTCCATATCTTCGGTAACAAAGCAAATCAATAAAAACATCTTTCTTAAACTCCTGCCGATAAGCAGCTGCAAATTTCATTGCGTGAACAACAGCTTCAGCATCATCACCATTAATATGTAATACGGGACATAAAGTTGTTTTGGCTACATCTGTACAATAAGTACTCGATCGACCATCTAAGTAATTTGTAGTAAATCCAACCTGATTATTAATAACAATATGAATACTTCCTCCTGTTTTATATGCAGGAAGTTGTGCCATTTGTATAATTTCATAGACTAAACCTTGACCAGATACAGCAGCATCACCATGAATAATGATTGGTAAAAGCTTAGAGCTTTCACCACCATACTTGTGATTAATTTTAGCTCTAGAAATACCCTGCATCACAGAACCTACTGTTTCCAAATGAGATGGATTAGGAACCAAGCACATACTTACATCTTTACCTGAATCTGCTGTTACATCATAAGAATAGCCTAAGTGATATTTCACATCTCCATCAAACTCTTCATTTTCATATCCCTTACCCTCAAACTCTTTAAAAACAAGTTTATAAGGCTTTTTAAAAATATTAGCCAAAACACTGAGGCGCCCACGGTGTGCCATTCCAATGACAAACTCTTTTATATCCATAGTAGAACCATATTCTACTATAGCATCTAACGCAGGTATTAATGATTCTCCTCCTTCTAGGGAAAAACGTTTTTGACCTACATATTTAGTATGTAAGAAATTTTCAAAAGCGACTGCTTCGTTCAGTTTCTTTAATATTTGTTTTTTTTGATCAGGTGTAAAATTAGGTTGATTATCATTTTGGTGAATATAATTTTTAATCCAATTTCTTTCTTTTGGATCACGAATATACATATACTCAACACCTATAGATTGACAGTAAACTTTTTTTAAGTGACTGATTATATTTTTTAAAGAAACAGCTCCTATACCACATTGAGTACCAGCCTGAAAAACAGTATCAAGATCAGCATCAGACAAATCAAATTGACTTAAATCTAATTTGGGATTGTAATCTCTTCTCTGTCGAACTGGGTTTGTATTGGTAAATAAATGACCTCGTTGACGATATGCATCAATAAGATTTATAACCTTAAACTCTTTTTTAAATGAGTCTGGAAGTAGGGCTTGGAATTCATCTTCCGTAAAGGTCTCATTAGCAAAGTCATACCCTTGAAAAAAACTCCTCCAACTAGATTCAACGGAATCTGGTTCTTTGAGGTATTGTTGATAAATATCCTCGAAAAAAGCAGTGTTGGCAGCTCCTAAAAATGAATAATTGTCCATCGTTTTAATAAAACGCAATATATTGAAATCAAAAATAAAAAATTTATGACTCTAAGCACTTGTAAAAAGACTATTTTTAGTTCCTTCAAAATAGTTCCATATCAAAACTTTGATAAACTATAGAAAATTGCACATCAACCTTTGATGCTGAAGCAGTAGCTACTTGACTTTCAGAAACATCAATTTATACGAAGCATCAAATTTTCAATAAATTTGAACAACACATATTTTCTATCTTCATGTACGCTAACAGCATTTAAATAATCAATTGCGAGTGCATGATTTTCAGCCATAATTTCTAAGCACAATGCCTTAACACCAATAGCATCATATACTTTTAACACTTCTAAAATCTTCTTTTTAGGTTCAAAATCTTGATGAGAAAAATAATAATCCAGGACTTTTCGCTGATCTATATTTGCTTTTTCGTAAGCAGTTATATATAAACACGTTTTCTTATTACTTAGGATATCACCAGCTACTTGCTTCCCAAAATCTTTTTGGTCACCATAGACATCTAGAATATCATCCATTAATTGAAATGCAATACCAATATGAATACCAAAATGGTATAAATTTTCTTGATCTTTATCTGAAGCATTAGCTACTATAGAACCTATTTTCAATGAACAACCTAATAAAACTGCTGTTTTACAACGTATCATTTTCAGATATGATGACATAGACACATCTACTTGTGTTTCAAAATTCATATCGAGTTGCTGACCTTCACAAACTTCAATAGCTGTTTTATTAAACAACTCTATAATTTTATACAAAAACCTAGATTCTGTTTGAACAATTGATTGATATGCTTTAACAAACAGAACATCACCTGAAAGAATTGCCACATTGGAATTCCATTTTTCATGGACAGTTACCTTTCCTCTTCTAATAGGAGCTTCGTCCATAATATCATCATGCATTAAAGTGAAATTATGAAACAATTCTACTCCAAGTGCTTGTGGCATTACTTTGGTCAAATCTAACTGATACATATCTGCAGTCATCAAAACCAAAATAGGTCTAAGATGCTTTCCACCTATACTTAAAAGATAATTAATAGGATTATACAACTGAGACGGTTCAAGTGGTAAATCAAGATCCTTTATGGCACCACTGATAAGACCTTGTAATTCTTCAATTGATTTTAAGTTATTCATTAATTTCCATCAAATATTTACCATAACCACTTTTTATCAAGGGCTTTGCTATGATTCTCAAGTCTTCTAGATTAATAAATCCTGAACGGAAAGCACTCTCTTCTATACAACCCACTTTTAATCCTTGTCGCTCTTCAATGACTTGAACAAACTGACAAGCCTGCATTAAAGAAGAAAATGTACCTGTATCTAACCAAGCTGTCCCTTTATCTAATATTCCAACCTGAAGCTTACCTCTTCTTAAATACTCTTTATTCACATCAGTAATTTCGTACTCGCCTCGAGCCGAAGGTTGTATTGACTTAGCAATCGAAACCACATTATTATCGTAAAAATACAATCCCGGAACTGCATAGTTTGACTTAGGTTTACATGGCTTCTCTTCAATAGAAACTACTTTTTGATCTGAATCAAACTCTACAACACCATAGCGTTCTGGATCAGCAACATGGTATGCAAAAATAACACCTCCTTTAGGTTTGTGATAACTTTTTAACGTATTAGAAACCCCTACACCATAAAAAATATTATCTCCTAAAATTAGTGCAACATCATCATCTCCAATGAATGTTTCTCCAATTACAAAAGCTTGCGCTAATCCATTGGGAACTTCCTGCACCGCATATTCAAATCTACAACCTAATTGTGAGCCATCTCCAAGTAACTTTTTAAACGATGGTAAATCATGCGGGGTTGAGATAATTAAAATCTCCGATATTCCAGCTTGCAAAAGCGTAGATAAGGGATAATAAATCATTGGCTTATCATAAACAGGTATCAATTGCTTACTTACCGATAAAGTAAGAGGATGTAAACGTGTGCCAGATCCACCAGCCAAAATAATCCCTTTCATAATTACGACTCTTTTCGAATTTTTAATGCATCTAACTCTATATCTTCTTCCTCATCTAAAATATCAATCAATGGTTCTCTAAACGAACGTGTTGTAATCCTTCGTTCCAAAGTTAAAAGTAAGGAAGGTAACAATAACAGATTTGCCATCATCGCAAACAAAAGGGTCACCGAAACAAGTAGCCCTAAAGCAACAGTTCCACCAAAATCTGAAGCTATAAAGATAGAAAAACCAAAGAAGAGAACAATTGAAGTGTAAAACATACTGACTCCAGTTTCTTTTAAAGCATTCATAACAGCATGTTTGATATTCCAATGATTAGCTTTTAATTCTTGGCGGTACTTTGCCAAGAAATGAATGGTATCATCTATAGAAATCCCAAAAGCAATGCTAAAAACTAAAATAGTAGAAGGTTTAATAGAAATATTAAAATAACCCATCAAAGCTCCAGTTAAAACTAATGGAATTAGATTGGGTAGTAATGATACCACAACCATTCTAGAAGAAGAAAACATCCAAGCCATAAGAATCGCAATCAAGCTAATGGCCAGTATTAAACTACTAAAAAGATTCTTAACAAGATAGGTCGTACCTTCCAAAAATAAAATACTCGTTCCAGTAATTGATACATCATATTTTTCTGGATTGAATATAGAATCAATTTTAGGTTTTATAGAATCTCTGAGTACTCTCATTTGCTTAGTCCCAATATCTTTCATTCTTGCAGTTATACGTGCAATACTTTTTGTACTATCAATAAAACTATTAAAAATGTCGGTACTATCGCCCATTGTATTTTTAGCATATTTCAATATAAAATTCTTTTCTTGTGAGGATGGCAAACTATAATAATCAGGATTACCATTATAATATGCTTGTTTCGAAAACTTTGCTAAATCTGCAATAGAACTAGTATTGGAAATCTCTGGATATTGAGCTAAAACATTTTCTAACTTTTGAATTCTTTTCAAAGTAGACGATTTACTAACACCATTATTTTTACGGGTATTTACCATTACTTCAAAAGGCATAACTCCAGCAAAATTTTGTTCAAAAAAATCAAGATCTACAGAAATGGGATCATCCTTAGGTATATCGTCAACTATATTTCCTGTTGTTTCGATTTTAGAAATACCATAACAAGCAAAAACTAACAATAAAATAGTACTATAATATACGATATTTCTGTGATTTAGAACCACTTTTTCCATCCAGAGAGAAAGTTTATTCATCCAAGCTCTTTCTAAATGAGACAAATGGCGTTCTTTAGGAGTTGGTAAAAAACTATAAATGGAGGGAATAATGATAAGTGAAATAAAAAACACTAATAAAATATTTATAGATGCCACTATACCAAATTCGACTAACATTTGTGTTTGAGTAATAACAAAAGTTGCAAAACCTGCTGCAGTCGTAGCGTTAGTCATAAATGTTGCATTTCCCACCTTTTGAATCACTCGCGTCATTGCTTTTATCTTGTTTCCATGTAACTTAAATTCATGATGGTATTTATTGATTAGAAAAATACAATTTGGAATACCTATTACAATAATAAGTGGAGGAATCAATGCAGTCAAAATAGTAATTTTAAACCCTAAAAGCACAAGAGTTCCAATTGCCCAAACAACACCTATTCCAACAACAAGCATTGAATAAAACATTGCAGAAAATGAACGGAAAAACAAAAGCATAATAAATGCGGTAACCCCCATAGCTAAAATGATAAACATCTCAACCTCTGCCTTTGTTTTAACAGTACTTTTTGTTCTTATATAAGGTAAACCTGAATAATGAACATCAACACCAATTTGTTCGGCAAAAGGATTTACAACATCTTCTATAGATAATATCAAATCAATACGAGAAGCTTTATCTAAGAGTTGCTTATTAAGCGTTAAAGCCATTAAGTGCGTCTTATTATTATCGTTATAGAAGAGTTTTCTGTAAAAAGGAAGAGAAGCTAATTCTTTTGCAACCGCATCTACTTCTTCTTGTGTTTTATATCTCTGAGAAGTAACGGGCTTAAACTCAAAAGAATTTGAAGTCTCATTCTTCTTCATGTTTCGAGCTTGAAGTATGGAAACAACTTGCTCAACACCTTCAATTTTTTTTAACTGGCCATACAAATCATAAAATGCATTATAATTTTCAAGTTGGAATAGAGAATTACACTGAAATCCAACTACCATTACATTACCCTCTTGACCAAAATGACCTAAAAATTCTTGATATTCGATATAAATTGGGTCGTCCTCAGGCAATAAGGGCAAAAACTCGTAAGAGTACTGAACTTGCATTGCTTTATTTACCATAAAAATGGTGGTAAATAACAAAGAAATAAGTAAGAATAGTTTATACCGGAGGATGAATCGAGAAATATGCGCCCACATACAATTTTAATTCTATTAATTGTTTCATATAAAAAGCAAGTCTACGACTTGCTTTTTATTAAACTTTCATAATATCGTTTTCCTTATCTTTTAAAATGGACTCGACTTTTAAAATATATTTATCAGTGAGTTTTTGAACTGCATCTTCAGCATCCTTCACTGAATCTTCAGGAAGCCCATCTTTACCAAAATTTTTAACCTCATCATTAGCATCTTTCCTGGCACTTCTAATAGATACTCTACAATTCTCTGCCTCTGCTTTAGACCGTTTTACCAACTCAATACGTCTCTCTTCGGTTAAAGGCGGAATATTTATAATTAACATTTCACCATTATCCATTGGACTAAAACCTAAATTGGCATTAACTATAGCTTTATTTAATTCCATTAGCATTGCTTTTTCCCATGGCTGAACTGTTAAAGTACGTGCATCAGGCGTACCTATATTTGCCACCTGAGTTAAAGGTGTCATAGTACCATAATAATCAACCTTAACATTAGAAAGCATATAAGGGTTAGCTCTACCAGCACTTATTTTTAACAATTCAGATTCAAAATGACTAATAGACTTAGCCATATTTTCTTCTGCACTATCAAGACAAAATTGCACTTCTTCGTTCATTTTACTTATTTTTTCCTTAAAAATTAACTAAAGTCCCAACCTCTTCACCATTCACAACATTACATAAATTTCCAGGGGTATTCATATTAAATACCATAATTGGCAATTTATTTTCATTACATAACGTAAACGCAGTCATATCCATTACATTAAGACCTTTTTTATACACCTCATCAAAAGTAATTGTATCATATTTAGTAGCAGAAGTATCTTTTTCAGGATCTGCCGTATAAATTCCATCTACACGAGTACCTTTTAATATTACGTCTGCTTCAACTTCGATAGCTCTGAGCGTGGCAGCAGTATCTGTTGTAAAATAAGGATTACCTGTTCCGGCAGAAAATATAACAACTCTTCCTTTTTCAAGATGACGAACTGCACGACGGCGGATAAAAGGTTCTGCTATTTCATCCATCTTAATGGCAGACATTAAGCGTGTCTTTACATCAATATTTTCGAGTGAAGATTGTAAAGCTAAACCGTTAATTACTGTGGCAAGCATACCCATATAATCACCTTGAACACGGTCCATACCACTATTTGCAGCTTGAACTCCACGAAAGATGTTTCCACCGCCAATTACAATAGCCACTTGACAACCCATATTTACAACGGTTTGAATATCTTTTGCATATTCTGCTATTTTTTCAGGGGCAATACCATACTCTCCATCTCCCATTAAGGCTTCGCCGCTAAGCTTAAGAAGTATTCTTTTATATTTCATTTGGAATAAATTGTTTATCAAAGATAGATAAATCAGTGAAAGAAATAATGAACAAGTACAGAAGTTTTGAACACAAAAAAACCACTCATATATGAGTGGTTTTTAATTCTTTACTTAAAAAAAGTATTAACCTAATGCTACTCTTTTAAAATCAGTAACAGCTACATCTCCATATGAAGCAATATAGCTTGCAACATTTTGCTGTTCATCTTTAATATAGTCTTGATCTAAGAGACACATCTCTTGGTCAAGTGTGGTATTATCAGAAATGAAACGCGTTAACTTTCCAGGAACAATTTTATCCCAAATTTTTTCTGGTTTCCCTTCTGCTTGAAGCTGAGCTTCAATATCAGATTTTGCTTTTGCTATGACTTCATCTGTTAATTGAGACATTGAAATATATTGTGGTACATTTTTGAGTGTTTTACCCAATCTAGACAACTCGATATTTTCTTTTTCAATCACAGCAATTCTTGCTTCTGTTTCAGAAGCTACAAAAGCATCATCAAAATCTTTGTAAGACAATGTGGTTGCACCCATTGAAGCTACTTGCATTGATAAATCTTTAGCTAACACATCGGCATTATCAACAACTTTATTTAATCCTACTAAAACAGCAATTTTAGAACCGTGTGTGTAAGAACCAACAAAGCTAGCTTCAACTTTCTCAAAACCTTTGATCTCTATTTTCTCACCAATTACACCAGATTGCTCAGTTAATTTTTCAGCAACCGTCATTCCATCAAAATCAGCTGATAAAAAAGCATCTTTATTTGGTTGACCAAGTGCGATATTAGCAAAATCTGAAGCCAACGCCTTAAATGATTCGTTAATGGCAACAAAATCTGTTTCACAAGCTAAAACAATAGCAACACCAACAGTTTTGTCTGCATTAATTTTTGTTAGAGCAACACCTTCTGTTGCATCACGGTCGGCACGTTTAGCGGCAATTTTTTGACCTTTTTTACGAAGAACATCTACAGCTGCTTCAAAATCACCTTCGGCCTCTACAAGGGCCTTCTTACAATCCATCATTCCAGCACCTGTCTGCTTTCTTAACTTATTTACTTCTGCGGCAGTAATTTTCATAACTAGATTAATTCTTTAAAATTATTCAGCTTTTGTTTTCTTTTCTTTCTTAGACTTATCAGGTTCAGCTGTCTTTTCAGATTTAACATCTTCTTTCGCAGTTTCATCTTTCTTAGCAGCAGCTTGAACCTCTTTTTCCTTCTTACGCTCACTCAAACCTTCTTTAACGCTAGCAGTAATAACATTAATAATGGCTGTAATAGATTTGGATGCATCATCGTTAGCAGGAATTGGAAAATCTACTAAATCAGGGTCTGAGTTGGTATCTACAATAGCGAATGTAGGAATACCCAACTTCTTAGCTTCTAAAATTGCAATCGACTCACGCATCACATCAACAACAAACAAAGCTGCTGGTAAACGCGTCATGTCAGAAATTGAACCTAAATTTTTTTCAAGCTTAGCTCTCTGACGGTCAATTTGTAGGCGTTCTCTTTTAGAAAGAACCATAAAAGTTCCATCAGACTTCATTTTGTCAATAGCGGACATTTTCTTTACAGCTTTACGAATCGTAACAAAATTGGTCAACATCCCTCCTGGCCAACGCTCAGTTATGTATGGCATGTTTACATCATTTGCTGCATTTGAAACGATATCTTTTGCCTGTTTTTTAGTAGCAACATACATGATTTTTCTTCCCGAACGGGCGATCTTTTTCATAGCTTCTGAAGCTTCATTGAGCTTAACTGCTGTTTTATTAAGATCGATAATGTGGATCCCATTGCGTTCCATAAAAATATAAGGCGCCATGTTTGGATTCCATTTGCGCGTTAAGTGACCGAAATGGACACCTGCGTCTAAGAGTTCTTTAACTTCAATCATTTGAATTTTTGTTTACTTTCTTTTTACGTTTTTTCGCAATCGTTAAGTAATACCAAAGCAGTCTTAACAATTTAGATACTAAACCAATATTAACGTTTAGAGAACTGGAATTTCTTACGAGCTTTCTTTTGTCCTGGCTTCTTACGCTCTACCATTCTAGGATCACGAGTTAATAATCCTTCTGGCTTTAACGCTAAACGGTGATCAGGATTCAATTTCACCAAAGCACGAGAGATACCCAGACGAATTGCTTCTGCCTGACCAGTGGTACCGCCACCCTCTACGTTAACTTTAATATCATATTGACCCTCGACACCGGCCAAAGCTTGAGCTTGCTCAAGTTTGTATTGTAGCGTAGCTGTAGAGAAATAATCTTTAACGTCTCTACCATTTACTGTAATCGCACCTTTACCGTCTGAAAGGTAAACGCGAGCTACCGCTTTTTTTCTTCTACCGATTGTGTGAACAACTTCCATCTTATTTGATATCTTTTAAGTTGATTAATTTTGGCTTTTGAGCGTCCATTCCGTGAACATCGCCAACGAAGACACGTAAATTTCTGTTCAATGCAGCTCCTAATTTATTTTTAGGAAGCATACCATAAACAGCCTTAGTGACAAGACGTGTTGGATCCTTCTCAAAAACCTCTCTTGCTGTTGCGTTACGTTGACCTCCAGGATAACCTGTATGTCTTACGTATTCTTTAGCTTCCCATTTGTTACCAGTTAAAACAACTTTTTCCGCGTTAATCACAATCACGTTATCTCCACAATCTACGTGTGGTGTGTAACTTGGCTTGTGTTTACCACGAATCAAAAATGCAACCTTAGAAGCCATACGCCCCAACGACTGTCCTTCAGCATCCACCAATAACCATTCTTTTTGAACAGTTTGTGCGTTGGCTGAAACAGTTTTGTAGCTTAATGTATTCACCTTTTACTTATTTAGGTTAATTTATTTTACCTTAATATGGACATCACATGCCCATAAAAACGGACGGCAAAGTTAATTATTTTTTTCACAAATAACCATCTTGCCTTCATTATCTTTTTTCAAGCTTTAAAAGCCGCCCTTAAAAGCCCTAAATTAAAACCCTAATAATCTTGTATTAAATTCAGATAACACCGAGTTCTCGTCCCACTTTTGTAAAAGCTGAGATGGCTTTTTCAATATGAGCTGAACTGTGAGCAGCAGAGAGCTGAACACGAATACGAGCCAAACCTTTTGGGACCACAGGATAAAAGAATCCAATCACATAAATTCCTTCTTCGAGTAACCTGTTTGCAAAACGTTGCGACAACTCTGCATCGTATAACATGACTGGAACAATGGCGTGCTCACCAGGTCGTAAATCAAAACCAGCAGCTTCCATACCTGATCTAAATTGCTTGGCATTGGCTTCTAATTTATCTCTAAGTTCAGTTGAAGAAGACAGTAAATCAATTACCTTATTGGCAGCCCCCACAATAGAAGGGGCTAAAGAATTGGAAAACAAATAAGGGCGCGAACGCTGACGTAAAATATCTATAATTTCTTTTTTAGCAGAAGTAAATCCGCCCATGGCACCGCCTAATGCTTTCCCTAAAGTGCCAGTAATAATATCTACACGTCCCATCACATTGCAATACTCATGTGTACCTCTTCCTGTTTTTCCAACAAAACCTGTTGCATGACAATCGTCTACCATAACCATTGCATCATACTTCTCTGCCAAATCACAAATCTGATCAAGCTTAGCAATATATCCATCCATAGAGAAAACCCCATCTGTAACAATCATTCTATAGCGCGCAGACTGGGCTTCTTTAAGTTTGACTTCTAGATCTTGCATATCACTGTTTTTGTATCGATAGCGTTGTGCTTTACACAGGCGAACCCCATCAATAATAGAAGCATGATTAAGTTCATCAGAAATGATGGCATCTTCGGCGGTAAGCAAGGGCTCAAAAACACCACCATTGGCATCAAAAGCTGCTGCATATAGAATTGTGTCCTCCATCCCTAAAAAAGAAGACAATTTGACTTCTAAGGCCTTATGAATATCTTGAGTTCCACAAATAAATCGTACTGATGACATTCCGAAACCATGGGAATCGAGTACATCTTTTGAAGCCTGAATCATCTCAGGATGAGACGACAAACCCAAATAATTATTGGCACAAAAATTAACTACCTCTGAACCATCACTAACCTTTATTTCTCCACCTTGAGGGGTTACAATAATTCTTTCATTCTTATACAAGCCTGAAGACTTGATATCCTCTAATTGTTTTTTTAAATGTTCTTTGTAAGCTCCGTACATTTTAGATGTTTATATGTTATAAATATAATTCTATTAAATTCTAGAGATGCAAATATAAAAATAGTAGCACATTTAAAGTTTCCTTTTTTAAGTGAATAAAAAGCCAAAAAAAAAGCGCACAGTTGGGCGCTTTAAATTTGAATTAATAAAAATCTCTTTAGACCACACCTTGATCTAGCATGGCATCAGCTACTTTAACAAAGCCAGCAATATTAGCACCTTTTACATAGTTAGTATAACCATTACCGTCTGATCCATAAGCCACACAAGAAGTATGAATATCTACCATAATAGTGTGCAACTTGGCGTCTACTTCTTCACGGCTCCAATTATATCGTAAAGAGTTTTGCGACATCTCCAAACCAGAAACGGCAACACCTCCAGCATTTGAAGCTTTACCAGGAGCAAATAAAATTTTATTTTGATCAAACACCTCTATCGCTTCAGGTGTACATGGCATATTTGCACCTTCACTAACACAATTACAACCATTAGTAACCAAAGCCTTTGCTTCTTGAGCATTGAGCTCATTTTGTGTGGCACACGGCAAAGCAATATCACAAGCTACAGACCAAGGTCTAGCACCTTCATGAAATTCACATCCAAAATGATCGGCGTAAGCTTTAATTCGTCCGCGCTTCAAATTTTTAAGTTCCATAACAAAGGCCAATTTTTCTGCATCAATTCCTGCTGGATCATATATAAAACCGGAAGAATCTGACAAGGTCACCACTTTTGCACCAAGCTGGGTTGCTTTTTCACAGGCATACTGCGCCACATTTCCAGAACCTGAAATCACAACTATTTTTCCATCAAAGCTTTCGCCATTAGTCTTTAGCATTTGTTCTGCAAAATACACATTACCATAACCCGTTGCTTCAGGACGAATTAATGAACCACCCCAAGCTGCACCTTTACCGGTAAGCACACCTGTAAACTCATTTCGAAGGCGCTTGTACTGACCAAACATAAATCCGATTTCGCGTCCACCAACACCAATATCACCAGCTGGCACATCTGTGTTTGGACCTATATGTCTGAACAACTCAGACATAAAACTTTGGCAAAAACGCATCACTTCATTATCGCTTTTTCCTTTGGGGTTAAAATCAGAGCCACCTTTACCACCACCCATAGGCAATGTGGTAAGACTGTTTTTAAAGACCTGCTCAAAAGCTAAGAATTTTAATATCCCTAGGTTAACCGAAGGATGAAATCGCAAACCGCCTTTATAAGGCCCTATTGCACTATTCATTTCAATACGAAAACCTCTATTTACTTGAACATCTCCTTTGTCATTTAACCATGGAACACGAAACATAATAACACGTTCGGGCTCAACTATTCGTTCCAACAACATATCGTTATTGTACTTTGGATTGTTTTCAATAAAGGGGATGACGGTCTCAGCTACCTCAGTGACAGCTTGAATGAATTCCGGCTCATTACCATTTCTAACTTTTACACTATCGATAAAAGCTTGAATTTTTGCTTCCATTTTTTAAGCGTTTATAATTAAAATACACTACAAACCTAAAACATTTTTTTTCTAAAACACCAATTAATTAAAATTTTAAACTATGGCTTAAACTGAATGAAAATATGAAACTAAACGTGTAAAAAACACACTAATTATTGTTTTAATTTTTGTTATGTATTACAGTATATTTAAAAAATAACATCACAAATCAATAAAAAGTCTAATTTTGACATATTTAGATCAAAATTGTATGATAAAATTATACATTCGAATACTTTTTACTACATTAATGTTTGGCTTTGTGTCTCAAGCTCAAAGCTTAATCTCAGGATACATCACAGAAAAAAACTCAAACGAACCCATTTCCAATGTTCATATCCTTACAGAAAACAATAATGGCACATTTAGTGATATAAACGGATTTTTTCAGCTTAATTTAAATGTAGGAAAGCACCAAATTACTTTTCAGCACATTTCATATAAAATCACCTCAAAGAATATTGAAATAAAATCAAATCAGAATATAGAATTGACTATAGAACTGACTACAAATAAAGAAGAATTAGAAACTATTGTATTAAGTGCAGGAAAATTTGAACAACACATGGAAGAAATTAGTGTTTCATTAGATGTTTTTGAGGGAGACTATATAGAAAATCAACACAATTTCAATGTGGAAAAAAACATTGCCCAAGCACCTGGTATTCATATTATTGACGGTCAAGTAAATATTAGAGGAGGTAGCGGATGGAGTTATGGTGCGGGATCAAGAGTTTTAGTTTTACTCGACGGACTTCCTGTTGTAAACTCGACTACGGGTGCTGTTCAATGGGAATTAATTCCTGCTGAGAATATTGACCGTATCGAAATCATTAAAGGTGCTTCATCAGTACTATTTGGCTCATCAGCACTTAATGGATTGATAAACATTACCAGTAAAAAAGCAGAAACTAAACCAAGAACAGTGCTATCAACATATTATGGTGTTTATGATGAAGCGGAAAGAGAATCCTTAAACTGGTGGACACCAGCCAAAATATATCTGACACAGAACGGAATCAACTTCAACCATTCACAAAAGCGGGAAAGAGTAAGTTATAATTTTGGTATCCAAGCTCACAAGAACTCGGGATATCAAGGCTACATAGACAGCACAATTAGTACACAAGACACCCTTGTAGAAATTCTAAGTGTAGGTGAAGAACGCCTTAGGATGTATTTCAATACCAACATTGAATCAAAGCGTATTCCAGGACTGCAATACGGTTTAAACAGCACCTACATGCGGTTTAATGAAGCCGATGGTTTTCTCTACTTAAGTGATTCCTTAGGCTACACACCTTTTAGCGAAGAAAATTTCTCCATCTTTAAAAGCGCTCAAACAATACTATCTCCAAGTTTAACCTACAACAATTCAAATCGTAACACAAAACACAAACTTTTAGGACGATATTTACAAACAAATTTCAATCCCGATGGCAGTCAAGTACTGAACAATTATATTGCACTGTATTCAGAATATTTATTTCAAAAATTTTATTTAAATGGTACCTGGACATCAGGTTCAAACCTAAATTATTATGTTGGACTGTCAGACTTTTTTGATTTAGATCAAAAAGGGATTAATTACGCTCTTTTCACTCAATACGACGACACCCAAGGCCCCCTTAGATATAGTATAGGAATGCGCTACGAACAATACAATATTAGAGATAAGAAAGAAGGGCAACCGGTGATTCGAATGGGTCTAAATTACGAGCTAAATGAAAACAATTTTTTGAGAGCTTCTTTTGGACAAGGGTATAGATACCCATCGATGTACGAATTATTTTTATTCAGAGATGCAGGCGAGATTTCAATTTACTCTAACCAAGAGCTAAAACCTGAAACAGGTTATACGGCAGAAATTGGCTACAAGCACAAATTGATTGCTAAGGATAAGTTTACCGCCTACTTTGATATTGCTGGTTTTCATATGAATTACAATGACATGGTAGAATATAGCTATGGGCTTTGGGGTGACTCAACCAGACTTAATCCCCTTGGCGTTGGATTTAAACCTATTAATGTGGGACAAACTAAAATCTCCGGACTGGACTGTTCAATTTTAACTAACGGTGATTTAGGAAGCGAATGGAAAATTAGTTCTAGATTTAGTTACACTTATATGATTCCTAAAACTGTAGATCCAGATTTAGTTTATGACAATTATAATGACCGGCTCGATGACCTGTTACAAAACTTTTTAAATGAAGGACTGATTGATGAAACTTTACTTCCTTTAATCCAAGAAATAACGTTACAAGACAGCCAATTATCATTCAACTCTACAAGTTCAAACCCAGAGAGCGAAACTTTAAAATACCGCTACAGACATATGGCCAAACTGGATCTGGAAATTTCTAGAAAAAAGTGGAAATTCGGAACCCATTTGCACTACAATTCATTTATGGAAAACATAGACCAACTGTTTGAAAGTGGGGCATTTAATGCCGAAGTATTAGATATTTTTACACTTGCCGATGCAAACATCTATGATATGGGCATTAAAAGATCGCGAGAACGATTAATTTCTGGAGATTTTATTGCTAATTTCAGACTGTCTTATATCTTTACAGAAAACTTATCCGCTCAATTTTTGGTTGAAAACGCATTTAATCGAGAATACCAAATACGTCCCGCCTCCCTCGGGGCTCCAAGATTTTATTCGCTAAAATTAACCGCTGAATTCTAAGAACCCCTTCGTCATGAAAAAACATACACTACTTCTCTTCCTACTAATAATAAGTATGCCATATACATGGGCACAAAACACAGTATCAGGAAAAGTAACAAGTCAGAACAATGAAGAACTGATCGGTGTGAATATTTCTGTAAAAGACATATCGGGCTTAGGAACGAGTACAGACTTTAATGGCGATTATCAAATTAGCTTACCACAAGGATGTCATGATTTATTGTTTCAATACATCGGTTATAAAGACCTTCTAAAAAATGTGTGTTTGGAGCAGAACAAAAATTTAAACATAGATGTTTCCCTTTTAGAAGCTTCTGAAGTCCTTGGAACCGTAGTGATCTCAGCAGGTAAATTTGAACAAAAATTGGAAGAAGTAACCGTTTCTATGGATGTTATTAAACCCGCTTTAATAGAAAATAAAACAGCAACCTCTTTAGATCGAACCATGAACCAGTCGCCCTCAGTTCATATTGTAGACGGACAAGCCAACATTCGTAGTGGTAGTGGTTGGAGTTACGGCGCAGGTTCAAGAGTTATGGTGATGGTAGACGGAATGCCACTTATGAATGGTGACCAGGGTGGCGTAGAATGGCAACTGGTGCCGATGGAAAACATTTCACAAATTGAAGTCATTAAAGGCGCCTCATCTGTTTTGTTTGGTTCTTCGGCACTTAATGGAACAATAAACATTCGTACGGCCTACCCAACTAGCGAACCTATTAATAAACTAATGATTACACATACCGTATATGGAAAACCTCGTAGAGAAGGACTTCATTGGTATAAAGGAGACGTTCAGGATAGCAATAATTATTCTTTTTTACATGCACACAAAAATAAGCATTCAGATTTTGTACTTGGTCTAAATCTGTTTAATGATGCTGGTTTTCAAGAGGGTGTAACCAGTAAAAGAGCAAGAATAAATATTAACAAAACCTTTTACTCTAAAAATATTCCAGGGCTCCAATACGGTGTTAAAACCAATTTTATGAGAAGTAGAATTGGAGATGCGATTATGTGGATGCACGATACACTCGCATATACCCCTTTAGACAATAACCCTGGTTTCTATAATAATGGATATGTGATGATTGATCCTTTCATGAGCTACCATAATGAAGAAAAAAACATCAAATACATCATCAACTCAAGATACTTTCACAAGTTCTATGGACCATTTGAAGATGAAACTTTAGGAGAAATCATTTCAACAGATTCAACCACATTTTCCAGAGTCGCATTCTCAGATTTTCAGGTACAAAAAATTTACAAAGAAGGCCTTTCTACCACCTCGGGATACACACTTAAAATAGAGCAAGGGTCAGATCAGAAAGTTTATGGAAGTCACGTCAACATTAACAACTCACTATACACACAGGTAGATTATAAAAAAGACCGACTCAACCTTTCATTTGGGGGCCGTTACGAACACTTTCAAGATGCAAGAAACACCATTTCTAAACCCATATTCCGTGGGGGTGCAAACTACAAAGTTGGTTTGGCAACCTTTTTAAGAGCTTCTTTCGGACAGGGGATTAGATTCCCATCAATGCTAGAGCGCTATGTCAATTATGAAACAGGACCGATGACTATTTTCCCGAATGAAAACTTAAATCCAGAAACTGGATGGAGTTCCGAATTGGGAATCAAACAAATGGTAAAAATTGGCGAATGGAAAGGATTTATTGATGTGGCAGCCTTCATGATGCAATATAACGATATGATGGAATTCAGCTTCGGAAAATGGGGTGCAGATGACGAGGGGCAACTTTTTGGTTTCGGATTTAAATCTGTCAATATTGGAAATTCAAGAATCCAGGGTGTGGAAGTTTCTGTTGCAGGAGAAGGCCAAATTGGAAAAACTAAAATACAATTACTCGGAGGTTACACCTACACAAACCCATATATTGAAGATAGTCACCATCAATATGATGAATACATAACTTATAAAACTGAATTTAACCCTGACTTAGGAATAATGGATACTGTGGCAGTTAGCAACCCTATTTCTTACCACACGACCAGTTCAGACACTTCTGGTGTTCTTAAATACCGATACAAACATTTGGCAAAATTTGACATTAACATTGAGCGAAACCGAACAGTAACAGGCTTTTCTTTACGTTTCAACAGTAAAATGGACAATATAGATATCGCCTTTATTGAACCACTTTTTGACATATACTTAGGAACCACTTCGGGATGGAACCGACTCAACAAAAACTGTGTTATGGTAGATTACCGACTTGGTTATGACATTACTGAAGACGCTCGTATTTCATTTAACATAGACAATATATTTAACACTGAGCAGTCGCTTCGACCTGCAGCACTATCTGCACCACGAACCTACTCTGTTCTCTTAAAATTGCTTTTCTAGCATGATTACAGGCATCATTCCGGCACGCTATGCATCAACTCGATTTCCTGGAAAACCATTAGTTAATATCCATGGTAAAAGCATGCTTCAGAGAGTATATGAACAGTGTCAAAAATCAATTTTGGATCAGATTTTAGTAGCAACTGATGATGAACGAATTGTTAATCATGTTAAAGACTTTGCAGGTGAAATTATCCTTACCTCTTCTTCTCATAAAAGTGGTACCGATCGAATTGCTGAAGCAGCAAACAAACTTGATTTACAAGACGATGGAATCATAGTAAATATTCAGGGCGATGAACCTTTTATAGATCCACAAGACATCAATTTGTTGGTCAACTGTTTTGAAAATAAAAAAACACAAATAGCAACACTTGTCAAAAAAATTAACACGTTAGAAACCCTT
>Ga0160422_10000679_pt1 | contig 20753 bp, 25 predicted proteins | sample Fk160mmetaG_FD_108192 | JGI IMG/M metagenome (GOLD analysis project Ga0160422, IMG submission 108192) | Marine microbial communities from the Central Pacific Ocean - Fk160115 60m metaG | ecosystem: Environmental > Aquatic > Marine > Oceanic > Photic zone | place: The Central Pacific Ocean... | reverse complement strand
CCTGATGGCAACAACGCAGCTCACGCCTTTGAAGGCGCTGCCCTGCAAGGATGGACTGATGGATGAATCCGCTTTTCCACCGGCTGATCTGAAGGCTTTCCTCACCCTGTGTGCCGGACGCTGGATGAGTCTGCGCAGTCGTTTTGAGCTCGATGGCACCGATGAGGACTGGCATGCCAGTGAACGCGGTGAATTAACGGTGACGTTGGAGGAGCAGGATGCTGCATCCGTGCTGGCGGTGCAGGCTGGGGAAGGCGTGGCCAGTGAACTTCATTTCGCCACTGACTCCGCCACTGAAGGTGGGCTGGTGGTGAGGGCCGAGGGTGCTGAGCGCAGCGGCCGCTGGCAGCTGCGGCCCGATGCCAGCCTTGAGCTGGAGCTTGCTGACGCTGGATCGGATTCGACGGTGCTCGAACGGATCTGGTTCATCAAGCCCAACCTTCGTCTGCGCAGCACCACGGCGATGGCTGCGGATGGAACCCCTCTGCAGGCGCGTTTCTGTTCCGAGATTCGGCGCGTTTCGTCGCCGACGGACTGAATCCGTGGACGCCTACCGCCTGGACGTAGTCAGCCTCGCCCCTCAGGCGTTTGAACCTCTCACGGGTCTTGGGGTGATCGGCAGGGCCTTTGCCGCCGGTCGGGCGGAGCTGCATCTGCACAACCCCCGCGATCACGCCACCGATCGCTACCGCAAGGTCGACGACGAGCCCTACGGCGGAGGTGCGGGAATGGTGCTCAAGCCGGAACCGGTGTTTGCGGCGTTCGAGTCGATTCCCGTTCGCCCCCGACGCAGGGCTCTGCTCATGACTCCCCAGGGCAGGCCGCTGCGCCAGGCTGACCTGCAGCGATGGGCGAACGATCATGACCAGCTGGTGCTGCTCTGCGGGCATTACGAAGGTTTTGACGAACGCATCCGTTCTCTCGCTGATGAGGAGGTGTCGCTGGGAGATTTTGTGCTCACCGGTGGAGAGTTGCCGGCCATGACGATCATCAACGGCGTGGTGCGTCTGCTGCCTGGCACGGTTGGCACCGCCGCATCGTTGGTTGAGGAGAGCCACAGTGACCTGCTGCTCGAGCATCCCCACTACACGCGTCCAGCCGAATTCCGGGGGATGGGCGTGCCCGATGTGCTGCGTAGTGGTGACCATGGAGCGATCGCCCGCTGGCGTCAGCAGCAGCGTCAGCAGCGAACGGCTGAGCGACGCCCTGAGCTGCTGGAGCGCTGGACCAAGCGCGTCAAAGCTGAGAATGGCGGCAAGGGCACGACCTGAACGCGAACGAGCATGAATCTCCGCATCGGCAACGGCTATGACACCCATCGCCTGGTGCCGGACCGCCCGCTGATCCTCGGTGGCCAGCGACTTGAGCACCCGGCAGGCCTCGGACTCGATGGCCACAGCGATGCCGATGTGCTGGTGCACGCGGTGATGGATGCACTGCTCGGTGCGCTCTCCCTCGGTGACATCGGCAAGTATTTCCCCCCAACTGACCCACGCTGGAAGGGCGCCGACAGCCTGGTGCTGCTGGAGCAGGTTGTGACGCTGGTGACGGAGCGGGGCTGGCAGGTGGTGAATGTCGATTCCGTCGTGATCGCTGAGCGCCCAAAGCTCAAGCCCCACATCGCGGCCATGCGCACTGCCATCGCTGAGCGCATGGGGCTTGCGCCCGATCAGGTGGGCGTCAAGGCCACCACCAACGAAAAGCTCGGACCGGAGGGGCGGGAAGAGGGCATTTCCTGCCACGCTGTTGCTCTTCTGAGCCAGTCATGACCCTCCAGCGATTTCGCAGCGGATTCACTACGGTCGTCGGTTTCTGTCTTGCGCTGTTGATTACATCTGCAGGCCATGTTGAGCCGAGCCTTGCCGGTTGCTCTGATCGGGAGCTCGGTGTCGACGCCGCTGTGATTGAGCATCTGCGCATCAAGGTGCCCGACCAGGAGCGGAAGGCATGGCTGAGCGCAGAACAGGGCAGCTGGCAACCCTGGTTGGCCGAGCAGGAGGGGTTTCTTGGGCGGGATCTGTACTGGGATCCCTCGACGCAGGAAGGCGTCCTGCTGATTCGCTGGAGCAGTCGCAAAGCCTGGAAGGCCATTCCTGGCCGCGATGTGGAGGCTGTGCAGGAACGTTTCGAGCGGTTGGCACGTCAGGCCACCGGCCAGGATCAGGGCAATCCCTTCCCTCTGGTGTACGAGGGAGAGCTGCTGCCGCCATGAGCGTTCAGGAAGCCCGCCTGGATCTTGCCCGACGTCAGCGACTGGGAATGGTCGAAGCGGTTTGGGGAGAACACAAGAGTGTTGATCAGATCGTGGCGATTCTGCGATCGATGCGCTCGGCCGCCGAGCTTGCTCTGGTCACCAGGGTTGATGCGTCCAAGGCTGCAGCGGTTCAGGCGTGTTGTCCCGATGTTCAGGTGCATGGGGAGGCCGCCTGCCTCACGCTCGGCGCGATGCCCGCCTGCGATGAGGCGATTCAGGTGGCTGTTCTCAGTGGCGGCACCAGTGATCGCAGGGTGGCCGAGGAAGCGGTTCTGGCACTGCGGGTGCATGGGATTGCAGCAACCCCTTTCCTCGATGTCGGTGTGGCGGGCCTGCATCGTCTGCTGTCGGTGCTGCCCGACCTGGAACCCATGTCCGTGCTGATCGCCTGTGCCGGGATGGAGGGAGCACTGCCGACGGTGCTGTCGGGGCTGGTTCCTCAGCCCGTGATCGGTGTGCCGATCTCCGTGGGCTACGGCGTCAGTGCCGGCGGTCGCGCCGCACTCGACGGCATGCTTGCCAGCTGTGCCCCAGGGTTGAGCGTGGTGAACATCGACAACGGCTACGGCGCGGCGATGGCGGCCCTGCGCATCGTCAGAGGCCTGCAATCTCAGGAACTTGGTGGATGAGACCCGTCGGGCAGCAGTGGCTGCACGGGATCATTGCTGTCGATCTCCAGCATTGCCTCAACCCAGAGCCGCATCGATTTGGGCAGAAGATTTTGTTCGTATCGATGGAGTGCCTCAAGCAGCACGGTGGAATTCACCCATTGAGGAGATCGAGCGCGCATCGTGTCTGAGCGACACGCGAAACCTGACCGACGAGAGCAGCCCCAGCAAGAGGGGACGATCCAGGTTCCGGATTTTGCTCAGATGTGCTCAGCTGGCACGGCTGGCGGTGGTCGCGTCGTCGTACTTGCTGCCGAGTCTCCAGAGTTCATTGCTGTGAACAGGAGATTCGACGCTGCGCAGTGTGCGCAACAGTTCAAACAGATCACTCCGGTCGAGCTCACCGTTGGCCTGCCACTGCATCGCTCGTGGATCAGGGCGTGAATCAGCGGCAGACAACGAACGAGACCGGAACAGTTTCGTCAACCTATCGACAAATCCAGTCTTTGTATCTTTTGTGCCACTGAAATGACCAGAAGATTTCCTGAAATCTGATCAGAGGTGTTGAAGATTTGGATAGGCGGTCACCAGCTCGTCGGCACTGAGCACGTCGCCGGCACCATCGGGCTGCCAGATCACCTCAAGGGCCATCAGATCGCTCGAGGCAGTTGACCCCAGAACCCTCAGTGATTCCCTCAGCTGTTCGCCGGTGCTGGCCTGCTTGAGCGTCGCTGGCCTGCGGCTGGCCACCAGAACCGTCACCACAATGAATTCATTGGTGGCATCGGCATCGCCGCGGGTGCTCATGGCACTGGAGGAGGAGCGAACACCGCCCACGTTGGTGGTGAGTTCCTCGCGCAGTTTGCTGCGCTCGGTCATCGACAGCCGGTTGAAGGTGGATTCCGCTGCGTTGAAGGGAACGCTTCCGGATTCGGCATTGGCGTAGACCCACAGGTCGGGTTGGCGCAGCAGGGCAAGCGTTGTGTCCTGAAGGACTCTCTGAAGTCCGCTGGAGGAGCTCGTGTCGGCGCTGGCGGCAAGCTGACGAAGGTCGTTCTGCAGATCCTTGGCGCTGGCCAACAGGCCGATCTGAAGCTGCAACAGCGACACCGGACCCATGGGCATTTCCCTGGGAGCGCTGTAGCCGCCGATGGCTGGACGACCGCCGCCGCCGCCGCCGCGCACAGCGTTCACCAGCACACCAACGATGGCCATCAGCACGAGGAAGCCCAGCAGGCCACCGCCACCGAAGCCGACGATCGGGATGATGAAGGGGAAGCCGAATCCACCGCCATAACCGCGGCTGTATCCGCCGCCACCCATGCCACCGCCTCCATAGCCACCTCCCCGGGGCATGGTCGGTGCCCTGAAGCTGCCGCCACCGATGCGACCACCTCTCGCCGCCTCGCTGGGCAATGGATGGAACACCAGCAATCCGATCATCAGAACCGGAACCAACAGGCCTGACATCCAGCGGCGCAGCTGGCGGGAATTGGAACGTGTCGGCAATTGGGCCAAAACCGCTTCAAAAACTTGGTGAATCCTAGGAACCCCCGCCAACGATGGTGACAATCTCGACGCTGTCACCGTCCCGCACGGCTTGATCGGCCCATCGATCCGGGGTGAGGATCAACCCGTTGAACTCCACCACCACCAGTTTGGGGTGATGCCCCAGGGCTTCGATCACCTGGTCCAGTCGGGTCAGGTCTGCGTTCAGCGTGCGCTGTTCGCCGTTCACCGTGAGCTGCATGGGCTGAGCCGTAGAAATGACGCGTTGGGGGGGTGGGGCGCGACCCGTTCAGCTGAGCTGATCAAGCAGCAGGCGGCTCGCACCCGCCGGATCATCAGACGCCATGATCGCGCTGACGACCGCCACTCTGGATGCTCCTGCAGATCTGACATCGGCGATGTTGTCACTGTTGATTCCGCCGATGGCAAACCAGGGAATCCGCGCCGAGGCGCTGGCTTCTCTCACCCAGGCCAGGCCTGCGGGCGTGCGCTCGGCCTTGGTGGCGGTTGCATAGACAGGACCCACCCCCAGATAGTCGGCGCCATCCGCCTGGGCGATGGTCAGATGCTCGCGCTTGTGGGTGCTGCGGCCGATCAGTTTCTCAGGGCCCATCAGTTCACGGGCCTCGTGCAGGGGCAGGTCGTCCTGGCCGAGATGCACGCCATCGGCATTGACGAGCAAGGCCAGATCGACGCGGTCATTGACGATGAACAGTGCCTGATGGGAGCGACACAGCTCTGCCACCCGACGTGCCTCCTGCAAACGAAGGGAGTCCGGCCCGTGCTTCCGCCGGTATTGAACGAGGTTGACTCCGGCCTGCAGAGCGGCCTCGACGCGGTTCAGCATTGAACTGTCTGCGTCATCACTGCAGGGGTTGGTGATCAGGCAGAGCCGCGCCCGCTCCAGTTGTTCCAGGCGGTGATTGTGGCCGCAGGCCGTCAGGATGCGGACCTCGTGGTCGTAAAGCTGGTAACGAATGCTGGCGGCCGTCTGCGCCAGCACAGGATCTGTGGTGCGTGCGAATTCTTCGATCACCCGCAGTGCTTCCTGCACACGACTGGCATTGGCCTTCACGATCCGGGCACTGTCGCTGCGTGTCTGCTGGGCGGGATGGCCCAAGCCAGCGGCGGTGTCCGTGGCGGTGGAGCGTGCCTGTCGGTAGCGGTCAGCGTGCAGTTGCCCCAGCTGCTGCCGCCAGTCCTTCAGAGGCACGACCAGCTCCTGGCGATCCAGCCCGAAGCGGCACCAGTCCTCAATCACCCGGAGCCCTTCACGGGCCCTGTCGAGGTTGGCGTCGATCAGCCTTGCCACACGCGGGTCAGTGCAGGGGGCGGCAGGCATCGGTTCCATGGCACTCTGGGCAGGATCTCATGCCTGGTGCGGCGATGGAGAACGGTGGATCAGAAAGCACGATGCACGTGCTGGTGTGGGGCATCGTCCTTCTCGGTGGAATCGGTGTGTTCATCGTCTGGGGCCTGTCCAACGCCTATCCATCCGTGACCTGAAGCCGCTCACGGGCCCGCTGCGCATCACGACTGATCTGAGCGCTGAGTGCTTCGAGGCCTGAAAAGCGCTGTTGACCGCGGAGACGTTCAACGGGCTCCACCTTCAGGTGTCTGCCCACGAGCTCCCTGTGCGTGTCGAGCAGATGCACCTCCACAGCCGAGGGGGAGCCAGGATCCACGGTTGGTTGTGGGCCGAGATTCATGACGGCAGGGAGCGGGCCGTCGTCGTCCACCCAGGCCCTAGCGGCATACACGCCCAGACCGGGCAGGAATTTTCGGCCGTCCACCTGCAGATTGGCGGTGGGCCACCCCAGTTGCCTCCCCAGGCCACGGCCCTGCACGACCACACCCTGGAAGCGATAGGGACGTTGCAGCAGGTCGCGCGCCGTTGACAGGTCTCCGTCCGCCAGGGCCTCACGGATGCGACTGCTGCTCATGCGGCCGCCTGGATCCTCCAGGATCGGCAGAACGCTCACCCGCACACCGGCTGCTTCCGCCAGATCCTTCAGGGTGTCGGCTCCTCCCTCGCGGCCCCGCCCGAACCGGAAGTTGGCGCCGACGGCGATGTGCCGGGCCTGCAGTGTGCCGAGCAGCACCTGCTGCACAAACTGGGCTGGACTGAGCTGAGCCAGCTGGCGGTCGAAGCGCACGAGCACCAACTGCTGGATGCCGAGCGGCTCGAGCAGATGAAGCTTCTCATCCGGCAGATCCAGGCGAAGCCGCGGTTCGCCATGCAGCACCTCACGGGGGTGGGGCCAGAAGCTCACCACCGTCGGAACCCCACCGGCAGGGTCATGGCACACGGCTTCGATCACCCTTCGATGGCCCGCGTGCAGCCCATCAAAGCTGCCGAGAGCCAGAGCAGTGGGCATGCGGGCCTGCTGAGGTGAGCAGAGAGGAATCAACGGGCCGTGCACTGTGCGTTGGTTGATGGCAAGTTTGGACGACAGACCTCCATGCCCGCATGGCCGACCGGCTTGACTTCCAGTTGCTGGCCCTTGGCCTGCGTCGCACCGCCTGGATCCGCTTCTGGATTCAGACCGCCCTCGGTGTGGTGGTGGTCGGGGTGCTGCTGTTCAACAACATCGGCGGCAGCATCTCCAGGAATGCAGACCGGGCCGTGGGTCTCAGCCCGGGTCTCTCGCTCACAACACTGTCGTTTTTCGTGCTGTTGTTCAGCCTCTGGCAGGGATGGCTGATCGTGCGGCTCGGACGTGCCCTCGACAGCGGCGTTCGTCCAACCCGCAGTGAGGCAAGCCGTTTGCTGAAGCGGGGCATCCTTGCCGATCTGCTCGGTCTGGTGTTCGCGTCGATCGGCTATCAATCCCTGGCCGGTGCCCTGTTTGTGCAGGCATCACAGCAGACGCCCGGCATCGCCATCGGAGGTCAGGGTGTTGCGGAAAATCTGGCGATCACCTCCCTGGAGATGCTCTCCGTGCTGAGCAACACCCAGGTGCTGTTCGCCCATCTCATCGGTCTGCTGTTTTCACTGTGGATGCTGCAGCGGATCTATCGCACCCGCTGACCACCAAGTTCAACGCGTGGAAGCCCGCCAAGTGCTCCACGCCAGAACAGTTCCGGTTGAATCGGCGTGAGTGACGGTGCGTTGGTCTGGATCTGGGCGACATCCGTGGGCCAGTCGCGGGGGCCATCACCTCCCGATTCCAGGTCCTCCACCACTTCCCCAGCCAGCCAGTAGTAGGTGCGGCCCTGGGGGTCCTTGCGCGGGCTGAACTGCTCCTTGTAACGACGGATCGAGAGTCGCGTCCAGCGCATGGGACCCATCGCATCAGGTCTGCAAGGCGGCAGGTTGAGGTTGAGCAGCAGGTTGTCAGGCCAGCCCTCCCTCAGCGCCGATTCCGCAGCATCCATGGCGATTTCAGCGGCCCCTTCGAACTCGCGCCATTTGAAGCAGGCGCTGCTCACCGCCATCGCGGGGCGGCATTCAAGGGTGCCCTCCATCGCCGCGGCAACCGTACCGGAGCAGAACACATCGGTGCCGAGGTTCGGACCGTGATTGATGCCCGACAGCACAAGGTCGGGTGGTGCATCCAGCAGCTCGAAGAGCGCGAGCTTCACGCAGTCGGCAGGCGTGCCGCTGCAGGCCCATGCAGTGATGCTCTCGCCGAACAGCTCATCAGCCCGCTGAGCCCTGATCGGTTGCTGCAGGGTGAGGCCGTGACCGGTGGCCGAGCGTTCCTTGTCAGGGCAGACCACGGTCACCTGATGGCCCCGGCTTGCGGCGGAAAGGGCCAGGGCCTTGATTCCGTCGGCAAACACACCGTCGTCGTTGCTGATCAGGATCCGCAGGGGGGCCATGGGCTTGTGTACCGATGGGGCGAACCTAGTCGTGCTCTCTGCTTACAGTCAGCTGTCGTCATGTCAAAGCTTTGAGCGCCACCGTGACCCTGCAGCAGCTCACCGATCAGCTGGAGGCTCTTGAAGCCGAAGCTGCCCATGCCATCGCCGCAGCTGCTGATGCTGACGCCCTTGAGCAGCTGCGTGTTGGCCTGCTTGGCAAGAAGGGACGGCTCTCCGGTGTTCTCGGTGCGATGGGCAAGCTGCCTGGCGCTGAGCGCCCGTTGGTCGGTCAGCGCGCCAATGTGCTCAAGGCCCAGGTTCAAACCCTGCTGGGCGAGCGTCTCCAGGCGGTCAAGCAGGAGGCCATGGCGGCCCGAATCGCTGCTGAAACCCTTGATGTGACTGCCCCTGCCCAGGGGACACCCATGGGTCATCGTCATCCTCTGATCAGCACCACCGAGGAGATCGTCGATCTCTTCTGCGGCCTGGGTTATCAGGTGGAGGAGGGGCCTGAAGTGGAAACCGATCACCACAATTTCACGGCCCTGAACATCCCCCCGGATCATCCGGCCCGGGACATGCAGGACACCTTCTACCTGCAGGACAACCTGCTTCTGCGCACCCACACCTCACCAGTGCAGATCAGGCATCTGGAGAGCAATGCACCGCCCGTGCGCATCGTGGCCCCCGGGCGGGTGTACCGGCGTGATGCCGTCGATGCCACCCATTCACCGGTGTTTCATCAGGTGGAGGTGCTCGCGATTGATGAAGGGTTGGATTTCAGCCATCTGCGCGGCACGGTGATGGCCTTTCTCAAAGCGTTCTTCGGCGACCTGCCTGTGCGCTTCCGCGCCAGTTACTTCCCGTTCACCGAACCCTCCGCGGAAGTGGATGTGCAGTGGCGTGGACGATGGCTGGAGGTGATGGGCTGCGGCATGGTTGACCCAGCTGTGCTGGAGGGCCTGGGCCTGGATCCTGAGCGTTACAGCGGTTTCGCCGCCGGCCTTGGTGTTGAGCGGTTCTGCATGGTGCGCCACGGCATCGACGACATCCGCCGCCTTTACACCAGTGACCTGCGCTTCCTGGAACAGTTCTGATCCCCTCTGTGCCCGATTGATGCCAGGACCCTGACGCCGGAGCGGATCAGGCACAGGATTTGAGCATTGCTCGCAATCGGTTCAGGCGATGTCCGTGCTTTCGGTGTTTGACGGTTCCGCGAGGGCTGTGGAGATCGTGCGGATCGTCTCACGCCACGAGTGGTCGTTTCTCTCTCAGCTGCTGCGTCGTGGTGATGCCGCAGAGACGCGTCTGCCGCTGCCATCGGTGCTGTGCAACATCCTCACCGAGCTGGGACCGGTGTACGTGAAGCTTGGCCAGCTGCTGAGTACGCGTCCCGATCTGCTGTCTGAGGACTACATCGCGGCGCTCAGTGAGCTTCAGGCCAATGTGCCGCCCGCCGGCTGGGATGAGGTGCGTTCCCAGATGGAGCAGGAGCTGGGCTGCACTGTTGAGCAGGCGTTCGGCAGCTTCGCTGACACGCCGATCGCCGCCGGCAGCGTTGGCCAGGTGTACAGAGCCAGCCTTGCCGATGGGATGACCGTTGCGGTGAAAGTGCTGCGTCCTGGGATCGAGTCCCAGGTCACGGAGGATGGACGCCTGCTGCGCAAGATCGCCGCGTTGGCAGCAGCAACGGTTCTCGGCAGCCAGTACGACTTTGTTGGACTTGCCGATCAAGTGCTGGATGCGCTCGGCAGGGAGCTGGATTTCCGAATCGAAGCCCAGAACACTCTGCGCCTTCAACGCTGTCTGCAGAGCTCAACGTTTGTGCCGAAGGGCCGGCTTCGACTGCCCCAGGTGGTGAAGAACCTGTCAGGTCAGCGCGTGCTGGTGCTGGAGTGGATCGATGGTGAGCCCATCCTCTCCAGCGCTGCACAGCAGGCGCTGGAGGGCGGCCCCGGCATCCCCTCCACCACGACCGCTCTGCTGGGTGCCTTCGTGGAGCAGTACTTCGTGGAAGGGTTTTTTCATGCCGATCCGCATCCCGGAAACCTCAAGGTGCAGGCCGATGGCAACGTGATCCTGCTGGACGCCGGCATGGTGGGTCTGTTCGATCCCAGAACCCGAAGCAACCTGTTGGATCTGGTGCTCGCCCTGATCAACCAGGACGGGGCCCGTGCCACGGACCTGCTCGAGCAGATCGCTCCGCCATCCCGAGGCGTGAAGCTGGATCGCCAGCAGCTTCAGCGCCAGTTGGATCAGCTGATCGCCAGCAGTTTTTCCAAGCCTCTTGAAGAACTCAATTTCGCCCTGTTCCTGGCGGAGCTTCTTCAGCTGGCGAATCGCACCGGACTGCGGGTGCCAGGCACCCTGGGCTTGTTCGTGAAGTCCGTCACGAATCTGGAGGGGGTGGGCTGTGCGCTGAATCCTGCCTTCAGCTTCACCGGAGAGATGCAGCCGCTGGTGGCGAAGCTGCTGGCCCGTTCGGTGATGCTCCCCCAGGAACGACTGATGCAGTTCGGCCTTGATCTGCGCAACCTGTCGATCGATGCGCCACGCCAGCTGAGTCAGCTCCTGCGTCGTTTCAGCAGTGATGAGCTGATCTTCTCGTTGCAGCTGGATGGTCTGGAGTCCCTGCGTTCAACCCTCGATCGCTTGTCGCAGAGGGTGTCTCTGGCAATTCTTGTGGCGGCGCTGCTGTTGAGCGCCACGCTCACCGCCTCACTGGCGCAGCAGGAGCTGCTGCGCAATGTCAGTGAGGGGCTCTTCATCGGCGCCACTCTGTTCGGCCTGTGGTTGATCGTCTCCCTTCTGCGCTCCAGCAGACGCTGATTGCTCCGGCAGACAGCTCAGTTGGGCGCGCGCACCGGACCCATCAGCGGGTTCTGGACCGGTGTGGCCACGCCGTAGGTGACAACAACGCCCTGACCACCGGGGAAAGTGGAGGTTCGGCCCGTGTAGGTCTTGTTGATGACGGCGTCACCGTCGTACCAGTTGTTGGCGCTCCAGAGATTGCCGGCGTCATCGACGATGACATCCGTGGTGATCTGGATGACACCACTTGTGTAGTCGTGAATCACATCACCGGTTGTTTTGCCTTTGGGGCAGTTTTCAGGCTTCATGCCGCAAATATGCATGAGACTTTGCCCGTAGAGATTGCCAACCCAGACATTGTCATTGCCGTCGATTGAGACACCCCAAGGGATGTATGCACGGCCCTTGGCAATATCACTTTTGATCACGTTCATGTCTGGAGAAATCACGGCAACAGCGCCTGTTTGGGTGAGATTGGGATTGTCCAGGTAAATCTCTGCACCGGCGGCGAATTCCTGCATGATGGTTTTGGGCTGGGGTGGATTCGCTGGAATGCCGGGGGGGAGTTTTCCTCCTGGACCCAAGGCTCCCTTGGGTGAATTTGATTGTTGAGCAACCCAGACATGGCCTGTGGAGTCAACGGCAATACCGCGCGTCCCCAGGTTGACCTCGATGTTGGTTGCCTGGTCAGGATTGTCCGCCGGGAAAACGGTGACTTTGTTGTTGAAACTGCTGCTGACCCAAACCCGGTTATCAGCATCCACAGCAACTCCGAAGGGTGCCTGGAGCCCCTTGATGCTGATTCGTTTGCCCTGGGTGTAGTCACCACCGGGAAAATGAACCATGTGATTGCTGGTGTTGTCTGCAATCCAAACATCACCATTGCGTGCGGTGCCGATCCCCTGCAGTTCGCCGACAGGTTGATCAATTGTTGCTGGCCCTAAAGCCTTTCCGGTTTCAAGATCAAACACCCCCACCCTGTTGTTGAACGTGCCAACCCAGGCATAGTTCTCAGAAACGCCTGTTCCCCAACCGATCCCATTGAGCCCCTGTCCGTTGTAGCCGGTGATCGCTGGGGACATGGCCGCACCATCCGGTCCGAAGCGCGCAACGCCTCCGCCGATACTGTTGATCACACCAGACTGCGATCCAGGCATCCAGTTGGCGCCGCTCCAGGCGTTGCCTTTGTGGTCAAACATCACTTTGCCCAGTGCCAGCGCACCGCCTCCCTCAAATCGGAGTGTCAGAGCAAAGCTGTCTGGTTGAAACAGAAGGTAGGGCTGTGTTGCTGTTGAGCGGAGTTGTGTGTCTGGATTGACCGGATAATTCTGAACGAAGAGTTGATAGAGCGGTTTGACGTTGTTCCAGGGTTGACGAGCGATTGTCGTCATTGCGCCCAGCGTGTTATCCGACTGAGTCAGACGCAGAAGTTCATCACAGCCACTGGATTGCGAACTGCTTGCACACAGTGCAAGCAGATTCGACAGCACATTCATGCGAGAGGCGGTTTCGGAGTTGAGCAGGTTGCTGCTGCTCAGCAGGGCTTCTCCGAAACGACCGGTGCTCTGGTTGGTCAGATTCTTGACCTGTGAGGAGCCGATGGTTAACGCCGTCGAACTGCCCTGAAGTTGGTCCCCCTGCAGTTGCTGGGCATTCGGCCAGACCGACCCAATCGTGGTCAGCTCATTGATCTGGATGCTGTCAGCGGCCTTGTCATCCAGCACGGTGAGCATGGTCAGCCGCTCTGCTTTGAAGCCATCGGTGCTTCCTCCCTGGGACACCAGGTAATGAACCCTGTCATCTCCGGGATTCACCGAGACGCGAAACTCACCATCCTTGTTCGAGCGGACGGTTTGAAGGCGCTTCGGCTTGTCTCCTCCCCGGCTTTCCCAGAGAGTGATGTCCGCCTGCTGCAACGGTGTCCCCATCACTGACACCTGACCGGAAAGGCTGGATCCGCCCATGCCTGAGCAGGATGCGAGCCCCAGTCCGAGTGCCGGCAGAAGCGTGGACAGTGTCGTTGTTCGCAGCGAAAGCATGGTGGTTCGTCAATCTCTGGGGGGAACAGCGCACGGATCCCATGACTGAAGGAACCCCGATAACGCCGTCAAACATCTTGATTGGATCACAAATTCACAGTCTGAGGACCAGGACTGGTGCCTTCTCATAAAATGGCCCCGCTGTTGCCTGATGCGATCGGTGCCCCGGGTCGGACTGATCGTCAATGACGGCAAGCCACTTGCAGTGGAAACCGCAGACACGCTTCACGCCCGGCTGGAACGGGTTGGCCATGAGGTGGTGCGAGCCAGCAGTGCCGGCGGCATGGTGGGATTTGCGAATCCTGACCAGCATCTGCGCATGCTGGGGTACAACGCCTGCGTGCCGGAGGGATTTGATCCATCCATGGTGCTCGCGATTGTTCTCGGCGGGGATGGCACGGTGCTGTCAGCAGCTCGTCAGACGGCACCGGTGGGCGTTCCGATTCTCACCATCAACACCGGGCATCTCGGTTTTTTGGCGGAGGCCTATCTCGACGATTTGGATCGAGCTCTGGAGCAGGTGCTGACGCAGCAGTGGACCATCGAGGAACGCGCGAACCTCGTGGTGAGCGTGATGCGTGGAGATCAACGCCGCTGGGAAGCGCTGTCACTGAACGAGATGGCGCTTCACCGTGAGCCGCTCACGAGCATGTGTCATTTCGAAATCGCCATCGGTCGCCATGCGCCGGTGGACATCTCTGCCGATGGGGTGATCCTGTCCACCCCCACAGGCTCCACCGCCTACGCGCTCAGTGCCGGAGGCCCGGTGATCACGCCGGACTGTCCGGTGCTGCAGTTGACTCCGATCGCTCCCCACTCCCTGGCGTCGAGGGCATTGGTGTTCAGTGATGCCGAGCCCGTCACGGTGTTTCCAGCCACCCCTGAGCGTCTGATGATGGTGGTGGATGGCAGTGCCGGTTGTTATGTGTGGCCTGAGGATCGCGTGCTGATCCGTCGCAGTGATCACCCGGTGCGCTTCGTTCGTCTGACGGATCATGAGTTCTTTCAGGTGCTCCGCAACAAACTCGGTTGGGGACTGCCGCACGTGGCCAAACCGGATCGCTCATGACATCAGCTCATCCATTCACTGGCGATGGCGGATGCGGGGATGTGGTGCTGTTGGTCGGAAGCCAGGCGACAGCCCTGGCGGAACGCTTGCGTGCGTCGGGTTATTCGCCGCTCGAGTGGGATGCTGATGGGGTGTCTGATCGGTCGGAGTCAGCTGTCACTCCTGTGGCGGCGGTTCTTGCCAGTGACCAGGGAGCGAGGATCGCTGAACTGAGAGCGCGTTTCGGTTCGCTGCCCGTTCTGATCGGTGTGGGAGACGACAGCATTGCGGCCCGTGAATCGGTGTTTGCCTGTGGCGCGGACGACTTCTGGTTCACGGCGAGTGGTCCCAGTGATCTCCTGCAGCGTCTGCGCCTGCATCGGTCAATTCATGAGCGCGGTCAGCAGCTGCGACCGTTGCTTCAACTGGCTGACCTGAGCGTTGATCTCGCTTGCCGTCAGGTCCGTCGCGGCAGCCGACCGGTGGCCCTCACGGCCCGCGAGTACGCATTGTTGATGCTCCTGCTGGAGCAACGCGGCACTGTGGTCAGCCGTGAACGGATCCTGCAGGAGGTTTGGAAGGGCGAGCAGGGAGCCTCAAGCAACGTGATTGAGGTGTACGTGCGATATCTGCGCCAGAAACTCGAGGAGGCAGGCGAGCCTCGTTTGATTCACACGATTCGCGGGCGCGGCTACTGCCTCAATGACGGTGTGCCGCAACAGGATCAGCTCTGATGGAACCTCCTTCCCTTCCTCCGCAGCAGCTGCCGATCGAAGCACGATGGTGTGTTGAGCGAGCTGCGTCCTGCATTGATCTTGAGGTCGCCGATCAGCCACAGGAGCAGCGGCTGGGGTTGATGCAGCGCCCCGCCCTGCCACCGCTGCGTGGCATGTGGTTCCCCGCGCGACCCTCTCAGCCGATGCGCTTCTGGATGTTCAACACGATTGCTCCGCTGGACATGATCTTCATCCGAGATGGAAAGGTGCTCGATATTGCGCCTGATGTGGCCGTCTGTGCAGCCCTGCCGTGCCCCTCGACATGGGCTGATGCCGATCACAACGGCCGTGCCGATTTTGTGGATGGGGTGATCGAGATCGGCGCCGGTGAAGCCGCCCGCCTGGGGATTGAGCGCGGTGATGGGGTCGAGATTGAATTTCTGAACAGACATTGACCTCAATGAGGGTTGAACCCGACCTCTTGTGTGCTCAGAACCGAACTGTTGTTGCCGGTTTTCCCACCTTGGGCATGTCATTCCGCCGAAATAGACCTTAAAGATCTGTTGAGTTGCTGGCTATGAACACGCTCAAGATTCAATCGCCAACTCAGACCAATCTGGAAGCTGCTTTTGGTGGTGAAAGCATGGCAAACCGCAAGTATCTCTTTTTTGCGGATGTGGCAAAAAAGCTTGGTTCGCCTGAGCTTGCGCGCTTGTTTCGAGACACTGCAGCTCAGGAAACAGAGCATGCTTTTGCGCATTTCAGGCTTTTACATCCAGAACTTGTCGTTGATGATCCCGCTGAACTCAGTGATGATTTCAAGAAGGTTTTGCTGGCTCGTTGCCTCGAGCTCGCCATTGAGGGCGAGGTGTATGAGTACACAACAATGTATCCTGAATTTGCCTCTCAAGCCCGCCGCGATCATGATCAAGAGGCTGTTGTTGAATTCAACGATCAATCCGATGAGTCAAGAATTCATGCCCGGATGTTTCAGCAAGCGGCGCGAAACTTCGGACTGCTCAGACCCGTTGAGAGGCATCATGCTGAACGCTATGAGGTTGCCCTCGATGCGTTGAGAGGGCATGGGAAGGCGGGTGTGGCGGTGGAGCCGAATCCTGGCCAATGGATCTGTCAGGCCTGTTCGATGATTTATGACCCTGATGTTGGTGATCCTGATTCTGGGATCGCTGCGGGAACAGCATTTGAGGACATTCCTGAGCATTGGAGTTGCCCCATTTGTGGTGTGACCAAGGCAAGCTTTGTTCCATACAGGGTTGCTCAGCTCAGAGCGTCCTGATCATGTGGGGAGCTGCAGCCAGCTTTGATAGCGTGCAGATGCTGATGATCTTTGATTTGATCTGATTTGATTTGTCTTGAATTGAGTTGAATTGTCTTCAATTGAATTGAATCGTCGTCATGGGCATGCTTGGTTTCGCCAGGCAATGATCACCTGCTGGTTTGAGATGCTTTTGTGACGAATTCAAGGTCGTCAGATCAGATTGAAACATGTCATCAGATTGAAACAATTTGCTCGTATCACATGATCTTGCACGGATCATGATTGTGGCTAGCTTGAAGTTAATTGGATCTGAAGCATGATTTCTTGTTACCTGCAGAGATTGTTTGGTCGCCTCAAGGTGAAGCCCAACGAAGAATGGGACCGCCTGAAAACTGTCATTGATCAGGGAGGCCAGCCCGGGCTTGAGGCATGGTTAAGAGAGGTCGCTGGTCTGGCTTCTGACCTTGAAGTCAATTTTGAAGCGGCATCCAGAGGGCAGAAAACCAAGTATTGTCTCAAAAAAGTTCAGTCTCTTGAAGACCTGTATCGTCGTCAGGCCGCGGCTTACAAAAAGGCCATCGACGTCGGTTTGATTCACGATAATAAATTGCCACGACTTTACAGTTCAAATATGGCCTTGTTAATTCAGCGCTATGCTCGATAGCTGTGCAGAAATGTCGTGACGCGAAAGACACTTCTGCGGATAGCATTTATAAAACCGAACCGCTTCATGTGACAGAGGCTGCTGTGATAAATATTGCTCTTTGGATGTGCTGAATGCGCAACGATCTTGCAAAGAGCATCTGCCATGTCATCACCATTTTATGAAGCAGATGATCGATCCTGCCAGGAAATCGAACAGTGGTGGCAGGGAAGGATCCGCTATCTCATTGGCAATGGCCAGGCTTTTGATGCTGCCGCTCTTTTCGAGGATTTTGAGCTTGATCGCAAGCTGACAATCAACAAACCGGAGGCTGATGACACCTCGTACTGACATCCGCCATTGCTCAACGTGATGGTTTCTGTGGAATGAGCTGATTCGGAAATTTGGATTTCCGCGATTCAATGACGCTTCTGAGTGATCTTGAAGCCCATCAAGATTGGGCCGTTATGTGCGACCGTCTTGCGATCACCTGGGTCGTAAGCCTGACTCAGCCGAAGAAACCTTTTGACTGCAGAAAGAGGCCGATCGCCAGCAATGGTCCAAATCCGGCCAGCAGCAGCGTGACTTTCATGCGCAGGGGCGAGACCTGCTTGTCTTTTTGAAGCGACATCGTTCAGGGTTGCAACGGGGTTGATTCTGAGGGGCAGCGTGGGGGTTTGGTGCCCTTGAGGATGAGCACGGGATTCATGGGGGACAGCCGGGTTCCATCCGCAAGGGGCTGACCTCGCCAGGCCTGATGCTGGGTCACTTGAACGCCCATGCCCGCGCTCTCCAGCAACGGCTTCAGTTCCGCCATCGCTTCAACCGTGGCCAGTGGAACCACCACCACGCCTCCTGAATTCAGCCGATCCAGCACACCTTGCAGCAGCAGTGCCCGCTGACGACCGCCGCCGCCAAGCAGCACGCGATCCGGCGCGGGCAGCTGCTGAAGCACCTTGAGTGCGTCGGTTTCCAGCACCGTTGAGGGCTGAACCCCCAGGCGTCGGGCATTGGCTTCGATCAAGGCAGCGCCGCCGCTGCGTCGCTCCACGGCAATCAGTTGCAACTGTGGCTGCAGCCTCAGCGCCTCGAGACCGATGCTGCCGGTGCCGGCCCCCAGATCCCAGAGAACCCCCTGTCCTGGCAATTGCAGTTCCGCCAGGAGCTGGATGCGCACTTCACGCTTGGTCATCAGGCCTGGGCGGTCCTGATGTTGCAGATAGAGGCCGTCGTCGAGTCCGAACAACGGCAGGGATTCCGGCGTCGGCCGGCAGGGTGTCTTCGCCAACAGAACCACGATGTGCAGAGGATTGAGATCATCCGGAGTCGGTTCACCTGGCCTGAGGCATTGCACACGCTCATCGTCATGACCGAGCCCTTCACAGAGCCAGAGGGCGTAACTTGCCTCGAGACCGCTGCTGCGCAGAATCTGCCGCACTTCCTCAACGCCTCCCCGGCTGGGATCGGTCAGCACTGCCAGCGACTGAGGCCGATGCTGCAAACGATGAGCAAGTGGTGAAGGCTCCCTGCCATGAAGGCTGATCCATTCAGCGTTCTGCCATGGCGTCCCGAGGCGGGCATAGGCCAGTTGCATTGAACTGGGAGCTGGATGAAAGCGAAGTCGCTCCCGGTCAAGCCGTTCGATCAGGATTCTGCCGATCCCAAACCACAGAGGGTCGCCACTCGCCAGCACCACTGCATGAAGTTCACGATCCAATTCAGACAGTGACTGGCTGAGCGCGATCGGATCATCGCTGGTGATGCATCTCCTGGACACCGACGGGCTCTGCCTCAACCACTGCTCCAGCGCAGGGAGCATTCGCCTCGGGGCGGCGATCACGTTGGCTTGTTTCACAAGCGCCTGGACTGCTTGAGTCAGTGAGCCGGGAGCTCCGGCATCGGTGCCGATCACATCGATCATTGGATCATTGTCTCGTCAGGCCGGCGCCAGCTGATGGTCAGGTCTCCGGAACAGAGGGTCCGGACCGAGACGCAATGACCATGGACACTCCCTGACGACGGCCTGTCGCTGTGTCGTTGATGCTGCTGCCGGTCCATCCCTTCCACGGGTTGTTGATTGTTCGCGATTGCTCAATGAGTCTCAGGTGTTGTCGTCTTCGTGGTTCTTGTGATGCAACGTTGACCTGATTGTCATGACATGAATCAAGACCAATGGCATGTGCTGTCTCGAGTTCAGACTCCTGTGCGATCCGCAGCTGATCAAGCCAGTTGTGGTCGACAACGCAGCGTCCAAAGCAGGTCGTTTCGAGGTCAGGAACTGAGGCTGGGGGCCGGATCCTGTCGCTGTTCACCACAACCGGGGAGCGGTGATCGATTTTCGCTGGTCTGGTGTCCGATGTGTCCTTCTCTGCCAAGAGATTGGCGGCGCAAGGTTGTGCGTTCGAGCGGGCTTTGAGTTGAAATACTCATTTATGCTTTGCGGACACATTTTGAACTGATAAGCAGCAACAATTGATCCGGTAATACAGAGGAAGGCCAGCATTATTTCCCCAGCAACAGCGCTGTTATGGATCTGCGACTGGTTCAGTTCCTCTCCCAATGCCGTGAAGAAGAGCGAGAAGCGATCGATCGTTGGTTTCAGGATTTTCAACCGATTGCGTTGACGAACAGTGGATCGATGTCCTTTGCGCGAGGAACAACTCGATTGGCTGACTTGCTTGGAACAACTGACTCAGTCAGCGAACGCAGTTGAATGGTCCATTGGGTCTTGCGCGATGATTAACACAGGCATGTCATAGGTGTGAAAATTTAAGTTCCTCAATGCTCCATGGTTGGGTTGAGGCAATGAGGCATGTCCCCGATGGCTTCAGGTTCTGACGGTTTTGCTCGACTGCGAATACGCCGAAAAGAAAGGTGTCCTGTGGTGGGATGATTGGCATCATTGTCTACGTTGATCTGCAGCATGTCGTATTCGTCTGATCGAAAGAATTGTTAGATTTTTGATTTGGTTTTGAGTTCGAATGCCGATCAATCGGGTCGATCGAATTTCAAGCGTTCATTGGTGGTTGCCGCACAAGGATATTGGCGTCATGCTTCGGCAGGCTTATTCGACATTCAGTGATGATTTTCAGGGCGATGAGATTCAGGTGATGATGGAAAAATGGGTTGAAAATGTTTGTCGACTTTCTGAAGGAGACATGCGTGATCTTCTGAGTTTGGTCAAAGAATTTTCTCTTGACTGAGTGTGATTTGCATGCATGACGAGGCCTGACAAAATATGGCGTTGGGCGATTCACTTTCATTGACATCGCTTCAGCTAATCCAAAGGGTTCAACGATCCGCTTGGCCATGAACCAGGTCCGTGACGTCCTGTTGCCCGTTTGAGCCAGTGATCAGCGACAAGCCTGGTCGATACACCATGACCAAGCAGTCGATGGGAAGTCGGTCTGTCTTTGTATTTGTGAGAACACAGGTGAATATGCAGGATTCTGAAAATCTCGCTCAGGCTGCGGCCGTTCAGGATCAGATCAAGCTTGAGCAGAGTGCGAAGAACACGTTTGTTCCTGCGTAGAAGCACACCACGCAAGACATTCTGAGTCTGAGGGCTGAGTACAACGCGCGACGGCAGGCTGAAGGAGGCACCTCAGAGATGGCATTCGGAAAGAAGGGTGAGATTCATGATGCAATGCATAATTTTGAAGTCGCGATTGGCTGGGGTGATCTGCCCAAGCAAGGCACTGTTTATCCTTTCCCAAGGCGGAGTTGATTCGATCGAGTCTCAGACACTGGCTCTCAAAGATGTACCCAATGATCCCTGCGTATTCTGGTCAGTGACTGTGGATGCTAAGTAGTGATTATTGATGGGAATGCATTGCGCTTTTAACAGTGCTTTCGTCAAAAAAAATAGTTGGGGAGAAGATGTATTCATCTCGGTGGAGATTTGAATCAGGAGAATTATCTTGACCTTGACCCTGGCTGGAATGCTGCTATCCGTATCGACCCCAGTTCGAGCCTGCAACATGATCCTGTTGATCGCGTCGCTGAACGTCTTCGACCCCCTATGGGATCTCTCAAGAGT
>Ga0160422_10000678_pt1 | contig 20754 bp, 11 predicted proteins | sample Fk160mmetaG_FD_108192 | JGI IMG/M metagenome (GOLD analysis project Ga0160422, IMG submission 108192) | Marine microbial communities from the Central Pacific Ocean - Fk160115 60m metaG | ecosystem: Environmental > Aquatic > Marine > Oceanic > Photic zone | place: The Central Pacific Ocean... | reverse complement strand
TTATTTGAAGGTGAGACAGTAATAGAAACATTTGGAGATATTGATACAGATGGTACAGGAGAAGTATGGGAGTACATGGATTCATGGGCGTATAAAGTTGATGGAGCATGGACATACGGTGCTGTAAATTGTACAGATGGTTCAACAACATCAGCAGATTCTGATTGCCCATATCCTATATGTGGTATTGCTGTTGCAGGTTGTACGGATTCCTCAGCTTTTAACTATAATCCTCTAGCAACTTCAGATGATGGTTCATGTGTGCCTGTAGTTGAAGGATGTACATGGGAAGGTGCTGATAACTATAATCCAGATGCCAATACAAACGATGGTAGTTGTTACACAACTTATTATGGTTGTACAGATTCTTTAGCCTTAAATTTTGATTCAGGAGCAAATACAGATGACGGTTCTTGTATATATGATAGTAGTTCATTAACCAATGCATTATCACTTCAAGGAGTTATGGACTTCACAGTTCCATCTGGAGGTTCAGATGGTAAAGCTATTCATCTTGTTGCAACAGCTGACATTGCTGATTTAAGTGTGTTTGGAATTGGAGTTGCAAATAATGGTGGCGGAACTGATGGAATGGAATATACTTTAGATTCTGTTTCGGCATCTTCAGGAGATGATATTTTAATTGTAAGATCAGTTGATGCAATGTCAGCATATTTTGCTGATTGTTATAGTGAATTTGAAATTGTTCTTGTAGGTAGTTCTGCTATTTCCCAAAATGGTGATGATGCTATAGAGTTATTTGAGCAAGGAGTAGTAATAGAGACTTTTGGAGACATTGATACAGATGGAACAGGAGAAGTATGGGAGTACATGGATTCATGGGCTTACAAAGTTGACGGTGATTGGATTTATGGTGGAGTAAATTGTACAGATGGTACAACAAACTTTACAGAAGCTTCATGTTTATATCCTGTTTGTGGTGGAGTTTCAGTTTTAGGATGTATGGATGATGGTTCTCTTGAGTTTGATTATGATGGAGATGGATTACCAGCATTTAATTATAATCCAAATGCAACTGAAGAAAATGGAACTTGTATAACTGTTATTTATGGATGTACTCTCCAGGGTGCTGATAACTATAATCCTTCTGCAAATACAAACGATGGTTCGTGTACTTTCGAGCAAGTAGCACTTTCACTTCAAGGAATTATGGACTTTACTGTTCCTTCTGCAGGGTCTGATGGTAAAGCTATTCATCTTGTTGCAACATCTGATATTGCTGATTTAAGTGTATATGGAATTGGTGTTGCAAACAATGGAGGAGGAACAGATGGAATGGAATATACTTTAGATGCAATATCCGCTGTGGCTGGTGATGATATTTTAATTGCTAGATCAGTTGAAGCTATGCAAGCTTATTTTGCTGATTGCTTTACGGAATTTGAAATTGTAATGGTTGCAAATTCAGATATTTCTCAAAATGGCGATGATGCAATTGAGTTATATTCAGATTCACTAGTCATCGAAACATTTGGAGATATTGATACTGATGGAACTGGCCAGCCATGGGAGTATATGGATTCGTGGGCATACAAATTAGACGGAGAATGGATTTATGGATCTGTAAATTGTACAGACGGTACAACTACATCAGCTGAGTCTGATTGTCCTTACCCAATGTGTAATTATGCACCTGTTGGTTGTGATGCACCTGCTGATTGGAATGTTATTGTAACGGGTTCTAATCACACTATTGTAATTCCTTCTGAGTCAATAGTAACACTTGCCGATGGAAATGTACTTGATCATGCAAATGTTGGTGTATTCTACACAAATAGTGATGGTAACTTAGCATGTGCTGGTAGCGCTGAAATTACTCCAGGTGAAACTGTACAAATTGCTGCTATGGGTGATGATACTACTACTGATGAAGTAGATGGCCTTATTGCTGGTGAAGCTTTAGTATGGATGATTGCTGACTGTAACGGTAATGTATTTGCTGCTAATGCAACTTATGCTGCCGGACCTGAAATTTTCACTATCAACGGAATTACTAATGTTTCTGCAATTACAGAAGCACCAGCAGGTCCTTCTGAACAAGAATTAAGTTTTGCTACTGGTTGGTCTATGTTCTCTACATACATGATTCCATCCGATTTGGATTTAGCAAATTTACTTGCTCCAATTGTTGATCAAGTTATTATTGCGAAAGATTACTTAGGTGCTGCTTACCTTCCTGAATGGAACTTTAACGGTATTGGTGATTTAACATTGGGTCAAGGATATCAAATTAAAACAACCGAGTCAACAGGTATTACTGTTACTGGTGATTATGCGATGCCTCAAGACAATCCAATTTATTTAACAGTTGGATGGAATATGATTGGTTACTTGCGCACAGATGCTGCACCAGCAGACGCTGTATTGGCTGATATCAATGCAACAGGTAATTTAATCATCGCAAAAGATTACTTAGGAGCTGCTTATCTTCCAGAATGGAACTTTAATGGTATTGGTGATTTAAATCCCGGCCAAGCTTACCAAGTTAAAGTAAATAACGCAGATGTACTTCAATACTTATCTAACGATGATTCTTATAGAATGTCTGCTATGGATGTTACAGAAAACAATGTATCTCATTTTTCTAAAGTAGCTGCTACAGATAACAATATGACTATTGTTATTGAAGATGCTGCTTGGGATGTTCTTCCTACAGAAGGATCTGAGATTGCAGCGTTTGATAAAAATGGTAACATGGTTGGTTCTGCAATATACTCTAGTCCTGTAACAGTTGTTACAGTATGGGGTGATGATGCAACAACAACATCTAAAGATGGAATGCTTGTTTCAGAATCAGTATCATTTAAAGTTTGGAACAATAATGAAGTTAGTGACTTTACAGTTTCTAAATGGATTGAAGGTTCTTCTTCTTACCAGGTAGATGGTATTAGCGTAGCTTCTACTATTGAAACTAATAACACGATTACAGAGCTAAATGCTACAGAGCGAGTATTGGTAAAAGTAATCAATGTATTAGGACAAGAAGTAAACTTGGATGATGAGCCATTCAAAGGAACAGTTCTATTCAACGTATACGATGATGGTTCTGTAAAAAGATTTATAGATTAATATGTAAATAGTTCAAATAAAAAGGCTCTTTCTAGGGCCTTTTTTATTTTAATGAAATAAATAATAAAAGGTATGAGAATTGTTTTAGGTTTTGTATTTCTTTTGTCAAGTCATATACTTGCTCAAAATTATTACGATAATGTCAATGTAAGTTCTAGTCAGTTACTGAGAACTTCATTACATAACTTGATTGACAATCATAATGTAGTTTCTTATGAGTCTTGTAAACAACATTTACAGAACACTGATTCAGACCCAAACAATTCTGGAAATATTATTTTGATATACAAACAAAATAGCGTTAGTGAATCATGGGATGGAGGTGAAACATGGAATAGAGAACATGTTTGGGCTGCATCACTTGGTCTTTACGATTCAGATGCATATTCTGATCTTCATAATCTTAAACCATCTGACCCATCGGTAAATTCATCTAAAGGAAATAAAAATTTTGATAATGGTGGCACACAACATGATGAAGCATTAGAATGCTTCTATACTCAAAATACATGGGAGCCAGCTGATAATGTAAAAGGAGATATTGCTAGGATTTTATTTTATATGGATATAAGATATGAAGGTGGAGCTGATGAACCCAATTTAGCGGTTACTGAAATGCTTAACACAACATCTGGAGTTTCAAATATTGGTAAATTAAGTACGCTGCTAGATTGGCATATTCAAGATCCGGTAGATGATTTTGAAATCACACGCAACGAGATTATATATGATATTCAGGGGAATAGAAACCCGTTTATTGATAATCCAGAATATGTCTCAATTTTATGGGGTAATGATGGCTCTCTGTCAAATGCTCTAAGATTAAGAGGGGTTATGGATTTTGATCTTTCAGGGTCTAATGGAAAATCGCTTCACCTTTATGTTCAGCAAGATATTCCTGATCTTAGTATTTTTGGAATTGGGGTTGCAAATAATGGAGGTGGAACTGATGGGCTAGAGGAAATACTACCAGCAATATCCGTTTCAGAAGGAGATCATATTCTTTTAGCTCGTTCTCCAGAATCTATTGCATCTTATTTAGGTGATTGTTACCAGAATTATGATCATGTAATTCAAGCTACTGATGCAATATCTCAAAATGGAGATGATGCCATCGAAGTTTATGAACAAGGTGTTTTAATTGAGACTTTTGGAGATGTTAATCAAGATGGAACAGGACAACCTTGGGAGTATTCTGATTCATGGGCTTATAATTTTGATGGTATTTGGTCTTATGGGCTAGATTGTGAGGGTGTTACTTCGTCAATTACTGGAACAGGTTCTTTTTCTTTCAATTTATCACAATTTTCAATGGATGAGTCTATGGATGTTTACTATCATGTTCCTGATGGAATTGACTCTAAGACTCCTATTTTAATGGTTCTTCATGGTGGTAGTCGTAATGCTGATGATTACAGAGATGCTTTTATAGAGAAATCCAATAGTTTAGGTTTTATTGTAGTTGCGCCAGAATTTTCTCAAGCTTCTTTTCCAGGTGGAGATTCCTATAACTTAGGAAATATATTTATTGATGGAGATAATCCAACTTCAGAGACTTTGAACCCTGAAAATGAATGGTCTTTTTCTATTTTTGACCCCTTATTTACATATGTAAAAAATTTAACTAATAATACATCTCAAACATATGATGTTTTTGGAAATTCTGCCGGTGGACAAGTAGCCCACCGTTTAATGTTATACAAGCCAACTAGTCCAATTAATAAAATAGTAGCTTGTGCTTCAGGTTGGTATACCTTCCCTAATCCTGATATTGATTTTCCTTATGGACTTGAATCTTCTCCAGCAGAAAATGTACAAATTGGTCAATTGCTTAATAAAGAACTTAGAATTATGATTGGCTCCTTGGATAACGATCCTAATGCACCGGGTTTAAGACATACAGAAGAGGCAGATCTTCAAGGAGCTAATAGGTTAGATCGCGCGATTTCTTTTTATCAATACAGCCAAGAATTATCGGAAAATTTAGGGTTTAATAGCTCTTGGAGTTTTGAAGTAATAGATGGAGTAGGTCATGATTATACTTCTATGGCACCATCAGCTTCAGATTGGTTGTATTCTAGTCTTTATTTAAATTGTTTTTATCCATTTTGTTCTGAAATAGAGGGTTGTACTGATGTAAATGCATTTAATTATAACATTTCTGCAGATGTTGACGATGGTTCGTGTATTGATGTTATTTATGGCTGTATGGATGTTACAGCTTTTAATTATAATTCACAAGCAAATATAGATGATGGATCTTGTGAGTCATTTTTTTATGGGTGCACGGATGCTGATGCATTTAATTATAATCCACTAGCTAATATTGATGACAATTCATGTGTTGCAGTTGTTTTTGGATGTCTTGATCAATTAGCTACCAATTATAACTCAGAAGCAAATACAGACGATGGTTCTTGTTTACTGCCGCTTACTTCTAATTTATCTCTTCAAGGTATTTTAGATTTTGATTTACCTTCAGGCGGTTTTGATGGAAAAGCAATTCATTTAATAGCTAATTCTGATATCTTAGATATAAGTATCTATGGTATTGGTGTTGCAAACAATGGTGGTGGATCAGATGGTCAGGAAGAATCTTTTCCTGCTGTATCAGTTTCTGCCGGTGATCATATTTTATTTGCGCGAACCCCATCAGCGATGGAGAGTTATTTTGGTGAGTGTTTTAGCAATTTTGATCATATTATACAGGCTGGTTCTGGAATTTCACAGAACGGCGACGATGCAATAGAGTTATATGAAAATAATCAAGTTATTGAAACTTTCGGAGATGTTAATGTTGATGGAACGGGCGAATTATGGGAATACACTGATTCTTGGTCTTATAAGTTCGGAGACGAATGGACTTATGGTGGTGTAAATTGCACAGATGACTCCGAGACATCTGCGTCTTCGAATTGCCCTTACCCTCTATGTTATTCTGTATCTATTGATCAACAGGAAATTTATTTTAATCAAGGTTGGAATATTGTCTCTACATATATAGATCCTGAAAATTCTTTGATTGAAGTGTTATTTAATCCAATTTTAGATGATTTGGTAATTGTAAAAGATTATTTGGGAAATGCATACTTGCCAGAATGGAGTTTTAATGGTATTGGAAGTTTGCAAATAGGTCATGGTTATTATGTGAAAACAACTCTATCTACCAGTCTTACTTTTTATGGCGCCTATTTGACACCCGAAGAGAATCCAATTACGATTTCATCTGGATGGAATATCATTGGTTACCTTAGAACTACCCCTTCTCCTCTAGATGAAATATTCGAATCTTTAGTGGCTATAGATTTAATTGTGATTATTAAAGATTATTTAGGTGCTGCTTATTTACCAGAATTCGATTTTAATGGTATTGGAGATCTCAACCCGGGGCAGGGTTATCAAATTAAAACTAATGGTGATTGTATATTACAATATTAGAATTTATTACAAAACTTGAATAATTATAAGTCATTATGTTTTTGTTTTGTAAGGTTGTAATATGATGTTGTTAATACCACCAAGAAATCGATTTACGACCATAGGTGCAGGATGGAAATTTATGTCTATAATTGAATTGTGAAATTATTCTGTAAAATATTTGGACTATTTTTAATAACACAATGTTGTTTTTCTCAAGAAATTCATAAAATTAGTGGGTATGTTAAAGATTTTGAAACTGGTAACCCATTGATTGGAGCAAATGTGATTGATAGCGATTCTGGCATTGGTGTTACAAGTAATTCTAATGGATATTACAGTATTACTGTAAATCAAGGACCTGTTGTTATAGTCTGTTCTTTTATAGGCTATGATATGGACACATTATTTTTGGAAGTCCAAACAGATTTCAATCGTAATTTTGAACTTAAAACAAATGCTTATAATTTAAGTGAGGTGATACTAGAAGATAACCGATTAAATGTAGAGTCTACACGAACTAGTGTCATATCTATTTCTAAAGAAGAGATTGAATATGTGCCCCAGCTTTTTGGTGAGATGGATCTTATTAAAGCAATACAATTATTACCTGGTATTCAGTCTGGTAATGAGGGAACAAGTGGCTTTTATGTTAGAGGTGGAGGTCCTGATCAAAATTTAATTCTCTTAGATGGCGCACCTATTTATAATACCTCACATCTTTTAGGTTTTTTTTCGACATTTAATGAGCAAGCAGTAAGCGATATTGAAATTATAAAAGGTGGTTTTCCTGCCGAATATGGAGGAAGGCTCTCTTCTATTCTTGATATTAAAGTAAAAGAAGGGAATATGAAAGAATGGAAAGTGAATGGAGGTTTGGGGATTATTTCTGGATCATTAAGTATTGATGGCCCAATAAAAAAAGATACCACATCTGTATTATTATCAGTGCGAAGAACATGGATTGATCAGGTAAGTAAACCCTTGATAAATCTGGCGCAAAATTCATTTGATTTTGGAAGTTTAGAGGCAGATGGTAATTATTATTTTTATGACCTAAATTTTAAGTTGGTTCATAAATTATCACAAAAAGATCAAATTAATTTCAGTTTTTACAGTGGGTCTGATAATTTCTCCGGTATGGTGACAGAGGAGGAAGAAGGCGAGGATGATGATTACAATTGGTATTATAATGGAAGCACAAATTATGGTTTATTATGGGGTAATACAATTAGTTCTTTAAATTGGCGCCATCTTTTTAATGATCATTTGTTTTTAAATACGACTCTATTTTACAGTCAATATGCATTTGAAAATAAAATTTTATCAAACTCAGATTGGATTGAGGAATACCCATCTGAAACAATTAGTTATCCGAGGCTTTACGATTATACTTATGAAAGTGCAATTGAAGATATGGGAATAAGATTAAACTTTATTTATGATTTTAAACCTCAGCATCAACTGAACTTTGGGGGCTCTTATATTAAGCATCATTTTTCTCCCAGTTTCATCGATTTAATTACTGATAATAATGATGGATATTCAGATACAACCATGGTTTTTTCTAATGTTAAAAGACCTGATGAAGTCTTTGTTTATTTTGAAGATCAGTATTCTATTACAGAACGCTTGACTTCTAGTTTAGGGCTTCATTATTCCATATATCACGAAAGTTCAAAATTTTACAATTCCCTACAACCACGTGTTAGTTTTCGGTATTTATTGAATGAAAATTCATCCTTAAAACTTTCCTATGCAACCATGCAACAAAATATTCACTTACTCACAAATTCTAGTTATGGTTTGCCGAATGATATATGGGTACCTGCGACCAGAGATGTGCCACCTGAATATTCACAACAATTTGTTGCTGGATACAATCAATATTTTAATGACAATGCTTTTGAGGGGAGTGTAGAATTCTATTATAAGAAAATGGATGATTTAATTACCTATGCTGAAGGCACAAATATTTTGGGAACAGATTTTTCTTCTTGGGAGGATAGAGTTGAAATGAATGGTATAGGGAAGTCTTATGGTCTTGAATTATTTTTGAAAAAGAATAAAGGAAAACTAACTGGCTGGGTGGGGTATACTTTGTCACGTAGTATACGTCAATTTGAAAGTATTAATCTAGGTCGTGAGTATCCTTATAAATTCGATCGCCCACATGATTTATCCTTAGTTTCCTCATATAAGTTAAATGAAGGAACGACTTTGAGTTTAACATGGGTATATGGCTCAGGTAATACCATTACGCTTCCTAAAGAACAATATCTTCTATTTAGTAATGGTGATGCACAGCAATATTATGAATATGGGGAAAGAAACAGTTTCAGAATGCCAGCCTATCATCGTTTAGATTTTGGTGTAAATTTTGTAAAGCAAAAGCAGTGGGGAGAACGTACATGGACAGTTTCTATTTATAACGTATACAATAGACGTAATCCATTTTTTATTTATTTTGAAGATTTTATTGATAATAATGTTGAGTATATTGAAGCTAAACAAGTCAGTTTGTTTCCAATAATTCCTACCGTGAGGTATGGGTTTAAATTTTAAAAATGAATAGACTTTCGATTTTATTAAGTACTTTTTTATTTATGGCGTCTTGTGAAGAGTCACTGAACGTTAAAATTCCTGTTGAGAATTCTAAACTTTCAGTGACATCCTACCTTCATGCGGATGATTATTTTGATGGACAAAATTCATCTGTTTATGTTTCCAATTCAATTTCAGCATTAGCATTAACCGATAATTATGTTTATACCGATAGTATTCCTGTTATAAATAATGCAACTGTTTCAATTTATGAGACAAACGCATTAAAGGAAAATGTTGCTTCATACCTGTTAGAGTTTGATTATGATTGCTACTGCTATATTAATACTGAATTGAGTCCTAAGCAAAATACAACTTATAGATTGGAGGTTGAGGCAGATGGCTATCCCAACGTTTATGCCATAGATCAGGTTCCTGCAAGGCCAAGTTATGAAATCACAAACTTTGAATTGTTGGGTAAACTAGATAAGAAAAGTTATGATGGTGAATTAAGTCAATTTAATTTGGTCGTAAATGACGATCCTAATGCGCAAAACTTTTATCAACTTAAAATTTATATTGTGAACACATCTGGTGCTAAATTAAGGGCTTGTTACTATTCTGTAAGTGATCCGTCTTTTCTAAACTCATTTAATAATAGCCATGTTTCTGGGGATAATTATAATGGAAAAAATGGGTATTTTACAGATGAGTTATTTAATGGTACTTCAAAAAGTTTCTTTATTCAGCAATATAAACCTAAAGGTGTGTTTGATCATTTTTATATCGAATTAAGAGCTTTGAGTAAAGATTTGTATGAGTTTAATGAAACCAAAAAAGAGCATAATAGAGATAGCGACAACCCTTTATTTGTTTCTGAACCAATCTTTTTAGACTCTAATATTGAAAATGGCTATGGGATATTTGGCGGGAAATCAGCATCAAATAAAGCCTATATACCAACTTATTTCCCTAATAATGGTTGGTTGGAGTATTAATTTTTTTCTCTACACTTCCATCATCGTATATATAAAGTAAGATTGCATTACTCGAAATTGCTGTTTGGTTAATAATTTTACCTAATAAATTCATCACATACTTTAGCTTTTTTTCTGGAGCTTTTAGTGTTTCATTCATACCTATAGATTCAAATCCATCTAGCATGGTATCAAACCAAAGTTTTGCAGATATTACAGAAAATGTAGCACAATCATTATGGTTAAAATTACCACCGTCTATAAGTGTAATTTCTTCGGCATTTGCACCAGCTTCAATAAAGGCGTTGTAAGCCATAGTTGCATTTTCATAAGGTACATTGTCATCTGCATTACAATGTATGATTTGCATTGGCGCTTGTGGCGTAAAATCAATTAAATCGTTGTCTTCTAGTGCGAGGTGAAACGGATGTGCGGTATTGTTTAAATATTCATTGTAATATTCTGTTCGAATCATATCTAGAGGCCTAAATTCAGATGGGTTAATTTGATAGTTATTTTCTGCAATTGCCCATATTGAATCGTTTATCTGTCCCATAGAATAATTTCCATCATACAGTTCAAATAAAGATTCGAATCCTGGCATAAAAAGTTCTTCAGGAGTGTCATACAAGTTGCCGTATACCCTTTGGTATGAAAAAATAACATATGGGAAGTATCCCGGGTTAGGGTATACTACATCTAGCATTGTTGTTTGTGCTATTGACATGCTATAAGGACCAGCCATTGGACAAGAGGCAGTTAGCATTATTTCATTAGCGTAATTTTGTTCTATTTCTTTCACTGCTGCCATGGTTACATGTCCGCCTTGCGAGTAGCCCATTAAAAATACTTGCTCTCCAATCCCTACGGCTTGACTTTCTGCAAAATCTTTTGAGGCGAGAATAAGATCTATAATTGCTGAAGCCTCTGTTTTGGAATGGCAATAATTGTGATCACCTTCACCTTCACCAAGTCCTAGATAATCACTCATTAATGTAACGTAGCCGTGAGATGCTGCTATGATACCTAAGCTGTTTTGATTGTCTATTTGTGCAGAGGGAACACCCAGATTTGAAACTGCCGTTCCATGTTGCCAGCTCAAAATAGGAGAATTAAAACCATTGTTTTCAGGTAAGAAAACTGCTCCTGTTGCTTCTACCAAAGAATCTTTTTCGTTGGGTGTTAAATAAAAAACTTTGTAGCCTTTTACGCCAAAGTTAATATCACCAGCATATTCGGGTATGGCGTTTTCTGAGTATATATTTTGAATTTCTGAAACATTCCAAGATTCAACCAATTCATAAGTTATGATTTGGCCATAACAAAGAGAGGTGAAAATCGAAAAGATCAATGAAGTAGCAATCTGTTTCATGAATGTGAATTAAAATAAAGTTTAAATATAGTTAAACCGATCGAATATAAAATCGATTATTCTATTTTGCTTTTCAGAAGATTTTAATTGTAGATAATAGATGTTTGTAAAAAAAAAAGCCACATTATGTGGCTTTTTGTAATACGGTAAAAAAAGTATTATTCGGCGTTTATTTTTTTTATCACTTTACCATTTTCATAAATGAAAAATAAAACGATGCCTTTATCATCTACTTTGTGTTCTCTACCTAAAATATCAATCACTTTTATGAGTGAATTGTTATCTGTGGTCAATTCTTCAATTTTCAGATCATCACATTCACCATCTTCATCAACATCATTCATGTTATATGGAAGCCCACCTTCTGCTATAATTCCGTCATTCTCGTCACTAATTGTCCATGAAGCTTCATCCATATATTCACCTTCTATAGTATAAAAGCCCCAACAGTCTGCTAGCTCAATGCAAAATGTTTCTTCATTTCCATCTTCCAATGTGTATGAAGTTCCATTAATAATTAGTTCTGAACCTTCCCATCCATCATATGCATCATCTTCTAATGTTAATAGTAGTTCATTTGAGGTGCAAGGGTATGGGTACTCGCATGTTCCATCATCTATATTTGCATTTGTATTATAGTTTAAAGCTGATGGGTCAGTACATCCAAGCGTAAATTCTTCAGCATTAGAACAGTAAAATATGACATTGTAGATGAATTCTTCATCTTCTTCTATAACTATAGAAGAAGTTGACATTATAAGATTGTCGTCTGTTACAGAAACTATTGTAAATTCAGAAAAAGGAAAATCGTCTTCAAATGTTTCGACAGCAATTGTAGAATCAGAAGACCAATTATAGGCTAATGGGAAAAACCCATCAACAAATAATCCCATTTGAGTTTCATTAAATGAAAAACCTGAAATATCAAGTTCATCGTCTGGAATAGACATTGTAAAGCCATTTGTAGCTAAAGCATCCCATTCTTCTTGAGAAGTAGGTAGTGGGAATCCCATCATATCCATAAAATCTTCAGCAGATATACCACCCCATTGTACCATCATCATGAGTTCATCAATTTCTTCTTGAGATAAAAAAAATGATACTGTAGCATAAGTTGAGTCTACAGTCCAATTTCCCATAATGTCGAGTTCATTTTGGGCTTGTACACTATTAATCATAAATATAATACATAATGACCCAATAATTTTTTTTGTAAAGTTGTTCATGTTAAGGTTCTTTAGTTTCGTAGAATTTTAGTCAATTGTAAATAATTATTGTAAATGTAATAAAATGGTTTATATAATGTACATGTGTTCGTTTAAACTCATATTATCTGATGATAGTTAATCATATTAATAATAGTTTCGTTAATTTTGAAGTATAATTAAATGTATTGGTATGTTCGGATTCTTTAAGAAAAAAACACCCCTCGAGAAACTTCAGTTAGAATATAAAAAATTGCTCTCTGAGGCACATAAGTTGTCAAAAGTTGATCGTAAAAAAAGTGATCAGAAAATGGCTGAAGCTAATGAGGTTTTGAATAAAATAGATGATTTATCTGAAGTATAAACTAATATAGTATTGAATTTATTTACTAATATGCTTAAATTTTTTATTATTATTTCGTCGTCTATTTTACTAGTGTATTTTTCACTTAATTTATTTATTAAGGCTGAAGAACACTATTATCAAGTTTTAAAAGTAATGGATGATGTTGAGATACGTGTATATGATGAAATGATTTATGCATCATATTCGCCTAAAAATGAGAACGATCGTAGTTCGTCTTTCAGGATTATTGCCAATTATATTTTTGGGGGTAATACTGCAAATGAAGAAATAGCAATGACTTCACCTGTGGTCATGAAGCCATATGACAATAATGAAATGGCTTTTATAATGCCTGAACATTATACTCTTACTTCCTTACCTAAACCAAACAATAGTCAAATTAAGATTTCTAAAATACCATCTACTATAAAAGCTGCAATTCGATATTCAGGTTATTCAGATGCTAAAATAGAAAACAAAAAAAAAGAAGAACTCATAGCTATTCTTGATGCTAATAATATTGTTCACGAAAATGATTTTGAGGTTTTAGTTTACAACTCTCCTTATAAAGTCTTTAATAGAAGGAATGAAGTTGTTGTTTCTGTAAATTATAACAATAAAACAAATCATATGTCTCTTAAAAATGAAAAACTATACATTGGTGGTGGCTGTTTTTGGTGTGTTGAAGCTGTATTCCAAGATGTTATCGGCGTTGAAAAAGTAGTTTCTGGATATTCAGGAGGTCTTATCAAGAATCCGACCTATGAACAGGTTTCTTCTGGAATAACAAAACATGCTGAAGTATGTGAGATTACATATAATCCTTCAGCTATTAAATTAGAACAGTTGTTAAAGATATTTTTTGCGAGCCATGATCCTACAACTATGAATAGACAGGGTAATGATGTGGGAGCTCATTACAGGTCTATTGTGTTTTTCTCAGATTTTAATCAAAAAAAGGTAATCGAGAAAATCATTAATGAGTTAAATGCAGCTATTTTTGACCAAAAAATTGTGACGCAGATTCAGGAATTCGAGACATTTTATAAGGCCGAGAACTACCATCAGGATTATTACCAAAATAACAAATATGCACCGTATTGCAGTTATGTTATTTCTCCAAAAGTAGATAAGCTGAAAAAAGAACTTAGTCAGTTTTATAAATAATTAGGTTAGCTTAATTTTGCTACTTAGTTTCAATTATAATATAAGACTAATTGAAAGATGTTTTATATAAAGCCTCGTTGTATTGGTTGTTTTAATTAAAATGAGAAGTCAAAATAACAGTGTTAATTTTGTCTTTTCTTGTTAGAAAATTTTAAAACCGTATTCTGAAATTCTTTACTACCTTCTCTTAAAGTTCGCTCTTGGGTTTCCAGATTTACTTCGTATAATCCAAATTTTTGACTGTATCCTAAACACCATTCAAAATTATCTAATAAAGACCAATAGTAAAATCCTCTAATGTCATAACCGTTTTTTATGGCTTCTGAAACTGCAAATAAAGAGCGTTTTATAAATGGACCTCTATGAATGTCTTTACTGTCTCCAATCCCATTTTCGGTAATGTAAATGGGTACGTTTAATTTAGAAGTCATCTTGATGGCATCATATATGCCATCAGGGTAAATAGTGTAACGACCCATTTCCGCAAGTATTTCTCCCTTAACTGGTTGAAGGGATTCAACTGGGTTTAAAGGATTCATTTTTACAGCCAAATGTGAGTAGTAATTTACACCAATAAAATCTATAGATTTTGTAGCATTTTCATCTAAAAACTTTATAGGCTGTCCGAATGGAAGTACTAGGTATCTGTATGTACCTGTTTCTAAAAAACGTATAATCGTTTTGTTAAATGTGTCATCTGCTAAATATGTTCCAATCCAGTCAATTAAATTAATTCTGTTTGATGGTTCAAATAGAAAAATACTCATCACTATTCCAATTTTTAATTCAGAATTGTAGTTGAGTTGTTTGGCCATTTGATAGGTTTTAACGTGAGCTTTTAAAATATTCCCTAAAACAGTTCCTGCAATCCTAGCATCTTTTTTTCCAGGTGGGAAATATCCCGCGTAATATCCTTCATTAATGAAAACATTGGGTTCATTAAACGTAGTCCAATACGATACTTTCTTTCCGTAAGCCTTTATGACTTTTTCACTAAATGATAAAAAATAGTTTATGTTTTCTTCTTTTTCAAAGCCACCAAGTTCCATAAACCATAAGGGCTCTTCAAAATGATGAAGTGTAATATTGGGCTCGATGTTATTGTGTAATAGTGAGTCGATTAAATCTGAATAGTGTTGCAGAGCCAAGGTGTCAAAAACCATTGGTTGAGGCATGATTTTACTCCAGGATAGTGAGAAGCGATATGAGTTTGTACCAAGCTCTTTCATGAGCTTAATATCTTCTGGATATCTGTTCCATTGGTCCACAGCAATACCAGATTTATCATTATTTAGAATTCTACTTTGCCCATATTCATCTTTTTGAGATTCCCACCAAAACCAATTGTTGTTGGTATGTCCCCCTTCAACTTGATGTGCAGCTGTTGCGGTACCCCATAGAAAATCATCTGGGTAGTAAATTTTATTTGTATTTGTGGTATCCCAATTCCATGTTTTGTTTTGAAAACCGAAATTGAGTATGCAAATGCATAATAAGTATAATGAAAGTAAATAAATTATGAGCTTTAAAAACCGATTCATCATATTGCGTTTAGAATTCAAATCTATAAAAATACCTGATTCTAAATTAAATAAAAAGAGCCACACTTTTGTGTGGCTCTTTTTATAAGTTATGTAATTTATTTTATGTGCTTCTCAACACTTCCATCATCGTATAAAATTAGATAGATTCCATTTTTTGTAGGATACGTGATTACATTACCTAATAAGTCAAAGTATTGTATTACTTTTTTGTTAGATTGGGTTTTGAGATCCTCAATATTGACATTATAGTCTGCGTTATACAATTCAATGATTTCATTTGGTGGTTGACTTGGCCATGAGTAACCGCTTGTGGCTAGATAAATTTTACCATCAGGACTTACGCAAATATCTCTTAGCCTACCCCATTGATTGTCAAAATATTCTGTTTCATTAATAATGGTTTGACCATCTTCAGAAAATTCAAATCGGACAAGCATTTTGTCTTTTAAAACAGTCATTAATAATGTATTTTCAAATTCTGGAATTGCAGGGTGATCATACCAAATAATATCTGCAGGAGCAATAGTTGATGAACCGCTGCTCCATATTGCATCAACAATATTATTTTCATCACAATAATCAGTTTCAGTATAATTATTAGTTAAATCTTCTGCATAGTAAAAGTCTACCCACATGTTATCGCAATATCCTTGAACATTAGGCCAGCCATAATTCATCCCAGCTTCTAAAATATTTAATTCATCATCATTACTTGGACCGTGTTCTGAACTGTAAATGATATTGTTAGGACCTAATGCTAGTCCTTGTGCATTTCTATGTCCCCAACTCCAAATGATACTTCCAGGAATAGGATTGTCTGTTGGCGCCTCTCCCATAGTTCCATCTATAGAGTTGATATTGATCCTTAAGGTTTTTCCAGTAAGCTCATTAAGGTCTTGTGATAACATCCACTCTTGGGCATCACCTGTTGTAATTAACATGGTTTGATCTTCTAGAGCCATGAGTCTACAACCAATATGGGTGCTATTTCCGTCAATACCATCAACTAATACTAACTCATTAATTAATTCATCATTTTCAATGTCGTATTCATAGGCTACTATTTTTTCTTTTGCACCACTATTTAAATAAGTGTATGCAAGAAATACATAAGGTTGGTTTTCAAAGTCTGGGTGGATTTCCATTCCTAGTAAACCCGATTCATTCGAATTCCATACATCCGGTTGAATATCAAGAATGACATGTTTTTCACCTGTTTCAGGGTTAACTCGGCTCACTATACCAGGGCGTTCCGTCATCCAAATATAGTTGTCAGGTCCCCATTTTATTTCCCATGGAATGTTAAGGTTACCTATCACTTCTCGTTCTTGAAGTGTTGTGTTTCCTATAGTAATTTGTGCAAATCCATTAATGCCTAAAAGGCAAACCAAGCAGATTATTAGGTTACGTTTCATAAACTTTAGTGTCTTATAATTTTAACTGATTTTCCTTCATACTTCATAATGTAAACACCAATAGGTAGTTCATTTAATTCGTTATGCATTTTTCTTCCTACTAAATCGAAAATTCCTATTAGTCTATCTTCTTCTGAATTTACTTCTTCAATATTAGTATGACATTCAATAGCATCGATATTAATTTCTAATAGGTCTTCTGATTCACAGCTTGAATTACTCCAACTTATTTGCCAATTGTAGAAATAATAGTAGTATTCGTTACCATATTCTGAATCAGTTATGTTTACTACATTTTCGATAATATATGGATAGGATGTATTTTCATTACTTCTTTTTAACATAGGATTTTCAAATCCAAAATTTGAATAATTCATATTTGAATTTGTTCCTAGTCTGTAGTTTAAGCCCTCTGGAATATTCCAATTTAATTCAATTGTCGCATCTCCTGAAATGTATACGGTTGTATCAATTAATACCTGATTTAGGTCAGTTCTTAACTCAATAGTTCTATTTCCAGCATATTGACTATCTGTAAAAACATCTATAGAATTTAATATAAAATCTCTATTTGCGTTGAATATTAGATAGGAATTGTATTGTTCTCCACTGTAAGAGTTGGAACCTTGGTGTGTTGTTTCTCCTACATTATCAGTTGCAGTATCTTGAGCAATTTGACTTGCATATAAATGTACATCTTCTTCTAATATAGGTAAGTAATATGTGTTACCAGTATAGATGAGTTCTTGATCTTCATTATACCAATTTGCATCTTCTACATTTAGTTCAATAGAAAGAGCCTCTCCTAGGCAAGATGTTGAAATGGGATTTACAACTGCAGGAGCATCTACAGTAACTTCAGATACATTCGTTTCTGGCGAAGTATATACAAAAGAACAATTTGAATTTTGAACTGTAACCGAATAATTACCCGCTTCACTAACCATAATAGACTGAGTAGTTTCTCCAGTACTCCAAAGATAAGAATCACCATAATTTGCTGTAAGTTCAACATCCTCACCTTCACAAATTTGAACGTCTCCTGTAACATTAATCGTTGAAGTAGAACTTTCATTTTGAAGATAAAGCGTTACAGGAATTGCAGTGTAATTATTGTCATCATTTTCCTCTAAATAGTAGTTGTTAGGATCTGCAATTCCAACAATCCAATAATCTCCATTACAAAGGTTTGGATCTATATTTATCCATTGTTCGTCAAGCCATTCACCATATAAATCAAGCCAACCAGAGGAAATACCTTGCTCAACTTCGGAGCAACCATATTGCCCTCCACCGAGTCCAAAATTAGGGAAGTCTTCATTGTAAAGCGCTTCTCCTTCCCCATATACTGTATTGTCATCTCTACAGTGCCCGGAATAATCGTCAGGTGCTAATTGATTATTGTATGGAGTAGGAATGCTAGGGTCAGGACTACATATATTATAATCCATTAGGCAAAAACCTAATTTTGCTCCATCAGAAACTATAGGCCAATTTCTTGGATCAGGTTCATTATCATCTTTTTTACGGAGAGTAAAAACTCCCCAGTCATTTGTATGATTATGACCATGTGTTGGGTGATAAGTCATTGTACCGGCTTCTCTGTCATAATAAGACATGCTTCCATCAGCATTTCTGTGGTAAATACGTTGCCAAATTATTTGTTGAGCATCAAGTCCATTATCACAAGTGTATTCTACCTCAGAATAAGGATCATATATTTGGTTTGTGTCTGTCCCACATATAAATGTTCTGTATCCGTCTGGTCCAGCACCTCTAACAGTTAAGGGGCCATGTCCAGTATTTGGAGTTGAAACACTAATCCTTAATCGACCATTATTTTCTCCTTCACCACTTTGTGCATATTCTGATGCCCCATTAGCAACATCTTCAAGACCTACCCATGAAACTTGTATATCTGGTAACAAGTCACAATCTGTTTGAGTTGGGTCTAAACATTGACAATCAGTTGCGTCGTTAATAGTACATTGACCATAAATCAAAAAAGTATTAAAGAGTAAAAATAAAAAAGGGATTTTGAGTTTCATAAGTTCTATTTTAAGATAATGTCAAAATTACAATATTTAAATAAGGTTATTTTATTTTAACCTTCAATTTTAGTAAATAATTTTTTTGAATTCTAAATTGAATTTTTAAAAGTTAAAAAAGCAAATTACATTAAATTGATCCCTAGAGGAATTGTTAAATATTTGATTCATATAACCCAATTCGAGTTTAATATTTGAATTTAATTGATAACCTAGACCTCCATAAATTCTATTTCGGTCAAAGCTATTTTCTTGACTTGCGTCAATAAATATTTCATTATAAGCTGAGATGTAATATTTTTTGTTTGTTTTTAGTAATGGTAGGTTAAGACTCAAGAAGTAGCGATATCGGAGTTTAAAATCATCTTCAATAAACCTTTGTTCAAAACGGTATCTGTGTTGAATTTTTATTTTACCAATAACTTGTTTTGAAATGAATTGCTGATAGATTCTGTGTTCATTCACTTTTAATATTTCATTAGATTCTATGGCTTTGTTACGACTGTCAATAAAACCATATCCCAACAATATATTATTATTCTCATTTACATTATATCCAAGCCCAGTTCTAACTAATAATTGTTCTAATTCTCCAAGTATATTGTAATTACGGTGTTGAATTTCGTGATGCCAATTTAATGAAGAATTTAAGTCTTTGTTTCCAAAGTAAATTAACCAATTTCCAATATTATTTTCTTGACTTTTAACAGAAAAGATATTGATTAAAAATAGAATAATTAAAAGCTGATTTTTCATATTACTTTCTGTTTTCGAATTATAACACAAAATTAAACATCTTAATTAAGTATTTAAAGTGTTTAATTCAGAATTTGATATAACTAATATGAAAGAGTAAATAGCTCTTTTATCGGTATATTATTGTTTGATTTTTTCCACACTACCGTCATCATAAATGTAGAACAGAATTTGATTTTTGTTTTGATTATTAACAATTTTTCTTCCTAACACATCTATTACCTGAATAAGTTTTTTCTCAGAAATTAAATTTTTTATTTCATTAGTTGATAGTTGGTTACAATCAATTTGTCCTTCCAAGTTAAATTGTGAGACAAAATTCCATATTTCTTCTGTTGCATTTATATCCATATTCCCAAAAGATCCAGGCCATTCATGATCGCCATTAATTACCTTTAACTCTTGAATAGAAACACAGCTGTCACCATTTAACCAAAGTTTTCTTTCAACCGTACTTCCATCATTAGGTGCACTATCTGCTATATCTGTTACTATTGGATTAAAATCTGTATTGTTATAATTTGACCAATAACTTGTAATATCATTTACCGACATATAAAGTGGATAATCACCATAAGAAAGCCCTTCATAAATAGAATGGGGATTTTCATCGACTGTTCCAGGTATAAGCATCATTCCGGTTGGGTGAACAGGAGAGCATGGGTCCCAACCATAAGCATCGGTTCTATAATAATCTTCAAGCATACTTCCAGAAACTGCAGCAAATGCAGCAATTTTATGATTTAATCGACATCCAAGTTCGTAAGAAAAAATTGCACCCTCGGAATAACCACAAGCATAAATACGGCTTTGGTCGATTGAATATTCTGAACTAAGTGCATTAATAATTGCTTCAACAAAATAGATATCATC
>Ga0160422_10000677_pt1 | contig 20768 bp, 19 predicted proteins | sample Fk160mmetaG_FD_108192 | JGI IMG/M metagenome (GOLD analysis project Ga0160422, IMG submission 108192) | Marine microbial communities from the Central Pacific Ocean - Fk160115 60m metaG | ecosystem: Environmental > Aquatic > Marine > Oceanic > Photic zone | place: The Central Pacific Ocean... | reverse complement strand
TCGATCAATAACTTAGATGTTTATCCTAACCCATCGAGAGATGTATTTAATGTGGCGTTTACGTCAGAGGATGTACAGGATCTTGAGGTTAGAGTAATCAACGTAGTTGGAGAGGTTGTTTACGCTGAGAACTTACAACAATTTGTTGGTGAGTATACTAAGTCAATTGACTTGGCTACTTATACTAAAGGAGTTTACTTCTTAGAAATTACAACTAATAATGGTGTAGTTAATAAGAAGCTAATTCTTCAATAAGAAGTAGTTTAGTTCTTAATATTAAGAGGCCTGAGTTTTTACTCGGGCCTCTTTTAATTAATAATAAATCTTTTGGTATTTTGAAGGAATTTGATTAAATAGATTCCCTTTTCTAAATCAGAAATATTAATTATTTCTATTTCTGATATTTTTTGTTTTCTTTTTACAATTTTTCCATTTAAATTATAAATTTTGATCTCTCCATTAAGTGTTGAGCTGATGTTAATTTTATTTTGATTTGGATTAGGATATATTGTAAATAAATTTTTATTTAAGATATTATTATATAAAATAGTAGTATCGTTAAATATAGAATCGCTAGAGAAATATGAAATTCCTCCCGCTAAGTTTCCAATTATCATTTCAGGATTATTATCACTATTTATATCTTTTAAAGTTAAAGCAGATTTACCTCCGTCCCAAATATTCGAAACGGTACTATTTGATTCTGTAAATTGTCCATATATATTATTTTCAATATTTGAAAATTGATAAATATTTCCTGAATAACTTCCAACAAAGAGTATATAAACACCACTACTGTCATAAAGAAAGGGGCTGCTAAATCCAGTACTAATATAAGATTGATCTACATCAATTCCACCCCAGTTTTCAATTATTGTATCATAAATAGCGTTGTTTGAAGACCCGTTGTTAGGAAGAAAATTAATTGTTCCATCTTGCTCACCAATTATAATATCTATTAATCCGTCTCTGTTAACATCAATCAGCTGAGGTTGTGCAAATTGCCCAATATCTATATTTTGAAAATTTGGATTAGATAATTGAAAATTATTATTTCCGATGTTAGTAAATAAATGTAATTTTCCATCAGCATCACCTAAAATCAAATCTTTATCATTATCTCCATCAAGATCTCCAAATGTTGGACTCAAATTTAGAGCAGGTATATTTAAGGATGTGTTTAGATTGATTGATGATATATTTAGCCAATCTCTATCAATAAGATTAAATGAAGGGATAGAATCACTGCCTGTATTTTCTAATAAAGCCAATGAAGAAGTAGGGTCATTATTGACATTATGATACCCATAGTTGCCAATAATTAAATCTTCTAGTCCATCATTGTTATAGTCATAAAAGACAGGAAAGGCTGATGTTCCAAAATCTAGCATATCAGCTTGTAAAAAGTTATTCTGTATAAAGTTAAAATTTGGTTCATTATTTTGACCATTATTTTCATAAAGCCAGCAGCTTTCATAATTTTCTGAATTATTTTGACTATTTGTTGTAACTATTAAATCTTTGATTCCATCACTAGTTACATCAATATAATATCCAGCTGGAAAACCTTGGATGTTTGCTGCTAGAGTATTATTGAAATTTTGAGGAAAAATTGAATCAATATTTACCATAAAAGCATTTTGACTGTCTCCTCCATTTATCAGTATGTTTAGATTGTTGTAACTTATGTCACCAAGAATTAAATCCTTATCATTGTCATTGTCAATATCAATAGCAAGAATAGTTGATCCAGCGTGTTTTTGTTTAGCGTTATAATTACTGTTTACTTGAGGGCATTGGCAGTTTTGACAATTTAGAATATATGAATTTAATCCCTCGTAAAAAAGACCCCAACAGCTTTCAGAAAATTCAAATATTAGCGAGTCGCAATTGCCATATAGTTCCATAGATTGATTTTTATGGTACTCAACAAATCCTCCAAGTATCGAGAAAGTCAATACATCTAAATCTCCGTCATAGTCTATGTCAGATATTGCAGGTATATCTACAGGACTTATGTATATATTAAGAAAATTAGATCCATAATCACTCAATACTAACTGTGTGACCTCTGTGAATTCTAAATCAATATTGTTTGATGTATTTAAATAAACAGCCATGCCTCCAGATGAATAAGTGAAAATATCATTTTTTCCATCGAGATTATAATCTCGCATCAGTATCCAATCATGTATTTTAGGAAAATTATTTCTATATTTTGGGGCGTAAATATAGTTTCCATTGTTGTTAATATACGGGTTCAACTTATTTCCAGATCTATCAAAAACAATCAAATCCATTACACCATCTAAATTGAGATCGATATTTGAAAATTGTCCTGAATTAATACCTCCATCTAATGCTGATTTGTATGGCAATCCATTTTCAAAAAATGATAAAGATGTATCTCTATTAAAAATCATTTGTGCATAAGAAGAGTTGAACAACAATGATATTAATAAAATGACTTTATAAATTGATTTCATATTTTTTCTGTAAAAATAACTTATTATTTTTTTTACTAAAAAATATATAAACTTTTCTAATACTATTTATAGGTTCACTTTATTGCATGAGTAATTGTATTATTTGCTTTATAATCTTATATTTGCCGTCTTTTAATCAGATAACTTAAGCTTATGCGTGAAAGAAATGCTATAAAAATTTTTGCAATACTTTTTGCAATAGTTTGTTTATATCAACTGTCCTTTACATGGGTAGTCAGTAATATAGAAGAAGATGCTGTACAAGAATCTTTGTACAAAAGAGACCAGGAAGCTAAGTTAATTGAAAGTAATCGATTGTTATTAGAAGATGGTCTTAAGCTAGATACTAATCAGTCTTATATTGATTCATTACAAAATGAATTAAATCAATTAAAATATTCTAAAACAGATATTTATCTTGACACTTTTCAACAATATGCAGAGCGTAGTTATTTAGATAATAAAAGCTCAGAAAAAGTATTTGGGCCTTATACATTTTTACAATGTCAACAAAGGCAATTAAATTTAGGTCTTGATTTGAAGGGTGGGATGAATGTTACTCTAGAAGTAATGGTAGTTGATGTTATAAAAGCGCTAGCAAACAACAGTGCAGATGAAAATTTTAACAAAGCTATAGAAAATGCTAATGAAAGACAAAAAGATGGTAATGTAGACTATCTTTCATTATTTGCTGAAGAATACGAAAAACTTTCAAGTGAAAACGGCTTGTCTATTATTTACTATGCACAACTTAAAAATAAAGGCATAAGTGTTGATGCAAAAAACAAAGAGGTAATTGAAGTTTTAAGAAAAGAAATTGATGGCTCTATTGACAGATCTTTTAACACACTAAGAACAAGAATTGACCGTTTTGGAGTTACTCAGCCTAATATTCAAAGATTAGATGCGGGAAGGATTTTAATAGAGCTTCCTGGTATTAAAGATACTGATAGAGCTAAAAAATTATTAGAATCTGCTGCAAAGCTAGAATTTTGGGAAACTTACAATTACACAGAGTTATATCCTTTGCTAGTGGAAGCAAATTCTTTAAACATTGATGGAGTTGAATCTGTGCTAACTCTTTTACTTCCAAAAACCAATGAACAGGGCCAACAAATACCGGGTCCAGTATTTGAAGTTAAGGTGTCTAAAAAATCACAAGTAAAAAAGCTTATCAAAAATGAAGACTTTTTAAAAGTATTTCAAAATGCAGGAAAAGATGTTGTCTTTGCATTCAGTGTTAAAGATAATGATCAGGAAATTGATAAAACTATTGATCTCGTTGCATTAAAGCGTAATAATAATGTTAGAAGTAGTATTCAAAATTCAAATGGATATTCTAATGTTTCATCCCCAATGAAAGGAGATGTCGTAACCGATGCCATAGAGGAGATTGATGGACAATCTGCAGGCGTTTCAATGCAAATGGATAGTAGGGGTGCTGGACAGTGGAGAACATTAACAAAAGCAAATATTGGTAAATCAGTAGCAATCGTACTAGATGATCGCGTATATTCATGGCCAACAGTTAATGACGAGATAGAAGCTGGGAGATCATCAATTACAGGAGATTTTTCGCTAGAAGAAGCACAAGATTTAGCTAATATTTTAAAAACTGGAGAAATTGCAGCTCCTGCCAAAATTATTAATGAGGCAATAGTTGGTCCTTCATTGGGTGCTGAGGCGGTTAGCTCAGGAATGTCTTCATTTTTAATTGCACTTATTTTCGTTCTAATATACATTGCTTTTTATTATGGAAAAGCAGGTTTAGCTTCTAATGTAGCCTTATTGGTTAACATATTTTTTATTTTTGGTGTGTTGTCTTCATTAGGTGCTGTTTTGACTTTACCAGGAATAGCTGGAATTATTTTAACTATTGGTATGTCAATTGATGCCAATGTTCTCATATACGAGCGTGTAAGAGAAGAAATGAAAAATGGTAAGGGTATTAAACTTGCAGTAAAAGATGGATATCAAAGCGCCTATAGTTCAATTATTGATGCAAATGTTACAACCCTTTTAACAGGTATAATTTTATATACTTTTGGAACAGGCCCAATTAAAGGATTTGCCACAACTCTAATTATAGGTATATTAACTTCATTATTTGCTGCAATTTTTATAACACGTCTTATTATTCAATCTAGAATGGACAAAGGAAAAAGTATCTCTTTTTCAACAAAAATAACTGATGGTGCTTTTAAGAATATAAATATTGACTTTATTGGTAAAAGAAAAAGATTTTATTTTATTTCTTTAATTGTTTTAGTATTAGGTCTTGGCTCTCTTTTTACCAAAGGATTACAATTAGGTGTTGATTTTGCAGGAGGAAGAACTTATGTGCTTAGATTTGATAAGCCTGTAGATAATGAAAAGGTTAGAGCTTCTTTATCAAAATTATTTATTGATGATCAGGGGATAAGTTATGCTCCGGAGGTCAAAACATTTGGTAATTCAAATCAAATTAAAATTACAACCTCTTATTTAGTTAACAATATCGACTCTGAGGTTGATAGCATAATCGCTCAAAAGTTGTATGAAGGATGCAAATTTTTATTACCTGAATCTTTTTTTAGTGGAGAATATGAGAATCTTTCAGATGAAGAAAAAGAAATTAAATATCTAACAAAATTTAAAGAAGAAAAATACATTCAAAGTTCTGAAAAAGTTGGTCCAACAATTGCTGATGACATTAAACAGTCTGCTGTTTGGTCTGTAGTTTTTTCTTTAATAGTTATTTTTGTTTATATACTTATTAGATTTAGAAAATGGCAATTTAGTCTGGGAGCAGTGTTGGCTGCATTCCATGATGTAATTATCGTGCTTTCGTTGTTTTCTATATTCTATGGCTTATTACCATTCTCTTTAGAAATTGATCAGGCTTTCATTGCTGCAATACTTACAATAATAGGTTATTCTCTAAATGATACTGTGGTTGTTTTTGATAGAGTTAGAGAGTATTTAAACAACAACAAAAAGAAACAAGTAAAGGATATAATGAATGGAGCGTTAAATTCTACACTAAGTAGAACAATTAATACTTCTTTAACTACTTTCTTTGTTTTATTAATTATTTTTATTTTCGGAGGTGAGGTTATACAAGGGTTTATGTTTGCCTTGATGGTTGGTGTTCTTGTCGGAACATATTCTTCCTTATTTATAGCATCACCAATTATGCTTGATACTTTGAGTAGGGAGAATTCAAAAAAGTAATCTTTTTATTAACCTTTTCATTTGAAAGGGTTTTTTTATTTTTGTTATATGATATTATTTATCGGAGGTCCAGAAATTATTATAATACTGCTTTTTATTATTATGTTTTTTGGTTCTAAAAAAATACCTGAGATTGCTAGAGGGATTGGTAAAGGAATCCGAGAAGTAAAGGATGCATCAAATGAAATAAAAAAAGAAATTCGAGATAGCGCTAACTCCGTCAATGATGATCTTGATTTAGAAAAATGATGACTATCTTTATTTTATTTTTAGGATTTATACTTTTATTTTTTGGAGGAGAGTTATTAATTCGAGCCTCTGTTTCTCTAGCAACCAAAATGAATGTATCTACTCTTGTAATAGGCATGACAGTAGTTTCTTTTGCTACATCAGCACCAGAACTTTTTGTAAGCTTAAAAGCGGTTTTTAGTAATAGTGGTGATATTTCTTTGGGTAATTCCATAGGGTCAAATATTGCTAATATTGCCTTTGTTCTAGCTATTACAGCAATATTTTTTAAAGTAAAAATTGCAAAAAAAGTATTGTCCTTAAACTATCCTCTTCTCCTTATTGCATCTCTTCTTTTAGCTTTTATTTTATACTATTTTAAAGGAGTTTCTAGTTTTATTGGATACTTATTTGTTATAATACTTATTACATATATTTTAATTTTAATCAATGATGCTCGTGATAATCAATTAAATGCAAAATCTGAAGAACGTGTAGTAACATCTTCTAAAAATACCATTACATATTTTAAGAGTATTTCAATGTTGTTATTAGGTGTTCTTTTGTTGAAGTATGGTGCAGATTTTTTAGTTAATTCAGCAATGAGTATTGCTGTCTATTTTGAAGTTCCTGAGAGAGTTATTGCTGTAACTATTGTAGCTATTGGAACAAGTATACCAGAGCTTGCTGCATCAATTATTGCTGCTTATAGAAATGAAGATAGTTTAGCAATCGGTAATCTTATTGGTTCAAATGTCTTTAATATTTTTGCCGTTCTAGGACTTACAGCAATTATCAAGCCGATTAATATGATAGAGAAAGCTTTACTTTCTTTTGATACAATGTGGATGCTTGCAATAACAATTGTTTTTGGTGCTTCATTATACTTAAATAAAAAAAGATATTTATATAGAAAAGAGGGATTATTTCTATTTATCTTGTATTTACTTTACATTTATCTTGCTCTGAATTAACTTTTTAATAAATTGTTAATAAATCAGTGTTTTCTAAATACTCTAACTTTTGTTTGACTAAATAGTTTTAGTTTATTTGTAGAAATAAAAATACAAACTATGAAGACAAAACTAGAGTACATTTGGTTAGATGGATATGCCCCTACACAAAATATGAGAAGTAAAACAAAAGTTGTTGAAGACTTTGATGGTAATTTAGATTCTTGTCCTATATGGGCTTTTGATGGCAGCTCAACTAAACAAGCCGAAGGTAACTCTTCTGACTGTCTTTTAAAGCCTGTTGCAATTTTCCCAGATCCTGTAAGAGAAAATGGTTTTTTAGTTATGACCGAGGTTTTAAATGCAGATGGGTCTCCTCACGAGTCAAACGCTAGAGCTAGGATTGAAGATGATGATAATGATTTTTGGTTTGGATTTGAGCAAGAATATTTTATTATGGATGTAGACACCCAACTCCCTCTTGGTTTTCCAATGGGAGGTTATCCTGGGCCTCAAGGATTGTATTATTGTTCAGTAGGAGGAAAAAATACTCATGGTAGATCATTTGTTGAAGAGCATGCTGATTTATGTATTGAAGCTGGCATAAATTTTGAAGGAATTAATCAGGAAGTTGCTTGTGGTCAATGGGAATTTCAATTATTTGCAAAAGGAGCTAAAAGAGCAGGTGATGAATTATGGGTTGCAAGATATTTATTAGATAGATTAACTGAAGATTATGGTTACTATATTGAGTATCATCCAAAACCTGTTAAAGGTGACTGGAACGGATCAGGTATGCATGCAAATTTTTCAAATTCTGTACTAAGAGAGTGTGGTTCTCAAGAAGTATATGAGAAAATATGTGAAGCATTCCGTCCAGTTGCAGCCGATCATATTGCAGTGTATGGGGAGTATAATGATCAAAGATTAACTGGGCTTCATGAAACAGCATCAATAGACGATTTTAGTTATGGTATTTCAGATAGGGGAGCTTCAATTAGGATTCCAATTATTACTGTAGAAAAAGGTTGGAAAGGCTGGTTAGAAGATAGAAGGCCTGCTTCAAATGGAGATCCTTATAAAATCGCAGGTAGAATAGTCAAAACAGTTAAGTCTGCTTAATTTCAACTCTTAACAATAAGTTTGTTATAATTCAAAATTCTGATTATACTTATTTGTAAATTATTATATATTTTTACGAAATATTAAAAATATTATTCTCATGAAAAATAAAATTAATCTACTAATTGCTTCATTAGTTCTCGTTGTTTTTTCATTTTCTGATGTTAATGCTCAAAAAAGTCGAAAAATGAAGAAAGCAGATCAAGCATTTGAATTAGAATTATATTCAGAAGCAATTAAGCAATATAAAAAAGCCTACAAAAAAACCAAAGATAAAAGTTTAAAGGCTGAAAATATTTTTAAGCAGGCAGAATGTTACAGATTGTCTGGTAAAATTTTACAAGCTTCAATTTACTATGAAAGAGCAGTCTTTATGAATTATCATGATGCAATTGCAATCTTTAATTATGCTGAAGTTTTAAGAATGCTAGGTAAATACGACGAAGCGCGTGATCAATATGTTAATTATATTCAAAAGACATTAGCAGAGGAAAAAATGAGTAAAGAAGAAATATTAAAATTAGCTTCAGATGATGCTAGACATGTTAATTACATTAAGGGAGAATTGGGCCTAAGATCATGTGATTTTGCTTTAAAGTGGAAGGATCTTCCAACACGATATAGAGTTAAGTCTATGCCTTTACTCAATTCAAGATTTAATGATTTTTCACCAACTTATGGTGATGCCGATTATTCTAAATTATATTTTGTTTCATCCAGAGAAGGTGAATTAACTAGCAAAATTGACGGCAGAACTGGTGAGTATTTTTCAGATATATGGTTTACGACCTACAATAAAGAAAGAGAAATGTGGCTAAAACCCTCGCTTGCACAGCCACCTATCAACACTGAAGGAAATGAGGGGCCGATTCACTTAAATAGTAGAGGAACAGTAATGTATATTACTCAATGTAAATTTGAAAAAAAGAAGATACTGGGTTGTGGAATATACGTTTCTGAACGAAGTGGCAGAGATTGGAAAGAAAGTCAGTTATTACAATTAAAAGTTGATAGTAATACTGTTGGCCATCCAACTCTTAATAAAGATGAATCAATCATTATTTTTTCAGCTGATTTACCAAATGGGTACGGAGGAAAAGATTTATGGATTTCGAGAAAAGGTAAGAGAAATACATGGAGTGATCCACAAAATTTAGGTGATCTTATAAATACAAAAGGGGATGAATTGTTTCCTTTTATTTTAGAAGATAATGACGGCAAAATGACCATATATTTTGCTTCCAATGGTCATATTGGTATGGGTGGATTAGACATATTTAAAACTACCGAAAACGAAATTGGAGCTTTTACTTCTCCGGTAAATCTTAAATCACCAATAAATTCTCCTGGTGATGATTTTGCAATGATTGTTGAAAGTGATCAGGAAAGAGGATATCTTACTTCTAATAGAGATGGAGGCTTTGGAGGAGATGATATATACCAATTTGAACTTGTAGCTTTGAATTTATCACTTCAAGGAATCGTAACTGATGCTAAAACTGGTTCAATAATGACCGATATACCTGTCAAGCTAGTAGCAAGCAATGGAACTACAGCTTCTGTTAAAACAGATAATACAGGAAAATATTCTTTTCCTTTAGAACCATTAACATCATATGAAATTATTGTTAATACTGAAGGGTACATAAAAAGTACCATAAAAGAAACAACAGAAGGTATTGAAACTGATAAGATTATAATTGTTGATGTTGCAATTAATCCAAAAAAGAAGGAAGTGGTGTTACCATTAGTTAATTTTGATTTTAATAAGTATGATCTTAACGAGGAATCTATAATTGCTCTTGATAAATTAGCAGAGGGTCTTATTGATAATACGAATTTTATTGTTCAAATCACTGGACATACTGATGATATTGGATCTCAGTATCAGAACAAAAAACTTTCACAGAAAAGAGCAGATGCATGTTTTAATTACTTAGTTTCGGCTGGTGTAGATCCAGGTCAATTGATAGTTAAAGCAATGGGGAAAAAAGAACCATTTGTTATTGAAGTTGATGATGGAAGGTTTAAAGTTGGTGATGTTCTTACAGAATCTTATATAAGAAAAATTAAGTTTAAGAAAAACAAACAAAAGGCTAATCAATACAATAGAAGAGCTGCTTTTAGAATTATTAGTAAAGTTTATAATTTAGAGGATGAAAAAAACTAATCTTTTCATTTTAAGTAATACAAGCGTCCTTTTTAAAAGGATGCTTTTTTTATGATATGAATGATAGATATACTGCAAGGGGAGTTTCTGCACACAAGGAAGATGTTCATGGTGCTATACGAAATTTAGATAAGGGGTTATTTCCAAGCGCTTTTTGTAAGATTGTTCCAGATTATTTAAGCGGTGATGATGAGTATTGTTTAGTTATGCATGCAGATGGTGCTGGTACAAAATCATCATTAGCTTACATGTACTGGAAAGAAACAAATGATCTAAGTGTTTGGAAAGGAATTGCACAAGATGCTCTTGTAATGAATATTGATGATCTTTTGTGTGTTGGTGCAGTTGATGATATTATGCTTTCTTCAACAATCGGAAGAAACAAAAATTTAATAAATGGAGATGTAGTTTCTGCAATTATTAATGGAATGGAAGAGTTGTTACAAGACTATAAGTCATTTGGAGTTAACATTATTTCTACTGGAGGAGAAACAGCTGATGTTGGCGATCTGGTGCGAACCATAATTATAGATTCTACAGTTATCTCAAGAATGAAAAGAAGTGATGTTATTGATAATTCCAGGATTTCAGAAGGAGATATAATTATTGGACTATCCTCATTTGGAAAAGCTAATTATGAGTCTGAATACAACAGTGGAATTGGTAGTAATGGTTTGACTTCAGCAAGACACGATGTTTTTAATAAAACCTTAGCAAATAAATATCCTGAAAGTTTTGATCCAAAAATTCCTGTTCAATTAGTTTATTCTGGATCTAAATCTTTAACTGATTTAATTAAAGATAAAGATTTAGACATTGGAAAGTTAGTGCTTTCTCCTACTAGAACTTATGCACCTGTGATAAAAAAAATATTATATAAATATAGATCTAAAATTAATGGAATTATTCATTGTAGTGGCGGTGCACAAACTAAGATTTTAAATTTTATTAAAGATTTACATATTATAAAGGATAATTTATTTGATTTACCACCAGTTTTTAAGTTAATTCAAGAAGAATCAAACACTCAATGGAAGGAAATGTATAAAGTTTTTAATATGGGACATAGAATGGAATTATATGTCCCTAGTTCAATTGCTGATGATATTATTTCTATTTCAAAATCTTTTAATGTTGATGCAAAAGTTATTGGTAGAGTAGAAGGCCATAAAGGGAAAAAATTGACTATTGTGTCTGATTATGGAAAATTTACATATTAATTATGCTTGATAAACTCAGTGCAATAAATGATAGATATTTAGAAGTAGAAAAGTTGATATCATCGTCTGATGTAATGAATGACATGAAGTTATATGTAAAATTAAGTAAAGAGTATAAAGAACTCGAACCAATAATAAAAGTATACAAAACTTACAGAGATTTATTATCAAATATAGAAGATGCAAAACAAATTTTGTCTGATTCAAATGATCCAGAAATGAAAGAATTAGCCAAAATAGATTTAGATGAAAATTTGCCTAAAAAAGTTGCAATGGATGAGGAAATTAAAATATTGCTTATTCCTAAAGATCCTGCAGATTCTAAAAATGCGGTTATGGAGATTAGAGCTGGAACAGGAGGCGATGAAGCATCAATTTTTGCTGGAGATTTATTTAAGATGTATAGTGCTTTTGCCCAATCAAAAGGATGGCAAACAGAACTAGTTGATTTTTCTGATGGAACATCTGGAGGTTATAAGGAAATAATTTTTAATGTTATTGGAGATGATGTTTATGGGCAATTAAAGTTTGAGTCAGGAGTGCATAGAGTTCAAAGGGTTCCTCAAACAGAAACACAAGGCAGGGTACATACTTCTGCTGCTACTATTATTGTTTTACCTGAAGCAGAGGAGTTTGATGTTGAATTAAATCCAGCTGATATCAGAAAAGATACATATTGTTCATCAGGTCCAGGAGGACAATCTGTAAATACAACATATTCAGCTGTAAGATTAACTCACATACCAACAGGAGTTGTTGCTCAGTGTCAAGATCAGAAATCACAACTTAAAAATTATGATAAAGCGTTAAAAGTTTTGCGTTCACGAATCTTTGAGTTAGAGTTACAGAAAAAATTAGATGAAGACGCTAAACACAGAAAAACAATGGTTTCTTCTGGAGATAGATCTGCTAAAATTAGAACTTATAATTACCCTCAGGGAAGAGTTACAGAGCATAGAATATCGCTAACAAAATATAATTTACAATCTACAATGGCAGGAGATATACAAGAGTTTATTGATGAGCTTCATCTTGCTGAAAATGCTGAAAAATTAAAAAGTGGAAGTTCTAATGAATAGAAAAGAATTAGTCAATCAAATTAAACTTAAAAAAACTTTTTTATGTGTAGGTTTGGATACTGATATAGAAAAAATACCTAAACATTTATTAAAATTTGAAGACCCTGTTTATGAGTTTAATAAGGCTATAATTGATGCTACAAAAGATTTTTGTGTAGCATATAAACCAAATATTGCATTTTATGAAAAAAATGGAGATAAAGGATGGATTTCGTTAAAGAAAACTATAGAATATATCCCATCAAATATTCTTACAATAGCTGATGCAAAAAGAGGAGATATTGGAAATACATCTAATATGTATGCGAAGGCTTTTTTCGAAAATTTAAATTTTAATTGTATAACACTATCTCCTTATATGGGAGTTGACTCTGTTTCTAAATATTTATCATATAATAATAAATGGATAATACTTTTAGCTTTAACATCAAACAAGGGTTCATTAGATTTTCAAAACGCAAAATTAGCGAATGGTCTTCATCTTTTTGAAGAGATTATAAAAACATCAAAAAAATGGGGTTCGTTAAATAATACAATGTATGTAGTTGGAGCAACACAAGCTGAAAGATTAAAAGAAGTAAGAAAGATTATTCCTGATCATTTTCTTCTAGTTCCTGGTGTCGGCAAGCAAGGGGGTAGTTTGTCTAAGGTAGTAAAATATGCTTTAAATTCTGATTGTGGTATTTTAGTTAATTCTTCAAGAAGTATTATTTATGCAAGCGATTGTTTAAACTTTTCTGAAAATGCTAAAATTGAAGCAAAAAAAATACAGCAGAAAATGTCAATTTTTTTATCTAAATCAGGTTTTTTAAAAAAATAGTTTGTAGCTAATATATCCAACCCATTCATGTATCAATTCTTCCCAAACTTCAATTGCTCTAGATTGAGGTATAAATAAATAGTCAAATCTAATTTTTGTAGTAGAATTTATGCGATCTGTTGCAAGGTAATCTAAAGTAACATTTGACTTGTCAAAAGAAAGTTTAGCTCTCTTTATATGTATTGCAGAAGTAATAAGTAAAATTTTTTTTCCTTTAAAATTATTCTTTAAAATTTTTGCTGTGTATAATGCATTTTCTTTGGTATTTCGAGATCTCTTTTCTATTATTATGTCTTTCTCAGGAATATTATTTTTTAAAAGATGGTGTTTCATTGATTCAGCTTCTTCATATCCGTTGCTGAAAAGCATTCCATTACCACCACTCAATAAAATTTTTTTTATTATTCCCTTTCGATATAATTGTTCAGCATATATTAATCTATCTGCATGCTTATTAAAATTATGTATTTTCTTTTGAGAATCATAATTTGAAATACCTCCAAGAACTATTCCAACATCGTATGTTTTTTTAAGCTTCATATCTTTAGCTTCCCATATTTTTGAGCAATTATCAGCAAGAAAACTATTTGTTAAAATGTAAAATAAAATGAAAGCAATAATTAATATTTTTTTTCTTTTTTTCTTAAAAAATATTGCAGCTAACATTAACAAAAATATCCATATTGTTGGTTTGATTAAAATTACAAGTATTTTAGATAAAAAGTAAAACATTCTAGCTTTTGAATCAAATATTTTTATGCTAATATATATAATATCTAAAAAATGATTAATTTGCAGATCTTACACTTTTTGTATGATACGTTTATTAAGATTAATATTTGAAAAGAAATTTTTTGGAGTAAGTTCTTGGTGGAGTGATCTACTTGGGATAAGGGTTTCATTTGTTAGGCTCTTTTTTATTTATGCTAGTTTTGCTAACGCATTTACTATATTATTGTACTTGTCTATGATGTTAATGTTAAAAGCAAGTTATCATTTTAAATATAAAAAAAGAAAAAGTGTATTTGATTTATAAAACATGGAAAATTTACAAATAACTCTTACAGTTGTATTACTAATTATTGAGGTTATAGCTTTTGCATGGCTAATTATAGATATTCAAAAATCAAAAAAAAATCAAGCTAAAATAATCGAATTAGAACACCAAATTTTAAAAGTGGAAAATTCTATTATGGAGCTTGAAAAGGTAATTGTCGATAAAATAGATCTTTTAATAAATCAACAGCAAATTAATAAAGATTAATATTTATGAAAATTTTTATTACTGGTAGTAATGGTTTGCTTGGACAAAAACTTTTAAATAAGTTACAATCTAACAGTTTATTTCATTTAATTGCTTCATCTAAAGGAGAAAGTAGAGTAAAAAATAAATTTAATTATAAGTACTATGACTTAGATATAACAGACAAGCTAGCCGTATCTGAATTAATTTGTGATGTAAGACCTGACGTTGTTATAAACACTGCAGCTATGACAAATGTTGATTTGTGTGAGGAGCAAAAAGAAAAATGTGATGATTTAAATATTAAAGCCGTTGAATATTTAGCAGATATATGCTTAGAAATAGACGCTCATTTAATTCATCTTTCTACAGATTTTATTTTTGATGGAAAATCTGGTCCTTACAAAGAGGATGATCAGCCAAATCCACTTTCATATTATGGGCTTTCTAAATTAAAATCTGAAAAAATCATTAACAACCATAAAGTTAAATCTACAATTTTAAGAACAATAGTGTTATTTGGTGTAGCAGAAAATTTAACAAAGAATAATATTGTTTTGTGGGCAAAATCGGCATTAAAGAATAAAGAAAAAATAAATATAATTGACGATCAATTTCGTGCACCAACTTTAGCAGAAGATTTGGCAGATGCTTGTATATTAGCAGCAATGAAAAAAATCGAAGGAGTTTATCACGTTTCAGGAAAAGAGATAATGAGTATTTACGAAATGGTTACCAGAATAGCAATGCATTTTAACTATTCTTGTGACAATTTAAACAGAATTAAAACTAGTACTTTAAATCAAAAAGCGATTCGGCCCATGAAAACAGGCTTTATTTTAGAAAAAGCTAAGCATGAATTAGGCTATAATCCACATTCATTTGAAGAGGCTCTAGATATTATTGATAAACAGTTAATTAATTAAAAAAAAAATGAGTAGTTTAATATTTTTGGTGTTATACATATTGGTAATTTATTTCGGCTTTAGTATTTTAAAAGCCGGAGTTAGTCTTAAAAGTAAAGATCTAGTTAATGCTGGTAAAATTTGGATTTATACAGTAGCTATAATTTCGGTATATAGCATATATAACTATTTTAAAATTATTTTAATAACTTGTGAAGGAGTTAGTATTTCAGAAAAAATAAATTGTTTATTTGAGCCAATTGTAAATGAAATGGCTAGTTTAATTTTTTGGGATCCGTTCAAATCTTTTGGAATTGATGTAGCCCCAAAAGAAGATCCAGTTTTAATCCCAATTGTTGTAATTTGGTTAATTTTTGGTGCTTTATTTTTTACCTTTAGGATGAATTTTATAAATTTTAGAGGTTTTAAACATGCTATTGGACTTATTCAAGGAAATTATGATGATCCAAAAAATAAAGGTGAAGTTTCACACTTTCAAGCTTTAACAACTGCTTTATCTGCAACCGTTGGACTCGGAAATATTGCAGGTGTAGCTATTGCAATTTCTGTAGGAGGACCGGGAGCTACTTTTTGGATGATTATTGCAGGTTTACTGGGGATGTCTGCTAAATTTGTTGAATGTACTTTAGGTGTAAAATATAGAAAGCTAGATTCTGATGGTGAAGTATCTGGTGGCCCCATGTATTATTTAAGAGATGGTTTAGCAAAATATAATATGGCTGGTCTTGGAAAGGTTTTAGCAGTATTATTTGCAATATTATGTATTGGGGGTTCATTTGGAGGAGGAAATATGTTTCAGGCTAACCAAGCTTATGCACAACTTTCTGGTCAATTTCCTTTTTTGGCAGACAATGGTCCTTTATTTGGATTGATTTTAGCTGTTTTGGTTGGTGTAGTTATAATTGGAGGAATTAAATCTATTGCAAATGTTACAGAAAAAATAGTTCCTTTTATGGCTGCTTTGTATGTGGGAACCGCATTGATAATTATTTTTATGAACTTTACGAAAATTGGAGATGTATTTAATTTAATTTTTCAAGGTGCCTTTACTCCTGAAGCAGGTTTAGGTGGAGTAATCGGTGTCTTAATACAGGGATTTAGAAGAGCGGCTTTTTCTAATGAAGCAGGAGTTGGATCTGCTTCAATTGCCCACTCTGCAGCAAAAACAAATGAACCAGTTTCCGAAGGAATTGTGGCATTGTTAGAACCATTTATTGATACTGTTGTAATTTGTACAATGACTGCAATAGTTATTATAATTACTGGATTTCATGTGTCTACAGAATTTGTAGGCGAGGGAGCGCAAATGACTTCTGCAGCCTTTGGATCTGTCTTTTCTTGGTTTCCATATGTATTAGTTTTTGCTATCTTTTTATTTGCGTTTTCGACTATGATATCATGGTCTTATTATGGTTTAAAATCGTGGACATTTTTATTTGGTAAAACAAAATTATCTGTCTATGCTTATAAGTTTTTATTTCTTGTCTTTATTGTTATTGGTTCGTCCGTAAAATTAGCTGCAGTATTGGATTTTTCTGACATGATGATATTAGCAATGGCTTTTCCAAATATAATTGGATTACTTATTTTGTCAAAAGAGGTTAAAATTGATTTAGATGATTACTATAAACGATTAAAATCTGGCGTCATCAAAAAATTTAAATAATTATATGATTTCAAGAGAGATTGATCATTTTATTAGAGATATTGAAGATTTCCCAAAAAAAGGGATTAAATTTAAGGATATAACTTCATTGTTACTTAATTCCAATTTATGTACTAAAATTGTAAGTCATACAATTGCAAATTTAGATAGGAAGAAAATTGATGCGATTGCTGGAATTGAAAGTCGCGGGTTTTTATTTGGATTTTTACTAGCTAATAAATTAGATCTTCCATTTATTCCTGTGAGAAAATCTGGTAAATTACCAGGCGAAACTATTAAATATAGTTACGATTTAGAATATGGAAGATCTGAAATTGAAATACATAAAAATGATATATCAAAAAATTGGAATGTTTTAGTTCATGATGACTTGTTAGCCACTGGAGGAACAGCAGCTGCAGCTGCAGAGCTTATAAATAATTTAAATGCAAATATATATGGCTTTTCTTTCATAATCGAATTAAGTAAACTTAATGGAAGAAACAAACTATCTAAATACTCAAATAATATAATTACATTAAAAAATTATTAGAAATGGATTTTAGTTACAATGAAAATCAAAAATTGATTTCAGAAATGATTCAGCAATTTGGAAAAAATAATATAACTCCATATGTCAGAAAATGGGACGATAATCAATATTTTCCAATTGATGTTTTTAAAAAATTAGGAGAGCTAGGTTTAATGGGAGTTTTAGTTCCTACAAAATTTGGTGGGTCAGGTTTTTCATACAATGAGTATATTACTTCAATAGAACAGTTAGCTATTCTAGACCCATCAATAGCTTTATCAATGGCTGCTCATAACTCTTTGTGTACAGGACATATTTTGCAGTTTGGAAATGACGATCAAAAGAAAAAATGGTTACCAAAATTGGCTTCAGGTGAATATCTTGGCGCATGGGGTTTAACTGAGCATAACACTGGCTCAGATGCAGCAGGTATGTCTACTACTGCTGTTAAAGACGGAAATTTTTGGGTACTTAACGGAACCAAAAATTTTATTACACACGCAATTTCTGGAGATATTGTGGTTGTAATTGCAAGAAATGGTAGTAAAGGTGATTCTCGAGGTATGACTGCATTTGTAGTTGAATCAGGTACTAAAGGTTTGAGTTCGGGAAAAAAAGAAGATAAATTAGGAATGAGAGCATCTGAAACCGCAGAATTAATTTTTGATAATTGCAGAATACCGAAAGAAAATATGTTAGGCAATATTGGCGACGGATTTATACAAGCAATGAAAGTTCTTGACGGAGGAAGAATTTCAATTGCAGCACTTTCTTTAGGAATTGCCAAAGGAGCATATCAAGCAGCTCTTAAATATTCTAGAGAAAGAAAGCAGTTCGGTAGATCTATTTCAAGTTTTCAGGCTATCTCATTTAAGCTTGCTGATATGGCAACCGAAATTGAAGCCGCAGAATTGTTAACTTACAAAGCTGCATTTAAAAAAAACAATAAACTAAAAGTTACTTTAAATGGAGCGATGGCAAAGTATTTTTCGTCCGAAATTGCTGTCAAAATATCAAATGATGCTGTACAGGTTTTGGGTGGTTATGGTTTCACTAAAGATTTTCCTGTAGAAAGATTTTACAGAGACTCAAAACTTTGTACCATTGGAGAGGGTACATCAGAAATACAAAAGCTTGTCATTACAAAACAAATTATTTGATAATTTTGGTATTTGTAAAGATATTTGTAATTTTGCGCTCCTAAATCTAAAAAAATGCTAGTAATACCAGTTAAAGAAGGAGAACAAATAGATAGAGCTTTAAAACGTTTAAAAAGAAAATTCTTACAAACAGGAACTTTAAAAAAGATCCGTGAGAAAAAACAATACATTAAGCCTACTGAAAGACATCGGGTTAAAATGCAAAAAGCTTCTTATTCTAATGCTCTTTTGAGAGAAATGGAATAAAAATTTTAAGATTAATAATTACTTATTAGAACCTTTTATTTGTAATTTCGTTACAAAGAAAAAGGTTTTATGTATTTAAAGGAATTTATATTTTTTTTATCATCTGAAAAAAGATTTTCTAATCATACTATCACTGCATATAAAAATGATTTATTGCAGTTCTTTTCTTTTTTAAAAAAAGATCATCTTTTAATTAATGATTTAGATCTAATTAGTTTTAAAATCATCAGAAATTATATTGCATATTTGCTAGAATCTGATATAAAAGCTAGATCCGTAAACAGAAAAATTTCAACATTAAGATCATACTTTAAGTTTTTAGTAAGGATGGATTATTTGTCAACTAATCCAATGTTAAAAATCATTCCGCCAAAATCTGTTAAAAAGATTCCTGTTTTTGTTGATCAGGATAGTATGCTGGCACTGTTAAATGAGGTTTCTTTTGAAAAAGGATTTATTGGAGAAAGAGATAAGTTGATTATTGAACTTTTTTATGTGACTGGTGTTAGATTGTCAGAGTTAATCAATATTAAAATTTCGGATATCAATTTTGATGGATGTAGTGTTAAGGTTTTGGGTAAGAGAAATAAAGAAAGAATTATACCGCTTTCTAATTCTATAGCGAATGAAATATCTTCATTTATTTTAAAATATGATTTAAGAACGTATTTGTTCACTAATTTAAAAAAACAGAAAGTTTACAATAAATTAGTGTACAGAGTCGTTAAAAAATATATTAGTAAAATTAGTAGTATTGATAAAAATAGCCCTCATATATTGAGGCATACTTTTGCTACCCACATGCTTAATAATGGTGCGGATATAAATGCAATTAAAGAGCTTTTAGGTCACGCAAATTTAAGTGCTACTCAAGTTTATACACACAATACTATTGATAAGCTAAAATTGATATATAAACAAGCTCATCCTCGAGCATAAAAAAAATATTATGAATGTACAAATCAATTTTGTTAATCTTACAACTGTAGAACAGTTAAATCACTTCGTTAAAAAAAAGATAAAAAAGTTATTTTTAGTTACAAACAGCTTAATAAGTGCTGACATCTATCTCAAAATTGATAAACCCAAGTCACACAACAATAAGGTTGTGGAAATTAAATTACATTCAAAATTGGGTATATTTTTTGCAAAAAAAAATACCAATACATTTGAAGAGTCTATTGTTTTGGTTTCGAAAGCTCTAAGGAAACAGATTATAAAAAATAAGAAAAAATAAATTTTCAATTTTTGAAGTCTAATTTATTGCTGAAAAAAGTACTCATTTAAGTTGTCTTTATTAAATATTTTGCTAAATTTGCAGCCCATTTTAAGGGAATGGTTCATTGAAATATGTGTTAAATTCGATAATTAGCCGATATAGCTCAGCTGGCTAGAGCAGCTGATTTGTAATCAGCAGGTCGTGGGTTCGAGTCCCTCTATCGGCTCTTGTTTATCATGGGGAGATACTCAAGCGGTCAACGAGGGCAGACTGTAAATCTGCTGGCTATGCCTTCACAGGTTCGAATCCTGTTCTCCCCACTCTTTAAAGTCGAATTACTGCGAGAGTAGCTCAGTTGGTAGAGCGTCAGCCTTCCAAGCTGAGGGTCGCGGGTTCGAATCCCGTCTCTCGCTCTTATTTCTTGCCGGTGTAGCTCAGAGGTAGAGCGTTTCCTTGGTAAGGAAGAGGTCACGGGTTCAATTCCCGTCATTGGCTCTTAGATAAAT
>Ga0160422_10000676_pt1 | contig 20799 bp, 10 predicted proteins | sample Fk160mmetaG_FD_108192 | JGI IMG/M metagenome (GOLD analysis project Ga0160422, IMG submission 108192) | Marine microbial communities from the Central Pacific Ocean - Fk160115 60m metaG | ecosystem: Environmental > Aquatic > Marine > Oceanic > Photic zone | place: The Central Pacific Ocean... | reverse complement strand
TACAGGGGCGCCAAGGCTGGTATTACGGATACCAGGAGGGGGGCGGCTTGTATGACCCGGACTCGAGCTTTATCCCGTTTGCAGGAGGAGAAGAGGGAGGGGCTTGGAACGGCCCGGCGCAGGAGTGGACCGGCAGCGCCTGGGATGTGAATACCTCCGCGTCCTCGCCTTGGACTTCTCTGGAGGCGACCAGCATGCACCCAAACGATTCCAACCCGGGGCCCGAGCAATATCCGATTCGCAGGTGGGTCTCCAATACCTCCGGTCTGCACACTATCGCGGGCAGCTTTCATAACCTCAGCGCGTCAGGGGACGGAACCACCGGAAGGATCTTTCATGAGGGAAACGAAATATTCTCCGGTCTCACCGATGGAGGCCCCTCAGACTTTTCCATTGTTCGAAACCTGAACCCGGGAGACCGTCTGGATTTCATGGTCGACAGTGGCCCTTTTGACCAGGACGGCTCGGACGGAACCAACCAGACAGTGATCATCTATGAAGGTTCTTTTGGCATCACCAGCATGGTTGTAGAGGCGGAGGTCCTGCCTACCATGCGCCCGATTCAGGATGTGACCCTGGTCTGGCGGGTCATGTATGACCAGGAAAACACAACCCCGATGGTGGATGACGGAAGCGGTGGCGACGCCTTTGCCGGTGACGGGATCTACACCGCTACGATTTCAACAAGTGATCTAAACCGGGGAGAAATGCTGCGCTGGAAAGTGCTCGCCAGTGATACCGATGGAGTTAACTCCCGGCAGCCTCAGTTTCCCGACCCGCGCGACTCTCCCGAATACTTTGGCACGATTGCCGCGGATTCCTCTGTGAACAATTCCAACCTCCCCATCTTTCACTGGTTTACATCCAGCCCCGGAGGAGCAAACACCACAAGCGGCGCACGCGGATCGGTCTACTTTCTTGGGGAGTTCTATGACAACATCCAAGCGGACCGTCATGGTCAGTCCACAGGCGGCTTCCCGAAAAAGAGTTACGATTTCGATTTCAACAAGGGTAACCGCTTTCTTTTCCGGGAAGGAGAAGAGCGAGTGAAAGACATCAACATGCTGACAAACTGGGCGGACAAGTCCAAGACGCGGAATACTCTTGGCTACGAGATGGTTCGCCATTCCGGTGAGCCCGCACACTACGCGTTTCCGGTCCGGATACAGCAGAACGGATCCTTCTTCAGTGTCGCAGATATGGTGGAAGATGGCGATGACCGCTATCTGGAAAGGGTCGGGCTGGACCCGGAGGGCGCCCTGTACAAGATGTATAATCGACTCGACTCCTCCAGCAGCGGAGTAAACAAGAAAACCCGGAAAGATGAAAATAACCGTGATCTTCAGGATCTCATAAACGGGCTTGGCCTTTCGGGAGAGGCCAAGCTTCAGTTTGGCTATGATCATCTCGATATTCCCGGCACCATCAACTACCTCGCGGCCCTCGACCTGACCAACAACAGGGACCACGGTCACAAGAACTACTACCTTTACCGGGATACTCTTGGTAGCGGGGAGTGGAGACCGCTGGTATGGGATATCGACCTCTGCCTCGGCCGCAACTGGATCAGTGGTCCGGCATATTTCGATGATACTTTCACCAATAACAATCTAAGGGCAGGAGCCTCAAATCGTCTCAAAACTTTCGTCTTCAATGACACGACCCTGAACCAGATGTATCTGCGACGGGTGAGAAGCCTAATGGACCAGCTCCTTGGACCCCCTTCCGCTCCCGTCAGTTATATTCCTGACCGGGTTGATGAACTCACTCTGCTCATTGACCCTAATGACAATAACGCTCAGAGGGGTAACGATGATGCCGACCTTGATTACAGGAAGTGGGGCTCATGGGGAAACCGTAATACCCTGCGCGAAGGGGCAGCGCGAATCAAGTTTGAACACATTCCTTCAAGGCGCAGTCAGCTCTATGGACTGAATGAGATTCCCTCCGCGCAGCCAGCGACCCCGGTCATCAGGATTGGCACGGTCGACTACAATCCTGCCGCGAGGAATGCTTCTCCAGACCAGAGTGGAGAATATTTTCTCCTCGTTAATCCGAATCGAACTGCAATTGACTGCTCACACTGGGAGATTTCGGGAGGCATCTCCTTCTCGTTCCCTGCCGGCACAGTGATTCCCGCCCGGGGGCGCCTTTACGTGGCCAGGGATGCCCGAGGATTCCGGGGACGCAGTATCAGCCCCAAGGCAGGCGAGAAGCGCTATCTGATCAGTGGATACGATGGACAACTCTCCGCCCGTGGTGAGACCCTCACGCTCAAAAACGAAGCTGGTGTTCTCATCGACAGCATCGCCTACCCTGGAAGCCCAACCCCCGGACAAGACTATCTGAGGATCACCGAAATCCTCTTTGCCCCATCGCCTCCTACCGAAACTGAGCTCGCTGTCGACCCGGGCCTCCGTGCAGAGGACTTTGAATTTGTAGAGCTCACAAATACGGGGCCGAGCCCGTTGGACTTGGGAGGGACCGCGTTCGTGGAGGGTATCTCCTTTTCTTTCGAGCCGCAGACCATCCTTGAAGCGGGCCAGCACATTCTGGTGGTGGCAAATCTCGCTGCCTTCAATTTACGTTACCGGAGTGACCTGGAAATCGCCGGGGAGTACACGGGCAGGCTCAGCAATGATGGAGAGCAGCTGCAAATCCAGGACGCCTCAGGCGAAAATATTCTGGAGTTCAGCTACAACGATGCATGGTACGATACAGCTGATGACGATGGACATTCCCTCGTGGCACTCAACCCCGCAACCACTTCGGTCACTGACTTTGACCGTCCGGTTAATTGGGGTGTCAGTCTTGAGCAAGGCGGGAATCCTGGCGCATCTGCTTCTGAATATGCCATGACATTCCCCTTCTGGAAGTATCAGAATTTCCCTGAAGATTCCGTATCCGACCCGATGGTCACAGGACCCTCTGTTGACCTTGATGCTGACATGCTTGACACAGTCCTCGAGTATGGCTTTGGCCGCAACCCCACCACCCATGACGTTGAGGAAAACTACCGTGCCTCACTGGTGGCGCATGGCGGCACTGACTATCTGGCCCTCTCCTTCAGGAGACGCCGAAATGCCCTCGATCTCTCCTACGAAGTTCAATTCTCAAGCGACCTCGTGAGCTGGACCACCTCGACTGAGCCCTTCGGAAGTCCTCTGGATAATGGTGATGGAACAGAGACGATAACCATTCGTGACCATGATCCCGCCCGGAGCGATTCTGCGCGCTATACGAGGGTAAAAATCATCGTCGGCAATTAGTTAGCCAACTCGCCTCACCGACTGTTTGATTTCCAACGAGTCCCTCGCCCTCTCTTCGATTGCCTCGGCAGACAGTTGACGAGCCGTTCTCCTTGCGGGAAAGTCCTCTCCCACAATGCCTTGCTCTTCCCGCATAGCCAGCGTGTTCGCCTTCGCCCTGCTGGCCTTGGCTTGTCAGCAGGGAAAGGAGGAGAAATCCCGTGCCGCCCTGCACCAGACCAAACCTACGCCAACGGAAAGGGGCACGACGGCTGATCCTGACCCAACTCTCGCTAATTGGGAGACTGAGGTCTTTGCCTCTGCTGCCGGGATCGAGCTTGTGGAAATAAAGAGGTTCCTCCGAGGCGGGACTGGTGCCCTGCTGGAAGGCACCTCTCAGAGACTAACCGGATTTCCCATGACTTCAATCCCCGTGGGTGAAGCCTTCGACGTCAGGCGCGCCAGCATTACCGCCAGCGATCCAGTAAATCTTTCTGCCGCCCTTTTTGAAATCCGCGAACAATTCGATAACCAGAAAGCTACGATGGTGGAAATCAAGGTCGTCAAGGTAGACCTCTCTGGGAAGAACGCCACCACGACACTCAATGTCCAGCTCGCTGATGAACAATTACAGATCAACGCAACGTGGCTTGCCGAATGGACCAAGGAAGATCCTCCTGTTCTTCTCGACATGAGAACAACAAGCCATGAGGAGTGCGAACGGGAGAGCGGCGGCAAGCTGGTCGATTCCACCGGTGTGATACTCGCTCCCTTCGTCGAGAAGGCTCAGGTCGTCCGCGGAATGGATCACTGGGTGAGCCGTATCGAAACGCTTCTTGGTATTGAGATCGGAGGCTGGCACGGATTATCCGTCGCTGATGTCAATAATGACGGACTTGATGATGTTTACCTTTGCGACGGAGGCGGGCTCACAAACAGGCTTCTGCTTCAGCAGCAGGATGGAACGGTCCTTGACCGGTCGGCGGAATCAGGCCTTGGCCTCCTTGATCATAGTTTCGGGTCACTTTTCGCCGACTTCGACAATGATGGCGACCAGGATGTAGCAATCGCACTCGCGTCAGGCGTTCTTATACTCGAGAACGATGGAGTCGGAGTCTTTTCTCCCAAACAGGCAAAAAGTTTCCCTTCCGCAGTCCCCTATTCTCTGGCCGCTGCGGACTATGACGAGGATGGAGACCTTGACCTCTTTGCGACCTGCTACGTCCAGCGGGCTGGCGCCAATCGACATTCCTTTATTGCGAGGCCCCTGCCCTACCACGATGCTACAAATGGAGGCCGCAACGAGCTTCTCAGGAACGAGGGAGGCCTGCGCTTCCGCACAGTGACCAAGCAGGTTGGATTGCATCCTGGGAACAGCAAATTCTCCTACTCTGCCACCTGGGAAGACTACGATGGAGACGGAGACATGGACCTCTATGTCGCTAACGACTTTGGCGGCAATAACCTCTATCAAAATACCCTCCGGGAATCTGGAGAGCCTTCCTTCACCGACGTGGCTGCCGAGGCTGGAGTACGTGATATTGCAGCCGGAATGTCCGCATGCTGGGGAGATTTTGATAACAACGGCCTTGCTGATCTCTACGTTGGAAACATGTTCTCCTCGGCCGGAAACCGAATTGCCTTTCAGGATAAATTCAAGCGCGGGGGGAATGCTGAGACCCGGGCGCTCTACCAGCGCCACGCGAGAGGAAACTCTCTTTTCCAGAATCTTGGACAGGGGCGCTTCAGGGATGTCAGTGTTTCTTCCGGAACGACGATGGGGCGTTGGGCATGGAGCTCGCTCTTCGCTGACCTCAATAACGATGGCTGGGAAGACCTGCTCGTAACAAATGGCTTCATCACCCAGCGGGATCCTGATGACTTGTGAAGTTTCTACTGGCGACAGGTCGTGTCGCAAGCACCGGAAACAAGCATCCCGGATCAGGGAACCAAGGACTACCTCCAAGCCTTCGCAGATCTCGCCCAACGAATTCGTGACGGTGCCTCCTTTAGTGGGAGGGAGAGACATTGTGCCTTCCTGAATACCGGACAAGGCGACTTTGCCGATGTATCCGCCCTGAGCGGTTTCGGAATGCCCTCTGACGGCAGGGGTCTTGCGCTGACCGACTGGGACCAGGATGGTGATCTAGACGTCTGGCTATCCAACCGATCTGCCCCCCGTCTGCAGTTCCTTCAAAACAGGATTCCCTCAGAAAAGTCTCACTGGATCTCCCTGAGGCTGCAGGGCACCCCACAAAAGAAATGCCCCCGGGATGCCGTCGGATCGCGGGTTGAGCTGATATTTGCCGACGCCACCCAGCGAAGGGTCAAGACCCTGCATGCCGGAAATGGTCTTATGAGCCAATCCACTAAATGGCTTCACTTTGGCCTTGGATCCGGCGAGCGGCCCCTCGTCGCGGCGAGGGTTCACTGGGCGGGAGGAGCGAAAGAAGAATTCCGGGGGCTGACACTAGGAAAGCGGTGGCTTCTGGTCCAGGGGCATGGGCAAGCCAGGGAAATCATGGAAAGGGAGCCCGTTGTCCTTCCAAGTATGCCAATTGAGATGCCTCAACCAACAGACGTAGCCCGTATCCGGCTTTCGCAACCACTCAAAATCCCTGAGCTCAGCTACAGGGATTTTCTGGGTAAGGAACAGAGTATTACTCAGCTGGCCTCAGGGAGTGCGATCCTCATCAATCTCTGGGCGAGCTGGTGCACTCCCTGCGCCTCCGAGCTTCAGGCTTTCGAAGAGGCTCGCATCGAGTTCGAATCCAAGGGTATCAGGGTGGTCGCTCTAAACGTCGACCAGCTTGATCCCGCGGAGGCAATTACGCCCCGAGATGCGGCCCGCGCCATGAAAAATTTTGGCTTCAAAGGGGCCGGAGGAATGGCTGATGACAACATTCTCTCTCTTCTCCAGCAATCGATTCTGGCAAGTGTTTACCGCCATCATCAAATGCCGGTCCCGGCAAGCTTTTTGATCGACCAGGGTGGGTGGCTCAGTGCGATCTACAAGGGCCCGGTAGAGGTCTCGCTCATCCTGTCAGACCTCGAGGAGCTGGGCAAGAGCCCCGAGGCCGCGCTCGCAGCAGCAGTTCCCTTCAAGGGAGTATGGGCAAAAACTCACTTCCGGGCCGATCCCGTTGCTCTTGCGGGGGCCTACATTGAGGGGGACTACCTCGAAGAGGCCAGAGCTGTCCTCCTCAGCTTTCTGGAGGAATATGAGGCCCCCCCGGGAAACCCGGGCGTTCCGGCGGCAAGAAAACGAAACATGCAGATTGGAGCCGTCTATTTTAATCTCGGCGAAGTCGCCCTCCGCGAAGGAAAGGAAGCACAAGCCCGGTCTGCTTTTGAAACCAGCCTTAAATATACTCCGAGGCAAATCCCCGTCCTGAACTCACTTTCATGGCTGATGGCCACCGCAAGTGACGCTTCCGTTAGGAACGGCGCAGGAGCCCTCCATTATGCGACGTTCATGATGCAGGCCCCTGGCGCACCCGATGACGCGAATCTCCTGTCTACTCTCGCTGCCGCCCAGGCTGCAGCAAACCAGTTTCCGGCGGCCGTTCAGACTACCTTGAAAGCTATTGGTATCCTGGAGGCTGGTGGACCCTCAGATAAACTGGAGCGGCAGAGGGGCCACCTCGACCTCTATCGCCGGCAGAAAACGCTCTCCTCACCACTAAAGCAAACTCCCTGAGAGGGATTTCTGGGAAAAGACGCCTATAGCTCCTCGGGAGAACGACAGCATTTCTCCTTTGACCAGAAGTGAGGCGTTGGGGAGGATTCCGGCATGTCCATCCGTAAGACAGGCCTCACCATTTTCCTTCTTCCTATCCTGTGCCTCTCATCTCCCGCGATTGAGCATTGGAACCAGTTCCGCGGTCCAGCCGAGGACGGAAAGACGAACAATACCGGGTTGCCTACAGAGTGGGCTGAGGACAAGAATGTTGTCTGGAAAACACCTCTGCAGGGCAAGGCCTGGTCTTCCCCCGTCATCTGGGGTAACCGGGTCTGGGTGACCAATGCCAATGCCGAAGGCACTCAGCTATCGATCCTCTGTATCGATACATCCGATGGGAAGGTTCTTTACGACAAGTTGCTCTGGAAGGTGGAAAACCCCCAGTTCTGTCACGCATTTAACTCCTACGCGTCGCCCACTCCAGTGCTTGAGGAGGGCCTCGTTTACCTAAGCTTTGGCTCTCCCTACACTGCATGCCTGAAGGCTTCCAGTGGCGAGGTGGTCTGGAAGCGGACCGACTTTACATGCGATCACTTTCGCGGAGCTGGTTCCTCGCCCATCATCCACGGGGACTCTCTTATTCTCAATTTTGACGGAGCCGATCATCAGTTCGTCGTCGCCCTCGACAAGGTCACGGGGAAAACCCTCTGGAAAACGCCCCGCAGTGTCGATTACCAGGACCTTGATGCCAGCGGGAAACCCAAGCGAGGAGGAGACATGCGCAAAGCCTACGGAACACCTCTTATCGTGAAGACTGCCGAGGGGAAGGACGTTCTCGTGAGCGCAGGCGCGATGGCGCTTTACGGATACAACCCAGCCACCGGGCAGGAACTATGGCGAGTCGAGACGATCGGAACCCATTCCACCTCCTGCAGACCAGTCGCAGGACTCGGCATGGTATACGCCACCATGGGGTTCAGTAAGGGCATTCTTCTGGCCGTTCGCCCTGATGGAAAAGGCCATGTCACGGAAAGTCATGTCGCCTGGAGCTACAACAAGGCAGCTCCCAGGAAACCGTCAGTTCTTATCAAGGACGATCTTCTTTTCATGGTCGATGATGGCGGGGTTGCCACCTGCCTTGATGCCAGAACGGGCCTAGAAATTTGGAAAGAGCGGGTCGGGGGAAACTTCTCAGCCTCCCCTATCATGGCCGGCAGCATGATTTATCTTTTCGATGAAAGCGGCAAGGGCACCGTGCTTGCTGCGGACCGCACCTTCAAGGTGATCGCAACCAGCGAACTGGATGACGGCTGCATGGGATCCCCCGCGGTTGCAGGCGACATGCTCATCCTGCGCACCAAGAAGGCACTTTACGGCCTGCGTGAGCAGTGATTCCTATCGGGCTTTATTTCCCGAAAGCATAGAGGTGATTCTGTGTCTGGACGTACAGAATACCATTAGCTGCCACCAGGCTGGAATAGATCGGTCCCGAAAACTCACCAATCCCGATCTCTTCAAGAGTTCGGCCCTCCTTCAGGATAACGACCTCACCGTCTTCTGTCCCGATATAGATACGGCCATCTGCCACTAGGGTTGAGCCCCATATACGACTGAGCGTATCGTGGACCCAGACCGCTTCCCCCGAGTGAGCGTCGATACAATGGATCTGACCGGTAAAATCCGCCATGTAAACGAGCCCATCCTTCACGGAGGGAGTTGAAAGAGACCGATTGATCTTCTTGTAGGTCCAATCTGCCTTGCCTGTTTCCGCATCAACACAACTGAGCATCCCCACACCATCTCCATGTTCAGGGTCCTGCCCTATCGCTACGAACACCTTACCCTGATGGTAAACCGGCGTTCCCACGATTTCACTTGGACCCCGGTATGAGGGGTATTCCCGGGGCTCTCCCTCTTCATCAAGCCGGTATTCCGGCGGATTCGCATCCACCCGCCAATGTTCCTGCAGAATGGGCCTTCCTCCCCCTGATTCCTTGCCCACCAGCTCAAACGAATGGAGAAATCCATCCCCGCCTCCGAAGAATATCGCAGGACTCCCACCGCGTTTCCCGATACAGGGTGATGACCAATTACAATGCATCGTGGCCTTTGAGATTCCTGCCTGCTCGATCCCCTCAAGCTTTCCGGTACTCGCATTCAATGTGATCAGGGCAGGCGCCTTCGGAGAAGGAATGTGATCGTGATCTTCATTGATGCCATTGGACGTTGTCGCAACGATTCTCTCTCCAGCCATCGCAATTGAACTACTGGTAATGTTGTGAGGAACAACCCCAAGCTCCTTGATCATGTCGTAGGTCCACAGAATATCCGCATCTGTCGGCCCAGCGATCGCAGCCTCCTTACCGGGACCTGACATATATTGCCCTTCATTCTGGAAGCCCTGGTTTCCGTTAGTCATCCCTTTCAGGTCAATGCAAGCGACCTCCCCCCGGTTGGTCATGACATAACCACGATCACCTTCGATCAGGGTGGAAGAACAAATCCCGAGGTATTCCCAATCTACCTCATCTCCGCCGGGAAGCTTGGGAGCTGTCAGCTGCCACAAAAAAGACCCATCCGTTTCCCGGAAGGCCATCACTACTCCGCGGTCACCGGAAATGGATGGGTTTCTTGGCTTCTCATTGTTCGTTCCAACCAGAACAAGGCCTTCCCCGACGGTTGGTGCTCCATAGGACTCCGTTCCAAGGGCCACGACCCATTTACAACTCTTTGCGGTCGCAATGTTAATTTCCCCCTCATTGTCTTCCTGTTCCTCGCCTCCTGAAATCTCCTGCGGTAAACCCTTCTCGGAGGACACCATGTTCTTATCCGGACTCCCACCCCACTGCGCCCACGGAAGCGCAGGACAAAAATTGGCGCCTGCGAGAAAGAATCCGCCTGCAATAAGTTTTACACAATTCAAGGCCATGGCTTCAGTCTGGATAAGTTCCCCCGGCCTTTCCACGACTAAACTTGCGCCGCAGTCCGAACCGGAGGCATTCTGGCCCAGATTGGACTGTGGAGCATGCCAAATATAGAGGGTTAATACTCCCGGAGCCACGAAAGGGTCCCAAAGCGCTCACCCCGTGCTGGCAGGGCCTGTGACGTATTCTACACTTGGAAGACAGGATTCACGGCTCAACGTCAGAAATGGGGGACTTCGCGCCCGGGGTAGCCCTTAAAATCTCCTTGGTTCTCCCTCGGCGGACAGGGAGAATTCTCAAGTGACCAGAACCTTGATCCTGACCAGCATGCTCACGGCATCCCTCACCCACGGGGGCGAAGTCGCACAAAAGACATGGGACCAGTTCCGGGGACCAGCGGGATCAGGCGTCATGGAGAGTGCGCAGCCTCCGACCGTGATCGAGTCTGCTCATTTAGCATGGAAAACACCTCTGCCCGCCGGTCTTTCATCCCCGGTTATTTATGGGAACCAGATTTTTATTACCGGTTGCGATAAAAGCCGGCTCTTCACCATCGCGCTCAATCGCCAGGATGGTCGGGAGCTCTGGCGGAGGGAGACTCCTGAAGTGCCTCTTCAGAGAGTGCACAAAGCCAATACCCATGCGTCCCCATCTGCGCTGGTGGATGCAAAGAACGTCTACGTTTACTTTGGATCTTACGGTCTTGTCGCCTACCGCCACGATGGAAAGGAGCTCTGGAAGAGGCCCCTTGAACCCTCAAAAAGTCTCTACGGGGCCTCCAGCTCTCCGATCGCCTACAAGGAACTTCTCCTTCTCGTAACTGACGATGATGCCAATCTCGAGAACAGCAGGCTAAGCCGTTCCCGGGTGATGGCATTCAGCCGGGCCACAGGTGAGCTAGTCTGGGAAACTGCACGTCCTTTCCTCCGTAGCGGGTGGTCGACCCCGGCAATCTGGAGCCATGAGGATGGTGACGAGCTTGTGGTTCTGGGACATGGCCGGGTAGTTGGCTATAACCCCCTTACCGGGGAAGAAAAGTGGTTCGCGAAAGGCTTTTCTCGCGAAACCATCGCCATTCCCGTGCAGGGCAAAGGCAGGGTTTATATTTCTTCCGCCCAGCTTGGCGGAGTCTCCGATGCCGAGATCGACCCCAAGCCATTCTGGAAATCCATGTTACAGTTCGACGAAAACAAGGACGGCAAGGTTGGACGTGATGAAATCACCAAGGACTTCACATGGCCCCTGCGCCCCGAGCTACCGCTCGGCCACCCCGGGTGGGGAATTCCCCTTCCCTCGGACCCGGCGCGCCGCCGCGATCGTCAACAAGGTATCTTCGGGTGGGCGGACAAGAACCGGGACAACCTGTGGACAGAGGAGGAGCTATCATCCCATATCACGAATCGCCCCGGAAAACCGATTCTAATGGCTATAACCCCGGGCGGGAGAGGTGAATTGGGGAAGGATCACATCGCATGGGAGCTCAATCGCAGTGTGCCCGAGATCCCATCTCCTCTTTTCTATCGTGATCAGATCTACATGGTGCGAAACGGAGGAACCCTCGCCGCGGTCAATCCAGAAACCGGCAAGCTCAGTTACCGGGGACGACTCGGCGGAACCGGACAGTATAGCGCCTCACCGATTGCAGCCAACGGGCACATTTACCTTCTTTCCGACGAGGGAACCCTTTCGGTGGTGAAGGCCGGCGACAAGTTCGAAATGGCCCACCGCTTTCAGCTTCCCGAACCCGCATCCGTGACACCCGCTCTGGACCACGAGACCCTCTACGTCAGAGGGACCGGCCACCTGTGGGCCTATCGCAGACGGTAATTGGACTGAGAAATCCTACCGCGGTTCACTCCGCTTTCCCCGCGTCCAAGAGGTCTCCAGCAGATTGTCCCGACTGGAAAATCTTCTCGACCTCTTCTCCAAGAAGAGCACGCCGCCACAGTGCAACGTCATCGATCTTACCGGGATGGTGCTGCTGATCATCGGAGTTCCGACCTATGCAGAGGCCTGAAGAGGAGCCAATCGTTCTGCCCTCCAGCAGCGTTGCCGCCTTCTCCGCGACCAGCACCCCATCAATAAAGAGATGAATCCTGCTGGTCTGACGCTCTATCACAACGACCGCGTGATGCCATTCGCCGTTCATGAGGCTTTCGTGCTTGGCCGTGAGGTCGGAAGCGGAATCTCCATCGCCAACGCGAAAGGTCAATCCGCTGCCGTCCTTCTGGATCCAAAGCGCCCATCCCGCCTTCTGGTCTGACCCGGCACCCGCTGAGATCAACCGCCTCGCTTGGCCGTCAGCAGATGCGGGATTCCGCGTAAACCACAGACTGATGGTGAAAGACTGGTCCGCGAGCGCGTAGTCATTGGTCTCTCCGATGTCGAGGCTACCTCCTTGAAAATCATAAGCCTCTCCGAACCTGCCCCCGGGCACCTCCCTCACCTCCCCCTTAATCATCTCTACAGCAATTGGCATGTCGTACTTACTGGCTTTCCTTGACTCAGGTTCCGCGGGCGGCTCATCTCCCTTCCGTAATCCAACCAGCTGCGCGAGGATCAGCATATCGGTGCTCACACAGCCGGTATTCGTCGCGTTCGGTTTACTCTTCTCCCCGTCATTCAGTGCATGGATCGCGAGCATGTTGGTTCCCGCCACCAACTGACCAACTCTCCGCGCGCTGAGCCTGATAGCCTCAGGTTTGACCGCATCGCTGTCGTTCCTCTTCTTTGCAGATCCCGAATTCCACAGGAACGGGAAAGGCGCATTCCTACTACCAAGGTCCGAGCCGTTCAGATACGCCTTGAACCCATCATCATACTGTATGTAGAGCGCAAGCTGCTTGTAGGCCTTCGGATCCTTCACCTCGAATGGAATCCGCAGATACAGACTGTGAGGGTGCTTGCCTTTCTCTGTTTCGATCGTGGTCTCAAGGAGATCCTTTAACTCACCCGGGGCGTCCTCATAGCCTATCCCATTTCTTCCATCCATCCATCCATCTGAGTCGTCAAAGCCGGGCCTCTCCCACCTCAGCTCTCCCGGATCGCCCGCCGGCCGGAAGTAACGCAGGGGCTGGCCTTTCATGATAAGCTTCTCTTCTACCCCTCGCTCCGTAACGGTGTATCGGGATCCGCTCTTGGGCGTCCGACGATCAAGAGACCAGTAGGCAATCAGGTCCTGACTCATGCTCTCTGGAGCTGTCCGCACCGGACCCTCGCCAATCCCGGGCGCGACCGGCTCCGTAGGGGAAGGAGGGGGATCCTGGGGCGGGGCCCCGGCGATAGCCGCCCCGGAAATGCCATCTTTCCGAACGAGAGAAAGAGTTCCGTCCAGTCCCGGGCCAGACCAGTTAAGGCTCAACCCTGGATTCTGTTCCCCACCCCTCTGGAAGTATTCCACCCGGACCGGTGCTCGTCCCTTCCGACAGAGAACCCGGGCCGACTCCCGCGAGCCTGAGATTGAGGAGACCTGTTCCTCTCCATAAATCAGGAGAGCCGCACCGGTAGAGGCCTCCAGAGAAAATTTGTAAAAGCCCCGTTCTGGAATACGCAGGTAGCCCTCCCACACCAGTCCGCAGGGCTCCTCGCCCGCGTCCCCCAGATGGAGCATCCCGTCCTCTACTGATTTTCCAGATTCCAGTTCATTGGCCTCTGCACGAAGGCCCTCCAAGTCTCGAAAATTTTTCCCGAATCGCTGGACTACCAGATCCGTCATCGGGCCCTGCACCGTTTTTACGAGCTCCTTCGGTGCGGAGCGATCCGTATTCGTCAGGACCCTTTTCCCCTCAAGGGGCTTGGCCTGTCGCTCAACTCCCGGCTCAAGCTCATCATCCTGCATCATCCCGATCCCAATGATTCCGAGCAGGATGGTGACAAGGGCCGCAATCCCAAGAACCCAAGGGAGGCTGGACTTTGGCCTCGATACCGGACCCGTTCCACCTGTCCCAGGAGGCGCCGCCGCCCTTGGCTTCCCTATGACCAGATGCCCCTGCCCTCCAGCAACAACCTCTCCAACCTTTGGAAGCTGCGCGAGGGCAAGCTGTGGCGCTGCCGCTGGACGAGGAGCACCTGCTACCTTCCCGGAGTCCACGACCTGCACAAAATAGGGAAGAATCTCCAAGCCGGTCTGCTGAAGGTCTGCCTTGTAAGCCTCAACGTCAAAGGCAACCCTGCGAAAGAACACCGATCGGGAGGTATCGTCGTAGATGACATAGCTGGCCCTTACATCGGTTGTCCGGGGTTCACCAACAGAACCCACGTTGACCAGATACCGATGCCCCCTCTCAAGCTGGAAGTCTTTGGGAGGAAGCTGAGTTACCGCCCCACCGCGCTTCGGCATGGCATACGCCAGCGGCAGGTGGGTATGCCCGATGAAGCCGAGGGACTCCACCATCGCTTCAAGGTTCGCTTCCGCAGACGGAATCCCCTCCACGTATCCGAACTCACCTGGCTCCGCGACCTCCGCATGGACGAAATAGACATCCCTGCCATTCATTTGAAGGGGAACCTGTCCCAGAAATTGCAGGGCATCATCATCCAGTTGACCTCGCGTCCATTCGATGACAACTCGCGCACGATCATTGAAGATTGAGGGATCAAGTCGCCCACAGGCTGCAGCATCGTGATTACCCAGGACAAAATTAGCGGTTACAGACCTGACTGCCGAGAGAACCTCCAATGGTTTTGGCCCATAGCCAACCACATCACCAAGGCATACCAGAGTGTCCGCTCCCTGCTGCGCGATATCCGCAAGCACTGCCTCCCACGCCTGCCGGTTGGCATGAACGTCTGAAAAAATGGCATAGCGCATGGAAATTCCGCGGGGGCAGGTGAAATTCGCCGTTGGTCTATCCGATGCCGGTGCGCTTGCCAACCTCGCACTTTTCCGAGGCCCAACCGTCAGTTAATGCCTGCCTTTTCCAAGGATTCCACCGCTTTGTGAAACTCCGTTGAATACCCACCAACCTCGAACTTATTTCCGAAGCTCCTTTTCGGTATTCTGCTGCTTGGGCTGATTTTCCGCGTCGGGTGGAGCTGCCGGAACCTGAGGGACAGGATTGGGACGCCGCTGGGGAAGAACGAAGGGCTGAGGACGCCGCAACCGAAGAGCAAAGGTTTTTTCGACCCTTTCGATTCGATTACGGGTTTTCTGCGAGGGCACAGCCTTATCCTGTGGTGTCACCCATGGTCCTTCAAAGGTGATCTTGTTCGACATGTCCCAAACCGTAGCCTCGCGAATATCTTCCGCCCCAACAACTTCAACTGTCCCGTCGTTATCCCGCATCTTAAAGCGCTGGCCATCTTCTCCTAGGCCGAACCGTTGGAAGCGTTGAATCCCATTGGGTGGAGCGTTGGGAATTCTTGGCGCTATCGCCTCGGGAGGAATCACAACCAGTGGTCGGGCCGGACGGAGGTCCAGAGTCACTCTCTTACGCACCCGCTGTTTTTTCTGGATCAGGTCGAGAGTCAGGATCTCCCCCGGACGCCGATCCGTAATCGCGCTGCGCAACTGAAGCATGTTTCCAACCTCTGACTCATCGACTCTCAGGATAATGTCACCGGGCACAAGACCCGCCTTGTCTGCCGGGCTGTCCTTACCAACTTCAGTAAGGCGAACACCCTCGAGAAGCCCCATCTTTTCGAGTTCTGCTACTGTCAATTCTTCCCCGCTCACTCCAAGAAATCCGGCAGCTTCAACTTTGCCGGCCGGGGGCCCGGGAATCTCCAGGTAGTCTGCACCCCCACCTTCCTCCTGCCCTGCTGAACCCGCACAGGTGATTACGGTCGCGAAAACGACTGAGAAAGATCTCCGACTTGCTCTCATGGTATGCTGACCAGACGACGCCACCCTCTGGACGGCCTCCTGAATCGTATCGCTTTTGAGCGTGATGGAAATGAACCACATAGCAAGAGCTCTGTCGATACGCCCTGTCCGGCCTCAGCGCAATTATTTGCGCCTTTTCCAGCCCGGGAGGGGGTCCCACTCGGAGATCGCCGGGTCAAGGCCCTTACTCCGAAAAAACCCACGGCCGAGCCTGCTTGATACTGAGTGCTCCTTCTCTCGTAACCTTGAATTCCACCTCCATGGCAAAGTCCTCGGCCTCATATGAGTAGCCATACAATTTTGCAAACCGGTTATGAATGATGCCAAGACTTTCCCGAAGTTTCTCCAGATGCTTCGCACTGAGAATCAGTTCACCCTTGGTCTGGTTTGAGCGACGCATCACCTTGGTCTTACCTGCGTCAAACCAGTCGAGGAGCAATTCTTCAGGAACAGAGGCTTCCTCTGGATTTGTAACTAGGTCTTCCCCAATCTGAGTGTTCAGGTAATAGCTTCCCTCTGTCCGGTAGAGAATATCGGTCGTTACAGCAACTCCGTTGGCCTCTTCCTCGTCATAATTCGGGTGAATCAATACACCCATGGCAGTAAGCATGTGATCGATGCGGTAGAATTCCCGTTCCTGAACTGCCCGGAAATTCCATAAGCTGGCAAAAACCTGCTTAATCGATTTCGCGATATGACCCTCCTCGATCCGATGCGTGCATGAATCATAGAGACCCGCCCCACTGAATCCTGGCAGATCTTCATTATTTGTACTCGAGCGACAACGCAGTGAGGTTCCCTCCGGGAAGGACGCATGCACTTCAGCAAGACTGCCCAAAAGGTCATCCGGAAAATCTCCGCTCCGAATGAGTGCCCGGAACTCCCTCAGCTCCTTCCTCAGGGTTTCCGTAGTCCGGCCCTCTTCTGCCGAAAGAAGCTCTGTTGCCCTCTCATAGAATCCATTGTGATTCATGAAAACGTGGTAGAAATGGAATGGAACTGCGAACCCCCGGGGCACAACTCCATCCGAAAGTTCGAAGGATCTCATTGCCGCGAGATTGGCGGCTTTGACCCCCACGCTTTTCCAATCCCCAAAGCCGATTTCGTCGAGCGCACGAATTTGAGTTGCCTCGAGATCCCGCGAGGGCTTCTGCGCCTTCACCGGGCGAAGCTTTGCGAAATGGGCCTCGACCTCATCATCCTTGGCCGGGCGGAGAGTAAAGCCGTCAGCATCCACCCTGTAGTAGACGTATTCTCCTGCCAGCGAGCGAATTTCCTCCAGTTGGGTCGCCTCCGCGATAAAGGCATTTGGGACCTTGTCCTGAATTGCTCGCAGGTTGACATGCGAGAGCGGAGTCTGGCGAACCTCCGTGATGATGCCCGCGCTCCTCGGCATTTCATTCGGAAGGGACCTATAGAGGACGATCTCACGCGGACGCGGATACTCATCCAGTTCCATGATCCTGAGACGGCCAAAACTCTCACCAGGATTGAGGGGCAGGTAGTCGATATCACCAAAGAGATCCTCATCCAGATAGACTCGGAATGGAGCCTCATCATAGAGTTGTTTTTCCTCGCGATAGCGGATCAGGGCAGCAGGCATTGGATAGTATCCGAGCCTGCCTTTCAATTCGGCACTCTTGGCGATAAGAAGCTCATAGGCCTTCCTGATAGTCTCGTAGGGATAGCGATCATTGGGGTTGAACTCAAAGGTGTAGATTCCCCGTTGACCATTTGCCCCCTTCAATCTCGGTCGATACACCAGCACTCCCCTCATTTGCGCACCCTCCCCTGGACGAGCCCGTGGAATCCCCACGGCTGACATGAATCTCATGTGCGCACGATGGGTTTTTGTATTGATAAAATAGAGCTCCGGCCTCTCTCCATCAGCCCCTTCAATCTGGAACTTGACGAACTCGTTTCCAGCGAGGTGGGTATCAATCATGACCTCCTCTCCCTGATAACTGAGGGTCTCAAATGCCGCGCGGTCAGGAATGGTGGCGGCCCCGTCTTCGATCCCAACCTCCTCTGGAGCTTTTCTCTCCACATTGCCTGGCTGCGGTCCGAACCCCGGGCCACGTCCTCCTGGGCCACGTCCTCCTGGGCCACGTCCACCGCGCGGAGGACGTGGAGGCGCCATTTCTCTCATCTCAATCCTCCCGTCACTGTTTGTATCCAGTTTCTGAAGAGCCCCGGAGGCCTGCTCCTGCTCGTCAGCGGAGATCTTGCCATCCCCATCCTGATCGAGAGTCGACATCAGCGGGATCCGCATGAGGAATCCACCGCCAGCGGGGCCTCCAGCGGCAGGACCGGGAACAGGACCCCGCCCTTCCGGCTGCGGAGGCATAATTTCTTCACCTTCGAGAATCTGATCCTTGTTCTTGTCAAGGGTCTTCAACCTTGCGGCAGCCCCTTTCATCTCCTCGCCGGTAATAATGAGGTCCCCGTCGCTATCAAGGGCCTGCACCACAGGGAGCCTCCGAAGAAACTGCTCGGGACCCCGTCGCGGGCCACGTTCCCCTCTCGGTTCATTACCTGGTCGAGCGCCCTCACGATCTGGACGATTTTCCTGCGCTAAAAGCGCAGGAAAGAGACAAACGTGAGAGAGACAAAAGAGAATAAGGAAAAGCTTCATAACATCGCCGAGGCGCCGGGCGCCCATAGAGAAACCCCGGAACCCCCGCGAAGTTGCCCTTCAGGTAGACTTTGTTCCCTCGACTCGGCATTGCTTTCTGATTGCAGAAGACGCTGAGAACACGGAAATTTACGGATCAAGCCCAGAACCATCTCCTCAAATGGAACGAATACCTCTCACATTATTGATCCTTATCCTTCCTCTCTCTTCTGTCGCGGACCCCGGTAAGGATGTCCCCAAGGAGAAACGAGAGTCGGCATGGCCTAGTCACTACTCCAAAGGACGCAAGACCTTCGACGGTACCGGAAAATACTACATGGGCAGAGAGATCTCCTACGTGATGGGGCATCAGGCCATCCGCTGGCTGGAGCGAGGAAATCGAGAGGAGGAAGAAGCGCCCAGTAAAGCCATCGCCGCACTGAATCTCAAACCCGCCGATGTAATCGCCGACATTGGAGCCGGCTCAGGATACTATACTTTTCGCCTCGCACCGCTCGTCCCAAAGGGAAAGGTGGTCGCCGTGGACATCCAACCAGAAATGATCGCTTTTCTTGAAGCGAAGGAGAAGAGGCTGGGCCTGAACAACGTCGAGGCGCATCTCGGCAAAGTCGACGATACCCTCCTCAAACCGGGCTCAATCGACGCGGCTCTGATGGTTGATGCCTATCATGAGTTTTCACACCCCCGCGAAATGATGCAATCTCTGTTCACGGCCCTGAGACCCGGGGGACGCATTATCCTTCTGGAATACCGCGCCGAAGACCCGACGGTCCCCATCAAGCCTCTCCATAAGATGAGCGAGGCTCAATCCCGCAAGGAGATGGAGGCTGTGGGCCTCAAATGGAAAAGCACCGACTCCAAACTACTACCTTGGCAGCACTTCATGATCTTTGAGAAACCTGAAAAGAAGTAGTCTGTTCCGGACTGCTGAACAAACGGCCTCGGGCCAGAGCCGAGGGCTCTTGTTCGCAAAGTGCCCGGAGGGGACCAGCCTCGGCACCTGAGGAATCTAAGATCGATATTAAGCCTCATTTGGTTCTTGCCGTAAACGGTAAGAATCTATGAATTATCAATAAAACGAAATGAATTCTGGCAATAAGATCCTCAAAGTTGTGCTCCTCCTTGGTAGTCTCGTCGCCTTTTCGATGCTGACCTCATGCGAAACCATCTCCGGTTTTGGGCGTGACCTTCAGTATGCCTCTGAGGCGGCGAAAAACAGGTAAGGCGCCCGGCCGCCCATACTGAAGCTTTAGGCCCGCAGCTGCATCCTGTCTTGCGGGTCCGCTAGCACCTCCGACCAAGCAACTCTGTCCTGAATCAGGCCTTCAGGGGATCTTGTGTCTGGGCCCCTCAGGATTCGTTGTGGGTTTGCCCAACCTCCCATCTTCCCCTAGCTTCTGAGGAGTGAGCGCAGTTCCCGCAAGCCCACCCCGCTCTTGGGCCGAGATTGATCTCACTGCCCTGCGGCACAACCTCAAGGCAATACGGAACCTTGACAGCCAGCAGGTGATGGCAGTTGTCAAGGCCAGTGCCTATGGGCATGGACTGGAGACCGTGGCCCAGACCTTGGAGAAAGACGGCATCGCGTTTTTCGGTGTCGCCAACGTCGGCGAAGCGAGGCGCCTGGCACATACCGGGATCCGTACTCCCATCTATCTCCTTGGGGGAACTTTTCCTGCCGAGCGTGAAGAGGTCGTGGCTCATCGGTGGCTTCCCTGCCTTAATACTATCGAGGAGGCGCAGCATTTCGACCAGCTCGCCCGCTCCCGGGGCACCATCGTGGAGGCTCATCTCACCGTAGATACAGGCATGGGACGCGGCGGATTTCTTCCTTCGGATACACACTCTGCCCTGTCGACCATCAGGGCCCTGTCCGGACTTAAAATCACCGGGATCGGGTCTCACCTGCCCTGCGCAGACGAGGACAAGGAGTTCACGGTGCAGCAGTTTGATTCCTTTGACACTCTGGTTGAGTCCCTCCCCCTTCGCGAAGAACTCACCCACGTCCACCTTGCCAACTCAGCGGGACTACTCGGCTACAAATCCCGCACCACCACTTTGGCTCGTCCCGGGCTGATGCTCTATGGAGTGTCTCCATTGCCAGATAGTCGTATCCCCATTCGACCCGTAATGTCTCTGAAGTCGCGAATAGCAGTGATCAGGGATCTTCCGCCCGGTCATGGCGTTTCCTACGGGAGAACCTTTGTCACGACTCGTCCGACAAGAGTGGGCACCATTGGAATCGGCTATGGCGATGGCTATCCCCGGACAACTGCAGGACAGACCCCTGAGGTCTTCGTCAGAGGCCGAAGAGTCCCCCTTCTCGGACGAGTCACCATGGACCAAGTCATGGCTGATCTTACCGATCAACCCGGTTGCAGCCCGGGCGACGAGGTTGAACTTTTCGGATCCAGAATTCCCGTTACCGAGGTCGCACTGAAGGCCGGGGCCATCCCGTGGGAAATTCTCACTGGCATTACCCCGCG
>Ga0160422_10000675_pt1 | contig 20809 bp, 14 predicted proteins | sample Fk160mmetaG_FD_108192 | JGI IMG/M metagenome (GOLD analysis project Ga0160422, IMG submission 108192) | Marine microbial communities from the Central Pacific Ocean - Fk160115 60m metaG | ecosystem: Environmental > Aquatic > Marine > Oceanic > Photic zone | place: The Central Pacific Ocean... | reverse complement strand
GCCGTCGGATCGACGATCTTGTCCGCGCCGCCGACCTGCAGCAGCATCGGAAGCGTGCCTTCGGATGCAGTCTCCGTGACCCGCCGTTGGGCCTTGAGCATCTCGGTAAAGAATCGGGCCGTGACGGTGCCGTACACCATCGGGTCGGTGATGTATGCGTCGACGACGGCGCGATCCCGACTGATGTGCTCCGCATTGAGACCCGTAGCCATGCTGAGTCGCGGGACAACCCGGGACAAGAGCCCTGCGCCGGCCTTCTTCAGGGGCGCGTCAACGGTGTCGGCCACGTTGGGTCCAGACAGGGCCAAGGCTCGGATGGGGTTGGGCAGGCCGTCGATTGCAACAAACAGCGCGATCAGGCCGCCTGTGGAGTGTCCCAACAAGAACAATGGCCCGTCAATGGTCTTTGCAGCTGCGCGTACATCATCAGCGTACTGCGACCATGCATCGACATGACCGCGTCGTCCTTCAGAATGTCCGTGGCCGCGTGGCTCCAGCACCGTCAAGCTGTACCCTGCAGCGGTAAGCGCTTCGACGATGTGGCCGTAGCGGCCCAAGTGTTCCGCGAGGCCCGGAATGACCAGAATATGTCGGGTGCCCGTACCGGCCTTGCCGATGCGAAGTTTGGTACCGTCTCGCGACACGACAAACGAAGTTTCCAAGCTGTCTCCCAGCGCTGCCTAACGAAGCAGGAACAGCGACAAGTCTTCAAACCAAGCAATCACCGCAAGGCAGAACAACATCATAAGCAAAAATGGTGCAGTAGCTTTGATTACTTGGATGATATTCCGGCCGAAAACCGTGGATGAGACGAACAAGTTGACACCCATTGGTGGGGTCAGGTAGCCCAACTCAAGGTTCACGATGAACATGATCCCAAAGTGGATTGGGTCCATCCCGTACTGCACCGCGATGGGAGCCAGCAGCGGCGCGACGATCAATATCGCGCTGATGATCTCCATCACGCATCCCAGCGCGAGGAGGAACAGGTTGCACAGAATCAGGAACTGCCACTTGCTGTCGACAACAGTCTGAAGCCACTCGGCGGCCTGCTGTGGGATCATTTGCTCGCTTAGAAATTTATTGAAGGCGATCGCCATGACGATGATGAGAAACAGTGAGCCCATCATCACACCCGAGTCGGCGAGGACCTTGGGCAACTTGCGAAGGGGCATCTCACGGTGGACCAAGAGTTCAACCGCGAGTGCGTACACCACCGCCACAGCTGCCGCTTCGGTGACCGTGAACTTTAGCGGTCCCAAGACGCCATAGATCCCGCCAAGGATCATGACGGGCAACAGCAGGCTGAGAAGAGAGCGCTTGAGTTGTTTGAACACATTGGTCCAATACGTCCCATCGTATTCTACGGGCCGGATTTCCAAGCCGGGTTTGTCGGGTCGCGTTTGGTACATCGTGTACAGCACCAACACGGTCGCGATGAAGAGGCCCGGCAGAATCCCTGCAATGAACAGGTCATTGGGTGAGACCTGAAACTCGTGGCTCGACACCATGATCGCAAAGATGATCATGGGCACCGACGGTGGAATGATAATGCCGAGCGAGCCCGCAGAGGTCAGCACGCCTAAAGAGTAGTTCTCTGGATAGCGCTCCTCTACCAGCATTGGAAACATGATCGAGCCCACTGCAATCACAGTGACCGGGCTTGATCCGGAAATGGCTGCGAAAATAACGCAGGCAAAAATGGTTGCGATTCCCAGTCCACCTGGCGTTTTCCCCATCACCGCACGCGCCAGCGAGACAAGCCGGTCCGCAATCGATCCTTGCGTCATGATGTTGCCCGCAAGCACGAAGAATGGGATCGCGAGAAGCTCTTCTTTCTTCACGGCTTCGTACATGTCTTTGGCCACGACGTAACCAGAGATGTCTTGAATCATGGTGACGCAGGCGACCGACGCGACACCCACTGTCAAGAACAAGGGTGCTCCCACCAAAATCAAGAGAATGGCGCCCATGAAGATGATTGTGGATGTGTCGAGACCAATGGTCGCCACGAGCCCAATGAGAATCCCAGGAAAGAGTCCTGCAATGATCAGGTCACGGGCTGCTTTGGTATTCGGACGGCTCAGTTGGATCACTGACCCGACCTTGCTTGGCGCTGGAAGGGCATACGTCTCCTCAAAAACGCCGGACAGAGCGAGCGCGAGGAATCGAAAAGCCATCACAATGAAGGAAAGAGGAATCACGGCTTGAGCAAGCCACAGTGGAAACTTTTGCCCCGCGGTTGATTCTTTCTGTAGGTCTTCGACGCTCGGACCGTCTTCAAGTCCGAGCAGGGCATCCAGTTCGGCATCTAAGTTCCCCATCGATGCCGATGTCTGCTCGATTTGCTCGGTGCTGGTTTGGAGATTTGACCATGTGTGGGGAGACCCATCGTCTAAGGTCGGGACCCACCAAGCACCCAGCATCGACAAGGCCAGCACGAAGAGGCTGACCGAGCCGATCGTGGACAGGATGGAACGATCCCATTGAATAGGGGCGAGGGGGGCATTCTTGTCCTCTTCAGCCTCTGGGGGTGGCGGCGGATCCATTCGCCGCATCCGGCGAAGCACCAGCGTGGTGCCAAAGAATCCAACCGCGCCGAGCGCAGTGATGCCCAAGCCAAGTCCATCGCGGCCAAGGATCGCGCTGCCCAAGGCATTGACCGGTCCGACCAACCAGTCCCAAAGCGGCAGCGCATCTTGCCCGGCGCCTGCAATCAGGCTCTCGTCGACCAACTCGATGGCGTAATCCGCGAAATACCAGCAGAACCCAGCAGCCGTCAGAGCAGAAAAACGCTTTGCCAGTCGCGCAGCGCGGCCCGATAAGAGCCTCTCCGTTGCATCCACTGCGAGGTGCTTGCGCTCTCGTGCTGCGAGCGATGAACCCAAGAATCCCACCCAAACCATGAGCACAACTGCCATGTTGGGCCCGCCTTGAATCTCGAAGTCAAAAAAGGAGACCTCACGGCGCATGTAGTCGAGAAATGACAAGGCTGTCATCGCCAGCATCGCAATGCCGATGAGGGCCTTCTCGACATTCGCCCACATCCGATTTGCTTCAGAGAAGGTGCCCTTGATCAGGGCAATGAGCCCGGAAATGGTGATCAGCAGTGCGAAAACAACACTGGTCAAGGGGCCGTCAACGAACCCTCGCCAAAGACGCCGAATGGCACGGTCGAGCGTATCGACGACACGCTCAACTTGCTTGAAGACCAGCGCAACCATGGTTGTCTACTTGGCCAGTTGTCCAAGTATCTGTTTGTACACCGGGATCAGTTCTTGGTGATTGGCCAAGAAGCTTTTGTGCACCGCACGGGTTTTTGCTTTCAGCGCGTCGCGTTCTGCGGTGGTGAGGTCTACGACGGATATGCCCATGCTCTTGATGGTCTCCAGCAGCTCGCCTTCGAGCGCACGCACGGCTGTGCGACCGCGTTTTGACTCAGCGAAGGGATCTCCGATGACGATGGCTTGCAGGTCGGGTGGCATCGCGTCGACAAACTTTTTCGAGTAGACCACCGCGGCCGGTTGGTAGATGTGTCGCGAGAGCGTGTAGTGAGTGATGGGCTCGATCCATCCGGCGGCGAGGGAAAACAGCGCCGTGTTGTCGAAGCCGTCCACAATGCCCGTATTGAGCGCTGGAAGCACCTCACTGGTGGGTTTGGCCACAGCCTGAACGCCCAACATCTTGTACATGTCCATGTGGACGGGGTTCTCTTGGGCGCGCATTTTGAACTTCGCCACTTGTTCCGGAGTGGACGCGGGCCCTTTGGTTGCGAAGTTGCGCCAGCCATTCTCTGCCCATCCGCCGAGGGCAAATCCTTTTGCCTCAAGCGCAGATTTGGTGGGCTCGTACAGTACGTTATCCAGCACGGCATCGGCCTGCTCATTGGTGGAGAACAGGTAGGGAAGTTCGATCATCGTGAGGATGGGGATGTCCATGGCTTCGCCCATCGCTCCGGTGGAAAAGCCGCCTCCTTGAATGCGCTCACCCCGGGCTACGTCGTGGATGGTTTCGATCTCCGAACCGAGTGATCCTCCCAAGAAGACCTTGACTTGAATGCGACCGCCGCTTTCGCGTTCAATTCGCTTTTCAACGCCGCGAAGCTGATCCGCCCACGGGGTGTTGTCCGGCGCTACCGTGGCGAAGTTCATGACGAACTGCGCTTCGGATTGAGCGGTTTGTTCTGGCGAGAACATGACCGCGGCTGCGGCAAGAATGGTGGCAACAGAGGTGCGTAGGCGCATCAGGCTCTCCTTAGTTTGCGAAGAAGTCGGACTTGTTCGCCTTCAGTTTCTTGGCTTTCGCTTGTTCGGCACGATTTTCAGGACCCAATTCCGGGATGGCGTCGGGGTCGGCCGCAATGACTTCATCCAAGAGTGTCTCGAACAGTTCGGCATCTTGCCGCTTGGTCGCATAGAGCTCGGCCTTCAGGACTTTGGTACCCAAGTACCCGGGCTGAAGTGCAATGGACTCATCGAACCGGACGATCGATTTATCGAGGTCTCCACCGGCAAACGAAGGCGCCACGGCGTACACCGCGCCGAAGTAACGATCCGGCCCCGAGTAAAAGTAGTTTTCGTCAAGTTCTTCAACCCGACGGACATAGGCTTGGGCCGTGTCTTTATGCTTCAGCAGGGTTGAAAAACCCTTTAGCTTGGCCCATTTGCCCAAGGCGGATGCAGCCCAGTAAAGGCATCCTGCGTCGTCTTTGTTCATCACCCGGATTGCTGTTCGCTCGGTCTCGTTGCCCTTCTGCATCAACGCTGAAAACTCAGAGTTAATGGCCATGCAGCGGCCACCCCATTGAACGGCAGTGTCCCACGCAGCAAGTTTTTCTTCTTGGTCGTCCGTCTTCACATCGCCCCAAAAGTACCATCCGCGAGTCAGCAACACGGCCGCTTCCCTGTTGGTCGGATCTGCGGTGTAGGCGGCCTCGAACTTGTCGAGAGCGCCCTTGAGGGATGCAGCGTCGTCGCGTCCGGCCCAAAGCTCCATGCCCTCGTTCAGGAGAGACTCGGCTTCGGCTGCGGTGCCTGTGGCGGTCGCCTGCTCGTAGGTGGCTGAGTGCTTGGCGCAGCCGGTTGTCATGGCAAACAGAATGATGAGCGAAGAAAGAACGCGCATGGTGTCTCCGGGGTTGCGTAAAAGCGAGATTGATGGAGGCTTTAGTGGGCGAAGGAGAGGGTGTCAAACACCGCACGGGGACCAAATTTTAATAGTTCACGCTGCTGATGCCTCGGGTGGTTGCTCACTTTCCGTCGTAAGGCTACAACCGGCCTCCCGCCCGAGACTTCCGCAGGGGGAGGAGGATCCGATGCTCACTCCCGATGTTCCCATTGCACTCACGTTCGATGATGTTCTTCTGCAGCCTGCGTATTCGAAGGTTCTGCCCCGAGATGTGGCGCTCAAAACACGTTTAGCGCGGGACCTTGTGCTCAACATACCGTTGATCTCCTCGGCGATGGATACCGTCACCGAGTCAGAGACCGCCATTGCAATGGCTGTGGAAGGGGGCTTGGGCATCATTCACAAAAACTTCAACCCGCTTGAACAGGCGCGGGAAGTGGCTCGTGTCAAGCGTGCCATGACGGGGATGGTGTCGGATCCGATCACCGTCCGTCCCGATCAGACGCTTCGTGAAGCGCGACGCACCATGCGGGAGCACAAGGTCAGTGGCTTTCCGGTTACCGAAGATCGACAACTTGTGGGAATTCTCACGGACCGGGACATGCGGTTTGAGCGGAACCTTGATCGCCCGATTTCGGAGGTCATGACGCCCAAGGAGCAACTGGTAACGTGTGCACCCGGCACGGCACTTGATGATGCCAAGGCGCTGATGGCCAGCCATAAGATCGAGAAACTGCTGGTGGTGAATAGTGAAGGTGGCCTCGAAGGTCTGATCACCTTTAAGGATGTGCAAGCTGCCAGCCGCCTTCCAAATGCCACGCGAGACAGCAGGGGCCGCCTCCGGGTGGGCGCTGCGGTTGGTGTTGGTTCCGATTGTCTTGACCGGGCCGCGTTGCTTGTGGAGGCCGGTGTGGACATTCTCGCGATCGACACCGCTCATGGCCACTCCCAAGGCGTGCTCGATGCCACACGGGTTCTCCGGGAAAAGTACCCTGACTTGCCGCTCATTGCGGGCAATGTGGCAACCGCAGAAGCCACCCAAGCCCTTATCGATGCGGGCGCTGATTGCGTCAAGGTGGGGATTGGACCGGGATCGATTTGCACCACACGGATAGTGGCGGGTACCGGAGTGCCCCAGCTCACGGCCATCGCAGAGTGCGCCAAAGTGGCTCATGCATCCGGAATTCCGATCGTGGCAGACGGGGGAATCAAGTACTCAGGAGATCTCGCAAAGGCAATCGCGGCGGGTGCAGATGTCACCATGGTCGGTTCTCTTCTCGCTGGAACTGCCGAGTCGCCAGGTGAATTGGTCTTGTACCAAGGCCGCAGCTACAAGGCGTATCGGGGAATGGGATCTGTTGAGGCGATGCGTGCCGGATCATCCGACAGATACTTTCAAGACGGTGCCGAAGAAGGGGGAGGCAAGCTGGTTCCCGAAGGAATCGTAGGGCGTGTGCCGTTCAAGGGCCCGTTGAAAGACACCGTGTATCAGTTGATGGGCGGTCTGCGGGCGGCCATGGGCTACACGGGATCGGCCGACATCGAAGCCATGCATCAGGGTGCCCGGTTTGTTCGAATCACCTCTGCTGGCCTCAAAGAAAGCCACGTTCATGACGTAATCATCACCCATGAGGCGCCCAACTACTCTCAGTAGATTGCGCCCAATGATCGGCCAAAAAAAGAGCGCCGACCCGGTGAGGTCGGCGCTCTTTTCTTCGATCGTATGGAACTTACTTGACCGCTTGGCGAATCTCCAAGACGGTACCCTTTGGACCGGGTACTCCGCCCTTCAGAAAGATGAGATTGCGTTCAGTGTCAATCTTGGCGATTTCGATGTTCTGAACAGTGACTCGCTTGTTGCCCATCTGTCCCGGCATCTTCTTGCCCTTGAGGACGTGCCCCGGAGTCAAGCGGGTTCCGATCGAACCTCCGTGACGGAAGAACTCGTGGGTACCGTGAGTTCGGATGAATCCAGCAAAGTTGTATTTCTTCATGACACCGGCGAATCCACGTCCCTTCGAGATGCCAGATACGTCGACCTTGTCTCCATCAGAGAAGATGTCTGCTACCGCGACATCAGCACCGACTTCAAATCCTGCCGTGTCGGCCAAGCGGAACTCGGTGACGTGCTGGCGTGGGCTCACGCCGGCCTTCTTGAAGTTTCCAGCTTCGGCTTTCGTGACGTTCTTTTCGGACTTCTCGCCGAAACCAAGTTGAACGGCGCTGTAGCCATCGGCGGAGTCTTCAGACTTCAGACCGATTACGACGTTGGAGGTTGCGTCGAGAACGGTCACCGGTGTGACGGTTCCATCCTCGGAAAACAAACGGGTCATTCCCATTTTCTTGGCCAGAAGGCCCTTTGTGGCTGCCATGATGTTCCTCGCATTGGACGGCGCTCAAGCGCCTTCTTACGGTGTGGTCTCGGTATTGAGACCCCGGGTCTTACCTCGGGAAGGTGAAGACAGCAAGCGCTCTAGCCACAGAAGAGCGCATCACCCTCTAAGGCAACTTGATGCGTCGGCGTCACGGGGTCGGTGCCCTCGATGGTCAGAACGTTGTGGCCGTACAGCTCATATGGAGAGTCGAAGCAAGATTCCGTCGCGATGTAATCAACCCCAATGGTCGTGGATGTGCCGGGTTCAACTGAAATCGGGCCGGACCAAGACAAGACGAACGTGCCACAGGTGCTGATGAGGTCGTTCACCAGTGATACAGCGGTGATGTCGAGGTCTTGGTCGCCAGAGTTTGAGACTGTGACACCACCGTTCGCTGTACACCCCACTCCTGAGGGTGGCGACAAGCGGAGGAGCTCGTTTCCACCGGACGTCGTGCTGACATTCATGATTGGCGCACACACCGAACATCCGCTGTCGGATCCCGTACCGGACACAGGAATCAGTGTTCCTCCGCTGACGGTATCCGTCTCGATGTCAATGATGGCTGCATAATCCCGCATCTCCGTTGGGCTGAATCCAACGAGCAGGCTCACCGCTGACGTTGGCCCGAGGACCTTCGGCATGCTGAAATCGGGTGCTGTCTGAAAAATGGAGGGACTTGATGAGGTAACGGACTTGATGAGCAGCGGAGCAGTGCCGGTGTTGGACAGTTCCACATTGCGCCAGACGACATCGGTAAGACCGGCCTCACCAAAAGACAGGGTCGTGGGGTTTGCCGTCAGAATTCCATCCCCTTCGTCGGGGTCCTCGTCACCATCAGAACGCACACTGCCGCGCAAGGCGACTTCTCCGTAGCCAACCTCACCGGCGACGCCAATGTTGAGGGTGCCTTCGTAGTCGCCAACGGTGTCGGGGTCGAAGCGAACAGCGACCGTTACAGAATCGTCAGGCGACAGGGATTGAGGCATGCTGGGACTGGAATCGAGCTCGAATCCATCGCCATCGGTAAATGCGTTGGAGAGCGTAACCTCGCCACCGGATGTGTTCGTGAGCGAGATGGTTGCCGTCGCTGACATGTTTAGGGTGATCGCCCCAAAGTTCACCGCGTCGGGCTGCGCGGTGATTCCACCGAATGTGGAAGAACTGCCGATGACGCCGCTGTCATCGCCTGACTTGGTGCCCACGGGGGTGGCACACCCAATCGTGGCCAACATGATTGCCGTGTAGAGGTAGTTCACCGGTCGATAATAGCGCGAAAGCGAGTCTTCTGTCAGAAGGTGTACTTCAGAGTTCCGGTCGCGGACACGCCCAAGTCAAAGCCGACGGCGTAGAAAATGTCGGCATCGATACCGGCAGAAAAGTGACTCAGCTTTGTGTAGTACTCGAAGGTAGGCCCTCCGAGAACAACGGGATGGGGCTGCTCGTGGACCGCGGTGGGGACTCCGCCCCATGCGCCTTCGACCACTTCACTCTGATAGTACCCAGGGTCCATGAGCAGCGGTGAGAACAAGATCCCGCCGCCAGCCCGAAGCCCGATACCAAACCGGCGAGTTGGGTAGAAACTGGCCTCGTAGGTTCCGACCAATGTATAGGTGCGCAGGTCACCTTGGATGCAGCTTCCATCTGCCATGCAGGGTCCGTACCCATTCTCTGCCGCGTCGCCTCCTTGCACTTCGTAGTCGGTACCGTTGTTGATTCCTTGGAAGAAGCTGACTTCCCAAGCCATCGACAGCGTCTCTGTGTCCATGAAGTCTTGGCCAACCGCGAGAGCAATGGATGTGCCCGGGCGGATCCACTTGCTGTACTTGCCAAGCAGCAATCCAGCGCCCACGTTGGTTTTGGCGTATGTGCCTTTGACGATCTCGCGGACCGCACGCTGAGTTTTGGGTTTCTCACCCTGTTCTTCGGCTTCATACTCCTCGTAGGTCTGGGCATGTGCATCGGCACCGGTCCCGGCTGCAAGGAGAGAAATAAGTCCGGTCAAAGCAAGTTTGGTCATTGCATCCATCCGTTTGATTCAGGCCCTTAACCGAGGGGGAGCGACCTTACGAAGGTTGGAAAATGAATGGGTAGGATACGATGACGATTCCGCCACCTTTCGGCTCTGGGAACTTGAAGCGCATAAAGCGGCTGTTGATGCAGCCCTCGACGGCCTTGTTCGCGAGCGTTGAAGTCTTGGTCGATGCCTTCGAAACGGATCCGGTCTTGCTGATGACAAACTTCACCGTCACCTTTCCGGCGAGGCTGGGGTTCTTGGGCAGCTCGCGCTGATAGCAGTAGCGGATTTGGTTCATGTGTTTTTTGATCACAGCGTCGATGAGCGACTTGTCGAGCGCACCCAAGATGATGGGGTCACCACCAATACGACCGATGCCACCCTCACCTTTGGCACCGAAGTTCCCACCACCGGAGCCGTAGCCAGACTTTCCGGAGCCGCGACCCTTGGTGCCGAGGCCACCGAGGCCAGCTGCCGTTCCGCCGCCACCGAGACCGGAGCCACGGGCTCCGAGTCCACCGGACCCGATCTGGGTGCCCTTGGCACCAATCAGACCACCGATCCCGCCGGCGAGGTCCGAACTGAGGTTGGATGACCCGAAGACGCCATCCAATTCACCACCGTCACGCAGTGCCCCAAGAACCCCCGCGTTTTCAGCGACTTCAGTGTCGAGTTTCTTCTTCTGCAACTCAACCTTGTTGCCTTTCGCCTTCTCCATCTTCGCGTCTTTCTTGCCGACTTTCCCTTCTTCTTTCTTTGCCTTTGCACCTTCACCCGCATCAGGGTTGGCGTCTGGCTTGTTCTTTTCTTTTTGTGGCTCGGGCTCGGGCTGCTCCAAGAGCATTTCCACAAACCGGTCTGGCACCTCAACGATTTCACTCTCGGATGGAGGCGGTGAGTTCAGGAAAATCACGAAGATCATGGCAAGGATGAACGACATGAACGACATCAGGCCGACGAAAAGTGGGTCCCGGTCGCTCTTGGCCTTGGCTACACGGATGCCGGGTGCCACCATCTGCGAAAAGAAAATTACGTTCCCGAGGTCCGCCACAATTCGGGTGTCGTCGTTCACAGGAACTTGGTACTGACCCGATCCGGTTGCAGTGGCCACACCGGATTCGATGATGTCTTGGAAGGTGTGGCGTTGGTCACCGATGTCAACGAATCCAGACCAGCTGTCGCTCATGTTGAAGACGTAGTGGCCGCCGGCTTCCTCGAACAACACGTAGTCGTCGTTCGGGAGATCCTCGGGTGGCACGTAGAAATCATTGCGGCGCTCTTCAATGGCTTCAGAAAGCGTGGGTGCGAGCAACCACGCGATTTTTGCGAAGCGCGGGGGTACCCATCCCATGGGGAGGCCCACAAAACGCCAGCGATAGCCGGTGGACGAACCAATCGGGACAAGCGCAGCACCCTTCTCGTAGTGCTTCACATCGATCACCGTGTCTGACCAGATCTCGGCGACCTCGAGAACCTTCGCCTTCTTGCGGTCCACACCAGCGTCGCTGGAGGCGGTTCCAGAGCGCATGATGAATGCCATTACGTCTTCACCGGAGTCCGCGATTGAGGCGTTGCCCTCGTCGGCTGCAGCTGCGGCAACGATTTCGGCGGGGACTTGGTCGGTCTGCTCGGCTTCCTCTTCTTCAGCAGCGGGTTCTTCCGCGACGGGCGAAGCAGCTTCGAAGGTGATGACGATTGAGATTCCACCAATTGCGATGGTGTCGCCGGAGGTGAGTGTCGCGTTGCCCGCGACCTTCTCGCCGTTCACACTTGTACCACTGGCGCTGCCGAGGTCGAGCAACTGGAGTCCGCCATCGTCGGTTGCGTTCACGACGGCATGGAGGTCGGCGAGGTCGTCATTGTCAATGCGAATCATCGCTGCGGGACCGCGTCCGATGGTCACTGACTCGGCCGAAACTTCCTCATTGCGGGTTTCAGAACCCTCGCTGGAAATCGCGAATGTCAGCCGTAATGTACCGTTGGCTTCGTTGGCCATGATGCTTGTTTCCTTGGATTTGGGGCGGGCTCAATGAGCGCCGTTTCGTTGGATGCCAGAGGCTCTACTTGACTTCGTCGACAGACTTGTCCATTTCGTCATCGAAGTCCGTCCGGAGCTTGATGAGGGGGTTGAAGTTGGCCCGTTTCCGGTCCAACAAAAGCGCACCCTGTGGCTTGACGAGCTCACCATCCACTTCGACACCCTCGAAATCGATCTCAGTCTTCGCTTTGTAGACAACTTTGGGTTCTTCTTCGTCTTGCGCGAAGGCAGGAGCGGAGAACAAAGCGGCGGTCATAATCAAGCTGCGAATAATCATGATTGATTCCTCTTTTCGGGTGTGCTGGTTCCAAGGATGGCTCCATTGTAACTCAGCGGAGTGGCCAGAAGTGGCTATCGGTTAACGGCTAAAGCCGCATCCCACCAAGTCCAGTGTGCCTTCCCGCGGGTCTGAGGACAATCGTTGGAGGGCCAAGAAGCTGTCAAAACGGTTCTGAACATCCAAAAAATACATCAATCCTGCGAAATAACGGCCCAAACGGGTGGTGAGTTGTCCATGGCTTGATTGCCATGGGTCACGAATGCAACGGCAGCCAACCCCGATCGCTTACACCGGTGCCGTGACAAAAGGGCAGTTTCGGTAAAAAAAAGCACCTGACTTCCGGCAGTCAGGTGCTTTCATTCGTCGAAGAAAGGATTACTGTGCGCCTTCAGTTGCCTCGGGAGCGGGCTCCGTTGCGGGCGCGGGCTCGGCGGCGGGTGCAGGCTCCACTGCGGACTCGGTACCTTCCTCGGGTGGCGTGGCGTCGGCAGGCGGCGCGCCCTCCGATGCGGGTGGAGCTTCTGGCTGTGTGCCTTCTGCAGGTTGGGCTTCCGCGGCCTTCGCTGCAAACTCCTCGTCGCAGTACGGGGTGTTGCTCTCAAGCTGTGGCAAGAGGTCATCGACGAAGGTCATGACGTCTGCTGCCATGTCGATTTCCTCGGCTTGGACGACCATCTGAGCCTGTTCCAAGACCATTTGCCCCATGTCGATGCCGCCCATCTCGATCATGAGTTCGCAGGTCTCATACTTTTTGAGCAAGGCATCGAGTGACGCAACCTTCGTCTTCAGGTCATTGAAGGTTTCTTGTTGGCGACGTTTGCGCTCTTCAGCTTCTTTTTTGCGGCGTTCGGCCTCGGCCTTCTTGGCGTTTTCTTCGTCAATCGCTTTCTGAACAAGTGCCTTTCGAGCGAAGACTTCGTGTTCCGGATCAATCTGGCCTTGGAAGGCTGCCACGTAGGCATCAAGGTACTTATTGGCCTTTTTGAAGTTCTTTGTGTACTTCCGGTGCAGGGTAGCAGCGTTGAAATACGCCGCTTCGTTTTGTGGGTCGGCAGCGATGATCTCATCGTAGAGTTTGCCGGCTCCATCGTAGTCTTTGACGCCTCGAAGAGATACTGCCAATCCCAGCTTTCCTGCGATGTTTCCGGGGTCGCTTGATGCAACCGCACTGAAGGACCGCTGACCGAGTAGGTAGTCGCCGGAGTCCAGCGCCAGATACCCAAGATTGAGGTTGGCAGGAACGTTGCTTGGGTCCAACTTGACGGCGGTCTTGAACTCAGAGATGGCCGCTTGTTTGTCGCCCATCACGAGGTAGGTCACGCCAATGTTGTTGTAGATCCCAGCGTCGCCCTTCGCCAATGTCTTGGCCTTCTCGGCGCACAGCTGACTCATCTCAAGCTCGCCTTTCTGGAAGTAGATGCGGCTGAGGTTGCGATACGCGCCAACGTTGTTGTTGTCAGCCCGCAGAATCACACGAATGTTGTCGATGGCCTCGTCGAACTGACCGGAGCCTGTGAGTGCCTCGACCAAGTTGTTTCGTACATTGATGTCACTCGGGTTGGACTCAAGGTAGCTCTTGTAGAGGTCTGCAGCCTCATTGCCGCGGCCGAGTTCGGTCAACGCCAAGCCAAGGTTGAACAGGGCCTTGGAGTACGAGGGGTCGAGATTCAGAGCCGTCTGGTAGTGCTGGGCGGCTTTGTCGACGAACCCTTGTTGTTCGGCTGTCCAACCCGCGTTGTACTGAACCTTTGCTTGATTCGGATCCGCAGTGATGCTGGCCTCGAACATCGCATACGCGCCTGCGTAGTCGACATCGTCGCCTTCGACCTGCAGAATCCGGACCCCCTCATTGAACGTCTCTACGGGGCTGTTGAGGTCCGGGCCCTTCTTTGGGCAGCCCATCAGGGAAGCTGCAAGCAGCAGCGCGATTGGTGTGTTGCGAAACATGATGTGCACTCCCTTAGAGGTTTGGCTCGAAGGTGGATTCAAATACCGAGTTCGATGTGAACCTCGGCGTGATCAGATCCTCGGACAAACCGGGGTAGTCGAATGGACGAAGGACGCCGAGCTGCCGAACGGCAAGTGCGGTGTTTTCGTTGTAAAGGTTGAGCTCGTAAGACTTGGTAAGCGCTTGTGTGTACGCTTGGACGGCTTTCTCCTCGTTCGGGTAGGCCTTGTCCTCGAGCCCCATTTTATACAACTCGATTTGGTCCTCGGTCAGCTTCGGCGGAACATACGCAGAGCGAAGGGTGGACGCGAGGTTCTCGTACAACCCGCCGAGGTCCACCAGTGCTGCTAGACCGTATTCGCCGGCTCCAGTCTGGATGATCTCGAGGTATGACGCCTCGATTTCCTGAACGGCTTTGGCCTTGTCGACCAGTTGGTTCTTCAGAATCTCGGCCTCTTTTTTGTCCGTTACGGGGCGGTCGGGCCCGCTGATGCTGAGCGCCAATGCCGCGTCGAGCTTGGGCTTGGCGAGCATCATCATGACGCGTGCGGCGAATTCGGTCGCCAAACCCATTTCGGTCCCCGATGCCTTCGCCTTTTCATAATCCGAGACGAGTTGTTTCCAGTGACTTGTCGCGGAACGCCCCTGTTTCTCCAGCGCAAGACCGTACTGGAACTTCGCATAAAAGATCTGCTCAGGTGTCTTGCCCGACGTGTCGGCAGCGTACGCTTGATAGAGCTTGGCGACTTCCGGCCATTTCTCGTGTTTTTCGAGAATCTTGGCAATGGTGAGCTTCACGTCGGTGATCCGGTCGTCGTCTGGGAACGCCTTGATGAAGGCTTGGTAGTTCTTGATCGCGGCCGTGGAATCGTTCATGGCCTTTCGGAATACTGCGGCTGAATAGATGGCTTCCTTGGCCGAAGCGTGTTCTTTATCGAGCGAGAAGAGTTCTTCGTAGTAGTTGGCTGCACTGCCGAAGTCCGCGATGTTCTCGTAATCGAAGCCCAGGTTGGCGATCGTGTCATTGTAGTACTTAGATTTGGGGAACTTCCCAACCAGCAACAAGCGGGTATCCATGGCCTTTTGGGGCTTCTTTTTCTGGTGGTAGTACACCGCTGCGTTGTTGAGTGCAGTATCCGCAACTTCGGAGTTCGGGAACTCGTCGTAGAACGCCATGAATGCATCGGCGGCCTTGATCTCGTCCTTGTCCTTTGCGAGGTTGACCTCAATGAGCTTGAAGGATGCTCGTTCGTAGATGTTGTACACAGACTTCTTAAACGATGTCCGACCGAGGCCTTTCTGGTCGTAGAAGGCTTTGGCAACGTCCTTCAGGTTTTTCCAATCCTCAACCAAGTTGAACGAGTCGAGGATAAGGTTGGCGGCCTGCTCGGCCTCTTTTGATCCGGGATTCATCCCAATAACTGTCCGGAAGCGGTCAGAGGCCTCCTTGAACTGGTTCTTGTTGTAGAGAAGGTAGGCGGATTTATACAGAATGTTCCGCGTCTTTTTGTCGTCGGGGAACAGTTGCGACCACTGGTCGCAGGCTTTCAGCAGGTTCTGTTCCCATTGAACCATCTCAAGTCGTTCGGTCTTGGTCCTCGCCTTTGGAATCCGGCCAGCCTTCTTCTCAACTGCGATCATTTTGTCCGCGGCAAAGATGGCTGACTCTGCACAGAAGCGAGAGTGCTTGCCCTTGGGGTCCGTCTGCACAACTTTCATGTATTGGTCGTATGCTTGGTCATACTTTTTGAGCTTGTAGAGCAACTCACCGAAGGCATAGCGGATGTCGTAGCTGTACTTGGATGCGGGAAACTCTTGCAGATAGACGGTGTAAGCTTTTTCCGCGAGGCTGTAGGCTTCGCGCGCCGTGCGACCGGTTCCCAGTTTCTTTGCATCGTTGTGGTTGTTGATGGCTACCGTGCGCAGCGCCTTCTCGATGTAGGTGGTCGCCTCTGTGATGGCGTCTTGGTCCGCTGAGTTTGCGCGCGCCCAAGCCGAGTTCTTTCCATAGGTGTCCAGCAAGCGCTTGATTTCGTTCAGAGTGTCTTGCTTGCGACCGATTTTCTGGTAGGCCTGAATGATCTCGTTTTGGTAATCTGGAGCCTTGGCCGACTGCGGGTCTTCGGCAATGAGACGCCGATAAGTCTGGATGCACTGTTCGAACTTTCCTTGCTCGAAGTAGGTCGAGGCCAGCCGCGTCAGCATCTTACGGATCAGGTCCTTCTTGCCGAGTTTGGTGAAGTACCCGTAGGCCTCGTCCATTTCTCCAGCATCTGCGAAGAAGCGGACCAAGTCTTTGAGCGCCTCATCTTGAAGAGTCAGTTGAGATTTAGACCCGGCGTCTTGGGCGGTCATGGAGAACGATACGACCGACTTCATGGTGTCGATGGCCTTTCCGTACTCGCCGACGTTGTAGTAGCACCAAGCGAGTTTGTAGAGCGCGAATGCGTATTTTGGAGAGTTTTTGTACTTGGTCGCTTTTTGGTAGGCCAACAGTGCTTTGTAGGCATTGTTGTTGTCGAAGTAGTACTCGCCAATCATGACGTACGCATCAGGCGTAAAGGCGCTCTGAGGATAGTTTCGGACCAGCTTCGTGAACTCTTTTACGGCCTCATCGCGTCGGTCGGTGTCTTGCAGGGCGCTTGCGAGGTAGAAGGTTGCCTCGTCCGCCCGGCGGTATTGCGAGTAAGTCTTAAGGATAATCTTGTAGAGCTTGATGGACTTGTTCTGCCACACGCCTGAGCCGCTGTTGTCGGCTTTCATTGTCTCGGTGCTGCAGCCCGGTGTGTTGAAGCACTCGTCGAACTTGGTTCGGAATGCATCCATTTCCGTCAGGTATACGTCACGGCCCTCTTCGAAGTACAGATCAGCCAAGCGCAGCAGCATCTCCGCTTTCTGTTCTCCGCGCGGAGGGTTGTTCTTCAGCAAGTCCTGCAAGAAATCAATCGACTGGTGTCGTTTTTCGCGCGCCTTCTGACGGTAGAAGTCCGATTGGGTTTCAATGCCGACGTCGTCGAGTTTGAGTACTCGGCGCTTGTCGTCATCTTTCGCAAAGGCTGTAGACCCGATGGTCAGGGCGATTAGCGCAACAACTGTGGGTGCAAAACGCGTCATGTGGAGTCTCTCCGGGAGAGGGGGGCATACTGCCCGTGGTGCATCACTTACTTGCAGGAACCCTGCTCGGTGTAGTGGTAGTAGCCGAGCTCATCCTTCCAAAACTCACCGTTGAACGGCCAGTAGATGAAGTCGGTTGCCGTCGCGAAGTCGAGGTCGACTTTGCTGGACAAGTTCGAGAGGTCGGGGTTTTGGAACTTGTATTGGTAGTCGACACGCTGAGCGTCAATCACCTCGAACCGAACGATCTCAGAGCTGCTGATCAGGTCCTGCAGGGTGTTTGCCCACCGGGCCATTTCGGCCAGCATGAACTTGCCCGCACGCCGCTTGAGCTTCTGGCGGTCCTTTTCGATGACCTTTTTGAGCAAGGCGCCGACCGTGTTGCGCCACTCCGGTTTTTGTGAATCGATCAGTTCAAGCTCTTCGTCCATCAAGTCCATGTGGGACACGATCCCAGCGATGTCTTCATTTCGGAGCAGCTTCGAAAACAGGGCCTTCGGGATCTGTGTCTCCTGGGCGCGGGCGCCGAAGTATGTGTCCCATGCTCGCTCGGCCACCTTCAACTGCTCTTTACTCGCGTAGCCCTTGACAAAGTCCTTGAGTTCGCCTTGGACGGGCTTCATCCGGCCTTCGAATCCCTTCAGGATGGTATCAACTTCTTTGTACTCACAGAGGTTGAAGAAGGTGAGGGCACGCAGGTATTCGAGTTCGGGGATGAAGTCGTTCTCGGAAAAGAACGGTGAGCGAACGGTCAGCAACTGGCCAAGTGCGTGGTTGAGGTTGTTCTGCATGAAGTTGGCCCATGCCGCGGAGAACAACGAGTCTGGCCAGTACACGGAATCGTGGCTGACCAAGTCAAAGTATTTGGAGGAGTCTTCGAACCGCTCGATCTTGTAGTACATCCGTCCAATGTTCACGAGACTCAAGTCCTTGAGCGCCTGCTTGCGCTCAAGTCCCTTCCGCGTATCCGCCTCAATCGGGTTGCGGACAACGTCCATGAATGCACGCTTCGCACTCTTCAACTTGCCTTGTTTGTTGTAGATGATCCCTTCGAGGTACCGCGCGCGCATGTAGAGGTCGGACTTGCTTGAGATTTGCCCGAAGTACTTCCGTGCGTTGGTCAGGTCGCTCTGCGACAATGCTCGAAGCCCCATCAAGTAGTACATCTTGTTTTTCGAGCCGCGAGGATAGGCTTCCACCGGGACCTTCGGGGCGACCTTGAGAAGCTCCGTTTCGTCACCGGTGTATCGGGCCATCTTGACCAGTTTCGGCAGCGCGTACTTGAAATACGGTGTGGAGGAGCCCTTGTTCACGACTTTGAGAAAGAAGTACTGCGCTGTGTGGTACATCTCCAGTTGCTCGAGGCTCCGCGCGAGGTAGTACTTGATCTTCGTATCTTCTTCGGGAAACTGGCCCGATTTAAGCAAGTCGTACAGGCGCAATGAAGCGCTCAGAGGCTTGTTGTTGCGGAGGAGTCGGACGGCATCCTTGACTGCGGACGGGCTGGCAGAGCGCCCTTGGTCACCCTCATCTTCCAGTGTGCGTCGTGAAGACGCGCGGGAGCCCATGAGGTCCGATTCATCATCAATTCCGCGCGCGCGTGTGGGGGCGGATCGGCGTGTGGGAGCGGGTTCTGGCTCAGATGCGACTGCCGTCATGCTTCTCGCCACTGCGAGTACAGGGGCGGGGGCTCCCGCTTTCGCAAGGCAACTGATGTCAGAAGCGGTGTACTGCGCCCCAGAATCCTTAATCGCGCTCGCGACGATGTTGGCAGGAACGCCAGCATCCAGCATGTTGGCGACTTCTTGGCACGGAATCGCGTGGGCGGGTTGGGCCATCGAGAGCATCGCAAACGCTGCAGTGAGAGTTGTCAGTGGGAGCTTCATGAGTCGTTTCCCTTGAAGGTACATTTTGTTCTGCATGGTCATTCCTTCGGGTTCACTTGATGCGCGGGAAGAAGACAGACATCGAGCCTTGAAGCAGGAAGTTGTTCTTCATTTCGAGTTGAACACCCTGTACGGTCTCGATGTAGACCATGGACCGGCCGTCGACACGGAGCGCGAGGTTCTCTCCAAAGATGATTCGGAGCCCACCACCGAAGTTGGTCGTTGGGTGTGTTTGGTTGAGTGTGGAACCCGCTCGCTCGTCGGTGAGGTCAACATCCAGCGCATCAGGATCTTCTGCGGTTTGGGTCATGCCCATGCCGAAGGCGCCGAAAATGTCGAAGTTGATGATTTCACGTCCGACGATCGCAACCTTGCCGTAAATGGGTGAGAACAAAAAAGTGGCGGACCCAAAGAGTGTCAGCTTCGAGATGTCGGGACTGACGTTGTTTTTTTCAATCAGCTGGGTGGTGATGGGTTTCCAGTCGGCTTCGCCCAAGTCAGGGGAGAAGTCGAGGCTGGCCTCGACCGCGAAGATCTCGGTCAGGTTGTAGTTGATACCAGCGCCGACGACATAGCGATTGAGGAACGGGTCGTTGGCCACAAATGCAATGTGCGGGGAGGCTTCCCAGCGGCCCTTTTTAAAGAAGCTCTTTTTCTGGATGGTTTTGATGAGGCGCTTTTTACGGTCCTTATCTTCGACCAAAATGACATCGCTGCCTGCGGGGCTCGCGGATGAACGCTCGAAGTCTCGAGTTTCTTCGGTTGCGCTGCCCTCGTCATCACCGGTTGGGCCGCCGAGGATATCGCCCAGTTCGTCGTCGCTGGATGAGTCTTCATCCTGTGCGACTCCATCATGGGTGCCGTCGTAGTGGGCGTCGTCGGCCCACGCGAGTCCACTGATGGCAGAAACAAGCAAGAACAGTAGGGTACGGAAAGTCGTCATGGTTTGTTCTCGGTCGGCTTAGAAGTTGTACATGCGCTTCTTCATTTCGGGCACGAAGAAGCTGAGCCCTACGGAGGCTACCAGGTTGCTGTAGAGACGGTCCTCTGTGACCCCTTCGCTGCTGTCGTACTGGGGTTTGGGTCCGATGTAGAAGTAGTTTCGAGCATCAATCTTGAATGCGAGGGTTTGGTTGAGGAAAAAGTTGAATCCGATTCCGATGTTCGGCGTGAGCTTTGCGGCGGCACTCTTCCCATCGAGTTGAACCTTCGACGCCCCGTCACCGGCCTCGGGATCGTAGGTGGCGGCGTAGGAGCGCAAGGAAAGCATCCCAACCCCCGCAATCCCGTAGGCGTCGAAGTTCAAGACGGATTCACCGATCAGGTTGATTTTCCCGTAGACGGGAGCCCACCTCGCTGCAAACGTCGCTCCCATGATCATCTTGTCAAGGGGCTGTTGGAAATTTGTGTTCGGGTCTGACTGGTAAGGAATGGTGACGAGGGTCTCGGTGAGTCCCTTGAGGTCACCGGTATTTAAGTCCGGCGAGTACAAAAATGCGCCTTCAGCAGCAAAGGTTTCCGACAAGTGGTAGGCGCCCAACAGGCCACCCACATAGCGCTTCACCATCGGGTTGTTGGGTACATACCCAAGGATTGGGGTGACCTCGAAGCGCCCTTCTTTCAGAAAGAATCGGTTCTGCACCACGTTGAATGGCGCATTGTCTCCGCGGACCTCCTGCAGAGCAAGCGCTGCAGGGTTGTCCTCCGCTAGCGCTACGCCGGATGGCACGAAGGCGAGGGTCGCTAAGACAAGCCAGGTTTTCAGGGCCGTTAATGTTCGCATCAATCTTCTCCCAGACGGCGACCCGCCTCGTGTGCCTCACGCGCACGAATTTAAATAGGGCCTACGGCGGCGGACTGTAACACGACACCTCATCGAGCGTGTGTAGATGATTCGTCAGGCACCAGTCCTTGCCATGCTGTAAACTTAGCAGCAATCGATCGCAGAGGTTTAGAAATGTGGCTGCTTTTATGGTGTCTTCAAGCTGGCGCTACTGACGTGAAAATCGATGTTGGTCAAGCCG
>Ga0160422_10000674_pt1 | contig 20815 bp, 20 predicted proteins | sample Fk160mmetaG_FD_108192 | JGI IMG/M metagenome (GOLD analysis project Ga0160422, IMG submission 108192) | Marine microbial communities from the Central Pacific Ocean - Fk160115 60m metaG | ecosystem: Environmental > Aquatic > Marine > Oceanic > Photic zone | place: The Central Pacific Ocean... | reverse complement strand
CTCCGGAGAGACGGTTACGGAAGGGCAGGAAGCCCTGCCACGCACGATTGTAAAGCAACATTGCGCAACGTGTCGCCAGCTTTATGAAGCTGTCGTGAAGAACCATTGAGACACCGCCGCGACAGGGTGGGCTGCGCCTGTGCCTGGCTAAAGGATCACTTAAGATTCTCAGGTTGTGTCTTGGGAGACACCCGTGGTCCTGATTCGCTGGTTGCTCGCAGGACAACGGCTCGAGGAGACCGTGCCCACCAAGGACGCCCGACACAGAAGAAATGAACTGGAAGCTCAGGGTGCAGTGGTGTACTGGAGCGAGCGTCTGGTCGAAAGCCACTGAGTGTCCAGACTGATCCGATCAACAGACACGGTCATGTTTCCCTTCAACGCCCCTGCGGTGCGGTCATTGGCACTGGGGTCCATCGCCGTCATCACAGCCTCTCTGCTGGGTGCCTGTCAGCAGCAGCCCAGCGATTCATCAACGACGGACACCGATGGCGTTCGTGAAATCAGCAGACTCAAACTGCGTCTGGACCAGCTCGAGCGGCGGATCGATGAAGCAGTGCCCAGCAGCGATGATCGGGGAGATCGCGTCCCACCCGGGCCGATCAAGTCAGTCACCTTCCGCAGCGGCACAGCTGATGATCGTCTGAGGATCTACTGGGAGAACGGCCAGGTCAGTGATCTCCCCTGCACCCTGGAACAGGGAACCTGGGCTTGTGGCTGATCACGGCTCCGCGCGACGGTCAACCAGTCACAGGCAGGCATGACTCGACACGGTCCAGTCGTGGCATTCAAGGGACGTCGGCATCAGGCTGGGATCGCCTGAATCGGATCCATGACTCGCCTTCTGAAACTGACATCGGGATTGCTGCTCCTGCTGGGGAGTGCCCTGCCTGTGAGCGCAGCTCCTGGACTGCCGATGGCGCAGCCGAAAGCCGCGAATCTGGCGCGGATGAGGGCGGAATCACTGAACGGAGGACTCGGTTCATACCGAGCTGCCGGATGCATGTACCAGACAGGAGCGACGCCCTGTCTGGTGTCCAAATCCGACGAGGGCTTTCTCTTTCGTTTTCTCGGAGGTCCCCCCGGCTGGGAACAGCAATCACCGCCCACCCCATCACTGGAGACCACGGTTCTCGTCTCCAGTGATGGGGACAGGATCCTGGCGGTTCCCTACAACGGTCCGATCCGCTAGGTGCTCGAATCGAGGGAGCTCAACGGATTTGTTGACAGACGCCGGCGCTCTGACTCCGATAGGGGGGTCTTCCCGAAGGTCATGAACCTCTCATCCCTCACCGCACTTGCTCTGATTGCCGGAACGGGTGCCATCGCCGGTGCTCCCGTTCTGTCACAGGTCGCGGTTCCTGCTTCCCAGGTGCGTGCCTTGAACCTGGCACGCAACACGGCCGTCACCGAGAACGGCGGACTGAGTGTGTACCGTCCTCAGCCCTGCATGTTTCAGACCGGAACCGGCGGAGGCGATTGCCTGGTTCAGAAGGGACCTGATGGATACACCTTCAGCTTTCTCGGCGGCAGCCCCGGCTGGCCTGAGGACGGCAGCGCTCCAACAACCGAGACCGAAATTCAGATCGCTCCTGATGGCCGCAGTGTCTCGGGCATCATCTACAACGGCGCCCCTCGCTGACTGAGCCGAGCAACGCCGCCAGGGCCTCGGGCCAGTCGTTGGACAGAGGCCATTCCTCGCGGCTTGTGAGGCTGAAGGCGATGGCCTTCTCCGCATAGGCCGCTTCATTGATGAACACCGGAACCGCACCATCAGGGCCCTCGAATGCAAGGGTGGACCCCTCGGCCGTGATGAACACCGGATCGCCGCAACAGAGCGGCACCCAGTCACGATGTTGGAGCTGCGGATGGATCAACGCCGTCGCCGCACCAGATGCATCACGCGGGAGGTCACAGCTTCCGAGGTGACGATGCACGACCAGCTGACTGGGATAGCGGGCATCGTCGGAACGCACCGAGTCAATGGCCTGGAAAACGCTCTGAAGCGCCAGCCGCGTCTGATCAACGATGTCATGACGACACACGTTCTGAGGCACCGGTCCCACCTCGATCACAACGCCGCAGGGCCAGCGTTCCACCATGAATCCCTGCTGAGCGGCATCAGCCTCGTGCAGATAGACCGGCAGCCCCAGCGATGACTGGACCAGCGCTGCCAGGGCCAGATCAGCTGGCCTACGGCCGTAAACCACCAGGCAGTTACCCATCGCTGCTGTGGTGCTGTGCAGGTCAACAACCAGATCACAGGGCATTTGCCCCTGAGGGCCGAACTCCCGCAGCAGTTCCAGAGCCCGCAGCATCTCGCAATCGCACTGGTCTGGGCAGGTCGCTGCTCGCTCCAGTAGATCGGGGCGAAAGGAGCGGTTGAGATCGCGATCGCGATAGCGACGCCCATCCGCACGGGCCCCGGGATTGCCGATGGCCGTCTGAACCAGACAGCCGTGGGAATCAATCAGCGCTGGGCGCCTGGCCCATTGATCCAAAAGCCAGGGACCATTGAGTTCATTGCCGTGGGTGCCTGCCACGACCAGCACTTGAGGGCTTGCCATCGGGTCACTGCACTCGCACTAAGCCTGAAGGACAATGCCAAAAACGGAACCGAGATGTCGATCCCTCCGCTGGTGGTGCGCAGCGTCCGACAGGGCTGGCGGTGGCAGTGGCGCCGGCTCATGACCGGGCTTGGTCCTGCCGATGACAGGGGTAATTACCAAAGGCCAGACAGCACCCCGATGCAAACGTCTGTGCTTGAAGCGGAGGATCTGCGGGAGCGGGACCCAGACCGTCGACCACGGCTGTTGATCGGACGCAGCTGTCCGTGGGCACACCGCACCTGGCTGATGGTGAAACTGCGCGGACTCGACAACAGCCTCGATGTGCTGACTGTGAAGGCTGACCATGAGGAGGGCCGATGGCGGCTGGACCCCAGCTGGCTGGGCTGCTCAAGCCTGTTGGAGCTGTATCGCCGCTGTGGAGCGGAGCCCAGTCTGCGAGCGACAGTGCCGGTGCTGGTGGATCCTGGCCGCACCGAGCAAGACGAACCAAGACTTCTCGGCAATGACAGCACCCCCCTGAGCGCCGCGCTGAACCGCTGGCCGGCGGCGCCAGACGCACCGGATCTATCACCACCCCACCTTGAGGGTGAAATCGAGAGATGGCAAACCTTGTTGCAGCCCGCAGTCAATGACGGCGTTTACCGCTGCGGGTTTGCACGCAATCAGGCGGCCTATGCGCAGGCGAGCGGTGCGATGTTCGCAGCCCTTGAACAGGTTGAACAGGCTCTCGCAACGGAACGCCCCTGGCTCTGCGGCTCAACCCTCACGCTTGCCGATGTGCGCCTGTTCCCCACACTGATCCGCTTGGAGGCGGTGTATGCCCCTCTCTTCCGCTGCAGCGCGAAACCGCTGTGGATGTTCCCTCGACTCTGGGACTGGCGAAAGAGATTTCTGGCCTTGCCAGGAGTGGAGGCCACCTGCGACGCCTCCACATGGCGGACCGATTACTTCGGAGCACTGTTTCCCCTGAATCCTGGTGGAATCATTCCGGAAGGGCCAAATCTGAGCACACTGGTGGAGAGCACCTTTCCGCTGCCATGACAACGGTCGACCCAAGCTTCGATGGGATGTATGGGTCGTTCACCATCACAGCAGACGATCGACGTGAGGTCCGCAACTACCGCTGCTGCCTGTTGGCAAGCGGCCTGTCACTGAGCATCGGGCTCCTGCAGTGGTGGTTGCTCGGCAGTCAGTGGGCATGGATCTGGCTGGTGCCGCTTTGCATCAGCACGGGACTGGCACTGCAGTGGATTCACATCTACCTGCGTCCACTGCATCGAACGTTGCAGCTGTTCTGGCTGCTGGGTTGCATCGGGTGGCTGTTCCTGGTGCTTCAGGCATCTCCGGGAGAAGCCCTCAACACGCTTGCCGATGAGCCGCTCTGGATCCTGGCGGTGGGTCCACTGTTCGCGGCACTGACCGGCATCGGCTTCAAGGAATTCTTCTGCTTCAGGCGACCGGAAGCGGTTGGCCTCACCCTGCTGCTCCCGATGGCCCTGCTGGGCAGGCTGACGGGTCTGGTCAACAACGGCATGTGCCTGGGTCTGATGCTGATCGCCGCACTGCTGCTGTCGGTGCTCTCGATGCGCAAATTCGGCATGGAGGCCGCCGCCGATGTGGGTGACAAAAGCGTGTTTGCTTATCTGGACGCGCAGCGCGATGCCGCAAGCCCGTGAGTCTGATCAGCCTGGTTGATGCCTCAAAGGACTTCGGGATCCGAACGCTGTTTGACAACCTCACCCTTCACATCCGTGAAGGCGATCGCGTCGGGCTGATCGGTCCCAACGGCGCGGGGAAATCAACGCTCCTGCGTGTGCTGTCCGGACGGGAACCGCTGGGGGGAGGGGAGCGCCGCTGCTCCACGCGGCTGCGCATCGAGCTGGTTGGCCAGGAGAGCCTCGTGGAGCCAGGCCTGACCGTGCTTGAACAGGTGCTGGCGGGCTGTGGCGAAAAGCGTGAGCTGCTGCTGCGCTTCAGCGAGGTGTCGGAAGCAGTGGCCAGAGATCCCGACGACGCCGAGCTGATGAAGGCGCTGGGGGCGCTCAGCGAGCGCATGGATGAGGAGGGTGCATGGGGGCTTGAGCAGCAGTGTCAGGAGGTTCTGCAGCGGCTTGGCATCAGCGATCTTCACCGCCCCGTGGAGGATCTCTCCGGGGGCTATCGCAAGCGGGTGGGACTGGCCTCGGCCCTGGTGGCCTGCCCCGATGTGCTGCTGCTGGACGAACCGACGAACCACCTGGATGCCGCTGCCGTGGAATGGCTGCAGAGCTGGCTCGACCGATACCCAGGCGCGGTGGTGCTGGTCACCCACGACCGTTACGTGCTCGATAGGGTGACGCGCCGGATCATCGAGGTGGAGCGCGGCCAGGCCACCGGCATTGACGGCAACTACAGCGCCTATCTGCAACGCAAAGCGGAGCAGGAGGTGGCGGACGCTGCGGAAGCCGCCCGCTTCAAGAGCGTGATGCGGCGGGAGTTGGCCTGGCTCAGGCAAGGTCCGAAGGCTCGCAGCACCAAGCAGAAGGCCAGGATTCAGAGGATCGAGGCGATGCGCGCCGCGCCGATCAAACAAGGCCGCACCCAGCTGGAGATGAGCAGCGTCAGCCGGCGGATCGGCAAGCTCGCCATCGAAGCCGAAGAGCTCATGGTCACAGCCGATGGCACACCAGAGGGTCCTGTGCTGCTCAAGGATTTCACCTACAGCTTCAGTCCTGAGGACCGGGTCGGCATCATCGGAGCGAACGGAAGCGGCAAATCCACTCTGCTCGACCTGATCGCCGGACGGAGGCAGGTCACCGCTGGCAAGCTCCGCCTTGGCGAAACCGTGCATCTCGGCTATCTGGATCAACACACCGACGCCCTCAGCGAAGGCCGCGGTCTGGACAGGAAAGTGATCGAATTCGTGGAGGAGGCCGCCTCACGAATCGAATTGGCGGGAGAGCAGCTGAGTGCCTCCCAGCTTTTGGAGCGGTTTCTGTTCCCACCGGCTCAGCAGCACAGCCCGCTCAGCAAGCTGTCCGGTGGGGAGCGCAGGCGGCTCAGCCTGTGCCGGCTGTTGATCCAGGCACCCAACGTGTTGCTGCTCGATGAGCCCACCAACGATCTGGATGTCCAGACCCTGAGTGTTCTTGAAGATCTCCTTGAGGACTTCCGCGGCTGCGTGGTGGTGGTTTCCCACGACCGCTATTTCCTCGACCGCACGGTCGACCGCCTGTTCCACTTTGACCAGGGACGTCTTCAGCGTTTCGAAGGCAACTACAGCGCTTTTCTCGAACATCGCCGACAGCAGGAGAAGGATGCTGCAGAGGCGTTCTCACGCAGCCGGTCATGCGAGTCAGGCAAAAAAGCCCATGCCTCCCCCAAAGCCGAAGGTCCGCGCCGACGCAGTTTCAAGGAATCACGGGAGCTTGAATCGCTCGAATCGGAGCTGCCTCAGCTTGAGCAACGCAAAATGGAGCTCGAGCAGGCGATCGCCACAGGTGAGGGAGACCTCACCGGCCTCAGCCATGAACTGGCAAACCTGCTCGTCCAGCTTGAAACAGGGGAGGAACGCTGGCTGGAGCTCAGTGAACTGGCTCCCTGAGAGAGCGGCGCCGACGGCGTGGATGCTCCAGGTCGGCGGCAGGGTCACCGTCAGCTCTGACGCTGGCATCCAGAAGCGGGACCGGACAGCTCAGGGGCACCGAGGGACGACCACTCCAGGGTGCCGGTCGGATCGCAAGACCTGAGGTCTCCGCCAGCTTCATCGCGGTGGGTCGATAGTCGTCTGCCGAGCGGTGGAGAGCCATCTGATCCCCCATGCGGCGCAGGTAGAGATCATGGGACCAGAGCACCTGGTTGTGTTCAAAGGCCTCACAGGCTGCGCGGACCGAACTGAAGCGTTGGCTGACAAGTCCTGACGGGGCGCACTGCTTCCACTCAAGAACCTCATGAAAGCTGAGGCCACTTCGCCACTGGCGCTGCTCCGAGAGATAGCAGAAGGTTTCCGGACCGTTGATCCAGAACATCCTTCCCTCCTCATCCATGAAGTGACGACCCTGTCGCTGCCGGATCCGCACCATGACAACAGCCCTTTCTTCCTTGCTGGTAGCCGAAGTCAGCAATCCGCGGCAAGAGTGTTGTTACGGAAACCAGGTGTCATGACCACACGCTGGCAGCACCGCACAACGGCCGTATGGTGTGACCGTCGCCATTGGCCTGGACGCGCCAACGATTTCATGAAATCCATCGACGAGCACATCAAGAAGGACCAGAGCGAACTCGAAGCGGCCAAGGCCGAAGGCAATGACGCCAAGGTTCGCCACATCACTGAAGAGCTTGAGTCCCTGCAGGATTACAAGAAGGATCATCCCGGCGACAGTCACGACCCCACACCTCTGGAGCTGTACTGCGAAGCGAACCCGGAAGCAGATGAATGCCGCGTGTACGACGACTGACACGCCTCGATCTCAACCGAGAAAACAGGAAAAGCGGGGACGAAGCCCCGCTTTTTTGTTGCCCCTCGATGGCGTTGGCTGATCGGTGTCCGCTGACAGAGGATCTGCTGTGCGCAGATCAGGTCATTGCTCCTCGTTGAAGTCAGCAGGACTTCCGGTGAGGGTGCACACCACCGATTCTTCGGGTTTCATCTCACGCACATTGGCGATGGGTCGACCCCGACGACGGAGTGCGTCGATTTGTGCGGGTGTCTGACAACGGGCGATCAACTGACCCTGAGCGTCGAAACAGGTGAAGAAGGTCATGGGACGTTCTCTCATTGTTCCAGTTATCGCCACGGTGCTGGCCGGGCACAAGTGCACATGTGCCCCCCAACACTATTTCTGCCTCTGGACTCAAACGCCAAGTTCCGTCCAGACCTGATTCAGGAGCGCATCCAGCCCCTGTCCCATCACTGCTGAAATCAGCAGGGGCCTGCGTCCACTGGCCTGCTCCAGCACATCGATCAGATCCTCTCGACCGGATTCATCAACAAGCTCAAGCTTGTTGATCACCAGCAACCGCTGGCGATCAACGAGTCCATGGCCGTAGGCCTCAAGTTCCTTCTCCACCACACGCAGGTCCCCCAGCGGGTCATCTGCACCTCCATCCACAACGTGGATCAACAGACGCGTGCGCTCGATGTGGCGGAGGAAATCATGGCCCAGCCCTGCGCCCTGGGCCGCACCGGCAATCAGCCCGGGGATGTCGGCGAACACCGTGCCGTCCCCTGTGGGCCGCCGCACCACGCCGAGGTTGGGCACCAGTGTTGTGAAGGGATAATCGGCAATCTTGGGGCGAGCTGCCGAAAGCACACTGATCAATGTGCTCTTTCCGGCATTGGGCAGACCGATGATGCCGACCTCGGCGAGCAGCTTCAATTCCAGCTGGAGGGGCCATTCCTCCCCCTCGCGCCCTTCGGTGCACTTCTCAGGAGCACGGTTGCGATTGCTCAGATAGTGGGCGTTACCAAGACCGCCGCGGCCTCCGAAGGCAACGGTGAGCTGTTCGCCCGGGGCGGTCAGATCACCCAGAAGGATCCCGGTGGTGAGGTGACGCACCTCAGTGCCGCAGGGAACGGGGATCACCAGATGCTGTCCTGAGGCTCCGGTGCAGCGGTTCGGCCCACCACGACGGCCGTCGGTCGCTGCAAACAGGCGTTTGTATTTGAAATCCAGAAGGGTTTGAAGGTTGGAATCGGCCTCCAGCATCACGTGGGCGCCATGGCCGCCATCACCGCCGGAAGGGCCTCCGGCGGGAACGTACTTTTCACGACGAAAAGCGACGATGCCGTCTCCACCACGGCCGCCCCGCACAGTGATGCGCGCCTGGTCGATGAACTGCACGAAAAGCCTCGATCGGGGCCAGCCACCAACCCTAGGATCGCAGGGAACGGGGAGATTCAGCTTGGCCGGCGTTCGCTTCGAGGCGCTCAGCAAAAGCTATCCCGCGCGTGGTGGCGAAGATCCTGTTGAGGTCATCCGCGATCTCTCCCTCTCCATTCATGACGGGGAGTTCCTGGTGCTGGTCGGTCCGTCAGGCTGTGGCAAAAGCACCCTGCTGCGCCTGATGGCCGGCCTGGAGACACCGAGCGCCGGAGAAATTCTGGTGGGCGATCAGGCGGTGAGTCGTCTGCGACCCGCCAAGCGCAATGTGGCCATGGTGTTCCAGAGCTATGCGCTGTATCCCCATCTGAGCGTGCGCGACAACTTGGGGTTCGGGCTGCGTCGCAGCAAACGTCGCAGCGTCCTTGAGCAACTCCACGACCAGCTGCATCGCAGCACCAGGGAGCTGCCGCATCGACTTCAGATCCATTCGGAACGAGAAGCGCATGTGGATCAGCGCGTGCTCGAGGTGGCCCGAAGCCTTGAATTGGACACACTGCTGGATCGTCTTCCCAAGGAACTCTCCGGCGGCCAGAAGCAGCGGGTGGCACTGGGCCGAGCCATGGCACGCCAGCCCGATGTGTTCCTGATGGATGAACCCCTGAGCAATCTGGATGCCAAGCTGCGCGGCAGCACCCGTGCCCGCATCGTTGAACTGCAGAGGGAACTGGGCACCACCACGCTGTATGTGACCCACGATCAGGTGGAGGCCATGACCATGGGAACACGCATTGCCGTTCTCAATCAGGGGCGTCTTCAACAGCTGGGCACCCCGATGGAGCTCTACAGCTGGCCGTCCAACCTGTTTGTGGCGCAGTTCATCGGCAGTCCTCCCATGAACATCCTGCCTGTGCAGGTCGGACCAAGCCAGACGCTTCTGATCGGGGAGCGACGTCTCAGCGTGGAGGGGCGTCTCGCGGCGGCACTGTCAGGACTGGAGGGAACGCTTCTGAACGGCGGTATTCGTTCTGAACAGCTGCGGATCGCCCCTGCCACCAACCGCAATCTTCAGGCCGAGGTCAGTCACAGTGAGGTCCTCGGCAATGAACAGCTGATCACCTGCCGACTGCTGGACGGCAACCATCTGGTTCAGGTGCGGGCTGATCCAGCCATCGCAGCTCCTCCGGGTCATCGCATCCATCTCGAGGCCGATCCCCATGGATGGCGTCTGTTCAATCAGCAAGGCGACGCGATTGCGATGCCAGCACCCGCCTCAGCCAGAGAAGAGCAACCGGTGCTGCCGGATCTGACCTGAAGCGCGGACCGTCAACGCATCCAGATCACACTGCAGCCGCCACCACCGTCACCCTGATCGGCATCCACCACACGATCGATGTAGTTCAGGGATCCAAGCCAGTCGCGAAGTCCCCGCTTCAGGCGTCCTGTGCCGATGCCGTGAATCACCCAGACAGGTCCGTTGGCGCCACGCAGCACGTCTTCGACAGCGGCCTCAGCTTCGTGCACTCGCATGCCACGCACGTCAACGGTGTTGCGTGCTGTGCGCACCCCCGCCGAACCACTGCCCCGACGTGCCTTGACCTGCACCACAGGTGCCTGCGGCGGCTCGGGTTTGCGCCCATCCAGACTTTCCACAGCCGACAACTCCACGGTGCTGCGCATCACGCCACAACGCACCTGCAGTTGCAGACCGTCCTCCGAAACCGCGAGCACCTCGGCGGCTTTGCCGAGGGCGAGCAGACGAATGCGATCCCCCACCTGGGGACGCCACCCCTGGTGCTGACGGCGCTCTGGGGTCGAGCGATGACGATCCTCAAGCTTGCGCAGGCGCTGGCCCGCCTTGCGGGCGGTCTCTCCATCCGCTTGATCATCACGAAGGCGACGAATCAACTGGCGCACCTCCTTCTGGCCAGCACGAATGGAGGTCTCCAGTCGTTGCCGCCCCTGTTCCTGCCGTTCAGCGGAATGACGCTTCTGCGTCTCCCAGCGCTGAAGCAGCTCCTCATGCAGCAATTCGGTGCGAGCCAGCAGGGCGGCGGCATCTTCAGCAGCCGCCTGTTGACGCTGCCGTTGTTCCTCAAGACCACGGATCACGGTGTTGGCCTCACCTTCTCCACCGGGTGACAACAGGCTGCGGGCCTGGTCAATCACGCCCGTCTCCAGGCCCAGACGGGTGGCGATCGCCAGGGCATTGCTGCGTCCAGGGATCCCCCACAGCAGGTGATAGGTCGGAGAGAGGGTCTCGCTGTCGAACGCAACAGACGCATTTTCAAAACGCGGATCGCTGTACTTGAGGGCCTTGAGCTCCCCGAAATGGGTGGTGGCCACGGTGAGCCGCGCCCGATCCGCCAGGGTGCGCAGAAGGGCCGTCGCCAGTGCCGTGCCCTCGCTGGGATCCGTTCCAGCTCCCACTTCGTCCAGGAGCACCAGGGCCGGTGCCGGACCCGAACCCACGGCAGCGAGGATGCGTCCGATGCGCTTCACATGGCCACTGAAGGTGGAGAGGCTTTGCTGCAGCGACTGTTCATCACCGATGTCGGCCAGCACCTGAGCGCACCAGGGAAGCGTCGGGATCCCACTGCAGGGGAGCCAGAGGCCGGCACGGGCCATCAGTGCCGCGAGGCCAAGGCTCTTGAGGGTGACTGTTTTCCCGCCGGTGTTGGGACCGGTGATCGCCACCACCCGCAGAGCGGTGGACACATCCACGCTGACCGGCACAACGGCAGGTCCCTGTTCTTTTCGCTCTTGCCACACCAGCAGGGGGTGGCGGAGATCCTTGAGCGTGAAGGGCGCATCCTCTGACGCCTCCAGGCGTGGAGGCACAGCGCCGAGCCACTGGCCATAGCGCCCGCGCGACAGCGCCAGATCCAGCTCCAGCAACACCACCATCAGTGCCAGAAGCCCCTGCACCTGCTCTGCCACGGCAGCGCTCAGCTCCTTCAGCACACGCTGCTCCTCCTCACGGATCCTGCCGTCGAGATCTGCCAGTCGGTTGCCCAGATCGATCACCGACTTGGGTTCAACGAACACCGTGCTTCCAGAGGCGGAGCTGTCATGGACCATGCCGGGGCACTGACCTCCGGCTCCAGCTTTGACCGCTAGCACCGGGCGTCCATGGCGCTCGGCGATCACGGTGTCCTGCAGGTGGGGAAGCCAGCGCCTGATCACCTCCTGGAGCTTGTCTCGTCGCCTGGACCGGAGCTCCTGCCACTGTCGACGCTGCCCCTCAAGCAGAGGACTGGCACGATCCGCAACTCGCCCTCCTTCCTCGATGGCGAATTTGAGACGCTGCTCCAGCTCTGGAAATGTGGCCATCGCGACCAGCAGATCAGTGCAGGCAGGCCTCAGATCCGGGTCATCAATCTGTCGGCGCAGTCGGCGGGCAGCACCAAGGGTCTCGGCCACAGCAAGCAGTTCCTCACCGGATGCCGTTCCGCCCTTGCTGCAGCGCAGCAGGATCGGGTCCAGATCACCGATGCCCTGAAAACTCAGCCCCCCATCCAACAGGCCGTCGAGAGTCGCCATCTCAAGCGTTCTGGCCTGAAGAATCAGACTGTCCGAAAGAGCCGCAGGCAGGGCTCCGAGACGACAGGAACGACGTCCCTGAACCGTGCTCGCAAAGCTTGAGAGGTGCTCACAGAGCCGCGGCCACTCGAGCAGCTCCAGCGTTTCCTGAAGAGCAGACATCAATCGATCGTCGTCGCTCCTTGCTGGTTGGACGGAATGCCTCCCGGTGGTTCGTAGAGCATCTCAAGCCAGTTGCCCTCGGGATCACGCAGATAAAACGACGCCGTCCCATCCCGATGATCATGAACGCCGCCCACCGCAACGCCGGACGCCTTCAGTCGATCGTGCACCACATCCACCTCGGCACGGTCCTGAAAATGAAAGGCGAAGTGAGGCCCTGCCGCTTTGTAGTTGGGACCAAGCAGGGCAAGACCATCTCGGGACTGCCCTGCCTCGAGATAGCACCAGTCATCGGCCTCCCAAACCATGCGCATGCCGAGGTCGGTGTAGAAGCCGATGGCCCGTTCCATGTCGTTCACGCGGATGGCGACATGGCCCAGACGCTGCACCGCAGACATGACTGACCCTTCAAGCTGATCTCATTCTGAAGGGCACCGGTGCCTCAATGAGACCGTCACTGGGCCAGACACCGCAGCCAAGAACGCAAGCGGACTCCGGGCATGTCGTGGCCGGCTCGCTGACGTCGTTACGCCGGAGACAAAAAACACGGCTCCCCGAACAACTGGGATGGATCCGACCAACAATGGGCTCGCTTCCCATCCCACCGTGACGGCGATCCAGAACCATCATCCAAGAAGTTTTTGGCAGACGAACCGAGGCGTGATCGCACTCTGCTTTTTCGTTCTCGAACTGCTCTTCTTTGCGACGGATTCGATCGGAGTCCCCGCCCACGCGTATGTGAGCGGCGATGTCGGAGGAACGCCCTACATCTCGGTCTGGTTCATGGTGTCGTTTCTCGTGCCGGCAGCGCTGGTCATGCCGCTGGTGGGCGGCCTGAAGGTCCGATACGGAGTGAAGACGCTGGCCACACTGGCTCCGGGACTGTTCGGCCTGGCCTGCGTCTTGAGCTCAATGGCCACAGATCCACAGCTGTTCATGGCCATGCGGATCGCTCAGGGCCTCGGAGGAGGCTTCATCCCCGCCATCGCCGGGGGGTACCTGGGAGGAGCGCTGGGGGAGGACTACAACCCGATGGGCAAAGGGCTGATCGCCTTGGCAGGGATTTCCGGCAGCGCCATCGGCATCCCCGCCTCTGCCTTGATCACCTGGAACCTCAGCTGGAGATTCATGTATGTCGCGATCGGACTGATCGCTCTGGTCGCAGTGGTCATCATTGCCTCGCTGATGCCAAGAACACCTGGAGACCCAGCGTTCGAAATCGACTGGCTGGGGTATGGATTCATGGCCGGAGGATTCGGGCTGCTTGCGCTCTCTCTTGTGGTTGGCAATCAGCGCGAATGGTTTGCCGACCCCGTCTATGTGCTGATGCTGTGGACATCGATTGTTCTTCTGGGCCTTTTTGGCTGGCGAATCGCCACCAAACCGAAGCTGATCGACACACGCATCTTCAAAGACATCAACTACTGCATCAGCCTCGTGAATTTAAGTTCTGTGTTGTTTTTTCTTTTCATGGCTTTTGCGATAGTCCCGCGATTTCTCATGATTGCAACCGATAACACAATCGAAAACTACGCGATCACATTTATCCCATTTGTTGCAGCTGCGATCGCAACCGGAATTCTGATCACACCAAGAATTAGCCCTTGCCTGATTGGAAGAAATCCAAGCCAAAAAAAATGGATATGCTCTGCAGGAATCCTCGCATTTGCGCTGACAACCCTATGGATCGCGCACACCAATTCCCAGCAGAGTAACGACAACGTCGGCCTCCAGCTCGTCTGCGTGGGCATCTGCTTCGCCGTGATCACCGGCATGGAGATTCAGATGGCCTTAACCACCATGCCTGCCGAACTGATGGTTAGCGCAGGCTCAGTGCTGTTCTTTTGCACCAACATCTCAAAAGCCATCTCAGGAGGCGTCAGCAATGCAATTCTTACCGTCACCACACAGGGCAGCTGGACACGCTTCCGGGAGCACATCCACCCAAGCAACCCAGCGATGGAGCCGTTTCTGCGACCATTCCAAGGCCATTCCAGCGGCATCACAGGCAACAGCTGGTCACAGGGATCGCTTGAACTGATCAACCAGCAGATTGCACGCCAGGCAGAGGTGGTGGCTTTTATCAATATCGCAACCGTCGCAGGCCTTGTCTTGCTTCTACTTTGTGCTTTGCCACTGCTGCATCGCTCTCCGGCAAAGGTGACTGACAAGGGGAAGTCAGAGCCTCAAATCGCGTTAACATCACCGAAACGATAGCCGTAGTGCAGTGACTGAGATTGACACCACCCAGGCAACCGAAAAGACACATCATCCCTGGAAAAAACGCGCAATCATCGGGGGAGCAATCAGCATCATTGCAGCAGGATTAACTGGCTACTTTGTTCGCAACCATTACTATCCAGGCACCAATGACGCCTACGTGCACGCATACACAATCACAGTCTCACCGTATGTCGAGGGCTACATCAAAAAAGTGCATGCATCTCCCAATGAGTTTGTCAAAAAAGGTCAACTGATCTACGAAATCACCCCGCTTCCATTTGAACTGAGCCTTGAGCGACAGCAACATCGCCTGAAAGCTGCGATTGCGGAGAAAGCAGCCATGGAAGACGAACTGTTGCGAGCGAAGGAAAAGCTTAAAGACCAGCAGGCAAGCGAGTGGATCATCGACCTTAATGAACAGCGCTATGCCTACCTTCAACAACAGCAGGTTGTCGCTCTCGCCAAGGCTCAGGAATTTGAAGCATCAAAGCTGGAGGCAACAGCCAAGACAAAATCAGCGTTCATCGAAGTGTCTCAGCTGGAAAAGAATATTCTCAAGCAGGAGTCAATCATTGACGCCCTGAGAGCAGAAGCAGGGCAAGCTGAAGTCAACCTCAATTACACGCGATATTACGCGCCCATGGATGCGTATATCAGCAATAATTTCAGCATTAGAAATGGCCAGTATGTCAAACCTGGTCAGGCACTCTTTACGCTGATCGACAACAGCAAATGGTGGGTGGATGCCAATTACAAAGAATCACAAATTCACAGAATCCGTGTAGGCATGCAAGCCCACATCACACTGGACATGTATCCCAACACAAGCTTCAAGGGAAATGTCATCAACATCAGCAGAGGGAGCGGAGCTTATGAGTCATTGCTTCCTCCGGAGAACGCAACAGGCAACTGGGTGAAAGTCCCCCAACGCTTCCCCGTGCGGATTCGACTGGAACAGAATGCTCAACATCCCTTGCGCGCCGGATCAACGGCTCACGCCCGAGTCAACACGCTCGCCCCCTGACTGACTGGGCAGCGTCACCGGCAGCGTCACCGGCTTTTCAGGACTGCGCGGAACCACAAGCAGCTCACGAAGAAGCTGGGCATAACTGACATTTGCTGAGGTCATTGCCGATGCTTTTTGCTCCATCGCTGTTGTCAATGATCGAATCGTGTCAGCAAGATCCGTATAGTCAGCCAATCCAAATTCATACCGGGCTCTCATATCGCGATACGCAACTCTCGCCGCCTTGTAAGCGGAATTTGAAGCGATGATCTGACCCAGAGCTGCGCGGTGATCGTAAAAAGCAGTTTCAAGATTTTGGCGAATCGCATTTCGCTCTGCCGCCTCTTGTTGAAGCACTTGGTCCGCTGCGGCTTGGCTTGCCTCAACGGCACCTGCCGTGACACCACCATCAAAGAGACGCCAGTTCAAATTGAATCCCGCCGCCCAGTCCCCCGTCTGGGAATTCAGTCCAGGTACGAAGATCGGTGCGCCGCAGCAGCCGTCAAGTTCAATCAGGGGCGACCGGCTCTGAGATGCCAGGTAACCAGCCGTTGCAAACAGGCCGAGACGCGGCATTAGCTCTGCAGCCTGCCTGTCTGCCTGACGAAGAAGTGCAGAGCGTGCAGCCTGAAGCGCCTGCAATTGAGGATTGTCCCGGAAGCCCCGCACAATCGTTTCATCCAGATCCAAAGGCCATGGATCTTGTAGACGAACCTCATCACGGGCCTCAAGAGTGACTGTGAAAGGCACATTCACAAGATTGCTCAGCCGTCTTCGACGACTCAGCAGATTCGCGTCAGCCTGCTCCAACAAAAAGCGTTGCTGTTGCAGATTCGCTTCAGCACGCAGCAAGTCCACCCGAGGGACAAGACCAACTGTGTTCATTGCCTCGATCTGATCAAGAATGACCTCGTCGTTCATGACAACAACCTGACGAATACGCTTCAACTGGCCAGCCAATTGAAGTCGGTAATAAGCTTCACTCACATCCAGTTGTAATTGTCTCAACCGATTGCCATACAGCTGATTTGATTCGTCAAGCTCGGCAGCAAACTCAGCCAATGCAGCACTTCTCTCGAAGCTGAGCAATTCATAATCAACCCTCAGGCTTGCAAAACCCGCAGCAATATTTGTTTGATACCTGTTTTGACCACCACTGCGCACATAGGGCAGGGTACCTGGCACATATCCGGGGATGGAGCCGTTACCTTTCCAGGCAAAATTCTTGTTCATCTCCTGGTCGTATCCACCACCGATGTTCAAGCTCACCGTTGGGTAGAAGCGACCTTGAACAGACCGTAAAAGTCCTCTCTGTTGACGAACACCAGCGATGCTCATTTTCAGCACCGGATCATTGCGAACAGCGAGTGCAATCGCCTGGGGAAGATCGACCCGCACCTGCTCGACAATCCCCACCTCAGCAGAATTCGATGGCAGTGCATCTGCTGCCGGAGCTTTCAGTTCCGGAGGAGTGGTCGGCACTTGATCACGATCTCCCAGCCAGATCTGATCCAGACGCTCCAGGTCTTGTGCATAGGCATCAAAACTCCTCATCAATGGCGCCAGAGCATCAGGCTCCGCACAAACCCTCGCCACCGAACCCGATACAACAACCAGAAGAGATGCAAGACCCACTGGCCCGATTGGATTGCGTGGTCCCATCTCAGTCGAGCCAGATCATGTCGATCATTCTTCCTTGATCCATTCAGCAGCATCACAAGCGTGATACGTCAGGATCAGGTCTGCACCAGCCCGTTTGAAGCTCAGCAGCGTTTCCAACACGACACTGCGCTCATCGATCCAGCCCCGCTCAGCAGCGGCTTTCACCATCGAATACTCACCACTGACGTTGTAGGCAGCGATGGGCAGCTCCGACTCCTGGCGCAAGCGATGAATGATGTCGAGGTAAGCCAGGCCAGGCTTCACCATCATGATGTCGGCCCCCTCCTGTTCATCAAGCTGGGCCTCGGTGATGGCCTCCCGGGCATTGGCGGGATCCATCTGGTAGGTGTCTTTGTTCTTGGGGATGGGTTTGCTGCCGGCAGCACGCGGAGCGGAATCGAGAGCTTCTCTGAAAGGGCCGTAATAAGCAGATGAATATTTGGCCGTGTAACTGATGATTCCGACATGCTCGAAACCTTCATCATCCAAGGCTTCGCGAATGGCCCCGACACGTCCGTCCATCATGTCGCTGGGACCAATCAGATCGGCGCCGGCTCGAGCTTGCATCACGGCTTGCTTGCAGAGCTGCTCGATCGTCTCGTCATTGAGCACAACCCCCTGCTCGCTGACAATGCCGTCATGACCATCACAGGAATAGGGATCCAAAGCGACGTCAGTCATGATCGCCATCTCGGGGATGTCCTGTTTCAACTGCCGGATGGCTCGCGGGATCAGACCGTTTTCGTTGAAGCATTCGGCACCATCTTCACTCTTCAGACCCTCTGCCACCTTGGGGAAGAGCACGACACAACGGATGCCCAGATCCCAGGCACGCTGAACTTCTCCGGTGAGGCGATCGAGGCTCCAGCGACTGGCCCCGGGCATGGCACCGATCGACTCGACACCGGCACCCTCGTGCACAAACAGGGGGTAGATGAAATCCGCTGGAGAGAGACCGGTTTCACGGACCATCGCCCGCAGTGCAGGTGAACGGCGCAGACGGCGCGGACGATAGGTGAGGTCCATCAGCAGGTCTGGATCAGAGGTGGAGATCGTAGGCGGCAACCGATGGCAAACCGTTAAAGGCGGGCGCTCTGTAGCCAGTCTCGGCGCGGGTCTTCGCTGCTGGCTTCGCGGAACTGTTCCAGCAGGGCGCGTTGCTCATCCGACCAGTTGCTAGGCCATTGCAGGTTGAGATTGAGCAACAGATCACCCCGACCCGATTTGAGAGGCCAGCCTTTGCCCTTTAAACGAAGACTGCGGCCAGGCGCAGTTCCGGCGGGAATCGCCACCTCCGCCTCTCCATCTGGTGTCATCACCGTCACTGTGCCACCGAGAGCGAGCTCATCAAACGACACCGGTAGATCAGCGCGAAGCTGGTCCCCGTCCAGCCGCCAGACGGGATGGGACTGAACCTCAAGATTCAGATACAGATCCCCACGTCGACCGGTTCCGGGTTGCAGATTTCCCTTTCCCTTGAGCCTCAGCCGGGACCCGGTCTTCACACCTGCAGGGATACGCACCTGCACCCTTTCATCATTCACAGAGAGGGTGCGTTCCGCGCCGCGGAAGGCTTCGGCAAAGCTCACTTTCACGCTGGCCTCTGCATCCAGATTCACCGGCGCCCGCGCTGCTGCGCCGCGAGGGAAACCACCACCGGCAAAACCACCGCCTGGGAAACCACCACCCGGAAAGCCTCCTCCTCCAAATCCACCTGGCGCACCGGCAAATCCGCCACCGCCAGGACCACCAAAGCGACCGAGCAGATCATTGATGAAATCGTCGAAATTGCCGTAACGACCGAAATCGACATCGAAGCCACCGGCTCCCGGAGCGCCACCTGCACCTGCAGCCTGATTCCAGTACTGACCGAATTGCTCGTAACGACGGCGTTTATCAGGGTCGGAGAGCACCTCATAGGCCTCGCTCACCTCCTTGAACTTCGCCTCCGCGGTTTTGTCTCCGGGATTCACATCCGGGTGATACTGCCTGGCGAGTTTTCGAAAAGCCCGCTTGATCGCATCAGCATCGGCAGCACGGTCAACTCCGAGAACCTTGAAATAATCGCGGTAGCCACTGCCGGCCATGATGATCGTTCAGCCCTAAAGCTCCACACGGGCCCAGTCTCCCAGTTCCGTCCGGGGTTCGGCACCGAGCGTGGGGGCCGGATGCCCGTACGTCAGAAGACACGTACATTTCGCACATGTTCAGATTTCTACTGCTTGCAGGACTCACCGGTGCAAGCGCCGCCCTGCTCGACACCAGCCTGGGCAGATCAGCCCCCGACCCTGCTGCGCTGGCGGATCACCTCAGCGAAACCAAGGTGCTCTACTACGGGTCCTGGCGCTGTCCTGCGTGTCAGTACCAGGGAAGGCTGTTCGGCGATGCGGCCGAACGACTCCCCTATGTGGAATGTGGCAAACCCAGGGAGTTGCCCATTCAGGCAGCCTCCTGCAAAACGGCTGAAATCCGGGCCTACCCCACCTGGATTCTGCCCAGCGGCGAGCGGCGTGAAGGTGTTCAATCGCTTGAACAACTCCAGATCTGGTCAGGGATGAGTCCAGCGCCCTGATCCAATGAACAGACGCGGACGCGCCCTGATTCACGGCTTCAGCTGGCGCAACTGGCGTGGAGACCTCACAGGTGGCGTCACTGCAGCTGTCGTGGCTCTGCCCTTGGCACTGGCCTTTGGGAACGCAGCGCTTGGTCCCGGCGGTGCAATCTACGGCCTCTACGGAGCCATCATCACCGGCTTCCTGGCTGCATTCTTCGGGGGCACACCCGCCCAGGTCAGCGGTCCGACAGGACCGATGAGCGTCACCGTCGCCGGGGTGGTCAGCAGTCTCGCGGCCGTGGGGGCGAGTCGAAACCTGGGTGAAGGGGAGATGCTGCCGATGGTGATGGCTGCCGTTGTCATCGGCGGACTCCTGCAGATCCTGATGGGAGCGCTGCGCCTCGGGCGCTACATCACCCTGGTTCCCTACTCGGTGGTGTCCGGTTTCATGTCGGGCATCGGTGTGATCATTCTCTGCCTGCAGGTCGGGCCATTGATGGGAATCGAAAGCCAGGGCGGTGTCCTGCAGTCGCTGGAGATGGTGCGTTCCAACTTCACACCTCGGCCGGAGGCACTGCTGGTGGGGTTGGCAACGCTTGTGATCGTCTTCGCCACGCCACGGCGCATCAGCAAGGTGATCCCTTCTCCACTGCTCGCCTTGTTGCTGATCACACCCCTGGCCTTTTGGCTCGTGCCTGAGGGTCTTCCTCGAATCGGCGCAATCCCAGAGGGTGGACTGAGCTTCAACATGCCGAACTGGGGAGAACACCTTCCCCTGTTGATGAGGGCCGGCCTTGTTTTGGCGGTTCTGGGAGCGATCGACTCGCTGCTGACCTCGCTTGTGGCAGACAACATCAGCCACACGCGACATCGGTCAGACCGAGAACTGATCGGACAAGGCATTGCCAACAGCCTGGCGGGAGTGTTCAACGGCCTGCCCGGCGCAGGGGCGACGATGCGCACGGTGATCAATATTCAATCCGGCGGACGCACGCCCCTGTCTGGCATGACGCATTCGCTGGTGCTGTTGGTCCTGCTGCTGGGTGCTGGCCCGCTGGCAGAAAGCATTCCCACATCGCTTCTTGCTGGAATCCTGATCAAGGTTGGGCTTGACATCATCGACTGGAGCTTTCTGACACGAGCTCATCGGTTGTCACTCAAAACCACATTTGTGATGTGGGGAGTGATGCTGATGACAGTGTTTTGGGATCTGATTGGAGCTGTTCTGATCGGAATGTTCGTGGCCAATCTGCTGACGATTGAATCACTAACAAATCATCAACTGAGCAACATG